>Ga0208103_1000012_pt1 | contig 162418 bp, 125 predicted proteins | sample CryBogmetaGMA75M_FD_184550 | JGI IMG/M metagenome (GOLD analysis project Ga0208103, IMG submission 184550) | Freshwater microbial communities from Crystal Bog, Wisconsin, USA - MA7.5M (SPAdes) | ecosystem: Environmental > Aquatic > Freshwater > Lake | place: Crystal Bog, Wisconsin, USA... | reverse complement strand
GTTATATACCGAAGCGGGGCCAGGCCCAACGACCTGATCTGTATAACCGGAGACCTGGGGAGCGCTTATATGGGACTGCTACTGCTCGAGAGGGAAAAGGCGGTATTCAGGGCAAACCCCGACATGCAACCCGAACTGGAAGGTTTCGATTACCAGGTTGGCCGCCAGCTAAAACCTGAGGCCAGGACCGATATCCGTGAGACTCTGTCAGGACTGGGCATCAAACCCACTTCGATGATCGATATCTCCGACGGGCTTGCCTCTGAAACGATGCATCTTTGCAAACAATCGGGAACCGGCTGCCGGCTTTATGAAGGAAAGATCCCCATCAACCCTCAGACCCGGGAACTGGCTATGGAATTTAAAATCATTCCTTCCGTGGCAGCTCTTTCAGGAGGAGAGGATTATGAATTGCTCTTTACGATAGACACTAAGGATTATGAAAAGATAAAAGATGCTGAGGGCATCAGTGTCATCGGGCATATGACGGAAGCTTCAGAAGGCAAAGTCATGATCACTGCCGATGACAAGCAAATCGAACTGACCGCACAGGGCTGGGACGGGATGAAAAACGATGGACGTGGATCAATATAAGCCAGGCCGGCCATGCGAGTCCACAGACTGTATAAGTAATTTATAAAGATTTGCAGGATATATGATTAAATTAAACCTCCGCAGATAGTTTTCCGCAATAATTTTATGCTATCCCGTTTGTTTCTTAAACAAGTAACCATGAACAGAAAACAATTCTTAAAAACTTCCGCCCTGACACTTGCTGGAATTGCGGCCGGGGGGAGTTTTCTTGAAAGTTGTAAAAAAAGTACAACCGGCCCCCAGGGTCCTACCGTGAATTTCACCATTGACCTGAATAGTTCATCTTATGCTGCTCTGAGCGCAACAGGCGGGTATGTTTATTCTCAGGGTGTCATTATTGCACGTATCAGCAGCCTTCTTGACGGATTTATTGCAGTGGCCCAGACTTGTACCCACAATGGATGCACCTTGACTTTCGGTGCAGGTTCCCAGACTTTTCTTTGTCCATGTCATGGTGGCACCTATGATCTGAATGGTAATGTTACTGCAGGACCTCCGCCTTATCCGATCAAACGTTACAGCGTTTCCAGAAGCGGAAACAACCTGACTGTATCCGGCTGATCTCAAATGCCTGTTTATCATGTATCCTAAAAACTCCTTTGGCAGGCAACCCGGGTCGGAAAGACCCAGGATAAGGCCGGAAAAAGAGCCCATAGATGTGTTGCTTGAAATTGCAGGATTAGTGGCGGTAATCGTTATGGTGATGATCACTGTTAGGAGTTATTCCGGATTGCCTGAGCGGATCCCCACGCATTTCAACGGTTCCGGACAGCCGGATGGTTATGGAGGCAAAGTCACAATATGGCTGCTGCCCGGTATTACCATTGCCATGTATGCCGGCCTCAGCCTGATCAACCGTTTTCCCTACATTTTCAACTTCCCGGTAAATATCACCGAAGAGAATGCCCCACGCCTGTACCGCCATGCAACAAGAAGCATCAGGATACTGAACCTGCTTCTTGTCATGCTTTTTTTATACCTGACATGGGAAACCATAGCATTGGCAAGCGGGAAATCAAGCGGCCTTGGTTTTTTGTTTACTCCTGTCGCTATCTTTGTGATCCTTATATTTTTATTGTACATGATCGTGAGGATGTATAAACTCAAATAGAGTGAGCGCCCGCAATAAATACTTCTCTCATCTCGAACCAATTATAAGGTCCCTGCCCGATAAACCCGGAGTTTACCAGTATTTTGACGATAAAAACCATATCATTTATATCGGGAAAGCAAAAAACCTTAAGAAACGGGTCAGTTCTTATTTCGTCAAGATAAATTCGATAAGCGGAAAAGTTCAGATGCTGGTGAGAAAGATCGCCGATATTAAATATATCGTTGTCGCTACTGAACAGGATGCTCTATTGCTCGAAAATAACCTGATAAAAAAATACCGTCCCCATTATAATGTCAGCCTTAAAGATGATAAGACCTTTCCATGGATCTGCATTAAAAATGAACCTTTTCCAAGAGTGTTCAGTACACGTACCGTGATCCGGGACGGTTCACAGTATTTCGGGCCTTATGCAAACATAAGGCTGATGAATACCCTGTTGGACCTTACACGTCAGCTATATCCCATTCGTAATTGCAATCTGAAGCTGACTGCAAAAAACATTGCGGCCGGGAAATTCAAAGTATGCCTTGAATTTCATATTGGCAATTGCAGGGGTCCATGTGAAAACAAACAGAGTGAGGAGGACTACGACCAGAGTATCGCAGCTATCAAGAATATCATAAAAGGCAATATTTCGATGGTGGCCCGTCAACTCAGGGAATTAATGATGAAGTATGCTGGTGAACAGGAATTTGAGAAGGCTCATTTCGTTAAGGAAAAGCTGGAACTGCTTGATAAATATCAGAGCAAATCAACCGTGGTCAACCCTTCGATCAATGATGTGGATGTATTTTCAATTATTCCAGACGGCCTGACAGCCTATGTTAATTATCTGAAGGTTATGAACGGGGCGATCATCCAGGTACATACTATAGAATTGCAGAAAAAGCTCGACGAAACACCTGAAGAACTGTTATCCATTGCAATTACCGATATCAGGCAAAGGTTTGAGAGCCTTTCACCTGAGATCATTGTTCCCTTTATGCCCGATTTTGAGATCCCCATGGTTGCCTATGTGATCCCGAAAATAGGTGACAAACGTAAGCTGCTCGATCTCTCGGAAAGGAATGTAAAATACTATCAGCTTGAAAAAGAAAAGCAAAAGGACCTTGTGGATCCCGAACACAAAAGCAAGAGGATCCTGGATACCATGATGAAAGATTTACGAATGACCGAACTTCCTGAACATATTGAGTGTTTCGATAATTCGAACATCCAGGGCAGCTCCCCTGTCGCCGCTATGGTCTGCTTTAAAAGTGCAAAACCTGATAAAAGCGAATACAGGCATTTTACTATCAAAACAGTTGAAGGGCCAGATGATTTTGCTTCAATGGAAGAGGTCATCTACCGGCGTTATAAACGCTTATTGGAAGAAGAAAAACCTTTGCCCCAGCTTATAGTCGTCGATGGCGGCAAAGGGCAGCTGAGTTCAGCAGTGAACAGTCTTGAAAAGCTTGGCCTCAAAGGCAGGATCACTATCATAGGTATTGCAAAAAAACTGGAGGAGATCTATTATCCCAATGATCCTCTTCCGATGTACCTCGACAAAAAATCGGAGACACTCAGGGTGATCCAGCAGATGCGTGATGAAGCCCATCGTTTCGGCATTACGCACCACCGCCGTGTCAGGGAGAAAGCAATTATGGCCCCTCAGCTTATGGAGATTGAGGGCATAGGTTATACCTTGAATCAAAAGCTGCTGTGGAAATTCAAATCGGTGAAAAACATCCGTGCAGCAACCTTAAACGATTTACAGGAAACGATTGGTAAAGCGAAAGGAAACGTTGTGTGGGAGCATTTTCACGGGAAGGAGTGATGACTGAAAGCATCAGCACACAATGGCATCCTGTTGAGAGCGCTGTTACCCCTGGATTTGGGCCTCGTACTGTCCGGGACTCAGTAACTCATCGATTTCGGCAGTATTTCCGATCTTTATTTTAATGACCCAGCCCTGTTCATACGGGTCTTTATTGATGATCTCGGGGTTCGAGATAAGTGCCTCGTTGAATTCAAGAATTTCCCCGCCAACAGGCATAAATATATCAGATACTGTCTTCACAGCTTCAATGGTCCCAAAAGCCTCATGCTTTTCAAGTATCTCTCCAACTGTTTCAACTTCAATAAAAACGATATCTCCAAGTTCATGCTGTGCAAAGTCGGTAATTCCAACAGTAGCATGTTCTCCCTCAACTTTCAGCCATTCATGGTCCTTTGTGTATTTTAAATTAGCGGGAACGTTCATAATATTCAGATTTTAAGTTTTCTCAAAATTACAATTTTTCTTACTTCCAAGCCTGGCCTGTCAATAAATTATTGTTAAAGATAAGGGATATCAGGTGTCTGATATCTGATGTTACTGCGATAACGAGAACCTCAGCGCCAATCCCCCTTGTGTATTCGAAGTGCGATACTGGTTTGAGACGTATGGTGTATTGATATCCTTTTTGAAATAGAACTGGATAGTGAACTTCTGGCTAAGGTTGTAGTCAGCGGTAAAATTGATATTCATGACCTGTTGCCCGATAGAGATCTGGTTGATATCCTGGTCAATTGTCCTGAGTGTTGTGCGGTTCTTTCGTATACTGAAATCCAGTTTCAGGGCGAGATCGCTTTTGGTCTTTGCTTTCTTGCCACCGCCGAGCACGCCTGAGAAATTAAGCTTGATGCCTTTAATCCTGTAGCCCAAACCAATGATGAATTCACTTGATGTAATTTCAGTAAGCTGGTTATTTACAAAGCTGAGGCTAAGAGTGCGGGAGCGCCGCATTTCAAAATTAGCAAGCAAACTGTTAATGAATCCAAGGTCAATACGGATGAGAGGGCTGAACTGTTCATTGATGGTCATCACCCCTATCTGGCGTGATGGAATGAAATTTCCTGCATCATCGAGCACATTCGGGTATCCGTTTGCTTCTCCATATTTAATATTCGAAACATAATTGCCTACGGTATAAGTACAGATGTAAGCATGGGTTATCGTAAGGGTTCTCAGGAATGTTTTTATCCATGGCAGTTTTGCAAAACCATCGTAAGTCAGCCTCCAGTTGGGTATGGGAATAGATGGAAATGCAGTCAGCCTGATCTTCGATGGATCCCTCCCCTGATAAGCTGAAATGAAGGCTGTTGATAATACTTCAAGGTTATCCGGGCCATATCCCACAGGGAAGCCTGTGGAATCAGTTATGCCTATTGAGTTAGGGTTCTGCGCGGCGTATCGGTCAGCAATCTGTTTTCGTACCTGTCTGAGTTTTTCAAAGGCAGGTGAGGATCCGAAATTATCCTGTTTATCAAATGCAGTTGCAATCATTACTGTAGACATCGAAAAGGTTCCGAATTCCATTGGTGAGAAAGAGCTGAAACCGGCATTTTTGGGTGACCATTTATAATATTCCTGCCTTGACGAAGAAAAATTCCTCGTGGCGTTGATCTCGATACGGAAATCTTTGATTGGTTCTACTGTTACGTTTGCAGTAAAAGCCTCTGTGAACTTATTTACATAGGCGGTATTTAGCATAGTATCCTTGCTGATCCAGCCACGGTCACCAGCTTTCTGCCTGATATCTTTCTGATCGCCGAAAACAAATCCAAGTCCCGGAGCATTTTGGCTCCAGTTATTTCCCAGCGCCTGAGGATTCGGGTAGAACCCCGGGAGTTGAACCCCGCTGGCCTGGCTGTACATGAATTTGGCAGACCTCACTGCCATCAGCACACGTAAACTCCCGTCAAGGATCATTTTTCCCACATTCTTGCCGGATTTCTCATTTTTCAGTGAATCCTGTGTGGCTGTTTTAGTATTCTTTTCAGGTTGTTTTGCCGGGCCCCTGATGTTCTTTTGGTTATTCTGTGCTCCTGTGTTGATCTTTTTCAGGTAAGGGATCTTATTATACAGGTTTACAAAGTTGAAAGATCCATTGACCATCTTTGAACTATTGTTCTCTGCCGTGTTCCCGAACGCTGCCTGAACAGAAAGGGCGCTGGCAGTCCAGCGATAGCTACCCTGGTATCCTGCCGAAAGAGTGATCCAGTCGAGAATCGGTATCTTTGAGAATGGCAGATCCCATGTTATACTAAACGCCTGGTTGTAATTATTCATCGTCCCGAACGAAAAAACCTGGTCCCAGACCTGTGAACGGTTTGAGCGGTCGATTACACCGGGCGGTTCATTAATAAATGCCTGGGCATTGGCTATTAGGCTTAATTTCAGGGACCTTGTGAGATCCCATTTAAGATCATACATCCTGTTCCAGTTCCAGGTCTTCATATAGAACGTTTCCATAGGCACTATTGCCTGGGTCTTATTCCTGAACTTACGGGTATCGAATTCCCTGTTCATGTCGGTCCTGAATGAGAATGATTTTGGCAGGTAATAGAAATTGAAATCCCTGAAAAGTGAGAGGTATCTGGACCTTAAGAATTTGACTTTGCTGAGAGGTGTGACAATGGGAGGCAGGGCGCTGTAATTATAAGCGAAAGCACCCATATATTTTTTGCTGAGATCATATTCTATATCGACATCCCTGTGGAAAATCTCGGAGTAGGCATAACTGATGTTAAAATTCTCAATATCATATATTTTTGACTTTCGGTTTACGTTGGTTCTTTCTTTTCTTACATTCATTAAATTGAAGTTTTTCCTGTAAGTATATCCTTCAGTTAACCGTTTTATCGAATCTTTTTCCGCCTTGTTATCATATATTTTCAGCACATCCGATAAATACAGGTCCGGGTTAAGAGGGTCATATTTGGGTGTATTTTTCTGCATTGAGTAATCAAAATGAAATGGAATTCTGATACCCGTTTTGGCCGAAAAGAATTTGCCAAGTTCGAGATCTGTGTCAAAACCGAACATAGTAATGGCTTCCATGGCACGCTCGGTTTGTTTTTGTTCAAGGGAACCAAATCCCGAACTGGAGTAGCTGCCGGTGAACTGGACACGGCCAAGGTCGGCAAGATCTGCAGACAGTCTTGCCGTAGCCGCCCATCCTCCCTGTTTGTTAAACCCTGTAAGCCGGAGTTCATCGACCCAGATCTCGGCACATTTCGCCTGGCCGTCGTCATCCTTATTCTGCCCTCCTTTCTTTGGGTTTCTGACACCAATCATAAGTGATTTGATATCGCTGATTGTAGGAGAACCCACAATTGTTATTTTATTGGCTCCATCCATTTCCGAATAGGGATATGACAGGCTTACATTCGTCCCGTGCTGGGCCATTACGACATAACGATTGTACTTTACCTGGACGAGGCGATTCAGGTCGATATTAAATGCATTGGCATCTGGCCAGATAGCATCAGGGTTGTTGACACTGGTTCCCCATGGAGTGAACTGCAGAGGGATCTCATACTCGTAATAGTTTTCAGTAAAGTCGGAACCCAGCCTGATAAAAACGGTAAGGTCACCTGTTTTCATATCCTGGCTGGATATCGACTTCTCTGCATGAACAAACATGTTCAGGAACTTGAACTGGCGGAAATCGAATTCACAGGTTTTATAGGCACCTCGTGCATCGCCATCGACCAGGTTACAGATTTTGAACGACATGGACTGTTCGTTCATTTTTTGCATGTTGGTTGAGCCCCAGTTGGTTTCGCGTTGTATACCCGGAGGCATCACATAAGGAATCGGTTGTTTGCTGCCGTTCTCCTCTATGCTGACCGTAGCGATATCGAAAGTGGTCTGACTTTGCTGGTTATCAGGGACGTATTCTCCGGGTGAAAGCAAAGAGTTGGTATATCTCCTCCACTCACCGCGGGTAAGTTCGAGCGTTGCAAAACGGCAAACCACAGAGTCCTTGAAATCCTTAAAAAACATACGCATGAAACGGATTGATGTGAAATCGGAAATGTTTCCGACGACCTTATCCGGCGTGCGGATTGGAATTTTGAACTGATACCATTTCACGGCTCCCCTCTGTCCGTCGGCCAAGGGGATGTTTGTCGCATAATACACGTTGTTTATGTAATTCATCCCTGGCTGCATCTGATTGCGCCTGAGGTGAACAACATACTGATAATAGCGTTCCGATTCACTCAAGGTGTTGTCTTTATTAATATCCTCAATATTCGGTATCGTTGTAGCCAGGGTGGGATACGATTCGGGCGATTGCGCCTGGGTGGGAGAGTTACCTTCGGGCCCGTTGAATTTTTTATACCGTTGAAGTACGTTCCCATAAGTCGGATCATTATCATAGTCGCTTCCCCTGAAATAATGATAATCGTCGCCGGAGGGGTCAGAAAATGCATTTTTATATGCCTGTGACCCCTGGCCGAATGCACTTTTAATCTCACTCACATAGGCTGCATCGAAGAATGTACGTTCATCAGCATCTGAAAGCCCGTCGTAACCTACATCCTGGTAAGGCCTCGTAGCCGGATCATTGTCAAAGGCATCGACCAGGGCCTGCAGCCTGGGTACCCGGCCCCAGATAGTAGTATCTACATTGGTTACAAGTGCTGATGTCGGCAGTCCGTTTTCGTAACTTTTCCGGCCGTCCCTTAAAATATCTTCAGATACGTCCCCGAGGTTGAAATAAAGGTCTCCCCCTTGATTGGTGGAGGTGGAGTCAGCAAAGGGATCCATCATCCAGAACTCAATATACTGCACATTGGCAGCATCAAAATCAGTAGTCTCAATCCTGCGCATGATACCTCCCCAGCGGGTTTCCGGAGAAGCCAGTGTCCCGTCCGGGTTCAGACCTTTCGAGATAAGAGTAGGCTGAACATCATAGTTATACGGACCTTTTTCCTTTGGGTAATAGGCTAAATTGAATACAGCGAGATTCACGGGCACCCCATTCAGGGGTTGTTTATTGGGAAAAACCTCTGTTTCCCAAACCTGCCTTTGCTCATTTTTCGAGAGTTCCTGCAAAGACACATTAGGCGGTACGAGGCTGGTGTTTTTGTCATAAAAGAGAGGATCTATAATATACCATGCCAGTTTTGCACGGTTAAAACCATATTTCCGTGTGGTGTCAGGAGCCGCTTCAGGGAACATTCCCGAAGCGGTCTGCAACTGTGGTGTTGATGCCAGAAACCAGGTTCCAATATTTTTCAGGTCGATGGTTGATTGGGATCCTTCAAAATCGTCTATATAAGTTGTCCCGGTTTTTCCGATTGATTTTGAATGGCCCGGTATGAAATCGGCAAATTCAGCATCGATAGCCACGTTTGACGGAGCTTTTGTACTAATAAACGGGAGGGCATCGACGAGCCTTGTTATAAGGCGCGACTGGGCCCTGTACGAAAGATTAAACCCCCAGATGGTGTTTGACATAGGTTCATCCCCGTAATTAACTTTTTGAGTGAGAGGCCTCTCGTTCAGGTTCATGACGGTTGCGCCTAACATGAAATCTTTGTTCATTCTGTAATCCAAATGTGCCCCCATAAGACGCTTGGTCTGGATGTTGAACATCTGGTTGCTCTCCATTGTGATGCTAATCGGTGTTCCCGAATTCAACAGACCTTCATTGATGATACGAACCCGGCCCAGAGTGTAATCGACTGTAAAATCCACATTTTCGGTAAGCTGAACACCGCCTGCCGAAACTTTTACCGAACCCTGGGGCACGTTGAGAGCATTCAGAGAGATCTCCGATCCGGTAGTTGATTTGTAAAACCCGTCCAGGACAAACTTATTTTTTTCGGGATACTGCCTGGCCTGGGATTTGGTCAATGTATACAGGGAGTCGAAGCAGTATTTATTCGCAATCGCCCGTGAACCTGACGGATCATTGTTATCAAGGATAGAATCCCTCAACGACTGGCCGAAAGGCTCAAGGACAGTGAAAAATATCCTTCCGTTCGATGATTGTATGGTTCCTCCCATGGTCGCAGCCTGGTCAATAAAGTCAAACATGCCGTCGGGAGGAGGGTTCATCTGCATGTTCAGGTTGTCAAAATTCAATACCCGAAGAAGGGGAACGCCTTTGATACGGCTTTCACTGATGTAAGCTGTAGGAACTCCATTTGAGTTGCCGTTGTAAAGTACATTCAAGGTGAAATTCTGAGCCTGGACCTGGTAAGCACCCAAAGAATACACATTCTTCATCATGAGGTTCCACATAGGAATATGTGTATCCAGAGAAGTACTCTTTAAGAGTTTAACCACGAGTCCTTTCGGAGAATTAATCCCCTGATCTGAGAATTCGCCGACCTGGTAGATCCTGGGATCACCAACAATCTGGTACTGGTAAGCAACGGCGAGGGTCTGGTCTGAGTTAAGATTGGTGTTTAAAGATATGAAACCAAGTCTGGGGTTGAAAGTATATTCGGTAGTAAGAAGTTTCCTGGCGCTTTCTATCTTTTCAAAATCCAAACCCGAAACCAGAAAATACGGAGAGCCACTAAGATAATCCGTAACGGTATTTATATTGCGGACCTTTGCAGAGTCGGCAGCATTTTTCATTAAGACGGTGAAGAGATTGTTCGAATTATTTGAAGGGTTGGACTGCCCGGGATTGGGATAAAATTCTCTTTTGTTGTATGGATTAAATTCACCCAGGTCCTGGAATGCTACTATGTTACGGTTCTCAGTAACGGCAGCGCCTATATTGGTTACCCACACCTCTATTTTGAGAATATTGACAGAAGTACTGATTATCGGCAGTGTTTTTAACGCAGCGGTGTAATGGTCACGAAAATACTGGGCGAGAAAGAAATGGCGGTTCTCTTCATATTCATCCGCCCTCAGCCTGAATTTATTCGTCTGGGCATTGCCCTGCACCGTGATGCTTTTAGTCTCGCTTTTCTGCTGGGAATAAAGTGCGGTGACAGTAAGCCGCCCGAATCTCAGTTTGGCTTTTATGCCGAAAAGGCTTTCGGTTCCCTTGATGAGTGTCGTATTCAAAGGCATGTTTACATTACCGCCTTCAATCAGCTGAATGATATCGTCTTCCTTCCCTTCGTATTTGAGTTTCAGGGTGTTCTCAAAATCAAATGTGGCCTGTGTATTGTAGTTGATCTTGAACTCGATCTTGTCGCCGATCTTAGCGATCACATTCATCTGGATCTTTTCATTAAAATCAAAATTGGTCTGCCTTCTCTGACGTGTATTCAGCATTGGATCATCCCTGCGGTTTGAAATGATGCCGAAATTGATCTGGGCAGATCCCTGGGGACGAATGTCAACAGTATTGTTTCCGAAAATAGTTTCAAAAAATTTCCCCGGGATATGGATTTTGGGGATGACCCCTTTTGCATTATCTATCCCTGCTGCCTCGGACCTTTCTTTCCAGTAATTCTGCAGTAGATTTTGCATATCCTGGTCCTGGTATTCAGAGAACGACATGGTTGAGGGTATCCTGTATGTCTCGTTGCCGACTTTGTAAATATTGTAGTACTGATGTGTCGCAGGGTCGTATTCTACGACTGTCTTGATGTTTGACGGATTCTTAAGATAAAGCGGGTTTGTTTTTCCGCCGCCCGGAAGGGTAGCGTCATACGTGAAAGGATACTTCAGCGTAGTATCTGAGATTTTGTTGGTGTCAGCGGTAAAAATACAATCTGGTATTCGTCCAAAGCTCTGCCCTGGTCGTCCGGAAACGGACGTCATCGCAAAACCTTGGAGAACCAGTAATACAAGACAGTTTTTTACAATAATTTTAAAGTAATTCACCAATCCCGTTTTGTTCCGTTAGCTGAATTAAGTGAAAACAGCCACAACAAACGCTATAATAACCTCAGCGCCAATTTGATAAGCTGTTCCACCGATAAGCCGGAGCCTTCTGATTCGATTATCTTGTTTAATACTTTCTCCGCCAGCGCCTTGGGAAAACCCAAAATGCTTAATGCTGATAACGCTTCTTCCTGGTTAGTATTGTGCAAAACCCCTGATTTTTCAGATGGAATGAAGCTCCTTGACAGTTTGTTTTTCAGGTCGATGATGATACGCTCGGCAGTTTTACTTCCGATACCCTTAATCCTCTGAAGCATAGGGGCATTTCCATCGATTATGGCCTGGGTGACTTCCATAGGGTTCAGGGATGAAAGTATAATCCTTGCTGTATTTACACCAACCCCCGAAACGCTGATCAGGTGGCGAAAAAGATCCCTTTCGTAAGTGTCTATAAATCCGAAGAGAAGGTGTGCATCTTCCCTCACAACCAGGTGAGTAAACAACATGCAACTTTCGTCTTCGCCTATCTTTGAATAAGTATAGACCGAAATGTTCAGGAAGTAAGCCACGCCATTACAGTCGATCACGGCATAAGCAGGGTTTTTCTCAACCAGGCGGCCTTTGATGTATTCGTACATACTATTTTTCGCTATTTATATTTTGATTAAGATCCTGCTCAAGTTCTCCCCATGTAATGGGCTTTGCAATGATCTTCTTTTCACGGTTAAGGAGGTACATCGTAGGAGTAGCGTATACATTATATTCGTCTTCGGCCTTCCCGGAATACCCGCTCAGCTCAGAGACATTGATCCAGTTCAGCTTTTCCTTTTTCACGAAGGTGAGCCAGTCATTTCTGCTGGTGTCGAGGGAAACAGCTACTACTTCCAGCTTTTTTATTTTCTGTTTATCGTACCAGGTTTTCAGCTTTGGCATCATATCCGTGCAATGAGGGCAATGGCTGGACCAGAAAACAAGCAAGGTATAATCATTTTGAATGGACAACAAACTCACTTTGTTGCCTTTCAGATCAGGAACCTGAATGTCGGGAGCCGTTTTGCCGACTGACAGTTTCTTAAAGTTATCCAGTTTCTTCTGTAATGAAGATTTACGTGCAGCATCTTCACATGAGAATGGATCCTGGAAATTGTCGGCGATATAGGTAATTACATCATCAAAATGGTATTTATCAAATCCTCCCACAAGATAATCAAGCATGAATTTATAGGTTTCCGGGCATACAGAGGCGGCGCCGAGAGAGATGGTAACTGCCTTTATAAATTCTGCTTCAAGTTGTTTTTGGTTAAGCCGGTTATTCTGATAAATTGCAAGATAGGAAATGACCTTATCTGCAAATACATTACTGCGGAGAAGGGCGGTATCCTTAAAATCTACTTTGTCCCAATAATGTTGCTTCAGGAATTCCATACGTGCCCCGGCAGGCATCAAACCGGAAATATATGGCGTCTGCAGTACCTTTTCCATCCTGACTGCATAAGAATCAGGATTTTTTTTAACCAGGGTATCCAGCAATGCAAGCTGAACTTTCTGGATGGTTTCGAACTCAGTCAGCGCAGTGCTGTAGAACTTATCTTTCACCGGATAAAAATCAATGATCGGCATCAGCAACTGCAGCTTTGACTGGTTTGTACTTACCATTGAAGAAAAGGATTGCAGTATCTCATTTTCCCTCGATGACAGGATCCTGAGGGAATCCTCAGGGAGAGTTGAATACGTCTCAAATTTCACATCTTCCCGGCAAAGGATAAGGTTTACAAAACCGGTTTTACTCCAGCCAATACGGTACAGGCCGCAAACAGTGTTTGAAGGTAAAGTAAAATGAAACCTGCCGAGTGAGTCAGAGAAAGTGGAATCTGTCAGCCTGGTCCGCTCACCATTAATGCTGAGAATATACACCTTTGTCTTCCCAAGGTTGTGTATGATACCATCAAGCGAGTGCTGCGGGAAACCAAATACCGAAGAAAAAAGGAACGCTGAAAGAAGAACCTTTCTGATCATTTTATTTCTTCACTTTCCTGGGAGGAGCTTTCTTTTCCGGTGCAGGAGGTCCTAACAGTTCAGTAAGTTTCTTTGTAAGATCCTCACCACGCAGGTTACGGGCAATGATTTTCTGATCTTTGTCGAGCAGCACATTGGCAGGAATTGACATGATACCATATTCTTTTCCGGCTGCATTGCCCCAACCCAGAAGATCTGAAACCTGATTCCATACAAGACCATCATCTTTTATGGCTTTTACCCATTTTGCATGGTCTTTGTCAAATGAAACACCAAGAATGTCAAAGCCTTTCTTATTATATGCCTGATAGGCTTTTACCACATTTGGATTTTCGCCACGGCAGGGACCACACCATGATGCCCAGAAATCAACTAAAAGAACCTTTCCCTTCAGTGAGGAGAGAGTTAAGGGTTTTCCCGTGGTGTCGTTCATTGTAAAGTCGGGTGCGACCTGGCCTATCTGCACTGCTTTCAGGATATCAATCCTTTTCTTTATCGTCTCCACATAAGATGACCTGTTAAGGCTTGTATCAAAAGTAGCAGCCACTTCTTCGAGCTCGGGAAGTTCAAACTGCCATGCGGTACGCATGATGAGGTAGGCACCTACTACCGAAGCCGGATTTGCTTTCGCAAATTTGACCACATTGGCTTTAATAGCTTTGTCTAAAGCATCAGACACGGAGTCAGCCTTTTTCATCTTCAGCGTATCATTAGCTTCTTTAGCCGCCTTGTAATCCTTATAGCAGGCTTCCATCAGTTTGTTCAGGCTGTCGCTTTGCTTCTGGTACTTCTTGTAAAGTTCGTGGGTGGCAGAACCTGTAATCGTTGCCTTATCCACGCTGTCGGCAAAGATTTCAACATTCATATTGGCATTCTCAATAAAAAGGGGCAAAAACACCTGCTTGTCCTTAACTGTAATGAACCACATCTCGGGCAGGTCAACTTTTCCCTTGAATGTAAATAAACCTTTCTGAAGTTTGGCGGAATCGATCTTAAGCCAGTCAGAGACATTATATTTCTGAAGATAGATAGTTCCGGTATCAATACCTATGATCTTACCACTGATGGTAAAACTGTCTTTTTTTCCCGCACATGATGCCAGTGTGGCGCCGATAAGCAGGAGTAATGCAAATTTTTTCATGAAAAACCCTCCTTTTTTTATTGAATGCAAAGGTATGGATTTCCCCAATTAAAAATTTTCTATTTTTACAGAAGGAAATAAGGATTTCCGGCCGGAATTCTCTTGATTGTCTTTTTTATTGTTTTTAAGGAGGATTACCTGCTCATTTTTTGATATATCAAGCGCTTATGAAATATATAGCTATTCTCATTTGTTTTCTTTTCATTCTCTGCGAAAAGGGATTGTCACAGCCCGAGTCAAAGAAAACTGCACCAAAGTATGACCTGAACACTGAACCTGTATTGTATACAGTTGCCTATGCACACCTGGATACTGAATGGAGATGGGATTACCCGGAAACCATTAATAAATTCATAAAAGCCACGATGGATGACAACTTCCTGCTTTTTGAGAAGTTTAAGCCCTATGTGTTTACCTTTTCCGGTGCAAGGCGCTATAAGATGATGAAGGAATATTATCCAGATCGCTATGAAAAAGTCAAAAAGTACATCAGCCAGGGAAGGTGGTTCGTGGGAGGGTCATCGGTTGATGAATGCGATGCAAATATTCCTTCACCGGAATCCATCATCCGTCATGTTCTTTACGGGAACAATTATTTCCGCTCTGAGTTCGGGAAGGAAAGTGTAGACTTCCTTTTACCCGACTGCTTTGGTTTTCAGGCACATCTGCCTTCTGCGCTGGCACATGCCGGTATTAAAGGTTTTTCGACCCAGAAGCTTGAATGGGGCTCTGCCATCGGCATACCTTTCAATATTGGCAACTGGAAAGGCCCGGATGGGAAAGGGGTTATTGCCGCTCTCAACGCTACTGACTACGGCGGGGACGTTGAATTCCGCTGCGATACGGTTAAAAGATGGGTCGACCGGGTTCTCGAAAATGGAAGTAAATATGGTGTTTATGCGGATTACAGATATTTCGGCACCGGCGATATTGGCGGCTCTCCCTCATTGGGTGCTGTGAAAAATGCTATCGGTTCACTGAACAACCCCGACAGTAAAATAAAGCTGTATTTATGCTCCTCTGATCAGCTTTTCAGAGATCTTACAGATGCCCAGGCAACAAAATTGCCAACCTATTCAGGGGATCTCCTTCTTACTCAGCATTCTGCGGGTTCCCTTACTTCACAGGCTTATATGAAACGCTGGAACAGGAAGAATGAACTCCTGGCCCAGGCCACTGAACCTATTGCTGTTTTCGCCGACCTTGCAGGAGGAGTCAGATATCCCCAGGCCCAGCTAAATTCTGCCTGGTGGCTGGTTCTTGGCAGCCAGATGCACGACATCCTGCCCGGAACATGCATCCCAAAAGCATATGAATATGCCTGGAATGATGAAATTCTGGGGCTCAATCTCTTTTCCGGCGCTTTGCAGTCCTCCGCTGCATCAATAATTCATGGCATGGATACCCGTGGCAACGGTCAGTCTGTTGCAGTTTATAACCCACTGGCGATAATACGCAAAGCGACTGTCGACGTAGAACTCAATTACCCTGAAGCTCCCCCTGAATTTGTCAGCGTTATTGGTCCTGACGGCAAGGAAGTTCCCGTTCAGATCCAGTATCGTACGAAACATTCAATTCGTATCCTTTTTCTTGCTTCCCTGCCTCCCGTCGGGATTTCGTTATTCGATGTCCAGCCATCAGCCAAACCATACCAGGAGAAATCAACTCTTAAAGCCTCGAAAAATTCGATTGAAAACGAATTCCTTAAAGTGACAGTCAACGGGAACGGAGATATCAGCAGTATTTTCGATAAACGCCAGAATAAGGAAATGCTATCGGCACCTGCGCGTCTCGAATTCCTGCATGAATATCCGGAATACTGGCCGGCCTGGAACATGGACTGGCGTGACCGTAAGAATCCTCCGATAGATTATGTGAAAGGACCTGCAACCATCAGCCTTGTTTATAACAGTAACCTGAGTGATGTAATTAAAGTTGAAAGAAAGGGACGGAATTCTGATTTCACCCAGTATATCTCGCTTACGGCGGGCCAGGAAGTGGTCATTGTACGCAACGAGGTTGCCTGGCAATCGAAAGGGGTGAGCCTTAAAGCTTCATTCCCGCTCACAGCTTCAAATGTAAATGCAACATACAACCTCGGCCTGGGCACTGTTGAACGCTCCACCAACAATGAAAAGAAATACGAAGTTCCTTCCCGTGAATGGTTTGACCTGACTGATAAATCGGGGAACTTCGGTGTAAGCATCCTGGAAGACTGCAAATTCGGTTCCGACAAGCCGGACGACAAAACACTCCGCCTTACCCTTTTGTATACACCTTATGCCAATACCTATCATGAGCAGTCGAGCCAGGATTTCGGCAACCATGATTTCGTCTATGCAATTTATCCGCATAAGGGCGATTGGCGGACCGCTCTGACTGAATGGCAGGGAAAAATGTTGAACCAGCCTGTACGGGCTTTCGTGGTGCCTCAGCACCAGGGCCCGCTTGGCAAATCATTATCGTTTGTTAAAGTCTCAAGCCAGCAGGTCGATTTACGGGCCATTAAAAAAGCGGAAAATAATAATGATATCATTGTCAGGGTGCAGGAACTGCTCGGAAAAGAAGCCCAGAATGTGGAAATCAGTTTCCTTTCAAAAGTCATCAAGGCTTCCGAGGTAGACGGACAGGAACGCAGCATTGCCGACATCCAGCCGGTCAACGGCAAACTGATTATCAGCATGGACAAGTATGCAATCCGGAGTTTCAGGATCCAACTGGATAAACCAGCTGACAGGTTACTCAATCCGACCAGCATTCCCCTGCCTTTGGCATATGAGGAAGATGTCGTCAGCAGTGATAATAATAAAAAAAATGGCCGGTTCGATGACAAAGGGTTCAGTATACCTGCCGAACTTTTTCCTTCTGCACTTACTGCGGATGGCATTGAATTTACCCTCGGTCAGAAAGCCGATGGCAAGAATAATGTCATCAGCTGCGATGGGCAAAAGATACTGCTGCCTAAGACCGGCAATTACAACAGGTTATTTATACTGGCTGCGGCCAATGAGGATACCAATGGTATTTTCAAAGCAGGCAATATTAAATCAACTCTGCGTATTCAGGCCTGTACAGGAAATATAGGTCAGTATGACAACAGGGTATGGGATAAGCTTGGCCGGTTAAAGGCTGTTGAAAAGGGTTATATCAAACGCGATGAAGTTGCATGGTTTGCGACCCATGTTCACAAGGATACTTTAAATATTCCCTATCAATATGCCTATCTGTTCAAGTACAGCATGCCGGTGAGTTCTGCTTCCGGCTATGTTCAGCTTCCCCAGAATAATGCCATTAAAATTTTCGCGATGACAGTTGCCGATGACCCTTCCGACCAGGTCATTCCGGCCATGCCAATGTATGATGATTTTTCCTGGAAGAGTCCTGTTGCCCTAAGCCTCCCTGTTTCTTATACGAATGAAAATGCCCGGGCTTTAGCCACCTTCAAAATAAGCAGAAGCCGGAACCTCAATGATCTGCCTGGCAAAGTGACGATGAAGGATTATGCCGACCTTCACCAGCCTAACGGGGTGACAGTGAAATATTTTTATACCACTTCCGATACCACGGTAAAGAAAAAACCGGAACAGGGGATGAATCTTTCGACCCTGGTCGACGGGATGTACGATCTTCTGCCCAACGATTCTGCGAACGATGTATGGTTTGATGAAGGCGAAAGCCGGGTATGGATGGATCTTCAGAAAGAGATAGAGATCGACAGCATACACATCTTTGCCAACCTTAACATGCACCGGGGATCGGAATTTATCTCCCTCTGGGGTTCCAGTTCACCAGTTCCTCCCAATGCAAACGGTGATCCCAGGACTTCAGGCTGGACTTATATAATGAGTGTTCCTCCCACGGATGTCTGGGGCAATTCGAAAGCCCTATACACTATTCTGCCCGACAAAGGCGGGTCCTGGCGTTACCTGATGTGGGTCAGCGAGGATTCGGGCCATGGGCCGTATTATTTCAGGGAGATTGATGTGTTTGAAAGACAAAAATAGCGAGGTAGCGAGGTATCGAAATGATTTCGCCTTTCGCTTTTCACTTTTCGCTTCTTAAAATCTCTACGAGTTCAGGAACACCAATGCTGGCTTTTTCCCGGATGATATGAAGATTCCTGACGTGGTATTCAGGTGAGGCTTCGGGATCGATAAGGTATTTCGGGGCGGCGGAAGGAGCGTATTGAAGCAGGCCGGCAGCAGGGTATACTTTCAGGGAGGTTCCGATGACTATCACCATATCGGCCCGCAGGATGATACCTGAGGCGATCATAATATTGGGCACCGGCTCCCCGAACCATACGATATGCGGCCTGAGCTGGGATCCTTTTTCACAGAGGTCGCCAAACTTCAGTTCCCATCCGTTGATCTTGTAAATCAATGTCTCATCGACGCTGCTCCTTGCTTTTTTCAGTTCTCCGTGCAGATGAAGAACGTCGGATGAACCGGCACGTTCATGAAGGTCATCTACATTTTGTGTGATGATATTTACATTGAACTTCTGTTCAAGTCTGGCCAGGGCTAAATGAGCCGGATTGGGTTCCACAGCTAAAAGCTGCTTGCGACGCATATTATAAAAATCCATCACCATCCGGGGATTCCTGGCCCAGGCTTCCGGTGTCGCAACGTCTTCGATGCGATATTGTTCCCAAAGTCCGTTGCTGTCGCGGAAAGTGGAGATCCCGCTTTCTGCGCTGATGCCCGCCCCGGTAAGTACTGCAATTGTCTTCATCGCTTATCCAGGATTGTTAATTTCTTCCGTTTAAATTTGCCGGAATAACCCGGAAACGCCTGAAAATTTCCTGAATCAAATGTAGTAAAGAAAAATGCAGGATTACAGAAGAAGAGATAAATCCTTTAGTATTTATAAGACAAATGTTATAACATTAAAATATATAATTCTAATTAACTATCAATATCTTTGAGGCAGAAATTAAAACCAAACCCTATGAAAAAGCTTAAAATCGGCCGGATCACAGGTTATGCATTTCTGGCGCTCTTGTTTTTACTTTTCCTTTCAATTGCATATATAATATTCATCCTTCCAGGGATACCCATTCCCGATCTGAAAGTGCAGATCACGCCTGAACGGGTTGCCCGCGGTAAATACCTTGCAAATCACGTGACTGCTTGTGTGGATTGCCATTCCACGCGCGACTGGTCAAAATTTTCGGGGCCCATGTTGAGCGGCACCGAAGGAAAAGGCGGTGAAAAATTCGGTCATGAAATGGGCCTTCCCGGCGATTTCTATTCTACAAATCTTACCCCTTATGTTCTTTCCGGCTGGTCGGACGGTGAAATGTACCGTGCGATAGTGAACGGAGTTGGAAAAGGGAACAGGCCATTATTCCCTGTCATGCCCTATCAGTATTACCGGAATCTTGGCGCAGAAGATGTTTACAGCATCATTGCCTATATACGGACATTCCCTTCTATTGCTTCCACAACCCCTTTATCAAAAGCAGATTTCCCGGTCAACATTATCATGCATACTTTCCCCCAGCCCGCTCAGGCTGTGATTATCCCGCGAAAGAGTGACACTTTGGGATACGGGAAATACCTGGTCAATACTGCAGCATGCAAGGATTGTCATACACCTTTCGTAAAGAACCGGCTGGATGAAAAGATGGCCTTTGCAGGTGGCAGGGATTTTAAAATGCCCAATGGCATTATCCTGTCTTCAAATATTACACCCGATATTGAAACCGGTATCGGGGCCTGGACTAAACAACGTTTTGTGGCAAGGTTCAAAGTTTTTGATCTGTCGCATTACAACCCGCCCAATTTAGAAACAACGGATATGGTGACCGTTATGCCATGGACGATGTATGCAGGTATGGATACCACCGATCTGGAAGCAATCTTTGCATACCTCAAAACGCTGCGGCCAATAAGGCATTCAATGACATTATGGACTCCATCCAAATGATATAGGCAACCATGATATTTCGCGGTAAGGGGAACGAAAAAGGGCACAAGACTCCTGATCCGTTATTGACAATGGAAAAGATTCGCTATTTCTGCAGTTACAGGGAACGAAGCGAAACAGAAACCCGTCAAAAACTCAGGACATTGCAGGTACCTGCAGCCATGATCGGCAGTATTCTCAATCAGCTGAAGGAAGAAGGGTTTATCAGTGATGAGCGTTTTGCCAGGGCATTTGTAAGAGGAAAATGGAGGGTGAACCATTGGGGAAAAATTAAAATTACCTTCGGCCTGAGAGGCATGAAGATACGTGAAGACCTTATCGCCACTGCCCTGGAAGAGATTGATGAGGAAGTTTACAGGAATATGCTGTTTGAACTGATAAGAAATAAAGCAGCAGAACTCCGGCCAAAACAGAGAGAAAAAAATAATTCAGGAAAAACCTTGAATTTCAGGGATAAATTGTTCAACTTTGCATTAGGGAAGGGTTATGAACATGACCTCATCCGGGAAATACTTGATGAATTAAATATCTGATATGGTCGGCCAGGAACAATTGAAAGATCTCCAGACAAGGCTCGATGCCTTGAGGAGGTATCTTTGACGTCGATAAGAAACGCTCACTGATCGAAGAAGAAGAACAACTCACCCAGGCTCCCGATTTCTGGAATAATCCGAAAGCAGCGGAGCAGGTTTTAAAATCAATACGCGATAAAAAGATCTGGACCGAGGCTTACAAAAGGGGACAGGCCGGGTTCGAGGAGCTGATGATTCTTTGGGATTTTTATATCCAGGGTGAAGGAGGTGAAGAGGACCTTGAAAAACAATATCAGGAATCCCTCAAGATGGTCGAGGACCTGGAATTCCGTAACATGTTAAGCGGGGAAGAAGACCGGCTCAGCGCCATTGTCCAGATCAACTCGGGCGCTGGCGGTACCGAGAGCCAGGACTGGGCCCAGATGCTGATGCGGATGTATCTCCGTTACGCCGAAAGAAGTAAATTCAAAGTCAAGGAACTGGACTTCCAGGAAGGGGATGTGGCCGGGATCAAGCAGGTTACACTTGAAATTGAAGGGGATTATGCTTATGGTTACCTGAAAGGTGAGAATGGAGTTCACCGGCTGGTAAGGCTTTCGCCTTTCGACTCAAACCACAAGAGGCATACTTCCTTTGCTTCAGTATATGCATACCCTATCATTGATGATGACATTGTGATCGAGATCAACCCTTCGGATATATCCTGGGATACATTCCGCAGCAGCGGTCCGGGCGGACAAAATGTGAACAAGGTGGAAACGGCAGTTCGACTCAAACACGAGCCGACCGGTATAATTATTGAATGCCAGGAAACACGTTCGCAGGGGCAGAACCGTGAAAAAGCCCTTAAAATGTTAAAATCCCAGTTATACGAGATCGAACTCCGGAAACAAAGGGAAAAAATTGCCGTGATTGAAAGCGGGAAAAAACGGATCGAGTGGGGATCACAGATCCGTTCGTATGTACTGCACCCGTATAAAATGGTAAAAGACCTCAGAACGACTTATGAAACTTCTGATACCCAGAGCGTGCTTGACGGTGATCTCACAGAGTTTATCAAGGCGTATCTGATGGAATATGGAAATTCTTAATTCATTGATACATGATCAGGATCTACCACAACCCCCAGTGCAAAAAGTCAAGGGCAGGCCTTGAATATCTTAAAGGAAAAGGAGTTGAATTCGAGACGGTGGAATACCTCAAAGAACCTCTCACCGAGAAGGGTCTGGAAATGCTTTTAATGAAACTTAATGCCAAACCTGAAGAGATGGTCCGCACCCAGGAAGAGTATTATAAAAAAAACCTTAAAGGAAAGAAATTCAATGTGCATGAATGGATCACTATAATTCTTCAAAACCCGAAACTGCTGAAAAGGCCTATTGTTGAGGTTCAATACAAAGCTGTTTTGGGGGACCCTGTCGGGAATATTGATCTTGTTGTAAAAGAATGAAGGGAGTTCGAATATCGAATATTGAACAAGGAATATTGAATGTTGAACGGTTATTTACATCCGCCATCCGACATCTGCCATCTATTAAATAAACCAACCATTAAACTCCGGATTATGAAAACACGCATTGAAAAGGACACCATGGGACCGATTGAGGTTGACATGGACAAATACTGGGGAGCCCAAACCCAGAGATCAATGACCAATTTCAAGATAGGCGAACCCGCATCCATGCCAAGGGAAATGATCATGGCCATGACCGTTCTTAAAAAAGCGGCGGCTATGGTCAATTGTGATCTGAAAGTCCTCCCTGAAGAAAAAATGAAGCTGATCGTGGCAGTTTGTGATGAGATCCTGGCAGGTAAGCTTGATGACCAGTTCCCTCTGGTGATCTGGCAGACGGGTTCAGGCACCCAGACCAATATGAACGTAAACGAGGTGGTTGCAAACAGGGCTCATGTGCTTAGCGGTGGCACGCTTGGAGAAGGTAAAACCGTAATCCACCCAAACGATGATGTCAATAAATCACAGTCCTCAAACGATACTTTTCCGGCTGCAATGAGCATTGCAGCTTATGAAATGGTAGTGAAAAGGACCATTCCCGGCGTGGAACTCCTGCGGAACACCCTGGCCGGGAAATCAGAGGAGTTCATGGCTATTGTCAAAACGGGACGCACTCACCTTATGGATGCAACCCCGCTTACTCTTGGCCAGGAATTTTCGGGTTATGTTTCCCAGCTTGATCATGGGATAAGGGCAGTGAAAAATACCCTTCCCCATCTTTCCGAACTGGCGCTGGGCGGGACAGCAGTGGGCACAGGCCTCAACGCTCCCAAAGGATATGATGAACTGGTTGCAAAAAAGATAGCTGAACTCACCGGTCTGCCGTTTATCACAGCTCCGAATAAATTCGAATCCCTTTCGGCTCATGATGCCTGTGTAGAAACTTCAGGAGCGTTAAAAACCCTTGCAGTGAGCCTGATGCACATTGCAAGCAACATTCGCCTTTCTGCTTCAGGACCGCGTTGCGGGATATGTGAACTCATGCTTCCCGAAAATGAACCAGGATCGAGTATCATGCCCGGAAAAGTCAATCCAACCCAGGTCGAAGCAATGACCATGGTTTGCGCCCAGGTCCTGGGTAACGATGTAGCTGTCAATATTGGTGGCATCAGCGGCCATTTTCAGCTGAACGTGTTCAAGCCCCTGATCATTTCAAACCTGCTGATGTCGGCCAGGCTGATAGGCGATGTCTGCGTTTCATTCAACGAAAACTGCGCTATGGGCATCCAGCCAAACCTGCCTGCCATCAACAGGAATCTTGAAAACAGCCTGATGCTGGTGACGGCACTCAACCCTCACATCGGCTATGACAATTCGGCCAGGATTGCAAAAAAGGCGCATAAAGAAAATAAAACACTTCGTGAAGCCACGCTGGAACTGGGACTTCTGAGCGATGAAGATTTCACCAGGATCGTTGATCCCAAAAAGATGACCGGTCCGAAATAAACGAAGACGCGCAAAGGTCATCCGGCAGAGATCCCTTTTGCTTGAAGCAGTTTTTTGATCTCCGGGATCACTTTTTTTGCTGCGGCATAACCGGAATCGAAGATCTGTTGATTCTCTTTGCCGCTCAGGATTGGCATATCCCTCAGGTCGGGAGCGATAACGATATCTGCAAAGGCCAGTCTGGCTTTCTGATTCTCACCGAGTGCAAGCAGAAGTGATTTGTACCCTACCCTCAGGAAGTTATCCACACTTTCCGTGACATTTAAATCAGCCATGATATCAATTGCAATCACAATCTCTGCTTTATAGGAACGGCAGATGTCGGCAGGAACATTATCGAGAATTCCTCCGTCGACAAGGGTCATGCCATACATCTCCACTGGTTCAAAGATCATAGGAACAGCACAGGAAGCATTGACCGAGGCAGCAATCGGTCCGGCAGCCAGGGGCAAAGTCTTCCCTTCACGAAGGTCAGTCACCACGGCAACAAAAGGGATTTTCGTATCCTCTATATTCACGGCAGTGCAATGTTCGGAAATAAAGTTTTGTAGCTTCTTTCCGGAAACAAACCCGACTTTCGACCTGATCAGTGAAAAATCGAAAACAGTGGATGACGTTGTTTCAATAACTAAAGGAATCAGTTTCTCTATATCAGGATTATCACAATAAAGCGCCCCTACCAGGCTTCCTGCGCTGGTTCCAACAATCAGATCGATAGGGATATTGCTCTCCTCAAGCGCTTTCAATACCCCGACATGCGCTGCTCCATGAAAAGCACCTCCGCCGAGTGCGAGGGCGACCCGGGGGCAGGCTTCAAGCTTCCTGGGAGGAGGCATAACCGGAGGACTTTTAACTATCATAAATTTATTGTCGTATGATCACAGGAATATCCCGGAAATAATGTTTGCCGCGGGCTCCTGACCTGACATTTATCTGTGGCATTGTTTATTTGCCATTGTCTTTCAATATTCTTATTTCCTTCAGGGAGTCCTGGTTATGGTCAATGCGCAAATCAAGCAAATCCCTGTGATCTTCCATCATCTTTTTTGCTTCCTGCTGGATCATATCGCCCAGTGTAATGCCCTTGTCGCGGGCTCTCTTCTGCAATATCTGCATCCAGTCAGGGTTGTTCCTTATCTGTTTGATAAAATATGCCAGGGTGTCAATTTTTGGCTCAGGTTTGGCGATATCATTAAAAGCGAAGCTAAGGTCCTGCTTCAGGTTGATCAGTTTATAAATATATGCCTTGCGTATTGTGTCATGGCCCCGCATTATCGCAATTGTATCGGCCGGGAGCACCAGTTCAAATAACTTACCGTAAAGAGTTACCGGGTCTTCGTAATCATCACTCAGGGCAATATACCAGGCATCGGCATCTTTTTTCAGATCTCCCCTGATGTTGTTTATCCACCGGTATTTATGAATACGTTCGAGGCTCCCGATGGCATAAACCTTTCGTCCCGTTTGACGCCCGACATAATAGTCAAAGTTGGCTGCAGGAAACCAGCGGAATGTAAAAACCGGCGAACCTTTGTCAATTAGAAAATGATCTTCATCCCAGGAAGCCACCGGCCCGAACTTTTCACCTAACTGCTGCCAACCCCAGAGATCAGCCGAAACATCTTCCACCTTCCATTTTTTTAACGGAACCCATCCGTACCTGATCTGTGTAACCGCAACTGAAATCACTGTAAGTATAAATATCAGGGAAACAACAATGGGCCATGGAATCAGCCTGAGTCTTTTATTTTTCGGGGAAGGTGTTGCAAGCCATGAAGCAGCGATAAGGATAAAACCAATGTATGCCGGGCCGGTCCAGTGCGGCAAGGTTGTACGGAATAGTGAAAAAGAAACGAAAACCAGCCATAAGGGCAGGCTCATCCACAAGATCAGGCGGGAGTAATGCTTTTCAAGTATTTCTTTCCCGCTTAACAGCGCTATGAACGCCAGGATGATCATAATGATATTCACCGGGTTATTATAAAAAAACTGTCCAAGGATTTCTGTAATGAAATACTGTGGCTGAATTCCCGATTGGGTCACTCCAACCCGGCTTTCATGAAAAGTGAAACTGATGTAGTTGTTATTGGCATTCCAGAAAACAACCGGCATGAAGAGAAGAACCGCCATCAGCAATGCTACCCAGGTTTCTTTTGCCAGCAGCCATTTGCGGTTGTTGAAAAGGATGAACATCCCGGCCCCGAACAATAAAAATACCGAATGATATTTTGAAAGCAGCGCCAGGCCTATACTTAATCCCGAAAAGAACAGGTATGTCCTGCTTTGCTTCGACAGAGATTCATCCGGCAGGGCACAAACCAGAAGGTACAGGCTGATAAGCCAGAAAAAGACCTGGGGTGTGTCGGGAAGGATGAACGTCCCTACAAGAATAAATCCATAAAAGGATGCAGTAAAAAGTAAGGCTGCATAAAGCCCTGCAACCGCACTCTTGATCTTCTTCCCGATCAGGAATATCAGCCATGTTGAGGCGGTCCCAAGCACCACAGACCCCAACCTGAGAAAGATCTCACTGTCGAACCTCAGGTTGAGAGTAAATAGCTGAATCACCAACCCGACCATCGGAGGATGGTCGAAATGGCTCATGTCGGGGAATTTGGCATAGGTCCAGTAGTACACCTCGTCATTACCCAGCTCAATGGCACCTGCGATCAATGCCCTGATAACTGCCGATAATACCAGCAAAATTCCTAATGCCCAATATATTTTTCGATTGGACGGCATATCAGTTCGGCTTTTTGTTTTTTCTTAAACGCCAGACAGCCCAGAGAATTGCAACCAGCGAGCCAAATGTCATGAAACGAAAGATCCATGTCCTGGGCCAGTTAATCTCCGCTTTGAGATCGTTCACAGGAAATTCCCCGTTGTAACGGAATACCGGGTTAAGGTAAAAGATATCACCCGAGCCGATGGTAGGGTGCGTATGGTGTGCAATAAAGGTTATTTCTGTGCGGATATAGGTGTCTTCCGGAGTAAACTTATACCAATGGCCCTTCGCCCCGTAAACTGATTTTCTGATCCTGCCGTCCTGTCCAATGAACATCACCTTAAAAACCTCACCGCTCACAGAAACCTTCAAGGTATCTCCTGCCATCCTTACACTTTGTAATTTCGGGATTCTCCTGGCCCAGCCTGCTTTTTGTTCAAAAGTCCAGTTATTTCCCATGTAAATCTCAACCCCGTATGCTTTCCCGGTTTTAAGAGAACTGATCATCGAATCCTTCTGAAGGAAAGGGGAATGAATATATGTTGCACAACGCTGGATCTGGTAAGGATCCTTAATATTATGGGCATCGTCATCAGCTAAAATCCAGGCGACATGACCGCCTGAAAGAGCTGCATCCCACTGGGGTAAGGACCTCCAGTTATTATCAAGCACCTCCAGCATATCATAATTTGAAAGATACCTCATATCCTTGAGCGAATATCCTCCTTCCCAGTCGGGATGGGCAATAGCCACAATAGCGCTCTGTGGCCTCAACAGGTTAAGAATATGCTGTTTGTGGCTAAGGTTCTGGACAATCGAATAATCCAGCCACAGAACTTCTCTGGCGCCGATCAGCATCTGATGCTTTTTTCTCAGCCCGAAACCGTGTTCATAAACCGGAATGTAGAAAGCCGAATCCCTGAACTCCACAGAAATACTCTGGTAATTCGAGATCTGAGGGGCATCATAATTCATCTGCTTATATACCTTGTAAAGTTCCCCCGGGGTATTGCTGCGGCCTGCAGTGAGCCCCCACCACTCCTTTACATGAAAATGAAAGTTGCTTTTTCTCCAGCCGAGGCTGTCGATACCATCGTATGGGTTGAAAAATTTATTGCCTGAAAATGGCTTGGGTTCAGAAAAATCATATACGGGCGCAGTAAAATACAGTATGGCTTCAAGCAGGAGCAGAAACAATACGAAATAAGCCAGCACACAGAATACCCTTGCTGCGATCTTCTTCATTCTGCAAAGTTAAAATAAACTGATAAGAAGGCGAATATTAAGAAAGGTCACAATGAACCCGATGAATAGCAGAACTGCAGTAGTCCTTTTTTTGTTCACATGATCACCCATAACTTTAGAGGATGAGGTGAGCCGGATCTGGGTAAAAATTGTGAACGGAAGCTGGATGCTCAGTATCATCTGCGAAATGATCAGTCCCATATATGCATTCCTGATCAGGAAAATAATGCCGACCGAAAGTATCAGTGAAATGCCAACCCCCAATCTTGAGTGGCTGTCTTTTATATCATATGGTTCGCGGTAAATACCGGCAAGAATGGAGCCTCCTGCCATACCCGAGGTGATCGTGGAAGCCAGGCCGGAAAACAGAAGGGCGACGGCAAATACCATGCCTGCATGACTGCCCAGCAGCGGGCTGAGTATACCTACTGCCTGCTGCAGTTCGGTCACCAGGGTCTTGTTTGTAAAAAATGCCGAGGCCGCCAGGATGATGATAGCACTGTTAATTGCCCAGCCAATGACCATCGACAGGAGAGTATCGAAAAACTCAAATTTCAGCTGCCTGCGGATGACATTATCGTTTTCGAGATTCCACTGCCGGCTTTGAATTATTTCGGAATGTAAAAAAAGATTATGAGGCATAACTACGGCCCCAAGGACACTCATGATGATGATTATGGACCCCTGGGGTATCGACGGATTCACCCATCCTATTCCTGCCGATACCCAGTCGACCTTCACCAGCGTCAGCTCATACAAGAAAGAAAGTCCGATAACGGAAACAAAAGCAATAATGAATTTTTCGATCTTACGGTAAGAATTCGTGAACAGCATGATCAGAACAAAAGCCATTGTAAGTAAGGCACCCGCCGGAACAGGTATTTTAAACAACATGCTGAGGGCAACGGATGCCCCCAGAATTTCAGCCAGGGACGTGGAAACCGAAGCTCCCATGGCCGACCAGAGAACCGGCTTTGAAATCCATGGTTTCAGATGCAAAGTGGCTGCTTCCGACAGGCAAAGTCCGGTCGCTATGCCAAGGTGAGCGACATTATGCTGAAGTATAATAAGCATTACCGTTGACAGGCTGACTATCCAAAGCAGGGTGTAACCATATTGCGAACCTGCCGCAATATTCGATGCCCAGTTGCCGGGATCGATAAAACCTACGGTGACGAGCAAACCCGGTCCTATATAGCGGAGAATATCCAGCCCGCCAAAACCGGGTTTATGATCCTTATTCCTTAGATCCTTTAGAAATTTATTCAGCATAATTATCTGGCAAGATAGTAAATTTGTTACTTTGCGATATCAAACCTTTCTGATCTGAAGCTACTCGTCGACATATATAAAACGAAAGATCTGTACTCAGGCCTGGGTCAGTATTCCCTGAACTTCGCCAATGAGCTGATAAAATATTGCCCGGCAGGGTTCGACCTTACGTTTCTTGTTCCTTCCGGGTTCTCCCTGCCTAAAGATCCGGGGGCCGAATGGGTCAGGGCCTTATTCGGGCAACGGCTTATACCGGGTTTTAGCCCTAAAGCCGATATCTGGCACAGCCTTCACCAGTTTCCATCCCATTTGCCTCATCCATCTTCAAAAGTAATTCTCACAGTTCACGATCTGAACTTCCTTTCCCGGAAAAAACCTGATAAAGCGGCGAAATACCTGAAGCGCTTGCAGAAAAATGTCGACAGGGCTTCGGCGGTTACAGTAATTTCCGATTTCACAGGGAAAGTGCTCAAAGAAAACATTGACGCAGGGAATAAGCCGGTTCTGACTATCCATAACGGGGTCAGACTGGAGCCCAGGCCTGACGCCGGAATGCCGCATTGGTTACCCGAAAAGCCCTTTTTCTTTTCACTTTGCGTTTTCAAGGAAGAAAAGAACCTTCACACCCTGATCCCCCTGATGGATCATTTCCCTGATCATCTCCTGGTTCTCGGCGGTAATAATCAGACCTCCTATGGAAACAGGATACGGGAAATGATAAGAGAGTCGGAAGTTTCAGACAACATTATCATTCCGGGAGTGCTCGATGAGGATGAAAAGTACTGGCTCTATAAACATTGCAGGGCATTCCTCTTCCCATCCCTTGCCGAAGGATTCGGCCTGCCTGTTATCGAAGCCATGCTTGCCGGGAAGCAGGTTTTTCTGAGCAGGGCGGCAAGCCTGCCTGAAATCGGCGGGGTTATCGCTTTTTACTGGGACAGCTTTGAGGCCGGGTCAATGGCTGCCGTTCTGCGCCTGGGCCTTGAACTGAGGGAAAAAGAACCTGGTTTATACTCTCAGGAGATCATCGAATACGCTTCCAGATATAATTGGAAGAATTGTATTCTGAAATTTCTTGAATTATACCAAACTATTTCGTCGTAAGTGAATTATTTTTAAGAACTTCGTACTTTATTCAAATTATGTCTGTCCCGAAAACCCTGACAGCCCTTTTTGAAATCAGTATCCGCAACAACTGGGATAACAGGGCATTATCCGATTACGGTGGATCGGCTTATACTTATAAGGAAGTCGGCATTAAAATCCTGGCCATTCACGGGATCTTCAGAAAAAATGGTATCAAAAAAGGGGACAAGGTTGTCCTCCTGGGAAAAAACTCCGCCAACTGGGGTATAATATATATAGCCACAGTGACCTTCGGTGCGGTTATCGTTCCCATACTCCCGGACTTCAAACCCGCCGATGTTCATTATATAGCCACCCATTCCGACGCCTGCCTGATGTTTGTCGAGGACTTCATCTTTAAGGAACTGAACATCTCTGAAATACCACTGATTAAGGCAGTTTACAGGATACAGAATAATGAGGTATTGTTTCTGAGGGAGGATGAACGTCAAATACCGGACACTGAATACAGAACATCGGATGATGGGGAAGCCGGGATTGATCGGGAAATGATCAGATTCGACGAGTTCTCTATGGACGAGATCGCAGTGATCAGTTATACTTCAGGAACAACAGGCTTTTCGAAAGGAGTTGTACTTCAACATAAAAGTCTTTATGGAAATATCCTTTATGCCCACAGGAACATGCCCCTGATGCCGAGGGATCAGATACTTTCCTTCCTTCCCCTGGCCCATACCTATGGCTGCGCTTTCGAATTCCTTTTCCCGTTTACGCTGGGCTGCGACATAACTTTTCTTACGAAAACACCTTCTCCGAAAATAATCATGCAGGCCTTCCAGGAGATAAAACCCGCCCTGATACTCAGTGTTCCGCTGGTCATCGAAAAGATATTCAAAACCCAGATCCTTCCGTTGTTCCGCAAGCCTGCGATCAATATCCTCCTCGCAATACCGGGTATCAACATCCTCCTGCATAATAAGATCAGGAAAAAACTATACACTGTCTTCGGGGGAAATTTCAAGGAATTGGTCATTGGCGGTGCTGCTTTCAATATTGAAGCCGAAAGGTTTTTCAGGAAGATCAGATTCCCTTTTACGGTAGGATACGGCATGACCGAATGCGGGCCGCTGATTTCCTATGCATCCTGGAAGACAACCCAGTTAGGGGCCTCCGGGAGGGTGGTGGATGAACTCGAGATGAGGATTGATTCTCCCGATCCTTATCGAACGACAGGTGAGATCCTGGCAAAAGGTTCCCATGTGATGCTGGGATATTATAAAAACGAAGAGGCTACGAAACAGGTTATCGATGCCGATGGATGGCTTCATACGGGCGACCTGGGTATTACCGACAAACACGGGAATATATATATCAAAGGCCGGAGCAAAAGCATGATCCTTGGTCCTTCCGGGAAGAACATCTATCCTGAAGAACTGGAATCTTATCTGAACAACCGTTTTATGGTAATGGAATCTCTTGTGCTGGAACGTGATGAAAAACTTGTTGCACTGATATACCCCGATTATGATGCTGTTGAAAAAGCAGGGCATACCAGAGAAGAATTATCCACCATTTTCAAAGGTTACGTTCACGATCTCAACCATCATGTGCCTAAATACATGATGGTATCCGATTTCGAGATCCATCCCGCAGAATTCGAAAAAACACCCAAACGAAGCATCAAACGTTTCCTTTACAAATAATGAGAAAACAGGTTTACATACTGCTGACGGCTGTTCTCCTTCTGGCCATCAATCCGGTATTTGCCCGGAAAAGCAGCCTTGAAAGAACGGAGGTCATCATCCTTCATCTGAATGATATGCATGCGAAGACCGACGGTTTCGCCAGGCTGAAATACCTGGCCGATAGCCTGAAGCGCAGCCATTCTTATGTTTATATTGTTTCGGCCGGGGATAACTTCACAGGAAACCCTTATGTGGATATGGTTGCCGATAAAGGATTTCCGATGATCGACCTGATGAACCAGACCGGATTTACCCTGAGCTGCTTCGGCAATCATGAATTTGACCTTGGGCAGCTTTTCCTGGAAAAGAGAATTGAACAGGCGAAATTTCCTTTTATCTGTGCCAATATGAACACCGGCTCATCGGGCATGAAACAGCCCCTGCCTTATTATGTATTAACAGCAGGCAAGCTGCAAATACCCGTTCTGGGCCTGATTGAGATAAACGAAAATAGTATACCCGACACTCATCCTTCGAAAGTAGCAGGATTAAGCTTCAGTGACCCTCTGAAGGCTGCCGGGGAATTCGTTGAACTTAAGAAGAAATACGGAAGCCTGTTAGCCCTTACCCATCTCGGGGTCGAAACCGATGAAAAACTTGCCAGGGAATATCCTCAGTTCGATGTGATCATTGGCGGGCATTCCCATACGATACTGAAGCAACATCTTACCATAGACGGGGTAATGATAGTTCAGGCCGGCTCTTACCAGCGCTTTATCGGCAAACTTACCCTGGTTTTTAAAGGGAACATTATGGTAGAAAAGAGCGATACCCTCATTGCCATGGAATCTCTGACCGGCTCCGATCCGGCTATAAAGTCAATGACAGACCGTTACGATAATAACCCGGAATTCGAAAAGGTCGCCGGATATGCGGCATCAGCGATTAACGGCAAACAGAACCTGGGCGCCCTGGTGACTGATGCCATAGCCTGGGCTGCGAAAACCGATTTTGCCTTTCAGAATAAAGGCGGGATAAGATTGCAAAGCCTTGAGAAAGGAGAAATCAAAGTAAAAGACATCTATCGCCTCGATCCTTTCGGAAACCAGGTCGTCGTTTATAAAATGAGCGGAAAAGAGATTGGTTCTCTTATTATAAATTCCTATAAAAAAGAGAAGGAAATCGACCTGATCCCTTCTGGCATGACCTATGTTATCAAAAAGGGTGAGAACGGGAAAGCTCCGGAGCTGAATATGTTTGACCATTCGGGTAATCAAATCCAACAGGATAAAATATACACCGTCGCACTAAACAGTTATGTATCTGCAGCATATGTCTTTGAACACCAGGATCAGGGCAGCACATTGGAACTAACTACCGAAGACTGCCTTATCAGGTTCCTGGGAAAAAGGCATAAAGTAACATACAACAACAATGAACGGGCAAAATTTTAAGTCCGTCTGACATTTCCCCCCTTTCATCCGCTATTTTCCACCTTTCGTCGAAATTAACTATACGCTGATGGCCCCGGGCTGTATATTTGCTAAAAATTAAAACTATGGAAGCTATTCACTCGTTTCTTGCCGCCTTCGACATTTTCGGTATGATTTTCCAGTATTTTCTGAACAGCTTTACCCGTTTCGGAGAGATTTTTGAACATTCCTTCAGCTTTGTGACCATCCCTATTGGCAGGCTAATAAGTTCACATCCTTCTTTTTATTACAGTCTGATGATGGCCGGTGCCCTGTTTGGTTTATATTACCTTGTAAGTTCCATTGTCGAATCCAGGATGCGCACCCGGAAAATCAATAAGTAACAGGGGGTCCCCACATCATGAAAATAAGCTGGGGAATAGCCGTGTTCTGAATAAACTTACCTCTGACGGGATCTGTTTCACCTGCCAATAAATTGTACATCTCCGCCCCTTTTCCTTTCGCATAAACCCCCACCAGGGCATTGGTGTGATCCTTACTGTTATATTTCAGGCCTGGCATGATATTACGGCCGTTATCACTGACCGGGCTGAAGGTATTGCCTCCCCACAGATCTCCGCATTCATGGTCGGCGGTAACAATAAGCAGGGTCTCATTCCAGCTGGAATACTTATTTACCCAGGCAACCACAGTGTCAATTGCATCGCTGAAACTTTTCATCTCTTCCAGCATACGGCCTTTCTGATTATCGTGGTTCGCCCAGTCGATAGCCCCTCCTTCAATCATCACGAAAAACCCTTTTGGATTATTGTCGAGTACATTCAACCCACCCCTGACCATTTCGGCAAGAGTGGGCAGGTTTGGATTTAAAGGCTTTAAAAACGGAGGGGAATTTTTTGTTTCATTTTTTCCGAAATCCCTGTTCTGCTGGAGCGTAGAGTAAACCTCCGGTATTCCCAAAACCCGTTTCGGAGTTTTCCCGCTCATTAATTTCCTGAAATCCTTTTCAGAGGTGATGAGAGTCCATGGGTCCGGGATCCTGTCACCCGAAACATCAGTAACCTGATATATTTTATCCTTTATTATGAATGATGTCTGTATTCCACTTCCCGATTTGAGTGACAGCCATAGCATGCTGTCGGCTACGTATTTTGAACTTTTCCAGGCTCCGCTCAAGCTGTTCCCGTTATCGTCGAATTCAGGGTTGCCGCAGCCCATGATAAGGTCGCACCGGCTGCTGAACAGCATGTAAGTCGCCAGCTCGGAATAATGGGTCCTCGTTTTATTATGCGCTACAAATCCTGCAGGAGTGGCATGGCTGAATGGAACCGAAGTGATAACCCCTGCCGATTTGCCAATGCTTTTAGCCAGTTCACACAGGTTTTTCAGGGTATCGTAAGTGATTGAAAGTCCGATTACATTATTATAGGTCTTCCTGCCTGTTGACAGCGCGGTCGCTGCAGCTGCAGATTCAGTGAAGTCCTTTCGAAGGTAAAGTGAATCCTTTGATGCCATAGCCGGGTTGTAACCAGCCGCCCAGTTCAGTTTTGAAGTGTCCTTTTCATCAAATTCCCCCGATTTCGCAGGATAAGTGGCTGCTGCCACCTTAACAGGGAAATCCTCAATCTGCATGGGACCGTAAAAATCATCTGCGGCTTTTACGCAGTTATAACCCATGCCATCACCGATCATGATAATGACATTTTTTGGTTTAGGGAAAGATGATTGTGCTGCCGGTTTCTGGGCAAAGGAATGAAAGAAAAGAAACGGGGAAAGTAACAGCAAGGCTATTATTATAATTACTTTGGATGTTGTTTCCATAGATCAATAATTTTGAAAGGTAAAAGTACCAATACTTCATTGATTAATTCAGTTCAGGGCAATTTGTGTAAGAAATGCATCAAATTTTTGTAATTTAGTAAAATGAACGCTGACGATCTGAAATTTTGCGGATCGGAGAAAAAGTTCAATCTTAAAACCAAAAATTATGGAAGAGTTTGAAAAAATCCTGGTCCTTAACAATGAGTTCGAAGCTGAACTCATGGAGGAAGTGCTTCTGGATAAGAAGGTCCCCTATGGCATTATTATTCGTGAAGATTCAGCCCTGGGCGGAATTGTTGAACTTGAAGAAGGATGGGGCTATCTCGAAGCACCGGAACGGTTCAGGGAAGAGATTATGAATATTTATAAGGAAATTCAGGAGTCCTCGGCGGATTCGGAAAAAGAGGAGGTCTGATGGGTTGGAAACAGTTTCTTGAGAATTTTCCCTGGTTTGGCGGAGAAGACGGATTTCCCCTGCCGGCTTATTCTGAGTTCATGCCACCTATGCATATCGGGTTCAGGCCATACGATGGCCAGGTTTATCCATGGCATTTCAAAGAGGATGATCTGTACGGGTTTTACATCAATGAAGCTGAAGAATTTCTGCATCTTCAACCAGGCCTTCAAAGCATAGGGCAGCAATGCATGGAGCATATAATCCAGCTTGGAAAAGGGAAACTTCCTCCAAGCATAGCGGGAAGAAAAAACCGGAACCTGAGGGATAATCCTTTCTGGCCGGATGAACTGGCCCAAAAAGCAGGCAGCCTGAATTATGAACGCTATGTATTGCTGGCTTCGATGGCTTTATCAAAAACAAAAGACGATAAAGGAAGGTCCAGGTGGACACTCTTCGGGGGAAGCGAACAGGGGCCTGAAAAAGCTTTCTGGAAGTCGTTTTTCAGGGGAGATAAAGACGAATACCCGGAGTCCTTTTTTCTTCAGTTCATCGGGAAGATCTTCCATCATGCTTTTGATCGCAGGTTAAACACGCCTGAGACGATGCTGGAGGCTGGTTTTCGTATTATGCCGTCGGCTGGAAAACTTCCCATGGCACACTGGAACGGGGCTAAACTTCCTTCATGGACTTCCAAATATCTGATTGCTGATGGCGACAGTTTTGCCGATACGGTATACCTGCTAACCTTCAGGCCCTTTGGGAGCCTGCCGGAAGTCGTCAAACAGAAATATTTTGCAGGCGACCTGGCGCTGATCCCTTTCCCCGGGAGCCTGGCGTTATGGGGAAACAAGGATTATATAAACCTGGCAGGCCAGCTGTACAATGCCATCCAGTTCCCGATGCTCCGCCTGGTTAGCAGGAATGAAGAGAATTTCGGGATCAGGGTGCCTCAGTCGGGATGGTTTCATCAACCCTCGCCGGGAAAAGAAAACCCGGACATCCTTGAAGAACTGCTGCTTAATACATATGTCCGTACAAGCCGCTGGGACAGGGCAGGCCGTACCGAAGATCCACTGATTGGCGGCAAACAGATCGACCCCGTCGCACAAACCTTATTCAACACCACGCTCCCGGCACTCGATCTGTATAACAAACCCATGGCAAGAAATGTTCAGATCCTTAATGAGCATATCGGGCTTCTGCTCGACGGTCCCCGGGCCGGTAAAAAAGAAATTCAGCATGCTGCTTCGGTAGTACTTGCAGGAGGGCTCTTCCGCTACCGCTTTTATTTCCCGCCCATGCAGGCGGGAAGGCATGAGATATTCTGGCACAGGCCTGTTGTGGCTTGCGTAGATACGGCCACTGCAAAACCTATGGTATTCGAGGACCTGCTGTACGGATACCTTACCGCCTATGATTCGGCAAAGCCTGATCCGGCGAAGCCGATAGAATTGTGGCCGAGGATGATGGAAAGGCAGCCTCATACCTCTATACTGAAGCATTTTGTTTCACAGCATGATCATAGTAAACATCTCACTGCTTTCAACCTGATGACCCTGCTCGATATGTGGGAACTGCTTGAAGTGCCTGCTCTGGAAAAGGATTTTGCCCGCCACCTCATCAGGATCAAAAAAGATGCAAGCCTCGATGAATGGCTTCAAATCCTTCATGAACGTACCAACCAGCCCGGCCTGGCTCACAGGGCAAAAATTTTCGTTGAAAATATTATCAAAGAAGACAATGCCTTACCTGAACCCCTGACATTTACGTCTACAGCCACTAGAAAATACGAGGAGGATTTCTGGAACCAGATCTTCAGCCTGGCCTGCGGCGAGTATATCAACAAGGATAATGCGGATGTGGTTCAGGACCACCCCACCCTGAATGAAACCAGGCATAACAAAAGGGACCTCCATCTTCTTGGAGATTACCTTCTGGCCAGCCACAGAAAAGCAATTGCTGAGAAGGGTATGAAAGGCAGGGCCGAAACGGGGGAATTACCATTCAAATGGGAGACTGATTTTGACTTTACCCAGTTCGGGGGCTGGAAGGCTAACCTTGAAGGGACTGAATATGAAAGGAACATACTCGTAATAATACCCGGGAAGAACCGTAAAGAGGCGATCATCATGGGCGATCATTACGACACAGCCTACATGGAGGATGTATATGATAAATCAGCAGGTGGAACGGGCGCAAGGCTTGCAGCAGCAGGAGCAGATGATAACCATTCGGCTACATCCACCCTGTTGCTGGCAGCTCCTGTTTTCCTGCAACTTGCGAAAGAAGGCAAACTGGAAAGAGATATCTGGCTTATCCATTTAACAGGCGAGGAATTTCCTTCAGACTGTATGGGGGCCAGGGATTTCTGCCGGAATTACGTGCAAAAGACATTGAAAATGCGAAGGGATGACGGCAGCTTCAAAGACCTCAGCGGAGTGGAAATCAAAGGGGTTTTTGTGATGGATATGATAGCCCATAACCGCGACAATGCAAGGGATATCTTCCAGATCTCTCCGGGGCGAACCCTTGATTCGGTGAAACTGGGCTATAAGGCCCACCTTGTCAACCGTGCATGGAATAAACTTGCTGAAGAGCTGAATTCGGGACCTGGCAGGGCCAGATGTAAGAGAGGTGAACGGATTAAGTTCGAAGGGCAACTAAAAATCAAGGATACGGGATGCGGGGCAAAGGAGTCAGGATTCAGGATTCCCGAAAAAGCATTGTTCCTGTCCCTGGAAGGGGAAGTCCGCACATGGGAAGATCCTACCAGTTCACTGTATAACACCGATGTGATGATATTCTCAGATATCGGCGTTCCCTCTGTTTTGTTTATGGAAAATTACGACATCCACCGGCAGGGATATCATGATACGCATGACACCATGGAAAATATAGACCTTGATTACGGGGCAGCTTTTTCGGCTATCGCAATCGAAACCGTGGCCCAGGTGGCGGCGGAGAAATGATCGGCTGGTGAATGGTGACTAGTGAATGATGAATGGTAAAATTCCTTATTGGTAATTCATAATAGCCGGGGTTGATCATCTTAAACATCAGAACTGCTGCCGGGATCTTTTAAACATATATTTCAGGACGACCTGGTCAAAAACAAAGGTGAACAGGCCAACGCCAATACTTCCGCAAACAATCAGACGGTGGCTGGCGACCCATTGGATAAGGGGAGCCGGATCGGTCTTTGCAGGAAATATCAGGCAGATCCCCATGACGATGAGGGCAAGTAGAACAAGCCCTGTTTTTAACCCGAATTCTGTGAGGAGCTCCTGCCAGGCAAGCTGCTTTTCAAGCTTTTTAACCAGCTTGTCGGTAAAATCATCAGGAAAGATATTATCGGGGGGCTCACGCAGTGAATCGTCGATGATGCCATCCAGGTTTTTTTTAAATTCTTTCATTTCCATGTCTGCAAATTTAATGTTATTACGCCTCAAATAGCACAGGCTGTATGTCGGGGACCAGTTCTGTCATTTTCTGGCGGATGATCTCCCTCCCGCGGCTCAGGTATGATTTCACTGTGCCTTCAGGCATCCCCGTGATCTCTTCAATCTCCCGGTAAGAGAATTCTTCCAGGTGGAACAGGGTGATGACTGTGCGGTATTGAAGCGGCATTTTTTCTAAGATACGGTGGACGAGCTTTTTCATTGTATTCCTGTCAATGCTGTTAAGCAAAGGCGACACATCCGACTGGGCAAGGTTGATCGCCAGGATTGGATCGGCTCCTGAAAGCACTTCCCGTTTGTTTTTCCTCATCTGGTCAACGCATGCATTGTAGGCGATGGAACCGATCCATGTCGAAAGCTTTGAATCCCCCCTGAATTTATCTATCTGTTTGAAAACCCTGATAAACACTTCCTGGCATAGATCCTCTGCATCCTCCTGGCGGTTTGTCATCCGCAATACCATATGCCATACAAGGTTCCGGTATTTATCGACCAGGAACCTGAACGCATTTATATTTCCTGCCTTCAGGGCGTTGACCAGTGCAACATCATCCATTGCAACATTAGTCGCAGGAAATGCAAAAAGGTTGCAGGCCCGTTCATGATTTCGGGATGACCTTGCCTTTGATCTGAAGTATCACGGGTTGATCGGAAGCATTGGTCCTTACGGTGATGCTCTTGAAAAAATTACCTTGGGCGGCAGCGTTATAGGTCGCTGAAATGCTTGTCGATTTGCCGGGAAGTACAGGATCCCTGGAATAAGAGAGGTTTGTACAGCCGCAGGAAGCCGTGGCAGACGAGATGAGCAGGGGTTCATTACCGTCATTAGTAAGGGTAAATGTGGCCGTTCCCGGTGAATTCTGTATGAGATCACCAAATTCATACTCGGTCTTGTCGAACCTGGCTACCGGCCCGTTCTTTTTAAGCTCGGTCGGGAGTTTCACTTCACCTTGTTTGGGGGCATCCTGGCAATAAGCACTCAGGCAGAAACCGAGGATAGCGGCAGTCATTAAAATTGTTTTTGTTTTCATATGGTTTTTTTTTGAATGCAAAGATGGACAGGGCTGGAGGAAACACATGTTAATGACTGGTAAATGATTGTAAACGAAATGTAAATCTTTGTAAATGAAATGTAAATCCCGCCAGGACAATAACATTATCAGTAATTTTACATGACAAATCCCCTGGATCTAAAAAAAAATCATCTCCCATGCGAGGGTATAAGCTCAAATTCGTTGTATTGCTCGGTGCCGTTTCCATTGTCGGCATAATCTCCGTGCAGACCTATTTCCTGGTCAACGCCTGGAATACCAGGGAAAAGGAGCTGAACCAGAGCATTGTGATAGCCCTCAAGACCGTCGCCGGGAAGATCTGCCGTCTGAACCAGACGGCTCCTCCTTACGGGAATCCCGTCAGGCAGCTGTCATCGGCATATTTTGTCGTTGACATCAACAGCGTGATCGATGCCAACGTGCTTGAACATTACCTGAAGACTGAATTCGAACGTCTCAACATCAGGACCGATTACGAATATGCCATTTATGATTGTCATTCGGACCGGATGGTATACGGGAGTTATATTTCAGCCTCCGGAGCTGGCGAAAAGCTTAAGGCCTCTGAAAACCTCCCCAAATACCGTGAATACCTTTATTATTTCGGGATCAGGTTCCCGGCCCTCCGTAATACTGTTGCAGGGGATATATCCATACTTTTCTTCTTTACTTTCATCCTCGTCCTTTCGGTGGTCTTCTTTGTTTATGCCATTTTCGTGATCCTGCAGCAGAAACAGTTTTCTGAAATGCAAAAGGATTTCATTAACAATATGACCCATGAATTCAAGACCCCCATATCGACCATAAACCTTGCGGCTGATGTCATCCTGGATCCCGAAATAGTAAAAGACCCAGGGCGGCTTGACAGGTACGCTTCTCTCATCAAACAGGAGAACCGCAGGCTGGACCTGCTGGCAGGGAAGGTGCTGCAGATAGTCCACATCGAGAAGGGAGGCCTTCAGCTTAAAACGGAAACAATCAACCTGAATGAACTTGTAAGAACGGTGGCCGGTCATTTCAGGACAAAGCTGCGCCCGGGGGCTGCCCTGGAGCTTTCGCTGGATCCATCGGTGAAGGTTATCCGGGCCGATATCATCCACCTGACAAATATATTTCACAATCTTTTCGACAATGCGGTAAAATACGGTCCTGAAAATACCGAGATCAGGATCTCCACCCGGATGGAGAACAGGACCGTATTTGTATGTTTTTCCGATAACGGCCCTGGGATAGATCCGAAATACCAGAAACGGGTGTTCCAGAAATTTTACAGGGTCCCTTCGGGAAATGTACACGATGTCAAGGGGTTCGGTCTGGGCCTGCATTATGTGAAGATCATCTGCCGTGCTCATGGCTGGAAGATAAAACTCGATACACAGGCGGGAAGCGGGGCCAGGTTCACCATCGAAATTCCAAATCAATAAGATCCTACCATGGGAAACAAACCAAAGCTGCTTTATGTTGAGGATGACCTTGCGCTGTCCTTTGTGACCAGGGACAATCTTGAGATCAGGGGTTACCGGGTCGATCATGCAGGCGATGGCATATCTGCCCTTGAGATGATGAAAAATTCGGAATATGACCTTTGCATCCTGGATGTGATGCTGCCAAAAATGGACGGGTTCACTCTTGCAGCCAGGATCCGTGCTGTGAATCAAGGCATTCCGATACTCTTTCTGACCGCCAGGTCGTCAGGGGAGGACAGGATCGCCGGTTTGACCCTGGGAGGGGACGATTATATTACAAAACCCTTCAGCATGGAGGAACTGGTGCTAAAAATAGAGGTGTTCCTCAAAAGGAAGAACATAGTCCCCGTGACTGATCCTTTGCCTGTACAACTTGGAGAATTTACTTACGATTACAGGAACCAGCAGTTGAGCTATGGCGGAAAGCCGAGGATCCTTACCCAAAAGGAGAATGAACTGCTTGCATTTCTGATCGAAAACAAAGGAAGGATACTGAAACGTGAAGAGATACTGCGGAAGGTCTGGGGCAATGATGACGTTTATTTCAGCAGGAGCATGGATGTTTTCGTTTCGCGCCTGAGGAAGGTTCTTAAACCCGATCCGAAGATCGTAATTGAGACCATTCATAATACGGGTTACAGGTTGAAGACAGGATAATTCCCGTTCCCCTTCAAAAAAAAACTGCTGATTTCTGCAACCTTCTGCACCTGCCTTACGACATATGGTGCAGAAGTTAAATTTTAAAACCCTTGCCATATGTTAAGTGAACAAATCGGAGCCGCAATCGTAACTGCGGTAGTATTCTTCGGAATATATTCATTATTGAAAGCGCTTACCGACTATCTGTTACGTCGTAAGATCGTCAAAAGCGGACATATTGATAAAGCCGGGATCCTTGAATCCATCGAAGGTGAGACGGCCAAATATCCCACCCTGAAATGGGGCCTGGTGACCCTGTTTGCAGGTGCCGGCATGATACTGATCCAGATCCTTTCACGCGCAGGCCGCCTGAACTGGGACCAGGGAGCCGATGCTTTTTTACCGATTGGGATCGAACTGGTGTTTATCGCTGCAGGTTTCCTGCTGTTCTTCTTCATTGCCACGACAAAGAAGCAGTAACAAGCTGGTGACTGGCGACTAGTGAATGGTGAATGGTGACTAGTAAATGGTATTTGGTCACTATTCACTTAAAAGATACCCACCCTTTTCCCCACCTTCAGGCCCAAGTTCAATAACATGATCTGCTTCAGAGATGATCTGCTGGTCATGTTCGATGATTATCAGGGTATTACCCTCATCGGCGAGATGGTGGAACAGTTTCAGAAGGTTTTCGATATCGGCGAAGTGAAGGCCGGTGGAGGGTTCGTCGAAAAGGTAAAGGGATGCAGGATGCAAGATGCTGGATGCAGGATGCGGGATGCAGGATTTCAGAGGTGTCATCAGTTCCCTGCAAAGATTCAGCCTTTGCGCTTCTCCTCCCGACAGGGTATTCAGGGGCTGGCCAAGTTTGAGATAGCCCAATCCCGCCTCATCAAGATTCTTCAGGATCGGCAGAAGCTGTTTCTGACCGGCAAAGAAAACTGCAGCCTCCGAAACGCTTAAATCAAGTATCTCACTTATATTTTTTCCACAATAACCAACAACGAGGATTTCAGGCCTGAACCTTTTCCCATGGCAAACCTCGCATTCCTGGTATATATCTGGCATAAAGTCCATGCTGATCCTGGTCTGTCCCATGCCTTCGCAATTGGGGCATTGTGATTGTTTGTTCAGGAAGGAGAAATGGTTTTTCGCGAAACCTTCCTGCCTGGCCTCATCGGTTGAGGCAAAGAGGTTTCGGATCAGGTCAAAAGCTCCTGAATAGGTTGCAATTACAGAGTGAGGGGAGTTGAACTCCTCTCTTTGTTCAACACTGACCACCCTGCCGAATTTCTCAAATCCGCTGATACCGCTGCATCCTGTTGGCCTGCCCTCCTTCCAGGAGGCATGAATCAGATCAAACACCAGGCTCGATTTCCCGCTGCCCGAAACCCCGGTAACGCAAATGATCCCGCGCGAAGGAATTTCCAGGTCGAAATGTTTCAGGTTATGGATGAAGGCATTTTTTATCTGAAGGCCTGATGACATCTTCCTGATCGCATGAGGATGCGGGTTGAGCGGGGATCTCAGGTATTTTCCCGTGACGGATCTTTCGGAATCAATAATTTCTTTAACACTTCCTTCGGCAACAATCTCACCGCCCAGCCTGCCTGCTCCAGGCCCCATATCAATGATATGATCTGCCCCGAGTATCACTTCCCTCTCATGTTCCACTGCTATCACTGTATTACCAGCCTTGATAAGCTCTCTTAAATGATATACAAGCCTAGTAGTGTCCTTTGAATGCAGCCCGGCGGTGGGTTCATCCAGGACATAGATCATCCCCGACAAACCTGATCCCGTTTGAGCTGCCAGCTGCAGTCGCCTTGCTTCCCCATGTGAAAGTGATACCGTATTTCTTGAAACAGCAAGATATGAAAGTCCGAGGGTATCCAGTGTTGTCAGCCTGCGCAATATCTCAGTCACCAGGGGCCCGGTAATGGTCCTCTCCTGCTCTTCCGATAAGGTTGCAGGATGCAGGGGATCCGCAGCCCCTTCGTTAAGGTCAGTTCCCGGACAGGGCCTGAAAAAACCACTAAAGAAACTGATGCTTTCCGAAATATCCATGGCTGAGATCTCAGCAATATTCTTTTGGCGGATGACCCACGACAGAACGCCTGCATGTAAACGGCTGCCATGGCATGCCATACATTCCATACCGCTCATCACATTCATCATACTCTCACCACGGTGGTCGGCATGTTTGCGGGTGTATTCCTCATTTACAAGACCGAGAAAGCCTGGCCATGTACCTTTGAAATGATGAGTGCCGCTGCGTTTGTTCCTGAGGAATTCCCAGCTGACATCATAAGTCTCGTCCCCGCATCCATATAAAGCAAGCTGCTTATCCTCAGCTGAAAGTTCATTCCATGGCCTGCCGAAGTCAATGCCATGTTTGGTTCCAACCGTTTTAAGGGTTGCAGTATATTGTCCGTAAGGATCCCCGTAAAATTTACCGGTTTTACTTCCATCCATGGCTCCGTTAATTATGGAGAGACCTGGATCGGTAATCAGCTTCCCGGGATCGCATAAAATGATTATCCCAAGGCCGTCGCATTCGGGGCAGGCTCCCTGTATGCTGTTGAAGGAAAAGAAAGTTGAAAGGGGCCTGGAATGATATTCCCGCCTCCCTTGTATGGAATCAGTTTGATTCAGGGCGGATTGCAGAGAGACCTGAACCCGGGCGTTTGTCAGTTTCAGTGCCGCCCTCGAAAAAAGCAGGCGGTACAGGTCATAAATCCCGGTAAATGTACCCACTGTGGATCTGGGGTTAGACTGGATCCCCGATTGTTCAACCGCGAAAGTTGGCCGCAGCCCGCTAACCTTTTCAAAGTCGGGCTTGTCCTTCATGCCGATCCGGGTGCGTGCATAAGCCGAGAAATTGCACAGGAAGCGGTTCCTGGCTTCGGCATGAATGGTATCAAAAGCAAGGGAAGACTTTCCGCTGCCGGAAACACCGGTGATCACTGTTAGTTGGCCATGTGGGATACAGACGTTGATGTTTTTAAGATTGTGGGTTGTGACGTTTATCAAAACCAGTGCATCGTTCCGGGAAAATGGTGAGTTCGAGAGATGATCATATGTCGACGGGTATTGATTGTTGCCCAAAGAATTTTGAATTTCAGATTTATCACGAACCGTAAGTGGCGAGCCATGAGCAACAGCTGATGAATCGTCACGAAAATAATCCTCAGGATTTCCGGCAAAAATCAATCCTCCCCCATCATTCCCGCTTCCCGGACCAAGTTTAATGATCCGGTCTGCAGATCTCAATAATGCCGGATGATGTTCTATACAAATAACAGTATGTCCATGGTCGATAAGGCCGTTCAGGCATAAAAGAAGTTTTTTTACATCGTCGCTATGCAGCCCTGTTGTCGGTTCATCAAGAATATATAATGTATGTGATGATGCGGGTCTGGCAAGTTCAGCAGCCAGTTTTACGCGCTGGGCTTCTCCTCCGCTCAGGGTTGAGGACCGCTGGCCCAGGGTCAGGTAACCCAGCCCGAGCTCATCGAGAGTCTTAAGGCAATGCAGGATTTTTCTCTCCCCTTCAAAGTAAATCAAAGCTTCAGATACCGGCATTTCGAGAATCCCGGAAATATTTTTTCCCTTCGATGTTATTTCGAGCGTCTCGTTATCGAACCGGCGGCCGTTGCAGCTTTCACACAAGATCTCCACGCTTCCCATAAAATGCATTCCGGTTTGTTTATAGCCCGCCCCTTCGCAGTCCTCGCAACGGCCGCCTTTCGTGTTGAAAGAAAAACGGCTCTTTCCGTATCCTCTGGCAACAGATCCCGGCAGCAAAGCGAACAGGTCCCGGATATCATCGAACAGGCCTGTATAAGTGGCGGGATTGCTTCTCGGAGTGCGGCCTATCGGCGACTGGTCGATCTCAATAAGCCGTTTGATGCTTTCCAAACCCGTAATTGAATCGTATTTCCCGGATTCTTCATTGCTTTTGTTTAATTTCTTCCTCAGGAAACTCCCCAGGGTCTGGTGTACCAGGCTCCCTTTGCCGGCGCCGGAAACACCGGTCACCACATTAAGAGATTCAAGACGAAAAGAAACGTTAATATTTTTCAAGTTGTGATGAGAAGCCCCTGAAATCCTGAATTCGCCCTTGTCCTCACGGGTAAAAGCAGGTGAATCCACGCGTTCAATTCCGAAGAAATATGATAAGGTTTTGCTTTTGCTGATAATTCCCTCGGGTATACTCTTAAGTTCGGCCACCGCATAGTTCAATAATACATTACCCCCGTAAACCCCCGGACCCGGACCTATATCGATAATATGATCGGCATGCCGTATGAATTCTTCATCATGTTCCACAACGATCACCGTGTTTCCCTGGTCACGCAACTGTTTCAGGACTAAAATCAATTCCAGGGTTTCGGATTCATGCAGCCCGATGGATGGCTCATCGAACACACAGATCATCCCGCTAAGTCCGGAACCCAGCTGTGTTGCAAGCTTCAGGCGGCGCGATTCACCGGCTGACAAGCTCCCCGATTCCCTGTCGGTTGAAAGATGACCGAGTCCCAGCCGCTTCATTTCGCTGATCAATGACAGGATGTTCTTGAGTATCCCGCCGGCTACCTTGCTCTGACCTGATGGAAAGTCAAGGGCAGCAAGGGAATTGCCAAGCACGCTAACCGGAAGTGCGGATAATGAAGCGATATCCAATCCTCCAACTTTTACCGAAAGAGCCCGGTTATTAAGCCTCTTCCCCCCGCAGGCTGAACAGGAGGTTGTACGCACAAAACGAAGGATATTTTTGTTTCTGTCCCTTTTAAGAATTTCTTCCATGACCGGAATCACCCCTTTGTAAACCCCCATTTCGCGGGGTTTTGCCGTAATTCCGCTCCATTTCATCCTCGATTCCAGAGGATGTTTGCCAAAGGGGATCTCCAGCTTATCACTGCCGTAGAAAATCACATGTTTGTTTTCGGCGGTCAGGTCTTTCCAAGGGATATCGATGGTAAAACCTTCGGCACGGCAAACCTGGTCAAGCACATCCAGGGTTACCTGGGAATACATAATATACCCGTTCGGTGTCGTGATCGTCATGGCTCTCTGGCGGATAGACTTTGCATCATCTTCAATCAGCAGGGAAGGATCAAGGCGGTCTTCGACCCCCAGGCCTTTGCAAATCGGGCAGGCCCCGTCAGCAGAATTAAATGAAAACAGGCTGCGGTTGATCCGGAAACTGTCGCCTTGCTGCTGACCGTTAACCGCCTGGCCGGATAAATCCCCGGAGGGCATCGCCCGGCCAGTACGGGCAAACAGCAGTCTCAGATGATCGTAGATACCGCTCAGTGTGCCTACTGTCGACCTTGGATTGTTAACAACCGATCCCTGGTCCACCGCAACTGCCGGAGAGAGCCCGTCGATGCGTTCAACCTCCGGCCGTTTCATCTTTCCGAGGAACTGCCGGGCATATGACGAGAATGAACCAAAATATCTGAATTCTGCTTCCTTATACAGCACATCGAATATAAGAGATGATTTGCCGGAGCCTGAGACTCCGGTTACGACAACAAGCTTGTTTTTGGGAATGTCCAGTGTGACCGAGTTTAGGTTATTCTCGGAAGCGCTGACAATCCTGATCATATTATCGTTATCCATCTGATCTTAATTAAAACCCCAAATCTCATCCGCAGACATTAAAAAGCAAAAATAATTCATTTGAATGTTGACAAAGGCTAAATTCTTAGCCATCTTTGTAATGAGATAATTAAAGATTGCTTTTCAATATGAGAAAAAAAATATGGGCTAGGATACTGGGTGGCCTGCTGGCAGCAGTGGTCCTCATTATTGCCGGGGTAATTCTTTACCTCCGTTTTGTTCTTCCAAATGTGCCTTTGCAGGATATTTCAGTGCAGGTAACACCTGAACGCCTGGAACGGGGTCAATATCTTGCCAATCATGTCTGCGTCTGCATGGATTGCCACTCTAAACGGGATTGGGAGAGGTTTTCAGGCCCACCGGTCAGCGGAACCCTAGGAGAAGGGGGAGAAATATTCGATGAGAAAATGGGATTCCCGGGAGCGTTTTCATCTCCAAACATCACTCCGTTTAATCTCGGCAGCTGGACTGATGCCGGGATCTACAGAGCCATTACAAGCGGGGAGACCAGGGAGGGCAAGCCTCTGTTTCCCATTATGCCTTACTTTGCTTATGGGACTATGGATACAGAGGATATATTTTCTATTATTGCCTACATCCGCTCCATCCCGGAGATCCGTAACACACCCCCACGTTCAAATCCTGCGTTCCCGATGAACCTTGTGCTGCGGACATTTCCAGGAAAGGCCCGGCCAGCAACAAAACCTTCCGAGTCGGATACGATAAAATACGGTGAGTATTTAATCCGGGCTTCGGGTTGTATCGAATGCCATACAACAGCAAAACACGGGCAGATCGTGAAGGAGAAGGCATTTGCGGGAGGAAGGGAATTCATTATGCCGACCGGGTTGCTTGTTTCCCCGAATATCACGCCTGACAAGGAAACAGGTATCGGCCTGATGAGCAGGGAAGATTTCATCAGGCGTTTCAAGGGATTTGATCCTGCCATATATAAGGCCCCGAAACTGGGCCGAAGGGATATGCCTTCCATCATGCCCTGGATGATGTATGCTGGCATGACAAAGAATGACCTGGGTGCTATCTATGCTTACCTGCTGTCTCTCCCGCCAAAAAATAATGTTATTATAAAGTGGAAACCTCTGAACTGAACGATATCACGCATTAACGCAATTAATGAGTCGCTCCGAATACGATCCCGCTGATCATCGGGATCAGCCATATCAGCCAAACGATGAGACTTAATCTGTGAAAGCTGGCGATCTGCTTTTCATTTTTCTTTAAAAGTACTATCGTAGCCCAGATTGCATGGAACAGCATCAGCAATAGTGCGGTATTTCCCGTGATCCCATGAAAAGACAACCTGAACAGGCTGCCATTTATGATACTCATTGCAGTAGTGCCTGTTGTATCGGCCGCCAGCCCTCCCCAGAAAAAAATAAGATGCCACCATTTAAGCCGGCGCTGTATTCTTTCGGCCCAGACGCCAAAAGTATAAAGCACTAAAGCTATATTGATAAATACCACAGCTATAACCAGGGTTGTGCTCATATAGCAAAAATAGAAATTTTTTCATTGCTGAAGATGGCGGGATCAAAATACAAATGTTATCTATATTTGCATATCTGGTTTTATAATTAATCATGTCATGCAAACAATCTTAGGAAGTGGCGGGGCTATCAGCCGGGAGCTGGTGCCCTGTCTGGCAAAATACACAGACCACATACGGCTGGCGGGGAGAAACCCAAAGCCATACTCAGGCAGGGAAGAACTTTTTTCAGTGGATCTTCTGGATGCAGACAGGACATCGAAGGCTGTCGAAGGTTCCGGGGTTGTATACCTCCTGGCTGGCCTTCAATACGATGTACGTGTCTGGAAGGTTTCCTGGCCTAGGATCATGACCAATGTGATTGAAGCCTGTAAAACACATAAGGCAAAACTCGTATTCCTGGATAATGTTTACATGTACGGACTGGTCAGTGGCTGGATGACTGAGAATACCCCTTACAATCCATGCAGCCGGAAAGGAGAAGTAAGGGCTGCTATTGCCAGTCAGCTTATGGATGAAGTCAAAAAAGGAGGGCTTCATGCCCTTATTGCACGCTCCGCGGATTTCCTTGGACCAGGTGCCACGAATACGTTTATGCATCCTATGATATTTGAGAAACTGAAGGTAAAGAAAAGCGCTACGTGGATCTGTAACGACAGGGTTAAGCATTCGTTCACGTATACCCCGGATTCGGGGAAAGCAGTCGCTCTGCTTGGAAACACTGAAAATGCCTATGACCAGGTATGGCACCTGCCTACCGGTCATGATCCTGTAGACGGGAAGGAATTTATCACTTCTGCTGCAGGAGTGCTGGGAGCAAAACCGGCATACAGTACAATGGGGACCTGGATGATGCGGATGGGAGGGCTGTTCAACCGGCTTGCCCTGGAAAGTGTTGAAATGGCTTACCAGTATGAAAACGAGTATCTTTTCGACAGTTCTAAATTCGATAACAGGTTTTTCAAGGCGACATCTTCGCCTGAAGCTATTCGCAAAACGGCAGCATCGTATATTTAATGCTTCAGCACGGCCCGGGAGATAATGATATGCTGAATTTCTGAGGTTCCTTCGTATATCTGGGTGAGTTTGGCTTCACGCATCAGCCTTTCTACGTGGTATTCCTTGACATATCCGTAGCCTCCGTGTATCTGGACTGCTTCAGTGGTCACCCACATGGCCGTATCCGTTGCACAGAGCTTGGCCATCGCGCTTTCCATGCCATAAGGCAGGTTGTTGTCTTTGAGCCACGCTGCTTTATAAACAAGGTGTCTTGCAGCTTCAATACGGGTAGCCATTTCAGCGATCTTGAAAGCGATGGCCTGGTGGTTGATGATCTGGGTCCCGAAGGCTTTTCTTTCTTTCGAATATTTAAGCGCCCTTTCATATGCTCCTTCTGCGATACCAAGGGCCTGGGCGGCAATTCCTATCCTTCCTCCTTCAAGCAGTTTCATCGCAAATTTAAAACCGAAACCGTCTTCCCCTATCCTGTTTTCCTTTGGGACGATGACATCGGTAAACATCACTGAGTGAGTATCGGAGCTGCGCATACCCATTTTATCTTCATGCGGTCCCAGGCTGATGCCGGGTGAATGCCGGTCGACAATCAATGCATTGATCCCCCTGGATTTCAGCTCAGGATTTGTCTGAGCGAAGAGGAGATAAGTCGATCCCTTGTCGGCGCTGGTAATCCAGTTTTTTACTCCATTAATGACATAATGATCTCCATGATCTACTGCCATCGTATGCTGTGATGTGGCATCTGACCCGGCCTCAGGTTCCGAAAGCAGGAAAGCTCCTATTTTCTCACCTGTGGCAAGGGGCCTGAGGTATTTTTCCTTCTGCTGATCTGTGCCATAACATTCAATGCCGTAACAATCGAGGGAATTATGCACTGCGAGTATGACTGCAACGGAAGAATCACATTTTGATATTTCTTCAATGGCGATAGCATACGAGATGTTATCCATTCCTCCGCCTCCCCATTCCGGAGAAATATTCATCCCAAGGAATCCGAGTTCTGCGAGCCGGCGGACGTGCCGGGCAGGATAGATGCAATTTGCATCACGTTCAAGCACATCGGGAAGCAGTTCGCGCCAGGCAAAGTCCCTTGCCGAGTCGCGGATCATTTTTTGTTCTTCAGTGAGTTCGAAATTCATGTTGTAGTGATTCTTTAGTTAAGATCGCACGTATTTAATCGATTGGCGATTTGAACGGTATCTGTAATTTTCATCTTTCCCCCCTCATGGCTCATGGCTTATGGCTTATGGCTCATGGCTACCTCTTAAACACTATCGCCACCAGCGTTTTATCATCCCCCCCCATATTCGCCATCAGACCAAACGGGCGATCGTTGGGTATATTCACCTGGGCAGCCCCGGCCTTTCCTTTCAGCTGCTCCCAAAGCGTAACAGCCATGTGTACACCGGTACCACCGGTTGGATGTCCCCAGCCGATAAGCCCCCCGGTGGTGTTGATAGGAAACTTCCCGTCGCGTGCAGTATTCCCTGCAATCACATACTCAGGTCCTTTACCGTGTTCAGCGAGGCCCAGAGCTTCTACTGCCATGATACCGGCTATCGTAAAACAGTCGTGGATCTCGGCTGTAGAAACCTGGTCAATTGTTATCCCTGCAAATTCAAGAGCGTTTGATACGGCTTTTTTCATCGTTGTCAGAGCCGTTTTATCCGGAGGCGGCTTCGTGATGTCTTCCTCAACCTGCCCGTAACCAACAACCTCAACTGCATCCGAAACCGGTATGCCGCATCGCTTCAGGCCTTCTTCACTCATAATCGCAATGGCCGAAGCCCCGTCAGAGACTTTTGAACAATCCAGTGCCGTCAGGTTCTCGAGAAACACCTTCGGATTGGGTTCCGCCATAGCTGCAGCTTCAAGGTCTTTTATTGTATTATGATATTCCTGTGCTGTCTCACAAAGCCTTGCGTTTTCAATCGCATTCCTGTACCAGCGGGCAAACCCTTTACGGGTAATCTCCCTTCCGAATTTTTCAAAATAAGCCCCCGCCCTCTCACTGAATTGTCCGGGGAAGAAATAAGCATGCCCGTCCTTACGGTCGTGGGCCCAACCTGCAGGTGCAAGAAAATCTGCACAATAAATGGCTTTTACTGTATTCTGTACCTCGAATCCAATAGCCAGGACAACTTCGGCTGTCTCAGCCAGAATGCTTTTTATGCCGCTCATCAGCGCGAGTCCGCCGGTCCCGCATGCACCCTCAACACGTATAGCCGGCTTATAACGCAATCCTTCATCAATATAAGGGAAAAATGCCGCCAGGTTGGCCTGCCTGTTGAAACGGGAAGCCATGAAGTTCCCGATCACACATTCATCAACATTCTGAGCCCCGCCAATCATCTTCAGTGTACCCTGCCCTGCTTCCCTGATATAATCCTCAAGACCGGGACGTTCCTTTTTCGGATGGAATTCTTTACGGCCGCTACCCATCGAAATGGTATTGTACCCGGCTACGAAATATACTTTTCTTCTCAGTTTCTTCATGTTAAATAAATTTTAATCAAGGTACTCATTGATAGGACCGTAGGCATGGAAAAATCCCGTGAGCAGCACGGTGTTCACATCAGCATCACTAAACGCAACCCCGCATGCAACAAGGTGTTTCCCAATCTCCTTTGACTTTTTCGCATACTCCCTTGTAAGCCCGGCTCCCAAACCCGGGGCTGTCTTTACCTCTGCAAAATACGGCTTAAGAACCTCATCCTTTGCTTTATTCCCGACAATTGCTTTCCAGGCCGGAGGAGCCGGCATCTTTCCAAGTTTCTCCTCCACCCTGGCCTGGATCCTGCTTATCGGAATATAAGCCTCTTCAACAGGATCGTAAACAGCAACTATCTTCCCTTTTTCATATTTCATAATGCCGTCTTTCTGGGAACCGTCGGAAAACTGTCCGCCCTTTATTCCCAGTCCCATCAGTTTGTCGAGCAGGGGGGAATGGATCTCTTCGTCTTTCGTGAACGGGTTCATCACGAACATGATGAAGCTGCATACGTCCACCCCCACATAGTCGATGAGCTGGAAAATGCCCATCGGCCTCACGAGGTATTCCTGGGTGATCTTGTTCATGGCATAAATGGCTTCCGCAACCGACATGTCTTTAATCAGCTTGTGGACTTCTGTCACGGCATAAAGGATATCGCGCATGAAATGCCCGTTTCCTATGAATCCTGCTATGTCATGTGCAGGCACTACAATCTTCCTGAGGTTTTTCGCATAGGCCATTGCAAATTCATGAACTTCGTCCAGGGTGTTTTTACTGCGAATGACTTCCACCAGTTTCTGAACGGCGGGGGGATTGTAGAAATGGAACCCGATGATGCGGCCGTTCAGCCCTGCTCCTTCATCAAGCACAGTGATAGGAATGGATGATGTATTCGTGAAAAACCAGGGTTGATTTGAGTTGTTCCTGTTGATCTGTGAAAATATCTTAATCTTCAGTGCCGAATCTTCTTTAATAGCTTCAAAAATCATTTTCGAATCGTACGCGGATTCCATTCTTGTTGTGGGCCTTACAACATTCATCACATCAAAGATATACTGGGAGATTATTTCGTCGTTGTCGACCAGGTCTCGGCGTTCGGCATAGACCGTTCTCAGTCCGGCAACTTTCTTTTCAGCGATTTTGAGGATCTGGTCTCTCAGGTAGCGCATCACGCCTGCCAGTGCTTCATCTGAAATATCAATGGCATTCAATACAAAGGTTTTCCCTTTGTTCCCGGGTTTCAGGCTCAGGTCTGCCATTTCAACCGCAGTGAGCAGCAATATGCCGCTTCCCATTTTTCCGGCAGCGCCAAGCACCGAGACATGTTGTAGTCTTTCTTCGTAAGTCATTGGTTTGCTATTTTGGTTTCGTTTTTTTGTGCTTTAGCCTGCAACTATACATCACCAGTTGGGTTTGCGTTTCTCAACAAACGCTTTCATCCCTTCTTTCGTTGCATCCTGTCCGAAAAGGTTCGAAAATTCAGACGCTTCCTTCAAACAGGCTTCTTCAAATGGAAGTCCGGCCCCCTTGTGAATCAGCTTTTTTGCAGCAGGTATTGCGCCTGATCCGTTGACAGCTAATTTTGAAGCCATCTTCATCACCTCTTCCATCAGGCTTTCGGGTTCGCAAAGTTTTTGCACCAGGCCGATACGCAATGCGTCTTCGGCCGTTATGGTTTCTGCAGTCAGAATAAGATATAAGGCATTACCAATACCTGAGATCCTTGATAAACGCTGGGTGGCTGCATACCCCGGAATAAGCCCGAGGTTCATTTCCGGTTGCCCGAACTTTGCCATTTTGCTTGCGATCCTGAAATCGCAGGCCATGGCCAGTTCACAGCCCCCGCCAAGGGCATAGCCGTTCACTGCTGCAATGACCGGGATACGGAGCTTAGTAAGGCGGGCAAAAGTGTCCTGACCTCCTTTCGAAAAATCATAAGCCTGTTCAGGTGTCATACCGGCCATCTCTGAAATATCCGCCCCGGCAACAAAGGCCTTCCCTTCACCTGTGATTACCAGCACCCTCACATCTTCACGGGGTTCGAGGTCATCAAGAAAATGATTGAGCTCTCTGAAGAACTCAGAATTAAGGGCATTTAAAACTGCAGGCCGGCTGATGGTCATGTTTGCAACAGAGCCGGCAACAGAGATTTTCAGAATTTTATATTCCATCGTAAATGAATTTATTATATATCTGCCAGGGGAATCCGCGGGGCCTGATTTCTCAATAAAAAACACTCTGAATTTATCCGGAACATTATGTTTTTTTGAGGACTTAAATTTACTAAAAATAGGCTATGAAAAATGTTTTTCGAAAAAATGTCAGGTTCACACCCGAAGTTTGTGATTAGGCTTAGCGGATGGCGGATATCTGATTTCTGATAATCGCTAAAAGGCCTCATTGATATTCAGGAACAACCCCCTGGAATCGTTAAGTCCGAATCCCATATCGATAGTCAGGTTCGATTTGGACTTTTTATTGAGCATCACCCTGAGTCCTGCGCCGAAACCGGGAGCAATGTATTCCAGCACTTTGATTGAATTGTCAGCGTTGTTGCAGGTGGCTGCGTTGGCAAATACAACGCCGCTGAAGATCCGTGTATGCGGGCTTATCGGAAAGCGGTATTCCACTTCGCCATAAAGATAATCTACCCCACGTATCCTCCCCTGTACATATCCTCTGCCGGTTCTACCATAGGTGTCCCAGCCTATCGCTGGCAGGTCGAGGTAGGGAAGCACTCCTGAAGCCACAAAACCGCCACTGTACCAGAAGGCGATAAGATGGGCCGGATTATGCCTCGAAAGCCTGACATAGGTTCTGAATTCAGTGAAAATAGTGATGGAACTTCCCGAGCTCCCGAGCCAGGTGAAATTGAACTGGGGAATAATGCTGGCATAAATTCCTTTGGTAGGGCGGCAGGTATTGTCGCGGCTGTCGTATAGAAACGACAAGACGAGCCCTGAAGTGCAATAGGCTTTTGGGTTAAAGCCGTTATTTACTGAATAGAGGTAATGCTGGGTCTCAAACACATGGCCCGAATCAAGATTCAATTTTGAATCCTGGATATTCCAGTGATAATCGAGGGAGTAGCCTGCCCCAAGGTAAAACCTCCCTTTAATCCGTTTGTTAACCGTTTCATAAAACCTGACAAACTCAAATCTCATTGGTTCTGCTTCCTCACTGGCAGAATAGGCGATATCCCCGTTGGGCATGACCCAGCTTGTGGAATCCACTCCCCTGATGTTGGAGCCAAGCCCGTAGGTCGGCTGATAATACATGTAAAACCTCCAGTCACCTTTAAAAATAAAGTTGGCTTTGCTCGTGAAAATACTGGAACGCAGGGAGATCATCAGCTGCTTCTTCGAGGTGAGCTGGAAATTGGTTGCAAATGCAGAGATGGGGGTATTGGAAGGATCCCCGAAGTAAACAGCCGGGTTGAACGTTGCCCCGATCACGGCACCGAGAGCCGGATTATATCCAATGATCGGAAAGGCGGAGATATAAAGTTTATCAGGCTGAATGGTAATAGTATCGGAAAGATGTTTCTCTTTGGACTTTTTGGACCTGATAACATCAAAGATATCTTTCTGTTCTGTGGTTTTAGACTTTTCCTGGCCAGCGGCGGCAGAACACATCAGGATCAGAACAGAAATTAACGGTGGATAAACGTAATTCCGTTTCATTCCTTGTTGAGATTCACATCAAACGAAGGCTTCGTGTATTGCTCCGGAAGATGGTCGTCGGGAATTGCAATCCGGTTCCCGTCACGCAGGGCACGATAATGCGGCGACATGATCTCGACACCTGAATTGTTAAAGTTTTCCTGGATGTTCCTGTGCATTTCAGAAAGGATAACCGCCATTTTTGAAGCCTCCCTCGTATACGCATTGACCTGGTATGAAACATAAAAATCATCCAGGCTGGTCTGTAATACGAAAGGCTCGGGATCCTTCAGAATAAAGTTTGTCGCTTTTGCAGCATCAATAAGGAGTTGGTGGATTTGCCTCCATGGGGCATCATATCCGATCGTCACCGTGGTATGTACAATAAGTCCGCTGTCCAGTGCAAGCGCTGAATAATTAATCACTTCCGAAGCGCTGATCTTGCTGTTGGGAATAGTGATAATCTCATTTTTTATCGTACGAATCTTCGTAACGGCCATGGTTTTTTCAACGACATCCCCCGCATTGTCCCCAACCCTGATCCTGTCACCGACCTGGAATGCCCTTGTGAACGTGAGGGCAAAGCCTGCAACCAGGTTGCCCAGGATACTCGCCGATGTTATTGAAAAAAGAAGACCAATCAGGACAGAAACACCCTGGAAGACTTTTGAATCCGATCCGGGCAGGTGCGGATAGATCAGGATAAGGGTAAATGCCCAGATCAGGAACCTGATGATGTTGAAAACAGGCAGAGCCCATTCAGGATAAAAACCTCTGATATTGATCACACCTTTTTCTATTTCCGTTCTCACAAACCTGAAAAACCGGATGATAAGGGTTGTAATAAAAACAATAACAATGATTGTAAGCAAATTGGGTATGAAAAGCCAGAGTGTATTCAGGAAATCCTTCAATGGCTTCAGGATGAACCAAAGGAAGATAAGGGAATAGGCCTTGGTCCATGGCAGCAGGTAACTGGTTAACCAGAGGGCGGTAAAGAACATTATAACAATCAGCCCATACCTGAAAAATACATTTGTAATGTGAAGCAACCGTATTTGCCTGTGAAAGGGAATGAGCTGGTAATCACGGATTTTTATTTTGTCAAGCACGCCCGATTTGGCCTGATATATCCTTTTGTCAATAAAATGATACAGTTTATTAACAATGTATATGAGAAGGATAAGCAGAATCAGCACTATTCCAGAGAACATGATGCTTTTAAGAATACCTGCTTCTGAGTTCTGCTCTATGTATTTCTGAAGAGCCTCAGAAATATGTTTGTGCCTTTCAAGGGCAATGATATCAGCTGGTTTGTTTTCTGCTTTTGCATCGGCATTCGTTACGGCTGTTACTACCTGGCTCTTGTAAATAATATCTACTTCGCCTTCATCATGAACGAGAAGCAGGGAATCTGTTGTGAAAAAGGGATCTTCAGAGAGCTTTTTTATGATGGTACTTATTGTACTTGCCCTGTTTTCAGCTGAATACGGACCAATGTTGGCTTTAATGTAAAACAAATTCCTTCCGAAAGGATTTACCGGATATCCTATAACCACAGCCTGAAGTGAATCCTGCTCTGACTTTCTGTCCTGGGCGATGATTAAATATGGAAGGACTGTCAGAGCAATAAAGATCAAGGTAAGGACCCTGAAGGAATTCCCCGGTACATGTTTCATATTTACTTGATTGATCAATTATTTCACGAATTTAAAAAAATTCATCATGACACCAACTCACATTCAAAGGCGGGGTGAAATTTTTCCTACTTTTGTGCCCCTGCTATTTTATTTGGTTTAAATACAGATAGAACATGAATATCATGAAATTTGGCGGTACCTCAGTGGGATCAGCCGAAAGGATGAAGGAAGTAGCCAGGCTGACCGCCTCCTGTGAAGGACAAAAAATAGTCGTTCTTTCCGCTATGTCAGGGTCAACCAACAGTTTGCTGGAAATCTCAGATAGCCTCTCAAAAAGAGATACTGAGGCGGCTATTGAATTGATCAGTCATCTCGAAAAGAAGTATCTGCAGGTCGCAGATGAATTGTTTTCTTCTGAAGAAACCAGGAGCGCAGGCTATGACCTCCTCAGAGAACATTTCACTTATATTCGTTCTTTCACCCGGGACCTTTTCACTTCTAATGAAGTGAAATGCATCGTGGCTCAGGGTGAATTGCTTTCGACAGCTCTCTTTAGCCTGTATTGCAGGGAAAGCGGCATTGATGCTGTGCTCCTGCCCGCATTGAATTTTATGCGTATTGACAGGGAACAGGAACCCGACCAGTTTTATATCAAAGAGAACCTGAGCAGGGAGCTTGAAAAGTACCCCGGTCATTCATTTTTTATCACCCAGGGATTTATCTGCCGAAATGCCTTCGGGGAGATCGATAATCTGAAACGGGGGGGCAGCGATTATTCCGCAGCTCTCATCGGAGTCGCCTCAGATGCATCTGAAATACAGATCTGGACAGATATTGACGGGTTTCATGACAATGACCCGAGGTTTGTTCAGAACACCCATGCCATTGCCGAACTCTCATTTGATGAAGCTGCCGAGCTGGCTTATTTCGGGGCCAAGATACTGCATCCCTCGACTATACTGCCGGCAAAAGTGGCAGGCATTCCGGTCATCATCAGGAACACTCTTAATTGGGAAGCCGCCGGGACAATCATTACGGATAAGGCCTCAGGGAAAGGTATTAAGGCTATCGCTGCGAAGGACGGGATCACAGCCATCCGCGTAAAATCGGGAAGGATGCTCCTGGCTTATGGTTTCATGCGCAAAGTGTTCGAGATCTTTGAGATCTATAAAACGCCCATCGATATGATCACAACTTCAGAGATCAGTGTTTCGCTTACCATTGACGATACAAGCCGTCTTTCACGCATCATCGAAGACCTGAAGCATTATGGCAGTGTTGAGACAGACCATGACCAGACTATCATTTCGGCTGTGGGAGAAGGGATTGCAGAAGGCAGTGATGCTGCGAGATCGATCTTCACTGCCCTCAGCGGAATACCTGTGAGGATGATCTCATATGGAGGAAGCCAGCACAATATTTCCATACTCATCCCGTCGCTATTCAAGAGCCAGGCCCTGAACGCGCTCAGCGCACAACTGTTCAATCACTGATATCAGCCAACATGTTCAAACCGGAAATCATAGAGAAATTCAGGCAGATTCCCACCCCGTTTTATTATTATGACCTGGATGTGCTGAATGTCACCATCGGACGTTCCGTACTGGAGGCCGGAAGGTACGGTTATCAACTGCATTATGCTTTGAAAGCCAATTCCAACCCAAAGATCCTTAAAAGCATCAGCAGTGCCGGGTTCGGGGCTGATTGCGTGAGCGGGAACGAAGTCCAGGCAGCGATTGAAAATGGATTCCCTGCCTCCCAGGTGATGTTTGCCGGAGTAGGCAAAACGGATCACGAACTCCGCCTTGCCCTTCAGTACGGAATTGAAAGCATCAATGTCGAATCCATCCAGGAAATGGAAGTCATCAACGAGCTTGCTTCAGGCATGGGAGTAAAAGCCCGTGTCTCTCTCCGTATTATTCCCAATGTGGATGCCCATACCCACAGGCATATCACAACCGGACTTGAAGAAAACAAATTCGGCATCCTTCCCTGGCAGTTTGACGCTGTGCTTGAGAAACTCAGGTCACTTCACCGGCTGGAACTTCAGGGGCTCCATTTTCATATCGGTTCGCAGATCACCGACCTGGGTGTATTTAAAAGCCTATGCGAGCGGGTTAATGAGATCAATGCCTGGTTTACGGAACAGGGATATCTTGCGGATATCATTAATGTTGGGGGCGGACTGGGTGTCGATTACAGTGAGCCGGACAAATGCAGTATCCCTGATTTTGAATCCTATTTCAGGGTTTTCAGCGATCTGATTGAACTCGAGGGCCGGCAGAAGTTGCATTTTGAACCAGGCAGGGCTGTTGTGGCCCAATGCGGCAGCCTTATCACCAGGGTTCTTTTCGTTAAGGAAGCGGTGAATACCCGCTTTGCTATTATTGATGCAGGGATGAATGACCTGATCAGGCCGGCGCTTTACCAGAGCTATCATAAAATAGAGAACCTGACATCCAAAGGCGAAAAAAGAAAATATGACGTCGTGGGACCGGTTTGCGAATCGGCTGACTGTTTTGGCAAGGCTGTTTCTTTGCCTGAAACAAAACGTGGCGACCTGGTCGCAATACGATCTGCCGGAGCATACGGGCAAACCATGGCATCCCGTTATAACCTCAGGGACCTGGCCGGTGAAGTATATTCAGATGAGATCTGATCAATGAATCTCCCTTCCTGTACTATTTACCGAACCTGTATGCAATATATAAACCTGCACCCGATGTTGCCAGGCTGAAACCGATCCTGTTTGTTTTATCTTCCCACTCGTTAAGTTTCTTCGATTTATCATCCTGAAATGTATAATAAAGAGTAGGATTGATCTCGGCGCCAAGGACAAGATGGTCTTTTATAACATAGTTAAGCCCGAAGATGAACGAGAGGCCGGGGGTGAATGATGAAGATATCTGCTCACTGTATACCGTGTCGCTTCGGTTCAGGGTCTGGTGGCTATAACTATAACTTAAACCTGCCTCTGCTCCGAGCAAAAGGGAAAAAGAACCGAATAAAGGGAAATTGTGGTCAAATCCGATGAGGAATCCTGCTCCGTATGCGATTGACTTCGACTTCACTTCCCCGTTACCGTTATTATCGTTGTTCCCGTTTCCTAAAAAAAGGTTTGTTGCAAGCAGGCTCAATCGTAATTTGGTCTTTTCACTCCCATACTTATACCTCAGTCCAAAACTGTTGAGACCGGAAAAAATGATCCCGCATTCGTGGTACTTCAATGAAGGAGTTTCCTGCGCAAGGGCCTGACTGGTCAAACATCCTGCGAGTACTATAATGACAAGTAGTTTTTTCATAATATTTAACTTAGTTTTAAATAAATAAAAAATCATGCGATCAGCGGCCATCCAATGGGAAAACCGGCATATCGAGGAACTTGAGTTTCCATTTGAGTCCTATCTTCATTCGTTCCCTCGAAAGGGAAAGGCTTAGTATGCCAGCACCAAGAAAGGGCAGTGTAAGGTATGCCATATCCGGCGTAAAAACCTGCTCATTGTTAACCAAATGATTGATTGTAATAACGGTGAAAGTAACGCCTGAGAAAATGAGGCAGTAAAACCCGACTTTTTTTGCGAACCTGTAATCCTTATAAACGAACCTGATATTATCATACTTTATCGTAATAGGTATATAAGTTTGAAGGGTGATGTTTTTTTCACTGATATCCCATAATCTCCCGATCAGAAAAGTATCGGGCTTGCTTGTCCTGAGCATGAATTTATCTTCCTCATGAAAAAAGAATTTCCGCTTTGACCCCATTTTCTCAAGGAGAAGGGTTTTTTGCGGCAGGACATCAGTACAAAAAAACATTATTACACTCAGAAAAACAATACTTTTCATTAGAAAACCCGCCGATGGCCCTGCAAATTGCATATTATTCCCCAAACTTATAACTGAACCCCATGTTAAGGATCGATAGCGTGCCTATGCCGAATTCTCCGCAGAATGCTGCCCGCCTTCCAACCCTGAAGCCGAGAAGGGTAAGTTGCCCTGCCGGAGATATTTCCTGCTTACTGCTGCTTCCATTGGAAACCTCGAATCCCGATTCACTGTAATAGTCAATTGCCACACCGATCGCAACGCCGGAATACATAGCAAAAACAGCTCTGTTGAGGTACTGAAATTTGATCCTTGCCAGGGCCTGCAGATAGTTGTAGTTTCTGCTGCCGGTATAACCTGAATTGAGCGTAGCGCGTAAGGGTGTGTAGGCAACCTGAAAGCCCACTCCTATTACTTTGTTCATCGAGCGCGTGTAACCGAGAATGAATGTGCCAATTCCCGTATAAGTCCAGCTGCTGTTCGTGTTGGCGTTGATGTAATAATACAATGAACCTATCCCGTATGAACAATACAGATCATTGAAGACGTTGGCCTGATCTTTTTTTTCCGGTGTAACAATCTGCTGAGTTTGTGCAACAGCGATTCCCGATGAAAACAGCAGAAAGAGCATTGATATTAATACTTTTTTCATGGCGTTTATCTCCGAGGTTTATGAAGTTTGGCTCCTGGAATGAGCTTGTATCACAAAGTTATATTAAAATGTCTAAATTTGATCAGGGTTTGAAATTAAATTTCCTCTGTATGAACTATATCCTGAGTCATAAGGGATTAATACCAGGTAAAACCAGCCTTCTGTTAAATGGATTCTGCCTGATTGTCCTCTTTTTATTCCTGGCTCTTCCATCAAACGGCCAGTTCCCGTTAAAAGTAATGACATTCAATATACGTTACAACAATCCGGCCGACAGTATTTATAACTGGGACCACCGTAAAGACATGGTATACGAGGTATTTCTGAAATACAAACCCGATCTTGCGGGCCTGCAGGAGGTTCTGTACACTCAGTTGACCGGCCTCAGGGATACGCTGAAAGAATATTCATCGTTCGGAGTGGGAAGAGATGACGGGAATAAAGCCGGCGAATTTGCTCCCATTTTTTATAAAACATCCAGGTTCAGCAAGGTAGATGGGGCATATTTCTGGCTTTCTAAGACCCCGGATCTCCCGGGTTCAAAGTCCTGGCACGCTGCATGCACGAGGATTGTCACCTGGCTGATGCTCAGGGACCGTCAAAGCGGGCAGCTTTTCTTCATCTTCAATACGCATTTTGATCATGCAAGCGAAGAAGCGAGGGTTGAAAGCGCCAGATTGCTAAGGAAAAAAATTGACGAAATCATTTCGGGAAGGCCGGTGATCGTTTGCGGAGATTTTAATTCAACTGCATCCGACTCGGCATACAGGCTTCTCACTCAAAAATCAGTTCCCGGGTTTCTCACCGACACCAGGGTATCCCTTCCCGATTCTGTAAAACAACCCTCCTACTCTTTCATTGGCTTTCCGTTTCATCCTGAAGAAGGAAATCTCATTGATTTCATCTTCACAAGGAATGCCCAGGCCTGGAACGTCAAAACGCAGCTTATTATTACAGATAACAGGAACGGCCTTTACCCATCCGACCACCTGCCTGTTATAACCGAATTTCTAGTCAAAGGACTTAAATAACAAGCCATGAAAAAATCTTTAAAGGTCATTGGCATCAGCCTTTGTGTTGTGCTGTTGCTTTTCGTATTACTCATCTTCAGCCCCTTTCTGTTCAAAGATAAACTGGCAGGAATAGTAAAATCCACTGCAAACAAAAACCTTAAAACAGAACTGAATTTTTCGGGCATGGATGTTTCATTCTTCAACCATTTCCCTGTGTTGACAATCACACTCAGTGATTTTACATTGAAAGCATCTGCCCCGTTTGCAAAGGACACTCTTGTTAAAGCCAGGGACATTTCTTTTGGCGTCGATCTCATAAGTGTTTTCAAAGGACCCCTTATAATCACAAAGGTTTATCTCAACAAGGCAAGCGTTGTTCTGAAATACAATGAAAAAGGAGTTTCTAACTTCGATGTATACGCCTCAACCTCCGGCAATCCCGGGAAAAAAGACACAGCCTCATCCGGCGAAGCTGAACTTAAAATTGAAACGATTGCATTTATAAAATCTGATTTCACTTATTCCGATCCCTCGCTTTCCCTGAAAATTACAGCTCATGGCATGAACTACAGGGGAAAAAGCAACATAAGCAATGGTATTCTGAGGCTGGCGTCAAATGTGCAGATAGATTCACTGGATTTTGATTATGGAAATGTTCATTTTGTGAAATCGAAACCTGTCAAAGCAAACCTGATAACCTCCATCAACCTCAATTCACTCGAAATGAAATTCGAAAAGAATGACCTCACCCTTAAAAACATTCCATTTCAGTTCAAGGGAGAGTTCGGTTTCAAAAAAGATGGATACGACCTGTTCATTTCCCTGTTTTCAATGTATCAAAATGAATATATCAGTGGTTCACTGCGGATGATCAGCACGAAGAAACTATGGATAGCCGCAAAAGCCGATGTGAATATGAATCTTCAGAACTGGGGACTTGGGTTGGGAATCAAGGATTTCGAATTAAAAGGGATGTACTCGCTGAAACTCGATGCACAGGGAGATTATTATTCAGGCCAGAATCCACACAGCACAAAACCTGATACAGTGGTTCTGAGCGTACCCAATTTCACGCTTACTTCAAAACTCAGGGACGGCTATTTCAGGTATAAGCACTATCCACAGGCCCTAAGCGGGATAACAGTCAACCTCCGGGCTTCCTGTAAGGATCACAATTACAAGTCGATCAATGTGAGTTTGGACGACCTGAAAGCCGGCTTCATGAAGAATAAAATTGAAGGGTTTCTCAGGCTGAATGGCCTCACTGACCTGCCTGTTGAAGGAAAACTTACTACCAGCCTCAACCTTTCTGAGGTGAGACAGTTTATCCCGATGGACAGCCTTGACCTGGGCGGATTTCTTAACCTTGACCTGGATGTGAAAGGGAATTATGCCCCTGCGAAAAAACTCTTTCCCCTGGCCACAGTGAGCGTGAAACTGACCAATGGAGATATACTGACGAAATACTACCCTAACCCTGTCGACAGGATCAATCTGTTAGTTACGATAACCAACAATACAGGCAAACTTGCCGGCACAAAGCTGAAACTCGATCCTGTCTCCTTCCGTTTTGAAGGGAAACCCTTTGAACTCAAAGCTTTTCTGAGCAACCCCGATAACCTTAGTTATGACATTGTTTCAAGGGGCTCCATCGACCTGGGAAAGCTGTACAGGGTTTTCTCCCGTAAAGGAATGGAGCTTGGCGGGTACATTAAGACTGACCTGAAACTCAAAGGCAACCAAAGTGACGCCATGGCCGGGAAAATTGACAAACTTTTCAATTCGGGCCGCCTCAGCCTTCGCAATATCGCGTTTACTTCGGAATACCTGCCAAAACCTTTTGTTCTGAAAACCGGAGTTTTCCGCTTTGAACAGGATAAGCTATGGTTTGAAAAATTCGATGGCCGTTATGGCGTTTCCGACATCATGATGGACGGCAAACTCAGCAATGTGGTCAACTATGTAATTGCGGAGAAACAAACGCTGAAAGGCAGTTTCAATTTCCATTCAACTTATTTACTGGTAGATGAATTTATCCCGACAAACGAACAGGCATCAACCACGAGCCATGAGCCACGAGCCATGAGCCGTGAGCCGGGAACCACGAGCCATGAGCCGGGAGCCACGAGCCATGAGCCGGGAGTGATAATTATCCCGGAGAATCTGGAAATCGGACTTAAAGCAAACCTCAGTAAGGTTGGTTACAGAAAACTCGAAATGCACGGATTGGTTGCCGCTGTTGAAATCAAAAGGGGTATGTTACTGTTAAAAGACATGAAATTTGAGCTGATCGGCTGCAAGGTCGCCATGGACGCGACTTACGGAAGTATTAATATGTTAAAAGCCTTCTTTGATTTTCATGTGGTGGCTAAGGGTTTTGATATTAAAAGAGCCTATAACGAGGTTGAAATGTTCAGGAACATTTCCACTTCGGCCGGAAAATGCGCAGGTATCGTATCGCTTGACTACACCCTCAAAGGAAAACTGGATGCTGGGATGAACATCGTTTATCCTTCTCTTGAAGGAGGCGGTGTTCTCAGCCTTGAAAAGATCAAGGTGATGGGGCTTAAACTTTTTAACGATATGAGCAAAAACCTGGAAAAGGAAAAGATCAGGGATCCCAATCTTTCGAAGGTTGCCCTGAAAACATCCATAAAGAATAATGTGATAACACTGGAAAAGACCAAAATGAAAATCTCAGGCTTCAGGCTGAGGATAGCAGGAGAAAGCAATTTCAACGGAAGCATCAACTTCAAGACAAGGTTGGGCCTGCCTCCCCTTGGAATCGTTGGAATACCGATGAGAATACTGGGAACCATGGATAACCCGAAATTCAAATATGGCCGTGGCAACAACGATGAAGATGTTGAAGAAACCCAGTATAGTGATGAGATACCCAAAGACATGCTTGATAAAATCAAAAACGCCAAAGAGGAAGAAATCAAGGATGATCCGCAATAATTAAGAGAACCTCGACAAGTTTAGTATACCACCAGCTTTGTCCTGGCAGTACCCATGCTGCTCTTCATCGAAACCAGGTAAATCCCGGCGGGCAGAGCTGAAATATCAATGCTTGAAAAGCCTGCCGAAATGGACTTTAAGGAAAGGTTAACAGCATTCCCCAACTGGTCATAGAGCGTGATTTGCGGGCTCAGGCCGGAGGTCTGAACCATTACTCTTTGATGAGCCGGGTTAGGGTAGATCAATAATGCAGGCTGATCGCCTGAATTCGCAATTCCCACTGCAACATCAACCGTCTTACAGTTACCTTGTGATTCGCCAGTGTTGTACAATGCCGAAACGCAGTAAGCATATTGGCCGCTGAGGACATCCTGGTCGGTATAATTTAGCCCTGTGATCAGGCTTGAATTGATCTTTGTACCATTCCTGCTTATATTATATCCCTGCAGTGTCATCTGGCCGGGGTCATAGGCAGGAACTTCCCAGGTGATGTCAACATTGTGTGCGCTGGCATCAGCCCTCACATTCTGTGGAACAGGAAGCGAAGCCTGAAGCAGCCCGATAAATTTGAAGGCTCCGTTTTCGGTGGAACTTGAGTTCATTCCGCCCGACCACCCGCAGTGGTTGTTAATCCATGCCATCTGGTAATACTTCGCACCGGATGTTCCGATAAAATCGCTCCAGGCGTGTCCGCCATCAAAGGAATAAGCGCAGCCCAGGTTCGAGGAACTCCCTGAACGCACCCAGGTATTCGCGGTACCGGGCACATAGGCAATATCCCCTGCATAGGCCGGACCTGAAAACGTTACCTGGGTCCATGTGGCTCCTCCATCGAAGGTTTCGCAAAGGTGGCCCGTTCCTGTGCTTTCATCCTGAAGCAGGCCGTGGTTCCCGTTCCGGAACATGGGTCTCACATAAGCTGTACTCATTCCCGGTGCAGAGGCCACGGTCCAGGAATTACCTTTATTGACCGATTTATATACCCTTCCCTTATTCGTTCCGAACCAGATGGTATCATGCACCGCGCAATAATATCCAACTACTCCGTATTCCCCGCTTTGAGGTGCCGGGTTTCCTGAACCCGCGATCAGGGCCCAGTTGGCGCCTCCATCAGTGGTTGTGTAAATCTCGAATTTCCCGTTGACGGGATCACCCATACAGACACCTTCACCGGCATTGAAGAAATGAACCATATTCGGAAATGATGCAGAATTACTGAATGAAGCGGTAGCCTGGCGGGCCCAGGTAGTTCCTCCATCCGCAGTCATATAAATACCCATTGGCTGACTTCCGGCGACCTTGAACATCGCGACATAGGCTTTATTGTTGTCTACTGCGGATATCATAGCCGAGGCCAGCCCTGCAGTGTTGGTAATCACACCCGGGGTCCAGCTTGTGCCTCCGTTTGTCGTCTTTGCAAAATCCGAACAGGCTCCTGTCAGGTTATTGCCATCAGAGGCCGTGGCCCAGACAACATTGCTGTCGATGGCCGACATATAGGTGATCGCACGTGATGCGGTAGTAAAGCCGGTGGACTGGGAAACCCACTCAGCCACATTCACCAGCTCCTTGTAATACACAGTATCTGTTGCATTAAAGGCATATGCCTTCACAATATGTGATCCGAGATCAGTAACTGAGGTATTCCATGTAAATGAGATGGAGTCGCCGGCGATAGAAAGCTTCTCAGCATTGTCGATAAATATCTTCATCATGCTGGCTGAACCCCTGATCACTTTCGCTTTAATTTCAACACTGTAACCCATACCAACCACAGTTTTGTCAACCGGATGGGTGATCCTTACGATAAGATTTGGATTGTTTGGCTTGATATGGACGACGACGGTATTGTTGAGGTTAAAGGTATATCCCCCCGGATTGAGATTGCCGATAGCGTAATAGCCGTTGGCAGATCCAGACCATCCCCAGTTGAAATGGAATTTTCCGTCGCTCATCCGGTAGCCGTCGCAAACCCAGGCGTGCCCCTCGGTTGTGTTTGAACCGCTGTAATAGACCGGGAGTGCCTGGTCAAGATCGGCCCGAAGCAAGTTCTTGAAGTCTTCTACATTGGTATAGTTATCCTTGTATTTAATGTCAATATCCGGGTGATAATTGAAGTAATTGAGTAAAGCGCCCGGAACATTTTCACTGAAAGCGCCTGAACCGCTGGTACTGTATGACATATCCACCGAAACACCGGCATGGTACATCAGGGTTGCAACCGCTGGATTGCTGCTGCCTACCGAGTTGGGCATCGAGGACCAGTTATAGGTGGTATTTTCAAAATTTGCCGATTGCTGTCCGTAGGTTGGGTCAGTATAGGTATGCTGGCCAATTCCCTGTGGAGGGTAATTATGATATTTCATGATCTGGGCCATACAGGTGGCGACACAGCCTGTCCATACGTGACCGCACTGGCCTCCGCCAGCTGCGGGACAAAGAGCGTTGTAATAACAACCCTGGTCCCATAAGGTGTTTAAGAGTGGTGTAACATCCCGGGCCGGGGCAAGCGCCTTCCCTGCTTCAATTGCATTCCATTGTTGAAGGGTTTCGGAATTATCCAGTTTGTTGCTGATGATGTACACTATCTCCCTGCTGTAATTGTCGAGCCATTCCTGTGTCGCCGGATTGTCTGTTGACTCAGGCATATCATTTTCAAATGAATAGGCCAAAACCGGGATAGACGCATCATCGGCAGCAACCAGCACAAAACCTCCCGATTCAAAACGGAAAATATAGAAAGAAGGCGTATTTTCCCATGCTCGGGTGGCCCGGGATAAAAGCCGGGGATCAGTAACACCCAAAGGATTATTTAAGCGGTAAAAGCTCGTTGCCACTTTCGCAGCATCCTGCAGTAAGACATGTTTCGCCCAGGCTGCCGGGATAAGAATAACCAGGCAAAGAATAGTCAGGAATTTTTGCATACTGTTATAAATATTTAATCTGAAAGTTTCTGAATCAGGAATATCAATCCGAAACTTCTCGTGAAGCACGGAAGAAAAATAAATAAAACCAAATATTGTAAATTAACAGGTACAGGATGATGTTTGCTGTCATAACTATCAAAAAACCCCATCCATAGATGAAAACAAGGCAGAAAATCATCAGAATGGTGAGCGAGTAGAAAGAATACATGAAGGCTTTTGTCCGTAAAACCCAGAGTTCCTCAGTTTCGGTTTTAAACCTTGAAAACGCCAGGAAACTCAAACCAAGCAAAAGCGTTATCCCGCAAATTTCTTCGCTGATATTATTTGTAATAAACCTGAACTCTGAAGTCTGAAGATAGGCTGCATATACAACGAATACTTTCACCTCAAGAAAATCAGGTTTTATTCCAAAGCCAAACCTGATAACCGACATTACAATACCAGCCATTGTAAGGAAGATCCCGATATACCTGAAATACCGGGGTAATAGGATTTTTGATTTAACCATGTCGCAAGGATAAGAAAAGCTTGATCGCCGGCTAAAGTACTTAAAAAACTTATAATGTTTATAATCGGATATTACATATGCATGTATTGATTTTGGTGTATTTTATTATTATCTTGCTCCCATAAATATTCGAGGATGGGCAAAACTCCCGGAATCATTCATTTTCTCAGGGCATTGGTTATGCTGCTGCTTGCTGTAATGATTGCTTTCGGAAGCGTAACATATATAATTCAAAACAAATCCCAGAAGAACATTGCAGAGGCTGCCCGTATCCTTCGTGAAAAAGATCAGCCCCTTGAGCTTCTTGATCAATGTGTTCAGCAGGTTTACAAAGTCGACAATTACTTTAGGCTTTATACTCTTTCGTTCAGCAAGGAGTCGTTCGATAATTACAGCCGCCAGCTGAAAACTATGGATTCACTGACTATGGCACTTCAAGCCAGTTTGAGCTCCCGATCAGGACATACAAATTCAATCTATTCTATACAGAACGGGACAAAAGAAAAAGAGGTCATGCTCGCCAGTTTTGGGAGGTTGCGCAGGCTGGCTGATTCCCTCCTGAGCAATGCGAATTCCCTTCAAACCTTTGCTGAAAGCAAACCAAAACCTGATCTTACTGAAATAAAAAAATACAACCCGGACCTTTCAATGCTTTCTGTAGACACCATTAACCTGAGTACTGAACAAACTACGAAGAAAAAAGGATTGTTCGCCAAAATCAAGGCTTTTTTTGTCGGAGAAAAACAAACCACAAAAGTTCATAAACAAGTCATTGTTAAATCAGTTACACCAGAAAATCCAATAAAGGCAGATTCCCCCATAACTATGGCAGATATTGGTAAGGAAGTTGCCCGTCAGACAAACGAATATTATGAAAACCTGTTAAGGACACAGTATCAGCTCAACGAACAGATCAAGTTAAAAGAAAAATCGCTGATTGAACTTAATTCCAGGTTAATGAGCAGCATTGCCAGTATTTTCAAGGAACTGAAGCATGATAACCAGGTTCGCAAAGAAAAAATCCACACACTTGCGGTCGTCAATATCCTGAGAAATTCCTATATTATCGAACTTTGTATACTTGGGAGCATCGCCCTGGCTTTTTTACTGACATTTCTGATTTCCTGGAATATAAGGCAGATCATTAAATACCAGAAAAAAATCATTGCCGCCAGAAAGAAAGCTGAAGATGAAGCGAGCGAAAAAAGCAAGTTTCTCGCTTTTATGAGCCATGAATTAAGGACTCCCTTAACTTCGATTATCGGGTTTGCAGAGCAGATGAAGGAAACAAACCTCAATGCAGATCAGCAGAAATTTATTCAGGCCATGTTGAGCTCTTCTGATGTATTGTTAAGTACTGTAAACGATATCCTTGACCTGTCGAAACTGGATTCAGGGAAATTTCGCTTTTTGCGGCATTCATTCCTCGTAAAACCTGTCTTTGAGCAGGTTATACACAGCCTTCGCGCGCTTGCCGAGAAGAAAGGAATGCAAATTGAACTGATTGTGAATTTAAAGGAAAATCTTTGCTTTGTGGGAGATGAGATGCGCTTGAAACAGGTTTTGATAAACCTCGTGAATAATGCAATCAAGTATTCTGAAAAGGGTAAGATAACAATAAGCATTTCAGCGGACTCCCGGAAAGGGAAGAACACACTGCTGGTTGATGTGGCGGATCAGGGAATTGGAATTGATGAGGATAAACTGAATGAAGTGTTCAGTGAATTTTCCCAGGTTCACGAGCAATCATCGAAAAAGTGGATCATAGGAACCGGTTTAGGTCTTCCGATATGCAAAAAGATCGTTGAACAACAGGGAGGTAAAATATGGGTAAGCAGTAAAAAAGGCGAAGGCTCAACGTTTTCATTTACTATTCCCTACCAGACTTTTATCGGGAAGCCTGAAGATCCTGTCCCTGCTGAGATCGTGTTCGATTACAGCATTTTCAAGGATAAAAATATCCTGGTTGCTGATGACACGGAAATCAACCTGGTCCTCCTCGAATCTATTTTTAAGAAGTGGGGGGTCGCGGTCGATAAGGCAAGGAATGGCGCTGAAGCCTTAGGGCTGTTTAAATCGAAAAAATACCATCTTGTACTAAGTGATGTATACATGCCCGAAATGGATGGCATTGAATTAACAAGGCAAATACGGCGCTCTTTCCGACCTCATAATAAAGATGTTCCAATCATAATCCTTTCTGCCAACCTCATCCAGGATGAGATTGAGAAGTTTCAGCTGGCAGGGGTTACAGAATATATGATGAAACCATTTATGGTAACTGACCTGTATAAGATCGTCAGCAAGCAACTGGCCTGATCCGGTTTTTATCCTTATTGCCAAAAGAAAAGCAGATCATGCTTCCCATCCTTCAGGAATACATTCAAAAAAGGACATTTGACTTTCACATCGATTTTTATTATATTTACGTGTTAATTCAGATTTAATGAAAGCCCCGATCACATTCCGGAAAACGGCTATGCTTTCAAAGACCGCCGTTCTGCTGCTGATGAGCGGAATCGCCTGTTTCAGCAGCGGAAAACTATTCGCACAGGGATCTAAATACAAATTCCAGGAAACCTTAAACCTCGTGAACCTGGTAAATGATGCTGCGTCGGAGGTCACACAAAAAGGGGAGCAGGCGTTCAAGGAATTCATGACCAACGGCAGTCATTGGAGGAACGGGGAAACATACATTTTTGTCTGTGGATTAAAAGGAGATATCTATGTACATGAAGATCCTTCGCTGATCGGCAAAAATGAGTACGAGCTTAAGGATGTCAACGGTAAACCTATTGTTCAATGGTTTATAAGGAAAGCACTGGGGATCGGGCAGTGCGGTTGGACCCATTATAAATGGGTGAAACCTGGAAAGACCACACCCTCGTGGAAAACATCATATGTTAAACTGTCAAAGGCTCCGTCAGGATCAATTTATGTGGTAGGTTCAGGGCTGTACGATATGCATATGGAAAAAGAATTTGCAGTGGATGCAGTGAATGACGCCCTGAGCCTTATCCGGACGATGGGAAAGGATGCCTTCCGTATACTTAAGGACACTTCTTCGGAATTTGTTTACAAGGACACTTATGTGTTTGTTCTCGATACCTTATGCAACACCTTTGTTAACCCGGCTGACCCATCTATGGAAGGCAGGAATCAAAAAGACATGAAAGATGCCAATGGTAAACTATTTATCCAGGACATAGTCAAAGTTGCAGTGGATAACGGCCAGGGCTGGGTCGATTACCTCTGGCCAAAACCCGGTACGACCAAACCGGTTCGCAAATCCTCCTTCGTTAAGAAAATAATTATAAAGGGAGATGTCCTGGTCGTAGGCACCGGGGTGTACCTTGACTAGCCGATTAATATTAACGGATCACCGATTTGTTTAGGCTATTATATCATGATGCAGTATTTTTGAATTTTAACAATACTGAACATGAAAACCTGTCATTTACTTATTTTCCTGGCCTTATCGATTGCTTTTCCCTTTATGGTTTCAGCCCAGGAAGTCCTGCAGTGGCGGGGCGCAGACCGCAACGGGACATATCCCGGTTCCAACTTGTTAACAAGCTGGCCCGAAGCCGGTCCCGACCTGCTTTGGGAATTCGATGGCCTTGGCAATGGATATGGTTCGCCGGTCATCACATCAAAGAATATTTTTATCAATGGGGAGATCGACACTATCAATTACCTCTTTGCACTTGATCTTTCGGGGAAATTTCTCTGGAAAGCCAGGATTGGCAAGGAATGGATGCAGAATTATCCCGGGGACCGGTCAACCCCGACGATTGCCGGCGATCTCATTTATGTCACGGCAGGATGGGGTACCGTAGCCTGTATCGAGATGCAGACCGGAAAAACCATGTGGTCGGTCGATATGATCAAGGACCTTCATGGCAGGATCAACCGCTTTGGTCTTTCAGAATCGGTCCTGGCGGATGGCGATAAGGTATTCTGCATGCCGGGTGGGGCCGATACCAACATCGTGGCCCTGGACCGTTTCAGTGGTAAAATTATCTGGACCTGTAAAGGGTTAAGCCAGATCCCCGCCTACTGCTCACCCCAGCTGGTTAAACTGCCTCAGCGTGACATTCTCGTGACCTTTTCAAAAAGCGCACTTCTGGGTATCGATACGAAAGACGGGAAGCTGTTATGGTCGCACAAACAGGATGGTGAAGGCGATGTGCACATCAATACGCCCTGGTTTGAGAATGGTTTCCTGTATTATATTACAGGCGACGGCAATGGCTCGGTGAAACTGAAACTCAATGATGACGGCACAGAGATCACAGAAGTGTGGAGAAACCAGGGCTGCGACAATACTATGGGAGGGTTCATCAAGATCAACGATTATTTGTATACGGCCAGTTATGGCAGGCGGTACTGGTATTCAGAGGAAACCAATACAGGAAAAATAACAGATTCACTGAAATTTGACAAGGGGGTGACCGTGACTGCCGATGGCATGCTCTATCTCTACAATGAGAAAGGCCAGGTGGGACTGGTCAAACCCGGGGGAGCCAAAATGGATCTTGTTAGCTCCTTTAAGATCACGAAAGGCAGCAAAGCCCACTATGCCCATCCGGTCATCAACAACGGAATTTTATATGTAAGGCATGGAAAATCGTTACTTGCCTACGACATCAGAAAGAAATTGTAATCTCCTCATATACCGTTCATATGAAAAACATAGTTGCAATCATTGGCTTGTTGTTCATCATGCCATCCGCAGTCCATTCCCAGGAATTAACACTGGATGAGGTACTGCAGAAATATTTCAAAGCTGCCGCTTATGATAAATTGCAGAAAGTCAACACCATTATCTCATACGGCACCCTGGTTCAGCAGGACCTGATGCCGATCAAAACGGTGAGGATGCGCCCCGACAAGTTCCTGCAGGAATTTGATGTGGCCGATATGACTGCCTACCAGGCATATGACGGCAGTAACGCATGGATGACGGCTCCCTGGATCGGGAATCCCAAACCACAGCCAATGCCCGACGACAGGCTGAAAGACATTAAAGTAAAAGCTGATTTTGACGGGCTGTTGTTCCAGTGGAAAGCCAAGGGCCACCTCGTGGAACTTGCCGGCACCGATACTCTTGAACATGCCCTGGCTTATAAGTTAAAGGTAACCCGGAAAGACGGAGGGCTTGAATTTTATTCTATAGATAAGATGAGTTTTCTGCTCCTGAAAAGGCAGTACACCCGGCTTGTCAGAGGGAATGAGGTCAAAATGGACATTTTGTACCGTGACTATAAAAATATTGAAGGTATCCCTTTTGCATTTACTGTCGAAAACCAGATGGGAGGCCAGCCCCTGAACGCCGTTCAGTTTGATTCCATCGTGCTGAACAGGCCGGTCGATGAAAAGGTATTTAAGTTACCTTCCCGGTAAACGGGTTATACAATAATCGGTGACCCCGAAAGGACTAATTTACTGGAGAAGCCGTTCAAAGGGACCACATTCAGCCGGTCCAAACTGACCACTCCTGAGCCTTGAATGTTAATAGGTTGAAGTGTTCAATCGAAATCGACAGAGAGTGATCAATAGGATCGGTTTCTCCACATTGATCATCACCCTACATTAGCAGATATGATTGGATAAATGACAGGAATGCTATTGTGGTATCCCAGCATCCAGCCCCGTCGCCCAGCTTGCAGCAAGCCCATGTTATGCACTGGGTAGTCACTGTTTTATAAATTTCTTCACAATTATCCCTTTATCAGTCTTTACTTTTATAATATAAACCCCGCTTGATAATTTTGATATGTCATCTATTGTCTTCGTACTTGTTGTTTTTATAGTTTCAACAATTTGACCTTCAATGTTTAAAATTTCTATGTCAGATATTTGTGATGTTTCTATTTGTATTTTATCTTTTGCAGGATTAGGATAAAGAGAAATGCTTGCCGGTTCAGTGCTTAGTGAAGTAATTCCGACGGGTTGTATGTAAGTGGAAATAAAATTTCCAAATGCCCATGGACCATTACCAACTAAAATAGTAGCCGAAACAGTATTGGTAGCGGCGTTTATTACACTTACTGTATTAGAACCAAAGTTCGCAACATATACTTTACTTCCATCGGGGCTGACAGATATACCGCGGGGATAAGCACCAACCGGAACGGTAGCCGTAACAATATTATTAGCACTGTTTATTACACTTACTGTATAATCTGGATAATTATTCACAACATATACTTTACTTCCATCGGGGCTGACAGATATACCATAAGGTTGATTACCAACTACAATGTAAGCCGAAACAGTATTGGTAGAGGTGTTTATTACGCTTACTAGATTAGAACTATAATGCGTAACATATACCTTGCTCCCATCATGGTTCACAGTTACACCCCAAGGTTGAGCACTAACAGTAATTGTAGCCGAAACAGTATTTGTAGCACTGTTAATCACACTTACTGTATTACCACCTGAACCATTATAATTATTTGCAACATATACATTACTTCCATTCGGGCTTATAGATATACCTTCAGGATACGTACCAACCGCAATTGTAGTTAAAACAGTATTTGTAGCTGTGTTTATTACACTTACAGTATTAGAACCATTATTTGCAACATATACCTTGCTTCCATCGGGGCTGACAATTATACCAACAGGATGAGTACCAACTGCAATTGTTGTTAAAACAGTATTTGTAGCTGTGTTTATTACACTTACAGTATTAGAACCATAATTTGCAACATATACCTTGCTTCCATCGGGGCTGACAGATACACCACCCGGAGAAGAACCAACCGTAATTATTGCCGAAACGATATTGGTAGCAACATTGATAACGGATACGGTATTATCATTACGATTTGTTATGTATGCAGTTTGCGCATTTGTGTTCAAGCCAATAATGGCGAGCAAAGCAAAAGCTGTAAATAGTTTTTTCATTTTTGGTTCCTCCTTTATTTATGATCAAGAATTAATGGATAAGCAGAGTTTCGTTTTTAAATTTACATATTATTTCTTAATCGTTTCAAAGTATTTTAGCCTTTTGCATAACGTTATTGTAATCGATATAAGGCGGAAAGCTGCTATATAGTGTTTCTTTTTCCTCTGTTACTTTTTCCTCTTTCCCTGTCTCTTTTTTACTGAAAATTGTTTACAAGGGTTTTATTCATTCTCACTTATTTAAACCATTGAACATCAACATGCATCAAATTTAAGCTAAAACGGATAAATGTCAATAACTTGTTAGATTTATATCAGGACATGTGCATAAATCGGAACATCTTACATTGCTCTAACGGTATTAATACACCACCATCTGGTCGGTGTGTACTGACCACCTTCCAATAAAGGTTTTATTAGCATATTAATTCTTGGATGACATCATAATCCTTAATGGACTCCTGTAAATACCGGGCGAAAATTGCTCAGCTCTACCGATAGACCTTTCTATTAGATGAAAGGTACTACAAATGGCAATGCAAAATAAAAAAACCACTTAAATTTTTGCTGTAAGTGGCTGATCGTCTTGCTCCCCCTGCTGGACTTTAACCAGCGACCCTCTGATTACAAGTTAAATTCAAAGAAACAGTCAACTAATGTAAAAGCTCTAGTTATGTTAATAACATTCTGAATCCCAGTACTATATTAAACTATAGATATTATACAGTTGTATAAAATACAGAATATCAATAAGTTAATAAATTGTTGCACCTATGTTGCACCTAAAAAGAAAAACGACTGACAAATTAATGATTATCAGTCGTTTATAAATTAATCGGTGACCCCGAAAGGACTCGAACCTTCAACCAACAGAACCGGAATCTGCCATTCTATCCAATTGAACTACGGGGCCGGAATGGCTGCAAAAATAGGAAAAAAACGGAATAAGACGCGAGAGTGAGGGATTGAAATGATTGATTTACAGAATAATTTTTGATATTCAATCTTTCATTCCTTCACCCCTACATCTTCTTATTCAAACTTCGATCGTATGGCTTCGATCTCCCTCGCCAATGCTGTTTTCAGCTCATCAGTTTTTTTATGAGCAGCGATGATCTGGTCATCGAGCTTTTTTCCTGAATCTGCAACTTTCTGCCCCAATTCAGCAATCTTCGCAGCCAGTATGGTTTGCAGGTTCTTGTCGGCATGTGCTATATTGTCATTTATTGCCGCGAGCCGTTCTCCGGTTTCTTTCTTCAAGGACGAAATTTCATTACTTGATAGTTCAAGATCCGTCCTGAGTTCAGCCACCCGTTGTTCACGTTCTTCTCTCTGTGCTTTCATGGCCTGTTCATGAATAGTCTTCAGATCGTTGATCCTCTTCTCACGTTCTTCCCTCTGGGCTTTCATTTTTTCAAGAAGTTCCTCGAGGCTTTTGCGTTGCTTTCCCATATGGGTCAATCCAACAAATACTAACAGGATGATCAGCAAAATGAATACAACGAGGAAGCCGATGGTTCTCAACATTAATGCATGCTCGATTTCCGCATTGCCTTCTTCCAGTTTCTGTATCCTGCCTGAATACATCCTGACAGTGTCCTGGTTTGCCCTGGCAAGGGATTCATGCTTTGCGAGATCGGAATGTTCTTTGATCTCGGCCTGGGTCATCTGATTGAGGGTTTTCTGAACACTATTCAGCTGATTTTTCAGCTTTGTATTCTCATTCTCAATCTTATTGATTTTCTTCTGGATCTGGCTGAGATCCGGTGCATCCTTTGAGGTCTGCGCAACAACAAAAACAGGAATTATCAGCGCCATAATCCCTGATAGCATTGTTTTCATGTCATAATGGTATTTACTTAACTGATTTTCAAAGATATAAAAAACAAGCGTAGTTGTCAACAAAATGCCGGTTTTTTTGTAATTTTGATCTTTCAAGACCGGATAAACATATCGGGTCATCAGTAAAACCATAAACATCAATATATGTCAGAAAAGATTTTTAATACAGTAAAACCAGGTGTTGCCACAGGCGATGCCGTGAGGGAAATATTCCGTATTGCCAAAGCAAACCGGTTTGCCATTCCAGCAGTAAACGTTGTTGGTTCAGATTCTGTTAATGCTGTACTTGAAGCAGCAAAGATTGTGAACTCTCCCGTTATCGTGCAGTTTTCAAACGGGGGCGGGGTGTTTTTTGCCGGCAAAGGGCTGAAAAACGAAAAAGAATCTGTTGCCATCAGGGGAAGTATTTCAGGGGCACAGCATATTCATACGATAGCCGATATGTATGGCATCCCGGTGATCATCCATACCGACCATGCTGCAAAGAAGCTCCTTCCCTGGATCGATGGTCTTTTGGATGCAGGTGAAAAATATTTTGAACAGCATGGGAAACCTCTTTTCAGCTCGCATATGCTCGACCTTTCGGAGGAGCCCCTGCAAGAGAACATCGACATTTGCAAACGCTATCTTGAACGTATGAGTAAAATGGGAATGACACTCGAGATCGAGCTTGGAGTTACCGGAGGTGAGGAAGACGGCGTGGACAATACCAGCATCGACAGTTCCCGGCTTTATACCCAGCCTGAACATGTGGCATATGCTTACGAGCAGCTGAAAAGCATCAGCGACAACTTCACGATAGCCGCTTCATTTGGTAATGTTCACGGGGTCTATAAACCCGGTAATGTAAAACTTCAGCCGGTCATCCTGCACAATTCCCAGAAATACATCCAGGAAAAGTTCAATACAGGCCCCAATCCTGTAAATTTCGTTTTCCACGGCGGATCAGGTTCGGAACCCGAGAAAATTGCAGAAGCTATAGGGTATGGCGTGGTCAAGATGAATATCGACACCGATACGCAATGGGCATTCTGGGAAGGCGTACTCAAATTTTACAAGAAGAATGAAGGCTATCTCCAGGGCCAGATCGGCAATCCTGATGGGGACGATAAACCGAATAAGAAATTTTATGACCCCAGGGTATGGCTGCGAAGCGCGCAGGTTTCGATGGTGGAACGCTTAAAAGTTGCATTCACCGATCTGAATTGCATTGACCGGTGCTGATCTGATGTACAATGTACGATGTTCAAATTCTTCTATTTGTACATTGTACATGGTAATTTGTTCATTGCTAGAATCCCAGTCCCGTATACACATCCCTGGAATGTACGCTCAGTACGGGAATCGGTGAATGGTTGACGATCTGTTGGGCATAGGGTCCGAGCCAGAGCGTTGATGTTGATGATTCCTGCTCGGTCATGATAGAGATCAGGTTCGAATCAATCTTTTTACTATAATTGATAACAGATTCAGGGATGTCCTCTGTTTCTTCAGCGATCGTATTGAATTTGACTCCTTCCTGCGAAAAGAACCTTTCGACCTGGGAAGTAAACAGATCTACATTCTGCCTTACTGCTTTTGTCTTTGTGGAGTAAAGCTTGATTATATATATTTCCGCATTATGAGCCTTCGCCAGCATCGCTGTGAATGATGCTTTTTGCCTTGTTTCCTGCGTGCTGTCAACTGACATGACGATTTTTTTCAGCGGTCGGCTTACATTTACTCCTCCCCTTATCGTGATAACCGGGCACGTACATGCTGAAACAATACGGTTTGCATTGCTGCCTATCCAGAACTTTTCAAAACCTGATGCTCCGTGAGTCCCGCAAACTACCATAAAAGCCTTATTTGTCCGCGCTTCCTCGGCAATCTCAGTGAAGACCTTGCCTGGTCTGATCCTGAAGGTAATCTTATTCCCGGGAAGCTCAGGCTGATATTTTTCAATAAGGTCCTGAAATTCCTTTTCAACCTTCTTTGTATGGTCTACCTGGGAAACGCCGAATTTATCGGTATGGCCTGCAGATTTCTGAACCCAGACAAGGATCATGTCACTCCTGGTATTTTGTGCAATACTCAGGGCATGCAGAAAAGCATTGATTGAACAATCCGAAAAGTCAATAGCTACAACGATCTTGCTCATAAACTCAGGTTTTATGGTTCAACTTGTGGTATATTGATCAGGTCTGATATGATAAATGCATTCGGAAAATCTTCTGTAATCTGGTTAAGATACCTTATAGCGTCAAGTTTGCTGCGGAAATCTCCTACCTTGACCTTGTAATTCGGGGATTTAAAAACAAGATATGCCTTTGTCTCCGGGTGTTTTGCCAGGAATTCGTTGATGGCCGCCTGAGCCTTGGTCTTTGAATTATTCCCGGAGTCAGAGAAGATCTGTATCCTGTAACCATCCTGGTTGTTTCCTGCTTCGTCCAGCTTCAGCTGTTTCTGAATAAGTTCGTCAACCAGTTTATCCTGGTATATGGTCACGGCCCCACTGTCTATCCGCACTTCCTGCGCAAAACCGCTCAGCCATCCGGCAGAAATTATAAAGAGTGATAACAATATGAAGAAGCGCTTTCCCATGATTTATTTCAGGCAGAAATGTTCCTGCGGATGAATGCTCAGAATTGGAATTGATGACTGGTTTATCATTTGCTGGGCCTGGGCTCCGAGCAATATATTTACCGGTGTTTCCTGCTCGGTCATGATAGCGATAAGATCGGCTTTTACATTCACGGCATACTGCAGAAGGGCTTTCGTGATATCATTCGAGACCATACTGTCCTGAATGCAGCTGATCTCGTTTGCCTGGAAATAGCTGACCGACATCTGCAGGTATTTTTCTGCAATTCTCTGGATCGAGTTCAGATGGCTGGAATGTGTAGCCACGACATGGACTTCCGATTTAAAGAGCCTTGCCAGGCGGGCGATAAAAGGAAGCTTCTGAATGGTTTCGGCGGAGCCATCTATAGGTACGATGATCCTTTCAATCCCTTTTTTATTATCAAAATCATGCCTCACTGTTACAACGGGACAGGAAGCATAGGTTACGATACGAAATGCATTACTGCCAATCCAGAATTCCTCAAAACCGCTCACCCCATGAGTTCCCGTGATCACGAGCAGGGCGCCAAGTGTTTTGGCCAGGGTGTCAACCTCATGGAATACTTTGCCTTTCCTGAGCTTAAATTCCATTTTCAGCCCCTTTCCCATTTTTTTCCCGAACTGCAGAAGGATCTCTTCAAAGCGTTTCTTCGCTTCATTCCGGTTCTCCGTTGAAGTGTCAGGGTAAAGCGATTCGGTGGAGCTGAATTTATCAACCCAAACAAGGACGATGTCACACTTTAGTTTATTGGCAAGCGGGATTGCATACTCAATAGCGTGAATTGAGGAATTGGAAAAATCGACCGCTACAACAATTGGTTGCATAAAACAGGTTAAGGAAATTATAGGATAAAAGTAATAAAAATATTCCTCAACCGGAACCCGCCATTTTTTTTTACTTTTGTGCGGATGAACGAAATCCTTGACCCCAGCTCACAAAACCTCAGCCCGATAGAGAAGGAGATCGAATCGGTGTTACGCCCCTCAGGCTTTTTTGAATTTTCAGGGCAGGAGGCTATTGTAGAAAACCTGAAGGTCTTCGTTCAGGCGGCGAAACAACGGAACGAGGCACTTGATCATGTATTGCTTCACGGTCCGCCGGGCCTGGGAAAGACAACCCTGGCCTATATCATTGCCAATGAGTTAGGCGTTAACATTAAAGTCACTTCGGGACCGGTGATTGACAAACCCGGCGACCTGGCCGGACTTCTGACAAACCTTGAGCCGCATGATGTGCTGTTCATCGATGAGATCCACCGGCTGTCACATGTGGTCGAAGAATACCTGTATTCGGCGATGGAAGATTTCAAAATCGATATTCTTATCGAGACCGGGCCGAATGCCCGTTCTGTACAGATCAAACTGAATCCTTTCACTTTGATAGGCGCAACTACCCGCTCAGGGCTTCTTTCGGCACCCATGCGCTCACGCTTTGGCATACACTCAAGACTCTCGTATTATAAGTCGGAAACACTCGATATCATTGTCAGGCGTTCAGCCGAGATCCTGAAAGTCCCTGTCAACAAAGCAGCTTCGGTTGAGATAGCCCGCCGCAGCAGGGGAACACCGCGTATTGCAAACCTCCTGCTGAGAAGGGTTCGTGATTTTGCACAGATCAAGGGGGATGGTAATATTGACCTCGATATAAGCCAGTATGCCTTAAAAGCCCTTAACGTGGACAAACATGGGCTGGATGAGATGGACAATAAAATCCTGTCGACCATCATAGAAAAATTCAAGGGAGGGCCGGTAGGCCTGACTACCATCGCGACAGCCGTTTCTGAAGATGCCGGGACTATTGAGGAAGTTTATGAACCCTTTTTAATTCAGGAAGGCTATATCATGAGAACGCCACGGGGCAGGGAAGCAACTGAACTGGCGTATAAGCATCTTGGGAAGATCAAGGCGGGAGGGCAGGACAAGCTGTTTTGAATATCGAATATCGAACATTGAATGTTGAATATTGAAGGAAGAAATTCGTCGGCGGGCTCAGGAACTCGGCTTTGATGCCTGCGGTTTTGCAACAGTCCGGCCACTGGATCATCTGAAGAAATTTTACGATCAATTTATTAAGGAGGAGAGGCAGGCCTCGGTCGGTTACCTGAAACGTTATGCCGCTGAGCGGCTTCACCCCGATATGGTACTGCCGGGGGGGAGGACGGTAATTGCATGCCTCATCAATTATTACCCGCCTGAGCTGCTTGTTGAAGAAGATAATTTTATCATATCCAAATATGCTTACGGAAATGATTATCCTCAGCTGATAAAAGGAAAACTTCATCAGCTTGCAGCTTTTATCGATACATTGACCGGCCAGGCTGTCACTTCAAAGGTGTTTTCTGATTCAGGGCCAGTTTTGGAGAAAGCCTGGGCCCAGCAATGTGGTGTCGGATGGCAGGGAAAGAACACCATTCTGGTCAACCGCAAAGGGGGTTCTTTCTTTTTTATAGGTATCCTGCTGACAACACTTGAGACAGAACCCGATTTACCCGAAACAGATCATTGCGGAAACTGCAACAAATGTATCAGTGCCTGCCCTACCGGGGCCATAGACAGGCCTTACCAACTAGACATCCGTAAATGCATCTCCTACTGCACCCTTGTTAAGAATGCTGAAATGATTCCGGAGGTACTTTCCAGGCTGGACGGAAAGATTTATGGCTGTGATATCTGCCAGGATGCCTGCCCTTATAACCGCTTTGCCAAACCCACGCCGGAAGTTTATTTCCATCCCTCTGATGCACTGAAAAAGATGCGAAAAAATGACTGGATACATCTTACCGAAGAGCAGTACGAGCTTTGGTTCTCCGGAAAAGCACTGGAAGATATTGGATATCAGCGATTGATGAAAAACATCCATAACGCCATAACGCCCTAACGCCAAAACACTAAACGCGATTCTCCCCCCATCGGTAGCTGTCGACTTCAAGGCCGGCATGTACAAGCGCCCGGTCAACTATGGTCATTACAGCTTCTTCGATAGTCTTGGGCTTCGAGTAGAACGAAGGGGATGCAGGGCAGATCACAGCTCCGGCTTCAGTCAGCAGTTTCATATTGTTCAGGTGGATGAGGTTGTAGGGAGCCTCACGAGGGACGAGTACCAGCCTGCGTTTTTCCTTTAAAATAACATCCGCGGCGCGGGTCATAAGGTCGTCGGATACGCAGGAGGCAATGCGGCCGAGGGTTCCCATCGAGCATGGACAGATGATCATCGCGGTATAAGCCGGGGAACCCGAGGCCATGGGAGCGAAAAAATCGTTGGGTTTATAGATCGTAAACGGGATGGATGAAACATCAATGGGGCCAAGTTCATATTCCCATACCATCCTGGCATTGTTTGAAAAGATTACCGAAACATCTTCGAGCTGACTGCTGAGGCCGACAAGCTTTTCCAGCAGCAGTTTGCCGTAAATGGAGCCGGAAGCCCCGGTAATTCCTATGATGAGTTTATTTTTCAATTTTCCTTATCCTGAAATCGGCTTAGAATTCAAACTTCCTGAAATCCCATGAAAGGGTCAAAGATAAGACATTATTGTATTGCCCTTTCTCAAAGAGGATATACCTGTAAGAAGGAGGCTCCGGATCTGCCGGTTGCCGGATTGAGAGCAGGGAATAATTAAAACGTAGACCGGCTTTCAGATTCGGGGTGATATAACAGGCTATTCCAAGTATTCCCGATAAGGTAACCGGCCGGAACGGGACAGTGCTTGGAGAGGGCTGGCCACCGCTTTCTTCCAGCGAGCCCAGCAGGATATCGACAGCAGGCCCAGCTTCAGCCTGAAACCTTTTTGCAAAAGTGTACTGATATAAAAAGGGGATCTCTATGTAATGGATCCTCATCAGGAAGGAATAATCAGCAGAGCCGCTATCGGGATTGGAGGCCCTCCGGCTTCCTTTCTGAAAATATTCCATCTCCAGCTGAAATGAGGAATGTTTTGAAACCTTCAGGCTCACAAAGGCGCCTGCCTGCCAGCCAACTTTATGATACCCTTCATAATTATCCCCGTCAACCTGGCTCACATTTCCCCCGGCAAGTATACCTCCGTTGAACTTCTGGGTAAAACCCATCAGCGGTAATAAAAAAAACAAACAAAACAGTAACTTCTGCATGATGTTAGGTTTTACCCTGATGTAACGCTATTTTGTTAAATTTGTTGGATGGATATTGTTCCTTTATGGAAAACAAAGATACCATTATTCTTCTGGTGGATGACGAAGCCGATATACTGGAGTTCCTGGGTTATAACCTGGCGAAAGAGGGTTTCCAGATACTGAAGGCCCGAAACGGTCAGAAGGCGCTGGAACTCGCATTGGTGCATAAACCTCATCTGATCCTGCTCGATATCATGATGCCGGGCCTTGACGGGATTGAAACCTGCAATCAACTCCGGATGATCCCCGGAATGCAGAATTCACTCATCGTATTCCTTACGGCCAGGGGAGAAGATTACTCACAGATCGCAGGTTTTGAAGCCGGGGCCGATGATTACGTGACGAAGCCTGTCAAACCGAAAGTCCTCATCAGCCGTATACAGGCCTTATTGCGAAGGTACAGGGCCATCCCGGAGCTGTCAGAAAAGATAATTACAAAAGAGTTCATTGTAGACCAGGTCAGGTATATGGTGATAAAACAGGATGAAGAGATCATCCTTGCCCGTAAAGAATTCGAGATACTGCAGCTGCTGGTTTCTAAGCCCGGCAAGGTATTCACGCGCGAAGATATTTTTACCCGTGTATGGGGCGAAAATGTCATTGTGGGCGACCGTACAATCGATGTGCATATCCGCCGGATCAGGGAGAAAGTGGGCACCGACCACATCAGGACCATCAAGGGTGTTGGCTATAAATATGAAGAGGAATGAAATTCCATGACCCCCGTGAAATTGCTTTCCTGAATGCCACAGTTGTTACTGCAGGGTACATCATATTGTTTTTTTTCTCGGCCGGTATCCTGGATCCTCCATTGTTTGCCGGATTCGCGATGTATGGTATATTGCTAATGACTGGCGGACTGCTTTTTGCCGGGACCTTTTTTTTCTTCCGCTATACCGTCGATAAATTTATCTATTCCCGGATCCGTCTTATCTATAAGTCTATCTACAATGTTAAGGCTCAGAAGACGGACCGTCAGCGGTTCAGTTCCGACAGGAATATCCTTGACAGGGTGGAAAAAGAAGTGGCCGGCTGGGGTGAAGAGAAGCAGAAAGAAATAGAACGGCTGAAACAGCTTGAGGAATACCGAAAAGACTTTATCGGCAATCTTTCCCATGAACTGAAAACTCCCCTTTTCAACGTCCAGGGATATGTTTCCACCTTACTTGACGGGGGGCTAGACGACCCGAAAATAAACAAAGAGTACCTGAGAAGGACTGAAGTCAGCGTTGAAAGACTGATTAAAATAGTCGAAGATCTTAGTGAAATTACCCAGCTTGAAACCGGCCAGATGAATCTGAACAAGCTCCGTTTCGATATCTCAGCCCTGAGCCGGGAGGTTGTTGAAATGCTTGAGATGAAGTCAAAGGAACATGATATTCAGGTGGTCATCAACCAGCCGGATAAAGCCTTATGGGTTTATGCCGACAGGGAAAAAATAAGGCAGGTACTCACAAACATAATCGATAATTCTTTTCGTTACGGACTTGAAAAAGAAGGCCGCACAAAGATCAGTTTCTTCGACATGGATGAAAACATCCTGGTAGAGATCACCGATAACGGCGTCGGGATTGACCAGGACGACCTTCCCAGGGTATTCGAAAGGTTTTACCGTACTTCCCGGGGCCGGGAAATCTCGAATAAAGGCAAGGGACTCGGCCTCGCAATCGTCAAACATCTGATTGAAGCCCATAATCAGACTATCAATGTGCGCAGCACCGTCGGGGTGGGTACTACCTTCGGGTTTACGCTGAGGAAAGCATGATGCGGCGCTTCATGCAGGTTATTTTTCCCTTTCCGTTGTAAACATCACAAGCTGGTAAAGTGATTTCCTGAAATCGTTATCCGGAAAGTCTGAGAGGATTTTCAAAGCCCGTGAGCGGTATTCGAGCATTTTTTCATTTGCATAATGCAGGCCGCCTATGGCTTCGACTTTTGCTATGAGTTCAGCAACCCGTTTCTGATCATTGTGATGATTTTTTACCGTGCTGATGATGTGGCGTTTTTCGGCCCGGCCCGATAGATTCAGCAGATAAATCAGGGGTAATGTCATTTTTTGTTCCCTGATATCGGCCCCGCCTGGTTTTCCGGTTTTATTATGTTTTTGATAGTCAAACAGGTCGTCCCTGATCTGGAAAGCAGTACCCACAATCTCGCCGAACTGCCACATCGCCGTCTGAATGTCCCGGTCATCAGTAGTACTTGCAGCTCCGCAGGCACAGCAGGAAGCAATCAGCGAAGCCGTTTTCTTACGTATGATTTCAAAATAAACACCTTCTTCAATGTCGAGTTTGCGTGCCTTCTCTATCTGCAACAACTCCCCTTCGCTCATTTCTCTCACGGCATCGGAAACGATCTTCAGCAGGCGGAATTCATCCTTCTCAAGAGCTACAAGCAGGCCCTTTGACAACAGGTAATCGCCCACCAGCACAGCTATTTTATTTTTCCAGAGGGCATTGATCGAAAAGAAACCCCGGCGTTGGTTTGAGTCGTCAACCACATCATCGTGCACCAGGGTGGCTGTATGCAGCAGCTCGATCATCGAAGCAGCGGTATATGTGCTTTCGCTGATCGGACCGTGAAGACCTGCCGAAAGGAAAACAAATATCGGCCGCATCTGCTTGCCTTTGCGTTTTAGAATGTATCTTGTGACTGTATCAAGCAGCGGGACCGGGCTTTTCATCGAAGCCATAAAGCTTTTTTCGAAGCTTTCGATATGCTCCTTTACAGGTTGTTTTATTTCGGATAATGAAGTCAAAATCCCGGTTTTACTTTTTATACAAGACCCACCCTGCAGCCGGCAATCCTGAGATCCGTGGAATCCGGCTATCCGTTCGGGCAATAAAAATAATCATTTTCCCCCGTTCTTAGGTAAGTCCGGCGAAATTGCAGAATTTTGCAGTGTTAATAAATAACTATGCCTTTCCTGTTTGATGATATAATTTTCGGGCCTGTGCGCAGCCGGCGTTTGGGCCTGTCATTAGGGATCAACCTGCTGCCTTTGCACCGAAAATTTTGTTCATTCAATTGTATTTACTGTGAATGCGGATGGACTCCTGCCCTGGCCCGGGAAGGTATGGAGTTGCCCTCCCGTTTGGAGGTTGCTTCTTTCCTGGAACAAAAGCTCATAGAGTTGGCTGCTGAAGATTACCTGCCCGATGCCATCACCTATGCCGGTAACGGGGAACCAACGCTGCATCCGGAGTTCAGCGGGATTGTCGACGACACCCTGATGCTGAGGGACCGGTTTTCTCCCGGGTCAGTTGTAAGTGTTTTGAGCAATGCAAGCCGCATCCACGATCCGTCGGTTTTCAATGCCCTTCTAAAACTTGATAACAATATATTGAAACTTGATGCCGGCACTGAAGAAACCTTCAGGATCCTGAATAACCCGGTTGAATCCTTTGACTTCAGGCGAATGTTAAGCGACCTGGAAAAATTCAAGGGGAAGCTGATCATACAGACCATGTTCCTGAGGGGAATCGTAAACGGTCATTTGGTCGATAACACGACAAGCTTTGAAGTGGAAGCCTGGATCGCACACCTTAAAGTCATCCGCCCTAAAACCGTCATGATTTACCCCATCGCAAGAGCAACCCCGGCCCGGGATCTCGAAAAGATCAGCCGGGAAGAGCTGGAGTGGATTGGAGAACGAGTAAGACGGGAAGGGATTGAGGTGAAGGTGTATGATTGATTGATTTCACGCCTTAACGCTAAACGCAATAACGCAATAACGCTAAACGCCCCATGCTCTATTATTCCCCCAAAATATGGCTGGCCTTTCAAGAAACGCTCAAGGGAGACAAAAAAATTCTTGATTGGCTGATGAAGAACGGGTATCCCGAACTTGCCGCCTTATCACATGCAGTGAGAGGAAGCGAGGAAGCCACAACCTGGCTGATGAAGAACGGATTTCCCCATCTTGCAGCCCTGGATGCCGCGATCGATGAAGACCTTAAAGCTTATGAATGGCTGCATAAGAACAAGCATGATTTTTTTATAGTTTTTGCCGATGCCTGTCATGCCAAACCAGCGGCTATCGAATGGTTCCGGCAGAATCACCTGGAGGCCATCATGATTATCGCTTTAAAAATAAAAGAGCTCAGGGATAATACGACTTACGATTACCATAAGAAACATTTCTGAGACAGTCTGGGATAACCTCCTCAGAAATTATTTCCCCCTTATGTTATCTGATAATTATCCTCCTTGTTGTTTTCCCTTCAGAATTACTCAGGATTACAGTATAAACGCCGGTTGATAAAGGTCGGAGATCAATCGTTTTTGAAAGGTATCCGGTCAATGGAATATTTTGTTCCAAATAAACGCTTAATCCGAGTTCATTGATCACCTGGATATCTGTTTTCCCTGATTTCATCGTTTGCAGGCTTATCGTAAATACCCCGCCGTTCGGCACAGGGTAAACAGAAAGTTCGCCCGGGTTATTATTGTTTTCACTGATTCCCACTCCAATCATATATTCATGATTCGAGGTGTCGGAGGAACAGCCGGTAAGGGTTACAATGGTCCAGTAATAGCCGGTTTCCAGGGCAATGTGACTTTGCCCGGTAGCGCCGGCGACAGGATTGCCCTGGTTGCCGCTCAGGCTGAAATACCATTGATTCCCATTCAGTGCATTACTGATCAGGGTATCTCCGTTTACTGTAACCACGGGGATTGCTGGTTTTGGAATGACTGTTACATCCAAAACCGCAGGGTTTAACGGACTGCAGCCTCCGGCGCCGGAGTAAATAACACTCAGTGTTTGTGCGCCTGCATCATTCCATTGAACATGCACTGAACTGGTTCCCTGTCCCGAAATTATTGTTCCGCCCGAAGAAACGGTCCAGATATAATTTAACATCCCTCCCTCTGTTGAATATGTGCCGGGGGTCGTTTGGCATACACTGTCTGGCCCGCTGATAGAAGCCACCGGACTCGCAGAAACTGTCACATCATAACTAACAGGTGATAAAGCGGTACATCCGTCATCGTTAGTATAATTGAGGCTTACAAACTGAGCCCCTGAAGTATTCCATGAAACTGTAGCTGATGAGCTGCCGGAGGTTCCTCCTGAAGTAATTGTGCCACCGGGGGAAACTGTCCAGAGATAATCGCTCATGCCGGTTGAAGCACTGTAAATGTTCCCTGATGATCCTGTACAGGCAGCCGCAGGGCCTGAGACGACCGGCACGGGCAAGGGATTTACAGTAACGTTAAAGATGTATGGATTAATGGCGTAACATCCGTTTGCATTGGCATAATTCACACTTACTGTTTGTGCCCCTATGGTGTTCCAGGTAACAGTAACAGATGAGCTGTTTGATGTTCCTCCTGAAGTTATTGTACCACCTGCCGATACTGTCCAGGCGTAATCTGACATTCCGCTTTGGGTGGTATAAATGTTTCCCGCAGTGCCTGCACATATTGTTGATGGACCAGTCAGGGTTGGTTCGGATAAATTATTAACCGTGATATCCTTAACTGTTGGAGTGCTTGCAGTACATCCGTTTGCATTGGTATAGTTCGCACTTACTGTTTGTGCTCCCGGGTTATTCCAGCTAACCGTGATCTGTTCGGTACCCGAACCGGCAGTGATTGCTCCCCCTGATGAAACACTCCAGACATAAGCTGTCATCCCAGATTCAGTCGAATAGTTAATCCCTGTTGAACCTGCGCAGACCGTCGAGGAACCTGTAATGGTCGGAACAGGTAATGGATTGACCATGACATTTTTTACTGTTGCGGCGCTTGCTGTGCAGGAGTTCGTGTTTGTATAATTTACACTCACAGTCTGGGCGCCATTTGTGTTCCAGCTGACTGTGATCTGGCTGGTACCTGTGCCGGCTGTAATCGTTCCTCCCGATGAAACACTCCAGGTATACCCTGTCATTCCTGATTCCGTCGAATAGGTAATCCCCGTTGCACCTGTGCAGACCGAAGTTGAGCCTGTAATTGCAGGAACAGGCAATGGATTTACCGTGACATTCTTAACAGTTGGGGTAACCGCTGTACAGTTATTGGCATTGGTGTAGCTAACACTTACTGTTTGAGCTCCTTCGGTATTCCAGGTAACAATGATGGTGTTGGTTCCCGCCCCTGCTGTAATTGTTCCTCCGGAAGAAACAGACCATGTATATCCTGTCATTCCTGATTCTGTTGAATAAGTGAGCCCGCTTGCTCCGATGCAGACCGATGCAGCGCCTGTTGTGGCAGGCACCGGCATTGGGTTTACTGTTACGGCAAAATTTGGTGAAGAGGAACCTGAACCACAGGCATTGGCAGGCGTCACGGTGATATTTCCGGATACTGCAGTGCCTGCGGCATTAGCTGTAATCAAATTGGTATTCAAACCGTTTGTAATGGAAAAACCTGAAGGCAGGGACCAGGTATAGGCCGTGGCATTGGTAACCGGCGCTATTGAGTAGGCAACCCCGCTTGCTCCGGCACATACAATACTGCTGCCTGTGACCGGGCCCGGAGTACCGATTGTAAGAATGTCAATGCTTCCATTAATATAATAGGTTGCCGTAGGAATATCGTTCATCGCCGTATATGTCTCATCCACATATTCGCAATCGCCCCCGCCCCCTGATGTATTGTTAAATACGAAAGTTGTGGACCCGCTGATATAGTTCATCGTTATTTTTACCAGGGTATCTGTGGCTGCCAGGGATCTGGGGGTCACATCAGACCAAACAATCAGAAGTTTTGCCTGTGTTGAACTGATATTCACGGAATTGACTATCATCGAGCTCAGGTTCATATTCGGGACTGCGCTGTTGAAGGATGCAACCCTTGGGTCGTAATCGATTCGGAGAGAAACAGCCGCAATATTTGTAAATCCTGTAACGGTAACTGGCATCATGGCAGTGTGGGCCGGACAGGCTGATTTTGTGGCAAATGTTGTAACAGGAGCATTCCTCTCAGCAAATACATTGAAGTTTGACATCCCAAACGCCAGGAAAATCAATAACATCCTGTTTAATGACAACTTTATCTTCTGCATAGGATAATGAATTTTGTCCCGATAGCAATGATCATTGTAAATTCTGGTTAACAATTTGAAAAGAGCCGGTAATCATGATTTCATAATGATCTTTCACTCATCACTACTTTCAGATTCTGTTATTCATCCCGATCTTCAATTAACCGCACTTCGAATACCCGCAGCTCTTGCACACCAGGCAGCCTTCCTGGTATACCAGGCCGTTGGTGTCGCTGCATTTGGGACAGGCGCCGGCAACGGCATGGGTGCCGTCGGGGATGAATTTTTTCAAAGCTCTTTCCACTCCGTTCTTCCAGGTGTTGATGGAATCGACTTCGAAATGGAGTTTGGAGATAATATTGACAACAAAAGGCAGAGGCATCCCGTGCCTCAGGATTCCGGAAATAAGTTTGGCATAATTCCAGTATTCCTTGTTGAATGAACGGGAAAGGGCTTCAATCGTGATCTTATACCCCTGCCGGTCTTCGAACTGGAAGTCATACCTTGAGGTCATGCCGTCGGGCCGGGTTTTTACGATCCAGCCTTTCTGCACCCACTGCGGGATCCAGAAGTCTTCGGCATGGCCGGTGAAAACTTCGTACGGGCGGCCGTTATATAATCCAACCACCGCAATCCACTTTTCATATTCGTTCTGAAAACGTACGATATCGGCTTCAAGACGCTCGGGACGATGAGGTGCCTTCGTTTCCTGGAAATCGGTTACTTCTTCCTTCTTTTTGTTGCTTTCATGATTCACAAGGACTCCCGAACGGGACCCGTCACGGTATACGGTCATTCCCTTGCAGCCTTCTTTCCAGGCTGTTTCGTATATGTTCCCTATCATTTCCTCTTTGATATCGGCAGGGACATTCACGGTAACGCTGATGGAATGGTCGACCCATTTCTGGACGGCTCCCTGCATCTTGACCTTGGCCACCCAGTCAACATCGTTGGCCGTAGCACGGAAGAAAGGCGATTTTTTAATCAGATCCTTCAGTTCCTTCTCGTCCATGCGGGAAACTTCTTCGGTATTGTAACCGTTGATCTCAAGCCAGGTAATGAACTTATGATGGAACACATTGTATTCTTCCCAGGTATCCCCTATTTCGTCTTTGAAAGTGATCTTGACGTTCCTGTCGTTTGGGTTCACCTTGCGGCGGCGCTTGTATGAAACGGCAAATACCGGCTCAAGGCCCGAAGTGGTCTGGGTGAGGATACTCACCGAACCGGTGGGGGCTATCGTGAGCATGGCTACATTGCGGCGACCGTATTCAACCATGTCTTCGTATACATCGGGAGCCGATTCCTTCAGCCTCAGGATAAACGGGTTGGTCCTTTCGCGTTCAGTATTGTAAATCGGGAAGGGCCCGCGCTCCCTGGCCATTGTCACTGATGAGCGGTAAGCTTCAATCGCCAGGAGCTTGTGGACCTCCACCGAGAAATCTGTTGCTTCGTCGGAGCCGTAGCGGGTTCCCAGAGCGGCCAGCATGTCGCCTTCGGCGGTGATGCCAAAACCAGTACGTCGGCCCTGAATGGCTTTCTTTTTGATGTTCAGCCACATCGTCCGTTCCCGGGCTTTAATATCCTCAGCCTCAGGATCAGCATCAATTTTATCCAGGATCCGGTCTACCTTTTCCAGTTCCAGGTCGATAATGTCGTCCATAACCCTCTGTGCCTTGTGCACATGGTCGATGAACAGTTCCGAATTAAAGCTGGCATCAGTCGTGAAAGGTTTATCCACGTAGTTATATAAATTGATCGCCAGGAGGCGGCAGCTGTCATAAGTACAAAGGGGGATCTCGCCACAGGGATTGGTGCTGACGGTCTTAAAGCCGAGGTCGGCATAACAGTCGGGAATCGACTCGCGAATGATCGTATCCCAGAATAATATTCCAGGTTCTGCGGATTTCCATGCGTTGTGTACAATCTTCGACCAAAGGTCACGGGCATATATCTTGCGAACCACCGTAGGGTTTTTCGATTCCACGGGGAACTGCTGGGTGAACTCGCCGTCTTCGATCACTGCTTGCATAAAATCATCGGTGATTTTAACCGAGATATTGGCTCCGGTCACTTTCCCTGCTTCCAGCTTGGCATCAATAAAATGCTCTGCATCGGGATGCTTGATGGAAATACTGAGCATGAGAGCGCCACGTCTTCCTTCCTGAGCCACTTCACGTGTTGAGTTGGAATATCGCTCCATGAATGGAACAATTCCCGTTGAAGTCAGGGCAGAGTTCTTGACTACTGAATTCTTCGGGCGGATGTGCGAAAGGTCATGCCCCACGCCTCCCCGGCGTTTCATCAGCTGAACCTGCTCCTCATCCACCTTCATGATGCCGCCGTAACTGTCACTCTGGCCCTCATTCCCTATCACAAAACAATTTGAGAGGGAACCGATCTGGAAGTTGTTGCCTATCCCTGCCATCGGGCTTCCCTGGGGAATTATATACCTGAAATCCCTGATTAGTTCGAAAATCTCATCCTCGCCCATCGGATTGGGGTATTTATTTTCAATCCGTGCTATCTCACCGGCAATTCGCCTGTGCATATCATCAGGGGTAAGTTCCAGGAGCAGGCTTTCAGAATTCTTCAGGGCGTATTTGTTCACCCAGACGTTTGCTGCAAGATTATCTCCATTGAAATACCCAGTGGACTTTTCAACAGCCTCATGATGGGAATATTTTTTAGGATGGTCTGACTTTTTCACTTCCGACTCCTCCTTCTTCTTTTCCTCTGCTTTGTTTTTCATCTCCAAATCATCTGCTGAAATTTTAGGCCGGATTCGTTTTGCCAATACATCGGTATAATGAGTAGCTTTTTGATCCTGGATTGATTGGACGATGGGGGTAACTTCCATGCTCAAACAGGTTATATTGTTTATACTTTTTATACAATTATTTGGCCCTTTGGAAGATAAACTTTTATTGGGGCCGTTTTTTCGAAGGGGCAATATACAACGAAGAATGAGGGCCTGCCAATATAGTTATTAACAGAAAAAGGGAGGTTATTGTTAAATTACTGAAAGCAACCCAATTAGCATTTAATAATTTATAACTGCCTGATTTACAATTCATTATTCTGCCACAATAATTTCTTCCCAAAACCGAGCCGGTTATCGGTCATTTTTATGATATCCGGGACAAGGCCCCAGAGGTGGAGCCTGGCCAGCCGCGCCACAGGGAAGGCTTTTAAGTATGCCGACTTCGCTGTTTTCAGATCATTCCCACGAAGTTCCTTCATAAAACCTGCGAATTGCAAGCCTCTTATCTTAGCTGTCATCTTAGTTTCCAGGGCTATCGCGCCTGCAGCATAATAATTCCCCGTTTCGACCACATCTGCTATATGTTTTGTGTCATGGCCCGATGTAAATACGAACAAATTAAGTTCTTCGAGGTACACATAATAGCAGGTTGCACACCAGGGCTTATTATCACGGGTTACGGCGAGCGTAAATATATGATGCTCGCGGATAAACGTCAACACCCGGTTTTCTATCCCATGTTCCATCAGAAATCAAGACTAAGTGAAAAATAAAAAACGGGTGACAGTATACGGCCGTCTTCCACCCCCCAGGCCATGTCGCCGCGTAAAAAATAACCCAGCAGCCTGGTACGAAGTCCAAATCCGAAGCCTTCCACAATGGGATCCTTGATCGATTCGACTTTTATAAACATAGGTTTCCTGTAGATGTAGCGTGTATACAACTGATTGTCGGCCGACCATGGGGAGGTACCGGTCCAGGCTGTCCCAACATCTCCGAAAGCCACGACTTGGAAGTTGTTCAGAAAATCGGAGCGTATCGGCCGGTTGAAAAAGTACCTGAACACAGGCATCCTGAGCTCAGTATTATATACAAAAAAACTGTTCCCGTTACGAATGTTCTGGTCGAAACCCCGCATATTGGTTCCCAGGGTCTGGAATACATAATTCTGGTCCTGGGCCACAGGCGTGTTGGTGTTGAAGTTCGGGAATAACCAGTTATCCACCCCCCCCAGGTAGTAAACGAGCTTTCCGGTTCCAAACGAGGTACTTGCAGCAAAACGGTTAGCCCAGATGAGGGTCCTGTGTACTTTCTGGTAATTGCGGATATCGAACCCCAGCACGAAACATTGTATGCCCCTGTCCTGGGCCAGCTGATAGGCTTCACCAAAAACCTTGTACCTTGTCCCCTGGTAAAGGTTCAGGCCGAGGTTTCTCGTGTTATCATAGGTAAGCTCTCCCTTCAGACTGATCCAAAGCCTGTTATTATCAGGTGTCGCGAGATTATACAGATCCGTCGAGAGGTATACTGCACGGTCATACCTGAAAGTGGCCGTGCCTTTGATATTTAACACCGGATTAAACGGATACGTTAATATATAATAGAGTTCATTGATACGGTGGCGGATAATGGAATAATCGGAAGATTCTTCCACAGACTGCCTGTGGAAAATGATCTGGTGGTCGAGGCGTTTTTTGAATATGGAATAAGAGAGCATATACTCGTTGTTAACCAGGTTGAAGTTAAGCCTTACCCCTCCTGTAATCCTGTAATCTTCCATCAGGTCGGTCACCCCAACCATAAACAGTGCATTAAAGCCCGGATTGATATAGATTGGAGAACTGGAATTCGAAAAAGGCTGGTAAGCCCAGTTCAGGTATGTAAAATCAATCTGGGTCACCATCTGGTCAATCGAATATTCCACATTATAATTAAGCTGTTTGGCGTTTTTGTATTTGTTCAGTGTGTCTTTTTTCGGGCCTGCCTGCCGCCCGATCACGCCTCTCTTCGAAGTATCCGACATGGCCAGGGCCATCAGCTGCAGCTGCTGCATCGACACAGAGTCGGCATCTCCCGTTTTCTTTTTCGGCGCTGCCTTGACTTTCACCGTGGAAAATCTTGAATGACCGGGTTCCCGGGGAGGCTGCTCTTTGAACAGCTTCATAAGGGTATCATCCAGGTTCGGTTTCGCTTTGGGCTCAGGAACTTTAACGATCTCCTTTATCCTGAAAAATGCAGGTTCCAGGGTGGCGGGTTCCAGGAATTGCGGTTTTACAAGGTCGCGCAGGTACATCTTATAATTCTGATTCCTGAAAACCACTTCGGCATACCTTCCGGCTGTTTGTGAAATATCCGTTTCGAGAATATTCATGGAATAATTTGTCACCGGGTAGGATGTCGTATAATAACGGTAATGCGTGGTTGTATCCACAAAAGAAACTACGCTGTCGTAACGCGCGAGGAACCTGTTATAAACACCGTTCTGGTTGCTGAGATAGGAGTAATAATTGCCCATCCAGGAATTGGGCTGGATCTCATCCGCATCGGGGGTATTGGTGATCCTCCGCATCAGGGGTGAATGGCCTTTGTAGTCAAGAACAAAGATGTCGTTATTGTAATGGATCTTACTGATGTCGACAACCGGATCAAATTTAATGGTGTCGTTTGGACGGTTCGAGGCAAAGATGATCTGAGTTGAACCGTTTATAAACCTTGGGTTCAGGTCGTTATAGATATCTTTTGTCAGCTGCTCATGCGATCCGGCTGCAATATTATATACGACAATGTCGGACTGCCCTTTTTGCACCGCCGACATCAGCAGTAAATTGCCATCAGCCGAATAGGACATATCGAGTACCTTGTCAAACTCATACAGCACGACATGATCACGGTTTTTATCCGCAGTATTATAAAAATAAAGATAATCCTCCCCTTTCCTTTCAACGAGGATGGCCAGGATTTTTCCTCCGGGATGCCAGGCCAGCAGCGGGTAGGAAAAGTCTGGTTTTTCTGCAAGACGGTAACCTCCGCGGTATATTCTCTTCTTCTTTCCGGTTTCAGTATCAACAAGGAAGATCTTGTAAATGCCCAGATTCCAGGTGCAGTATGCGGCGGTATTGCCATCGGGACTGATTTTCAACTGACGAAACACCCTGTCGGGTTTATTTTTTTTATTCAGCGGATTTCCGGGTGGGTTTTCCCTTTGTGCAAGTTGCCTGGAATAAAGCTCCCGGTAATATTTCAGCCAGTTCTCCGCTACAGTGCTGTAGGGCAGGCCGAGAACGTTCATAAAGCCTTTTTCAATGCTGCGGGTCACACGTGTCATGTACACGATGTTCGGGATAGCGGCGTCGCCGAAGGTCTTCGCAATGTACTGCCATACTGAATGGCCTGCATATGCTGCATCAAGGCCGGTGAGGCTGTTGACCTTAACCAGTTTTTTATTCAGCACGGCATCCATCACTGTATTGTCTAGTTCCGAATCCCAGGGCCTGGAAATGAAAGAAATAAGGCCGTTCATGTACCAGTCAGGCATCGTAAATAATGCATTGTTCTTGATCTGAGCGCCTATTCCGGTGCCATACATCATCTGGTTCAGAAGCACCTGGGCGATCCCCGCCCTGATCTGCTGGTCAAAATGACTGTAATCGCCGTCGAAATAGATCAGAACCTTTCCCCCGATAATGCGCGTAACGCCTCCGGTATTATAGGAATCCCAATCTCCATAAATCCCTATATTACTCTGCTTGAGGTCGCTGAGGTTATTAAAGATAATGAACTGGATCTTCTGTTCAAGGTTCGACTGCAGCTCCAGCTCGATCTCCTTCATATGTTTGTCGGTATACTGGGCACAATACTGAGCCAGCTCTTTTCCATTCAGATAGTAATACGTATCGAATTTCTCGAATTTAAAATAGAGCCAGAGGAAATCATTATACTGAACCCTGGATTTGCCAAAGTTGAGTTGTGATCCGCTGTAAAATTGTCCGGCAGAAGAAAGGCTTCCAAACAGAAATAAAATAAAACCGTACCGCACGAGGAGGCGCCATAATAATCCCTCACGAGTTGCATCTGCAGCCGGCATATTAATTGATCAGAAGAAGTTAACGGGTCGCTAAATTACGATTATTTTAGTTGCAGCTTGCAATAGCGGCTATTTCCTATCTTTGCAAAGATTTGATATCCCATGATACATATAGAACGTTTTTCCTTCAACACATTTATGGTCAACACCTACGTACTTTACGATGAGACCAAAGAGGCGGTAATTGTAGATGCTGCCTGCTATGAACCTTTCGAGAAGCAGGGTTTGTCTGATTTTATTTCCGATTCCGGGCTCAGGATTGTCCGAAATATTTATACTCATTGCCATATAGACCATATACTGGGGACCCGGTTTGTTTTTGAGAAGTATGGGATCCGTCCCGAGTACCACAAGGCAGGCCAGCCGTTTTTCACCCAGGCAAAGGATATTGGCCTGAACTTCGGATATATTCTGGAGGAGATGCCCGGGCCGTTGTCTTATTTTGAGGATGGTGATAAAATCAGCTTTGGAACTTCTGCACTGGAAGCACTTTATACTCCCGGCCATGCCGACGGCAGTGTGTGTTTCTACAATTCTGCGGATGGCTTTGTGATCACCGGTGATGTATTGTTCAGGGATACCGTCGGCCGCACCGATTTGCCTTCCGGTGATTATGAATTGCTGATGGAAAGCATCAAAACCAAACTTTTCACATTGCCCGAAGAAACAATTGTTTATCCCGGACATGGGTCGGAGACAACAATCGGATACGAGATGGTGAATAACCCCTTCATTAAGTAGCGAATTGGCGAAAAGCGAAAATTTATTTCGCTATTTCGCCTTTCGCTTTTGAATTTATAACTACATCATGGCACTTAAGATCCTGGTCATCCGTTTTAGTTCCATCGGTGACATAGTTCTCACGACGCCGGTCATCAGGGCATTGAAACAGCAGCTGCCGGGTGCCAGGGTCCATTTTCTCACTAAACTGCGGTTTGAGCCTGTTCTGAAATCTAACCCTTACATTGATAAACTCTGGCTCTATGATCAAAATTTCAATGAGATTATTCCCCGGCTTAAAGCCGAGCGTTTTGATTATATCGTCGATCTGCATAAAAATTTTCGTTCAAAGTATGTCAGACTCCTGCTGGGCAGGCCATCTGGGAGTTTTAATAAACTTAACGTCAGGAAATGGCTGATCGTGAATTTCAAATGGAATTTCCTTCCGGGCATTCATATTGTTGACCGGTATTTCAGGGCTGTACAAAAGCTGGGGGTGAATAACGACGGCAGTGGCCTTGATTATTTTATTACGCCGGCTGATGAAGTTACGCCTGTATTTCAGGATTACATTGCAGTGGTCATTGGAGGAAAGCATAACACGAAGATCTTTCCTGCCTCAAAAATTGCGGAGGTGATCAGCCGGCTGAACAAGCCGGTGATTTTACTTGGCGGTAAGGAGGACAGTGCAAGGGGTGAAGAGATCCTCGGTCTGGTTTCAAAACCCGCAGTCAGTTTTTGCGGAGTGTACAGCCTGAACCAGGCGGCCTCACTGGTGAGGCAGTCATCCGCAGTCCTTACAAATGATACCGGCCTTATGCATGTTGCAGCGGCTTTCAGGAAGAAAATGGTTTCGGTATGGGGGAATACGATCCCGGCTTTCGGGATGTACCCATACCTGCCTTCAGATAATGGTAATTCATACCTGGCGGAAATCAAAGGCCTTTCATGCCGCCCTTGCAGCAAGATAGGTTTCAGGGAATGCCCCAGGCAGCATTTCCGCTGTATGCTGGATATTCCGGTGGATGATATTGTGGCTCACCTTGAGTAATCCCGTTTTTACCGACACCCATACACACCTCTATCTCGAGGAGTTTGATGCCGACAGGGACCAGGTGGTCTGCCGTGCAGAGGAAGCGGGAGTAAAGTATATGTTCCTTCCCAACATTGATTCTTCCTCGGTCGAACCGATGCTCGCTTTAAGCCGGGGCTGGCCGGGGCTGTGTTTTCCGATGATAGGGCTTCATCCCACATCGGTCCGTAAAAATTACCTGGAGGAACTTCAGACGATGAGGAACTACCTGGCTGATGCAACCTACCGTTTTTACGGTATCGGAGAAATAGGCACCGATCTTTACTGGGATAAAACATTTGAAAAGGAACAGAAGGAAGGTTTCTGCCTTCAGCTCGACCTGGCAGTTGAGTACAAACTGCCGGTTGCGGTTCATACAAGGAATTCCATTGAGATCACGCTGAATATCATGGAAGGCAGGAGCGGCCAAGGTTTGAGGGGAGTTTTCCATTGTTTCAGCGGGGATGTGGCCCAGGCAGCCCGAGCAGTTAACATGGGATTTTATCTCGGGATAGGCGGGGTTATAACCTATAAGAAATCGGGCCTTGCCGGGGTTGTTGCTGCAATGCCCCTGGAATCACTGCTTTTAGAGACTGATGCGCCATTTCTTCCACCTGTCCCTCACCGGGGGCAACGCAATGAATCTTCATATATTCCGTTAATAGCTGCAAAGATTGCTGAGATTAAAGGCGTAACTTTGGAAGAAGTTGCAGAAGTCACAACCAGGAATGCAATGAAATTATTTAAAGTGGCAGCGCGTTAGGGGAATGAATTTCGCTAATTCGCTTCCTCGCTATTTCGCTATTTTCTTATGATCGGACAAACCAGTATCCTTGTAATATACACCGGCGGAACCATCGGGATGGTTCAGGACCCAAAGACAGGCTCACTGAAGCCCTTGTCGTTTGAGAATCTTTACAAGTACCTGCCGGTACTTGAGAATTTCAACTGCAAGATCGATTTTCAGACGTTTCAGCCTCTGCTTGATTCCTCGAATATGAATCCGTCGTTCTATGTGAAACTGGCAACAGTCATAGAAGAAAATTATGAAAATTATGACGGATTTGTAGTGATGCACGGATCCGACACAATGGCATATACTGCTTCGGCTCTAAGTTTTATGCTGGAAAACCTGAATAAGCCTGTTATTTTCACAGGTTCCCAACTGCCTATCGGGATGGTGCGCACCGACGGAAGGGAGAATTTTATCAATTCCATTGAAATTGCAGTATCTAAGGAAGTCGACACTCCCATTGTTCCTGAAGTCGCGATCTGTTTTGAGAACAAGTTGTTCCGCGGGAACCGTACAACGAAGCTGAACACCGAAAATTTCGGGGCATTTATTTCGGCAAATTACCCGTTGCTTGCTGAAATCGGGGTTAATATCAAATATCACAGGGATCATATCCTGAGACCGAATTTCAAGAGACTCAAAGTACTTAAGGAGCTGGACGAGAACATCGCTATCCTTAAGCTGTTCCCCGGCATTTCAAAATGTGCTGTGGAAGCTATCCTTCATACCTCCGGACTTAAAGCGGTCATACTTGAGACTTTCGGTGCGGGCAACGCCCCTACCCTGCCCTGGTTCCTTGACGCCCTCAAAGAGTCAGCCGACAGGGACATAATCATCCTTAATGTGACCCAGTGCAAGGGAGGCACCGTCGAAATGGGGAAATATGAGACCAGCGCCGAGCTAAGCAGGATAGGCGTGATTGGCGGGTATGATATAACGACTGAATCGGCAGTGACGAAGCTGATGTACCTTCTCGGCTGCCAGTTCTCGACCCAGGCTGTAAAACAGCTTTTGCAGACCAGCCTTCGCGGCGAGATGACAGTTTGATGTATCAGAAATTTCCTTACCTTTACACTCTCAAAGCGAATCCGGGAACCACGTCTTAGCATTCATTTTCGCTATTTTGCTTTTCGCTTTTTCGCTTTTGACCGGGGAGAGGTGTCCGAGTGGTCGAAGGAGCACGCCTGGAAAGTGTGTATGCGCCAAAAGTGCATCCTGGGTTCGAATCCCAGTCTCTCCGCAATCCCAATCTCATCCTATGAGACGCATGAGCTTCCTGTTCTCGTTTTTGCAGGTGATTTCCTTTACAATCCTGGCCCAGGTCCCGAGCCCACCTCCTGTGAACAATAATTTTCAAAAGCTGACCTCTTATACTGAGCTATCCAATTATATCGAGCTTCTCGGTAAACAGCCAGGATTACTTAAAGTGGAGATCATCGGGCATTCAGTCAAAGGCAGGAACCTTTATGCCCTGAAATTCTCTTCTTCGGTATTTGGCCAGGATACATCAAAGATCAAAGTGCTCATCTTTGCCCAGCAGCATGGGAATGAACAATCGGGGAAGGAGGGTGCGTTGCTGCTGGCCCGGGAACTGCTTAAGCCTGAAAACCGTTACCTTTTTAATAACATTGACTTTGTCCTTGTTCCTCAGCTAAACCCCGATGGGTCGGAGGTTAACAAGAGACGGAATGCTAATGGTGCTGACCTGAACCGAAACCACCTGATCCTGACGGAACCTGAAACGATCGCGCTGCACCGGCTTTTTGACAGGTTCCTGTTTGAAGCGACCATGGATGTGCATGAATATTCTCCATTTGGCGGGGAGTGGCGAAAGTACGGATACAGGAAGAATTCAGATGAGAACATCGGGACCAACACCAATCTGGATGTGGCAGATGGCATTCGGAAACTGCAGGACAATGATTACCTTCCGTTCATTTTCAACTACCTTCATGACAGGAATTTTTCTTCCTTCACATATTGTCCCGGTGGCCCGCCCGAAATCGATTATATAAGGCACAGCACTTTCGATATCAATGACGGAAGGCAGAGTTTCGGGATCCAGGGTACTTTCTCTTTTATCCAGGAAGGTATGAATGGCAGGGATGATTCCATCGAAAATCTTCAGCGCAGGGCCGAAGGTCAGATGACCGGCATGCGGGGTTTGCTCGAGTATGTTTATACGAACAAAGTAAAAGTAAAGACCCTCGTTTCAGGGGAAAGAAAAAAACTGGCATCTTCAGCATCCGGCCAGGAAATATCTATTCAATCAGTGCATGCTGCCAACGGACAATCCCTGAAGATTCCTCTTTTTTCTTATTATTCACAAAAAGACAGCCTTGTTACAGTAAAGGATTTCCGGCCGGTGGTTAAATCAGTTTCCGCTGTTCGTGAACCCCTGGGATACCTGATCCCTAAAGATTGTGCTGAATTATTGGATTGGGCCCTCAGGCAATCATTTGTTGAAATCCCGCTGAAAAAAATTTCAGATAAGAAATTCATTCAATATAATATTACCTTCATCGATTCTGCAGATTTCGAAGGGGAAAAAGTTGTGGATCCCCGGTATACCATTAACATCCGTAAGAACCTTCCGACTGATACCGGTTTTATATTTATCCCAACCTCCCAGTTGAAAGGCAAGATGCTGGTCCTTGCCCTTGAGCCGAAGTCGATGCTTGGACTGGCTACCTATGAAAAATATGCTCATCTTCTTCAAGCAGGGAAACCCTACCCTGTGCTGCGCGTTGAAAAAAAATAGACTTTAACCAAGGTATAACAAACCACTTAAACAAAAATCTTATGCGTATTGAACGAATTGAACTCCGGCACATTAAAATGATCCTGGTAAGCCCGTTTGTAACCTCGATGGGAACCGAATATGATGAAGAACATATCATTGTGAAGGTTGATGCAGAAGGTGTGACAGGATGGGGTGAAAGCGTGGCTGAAGGCACGCCCTTTTATTCCTACGAAACAGTGCCCACCGCATGGCACATCCTGAACGATTTTTTAATTCCCTCTGTGCTGGGTAAAGACCTCCAGAGTGTTGATGAAGCCATTGCATCGTATGCAAAGGTCAGGGGCCATATGATGGCCAAAGCCGGACTTGAAGCGGCTATATGGGATGCTTTCGCGAAAACAAAAGGCATTTCTTTATCAACGATGTTAGGTGGTACCCGCAAAAAGATTGACGTAGGGGTCAGCATCGGCATTCAGGATTCGGTCGCCGGACTTATTAAAAAAGTTGAGGGTTATCTTGCAGAAGGATATAAGCGGATCAAGATCAAAATAGCCCCGGGTTTTGATCTGCAATTTGTCGAGGCATTGCGTAAGCAGTTTCCAGGCCTGTTGTTGCAGGTCGATGCCAATTCAGCTTACCGGCTGGAGGATATCGGTATTTTTAAAAAGATGGATGATTATGGACTTTTACTGATCGAACAGCCGCTCGGATATGAGGATATTTTTGATCATTCCAAACTCCAGCGCGAACTTAAAACACCCATCTGCCTTGACGAGAGCATCCATTCGCTTGACGACACCCGTGCAGCCATCGAACTGGACAGCTGCAGGGTGATCAACATCAAGCCAGGAAGGGTCGGGGGCTACACTGAATCAAAGCTCATCCACGATTACTGTGCCGGAATGAACATCCCGGTCTGGCATGGAGGTATGCTTGAATCAGGGATTGGCCGGGCCGGCAACGTTGCACTGGCTTCCCTTCCAAATTTTACATTGCCGGGCGATCTTTCAGCCAGCAAACGGTATTATAAAGAAGATATAGTGGATCCTGAATTTGTGGTCAACCCCGACGGCACAATGGACGTACCAACGAAACCAGGCATAGGTGTGGAAGTGAACATGAGGAAGCTTGATGATGTTACACTGCGAAGCGTTGCCCAGAAAGCCTAATGAAGTGATTTTTTGTCAGGCGGATTCTTTCGGCAAAATGGTCATGATCTTTCCCATGGCCATCACATGGATGATGTTGAAACCATCGTCAAGCACAAGCAGGTCTGCATCGTAACCTTCCCTGATATAGCCTTTCCCTTTTAACTTCAGGATATCGGCAGGGTTTGAAGTGGCGACTTTCAAGGCAGTTTCAACAGGAATTTTATCCTCCAGCACAGCTTCTTTGATCTCCCTCAGGATGGAATTTGGCAGCCCCATATCTATTTTCACCAGTCGGCCTTCAGAATCGAAGCTGGGAAGTGAGCCGCATCCATCGGAGGTAAACGTGATATGCGATGCGGGAACTCCCGCTTCGAGCAACTGTTTCAGAGCAACAGATGGTTTTATCTCAACTTCCATATCGTAGGGATAGGAACTGGTTGTGATATCCACGTAACCCTTTTTACCATATTCTTTTGCATCTGCGAAAATATAAGGGTTCCTGTTGCAATGGGTAGGTATGAATTGCCGGTAGTTCATTTCGGTGCAGGCGACCACTTCATGGAGCGGCCTGAAAGGATCTTTTGCATCACCCATGTGCATGTTGACAATCCCGGCCTTTCCGCCGATCATGCCTGCAACGCGGGCCTGTGCTGTGATCCTTGCCAATTCGGCGACAGACGGGACTGAAGAACGGTGGTCGGATATGGCGATTTCCCCTACCCCAATGATCTCTTCGAACAAGGCTATATCTTTCCCTATATCACCAGTGATCGTAACCGTGGGAACCTGGTATGCACCGGTATACATCCATGCGGAGACTCCCTGGGCACGCAATGATTTGACTTTCATCAGCACGCTTTCCACAGTGCGGGTGATCCCGTCGGTACCGAGACATCCGATCACGGTGGTAACGCCCCCTTCGAGCATCATGCCCAGCTGGAGTTCAGGCATCCTGCTTGCCGGCCCGCCTTCGCCTCCTCCGCCGGTGACATGAACATGGCTGTCGATAAGCCCTGGAACAATCCGGAGCCCTTCACAGTCAATGACAGTCACATCTGTTCCCTGCGGAGGCTCAATATGGTTTTTTATTGAAAGTATACTTTTACCACCGGTCAGAATATCCTTTTTACCTGTATCATCCGGGCAATAGACATGAGCATTTTTGAAGAGTGTTAGCATAATATTGCGTTTTAATATGGCAAAGTTGAGAAAAAATTATTCCTTACCTGTTTAGTTTTTCACAAATTTAATATATTCGCTATATAATTAGTCCAGCCCGACAGTTAATTCTCCGCACAATGAGCAATATCAAGCTTTTATTAGTAGTATCCCTTTTCTTCCTGAGCCTTGAATCCATCTGCCAGCCACCACCGATTAAAGGGAACCTTGTCATTGTAGGAGGCGGCCTGGAAGCTGACAACAAGAGTATATTTCAGCAGCTGATCAGCCTGGCTGGCGGCCCTGAGAAAGCCACTTTTGCCATAATCCCATCAGCAGGTGGTACACCTGTGCAGTCCTTCGTTTATTTCAAAAACATACTTATCTCATATGGCCTTAAACCTGAAAACATCCACCTGATCCCGGTGGCCGTGGTCGATGATGACAGCACGAAGGATATCAATGAATCGGAATGGAAGGATAACGGGAATGATCCCCGCCTGGCAGAAGTCGTAAGTAAATGTTCGGCTGTCTGGTTTACAGGTGGCGACCAGCTGAGAACTACGAAAACACTCTTTCACCCTGACGGAAGTCAGACTCCTGTTCTTAAAGCAGTATGGGATGTTTACCGCTCGGGCGGTGTCATCGGCGGCACCAGCGCCGGTGCAGCCATCATGAGTGAGATCATGATCGGGGGAGGTACAAGTATAGCGGCACTAAGCCATGGAATCATTACTGATTATACAGGGGATGATTTTCCTGAAGACAATGGTGCTCTGGTTACTAAAGGGCTTGGCTTTTTCCCCTGTGGCCTGGTCGATCAGCATTTTCTTGTCAGGGCGCGCATCGGAAGGCTGGCCACGGTACTGATGAATGAAACAAAGTCGGGAAAGCTTGGCTTTGGCGTTGACGAAAACACAGCGCTTATTTATAACGGCCCGCAAAACACTATCCGTGTCGCAGGCGTTTCGGGCGTTACCATCCTGAATAAAGCAGATGCCCGGATCTCCTACAAACAAAGCCAGCCTCTGATTGAGAACATCTCCCTGACTTACCTGGAAGAAGGGGACAGCTATGATGCTGCAACCGGCATTGTCACGCCTGCAGAAGGGAAACAACCAACCAGGGGCAAAGAACATCACAGTGATCATTATTCCTGTCATGCCGGTGTTTTATCAGGAAATCAGGACACATTCCATGATCTAATCACCATTGACCTCATAGACAATAAAGTGAACGATACCATCCAAAACATAACCCCTGTCAATAAAACTTCAGGGTTTATGCTTACCCTTCGCAAGACGGATTCATCCGAAGGTTTTTATAGCAGCAGTCCATCTCACGGAAAACATTATACGGTAGTGCATATCATGATGGATATCATTCCCGTAAATATCCTGGTGACACCATTAAATAATAAATACTAACCAAACTTTTAACTTATGAAAAAACCTTACTATCTGTTATTATTGTTTGGCATGCTCTTCCGGCAACTGGTAGCGCAGGACATTCCTGTGAGCGGAAAGATCATTTCAGCCGATGATAATTCACCGCTTCCGGGAGTCACCGTTCTGATCAAGGGGAGCAAACTGGGAACTACCTCCGACATAAATGGTAAATATTCTCTCAACGCGCCTGGCAAAGGAATCCTGGTTTTTTCCTATATTGGAATGCAGACCCAGGAAATTCCTGTAAACGGCCACCAGGTAATCAACGTCAAAATGAGCAACCAGGACATCCCGCTTGGCGAGGTCGTTGTTGTTGGTTACAGCACAAGCAGTAAAAAGCTGATCTCAGGTTCAATTGGGCTGGTGAATGAAGATGAAATTAAAAACATACCGATCCGCACCATCGATGGGGTCCTTACCGGGCAAACGGCCGGACTCACGGTCGTTTCCCAATCGGGAACTCCCGGCGGTCAGAATATGATCAAGCTGAGGGGGGGCAGCTCCATCAATGCGAGCAACCAGCCCCTGATGGTTATCGATGGTATCCCAGCGATCACCGGAGAATATTCGCAGGTGGGAATGAGCGGCCAGGAACTCAATGCCATGTCAGACATCAACCCCAATGATATCGAATCAATGACCATCCTTAAAGACGCTTCTGCCACATCAATGTATGGCGCCCGCGCTTCTAACGGGGTTATCCTGATCACGACTAAAAAAGGAGCCCGCGGGAAAACAGATGTAACTCTGAATATGAGCTACGGATGGCAAACGCTGCCTAAAGAAAGGATCATCCCGATGATGAATGCCGATCAGTGGAATGCATATAAAGGAACCACTGTCAAGGGGATCAACACCGACTGGATGAGTCTTATTCTGCAGACGGCCCCCACTGCAAATACGGAACTTTCGGTCAGCAGTGGAAATGATAAATTCCGGCTCTTTATCTCAGGTAATTATTATGACCAGACCGGTGTTGTCAAAGGAACCTCTTATCAGCGTTACAGCGGCCGTATCAATGCAGACTACAAGATACTGCCTAACCTGACTATCGGAGGTGGTGTAGGTATTACATATTCAAAAAATGCCAGGGTGGAAGGCGACGCAACTTTATATGGCCCCCTGCCAAACGCAATGTCAATACCTGCCATTTATCCGGTTTATGACGCCAACGGCAAATACGACGAGACCGGCCCTTATGCAAATCCGGTTGCCATTTATGAAAATGCTGTGAATATGGCCTATACCAACCGTACAGGGGGTAATGCATACGTGGAATATAAATTTCTTGAGGGTTTTTCATTTACATCCAAATTCGGTGTCGATATATACAATCTCAGGGAGCACAGTTATGATCCCACAAACGAACGTCAGGGCGCCAAGTACAACGGCCTGGGTATTGAAGCAACCAATTATGCCAGTAATATCACCACTAACAATGTGCTGCAGTATATCAAGGCGATTAAGGAAAAACACAATATCGACGTTTTGATCGGTTACAGTTATGAAAAATATTGTAACCGGACCACCTATATCGAAGGCATAGATTTCCCGAACAACGACCTCCAGTACATGGTCTCGGCCGGTACCATCCGTGCTGCTTCTGCAACGGCCCTGGACCGGGTTCTTAATTCCTTCTTCGGGCAGGCGAAGTACAATTACAAGTTCAAATACATCTTTTCACTGACCGCCCGGGCAGATGGTTCCTCTAAATTCGGGGCCAATAACCATTACGGTTATTTCCCGGCAGGGTCTTTTGCCTGGCGCATGTCGGAGGAACCTTTTGTTAAGAAGGCCAAATGGATCAACGAGCTTAAACTCAGGGCCAGCTACGGGCTTACCGGCAATGACGGCATAGGCGACTTCGCCTCGCTGGGGCTCTACAGCGGCGGGTATAATTATGGGGGCAACTCGGGTATTGCACCCACGCAGTTACCCAATCCGGATCTGAAATGGGAAACAACTGCACAAACCGGACTGGGATTAGACGTGTCGGTACTAAAGAACAGAATCAGCCTGACAGCTGATGTGTATTACAATCATACGAAAGACCTGCTTCTGCAAAGACCGGTCCCCTCCTCATCTGGATTCTATACTATCTCATCCAACATCGGACAGCTTCAGAATGAAGGGCTGGAGTTGACGCTCAATACTGTGAATATCAATGGCGAATTTACATGGACCTCATCCCTGAATTATGCGTCAAACCGTAACAAAGTGCTCAGCCTGTACAACGATCAGCCAATTGATGATATGGGCCGTGGAGGGAACCGCGTTGAAGTGGGTCAGCCGATCGGCATTTTTTACGGCTATAACTGCCTGGGCGTTGATCCTACGACAGGTAACCTGGTGTATGAGGACATCAACCACGATGGTATTATCACCTCGGCCGATCGCACGAAGATCGGCGACCCGAACCCGAAGTTCACTGCCGGATTTACCAATGTTTTCAGCTACAAAGGGTTTGAACTCTCAATCTTCCTCCAGGCCGTGTATGGGAACAACATATTCGATGCCTCATTGATATACCTTGAATCAGGGACGGGGGAAGACAACCAGACAATACGGATGGTTGACCGGTGGAAAAAACCAGGCGATATAACCCAATTTCCAAAAGCCGGTGATTCCTATAAATCATCAAGGTTTATCGAAGACGGATCTTTCCTCAGGATAAAGAATATTACGCTGAGCTATAATTTTAAGAAAAACTGGATTAAGCATGTGGGTATGAAGTCTGCCAGAATATATGCAACCATTCAGAACCTTTACACCTTTACCAATTATTTCGGGATGGACCCCGAAGTAAATTACTACGGAGGTTCCAGTAATATCATCATTGGAACCGACTTCTTCACTTACCCGCAATCGCGCACCATGATGCTTGGTGTAAGCTTCGTTTTTTAACCTTTAAACTGAGAAACATGAAAAATTTATCAATTATACTGATCCTTTTTATCCTCGCAACAGCGTCCTGTAGCAAAATGCTGGATATTCAACCTACCGATTCCATCTCGGCCAGCCAGGCAATCAAGGATAAATCAGGAGTGGAAAACGCCATCACCGGGGCTTACAATGCCCTGCAATCTACTGGTGTTTACGGACGCTACCAGGTTATTGTTGAAGATCTTGCCGCCGATAATCTTGTATGGACCGGGACGACGCAGGACTATTCACAGATCGCCAATCATAAGATCGCTGCCGATAATGGCATTATTGACGGGATCTGGGCATACAATTATGATTGCATCAACCGGGTTAACAATGTCCTGGCAAGGATTGCCGACATTGATATGAGTACTGACGACAGGAACATGTATACAGGCGACGGGCTGTTTATGCGTGCCTTATGTCATTTCAACCTGTTGTGTGATTTCGGCGGGATTCCGATAAAGACCCAGCCAACGCTTGACCTCAGCAACATAAACCAGGCACGTAACACCGTGCCCCAGGTCTTTGACCAGATCATTGCCGACCTTTTGCAGGCCGAACAAATCCTGCCCGCTACCAGGACCTTGGGTCACGCCAGCGCGTTCAGTGCAACTGCCCTGCTGGCAAGGGTCTATCTTACACAATTCCAGCAAAACAACGACCCGGCCATCGCAACCCTCGCAATTGAAAAGGCAGACAAGGTGATCAATGAAGGCGGATTTATACTTGCGCCAATCTACAGTGATCTGTTCAACGGAAATGTTACCGAATCTATTTTCGAAATTGTTTCCAGTGTACAGAACCGTAACCTCCTGGCTCAGTATTTCTTTCCCAGGAGCCTCCTTGGCCGCTATGAAGTATCGCCTCCTTCCGGCTTTGTCCAAAGTTTTAAACTGACCGATACAGCCAGGTTCAATGCATCTATTAAGTTTGATTCGACAAACCTGCCCTTCGGCTACAAATACATAGACGTCACTGCCGGAACCGACCGGGTATATGTAATCCGCCTGGCCGAAATGTACTTGATTCGCGCGGAGGCCCGTGCCTACTCGAACGGAACTATTGAAGATATCAGAAATGACGTTAATGTCGTAAGGGCCCGTGCCGGCCTTCCTCCCACAACATCCACCGATTATAACGAACTCAAACTGGTCATCGAGAACGAGCGCAGGCATGAATTTGCTTTCGAATGCCAAAGGTGGGCCGACCTTGTCAGGACAAAAAGAGCAACCACTGTGCTGGGGATCAGTCAAAACTACACCCTATTCCCCATACCGCTAAGTGAGTTGCAAACCAATACGCTGATGACCCAGAATCCTGGTTATTGATCATTGTATAATCTGTTAATTTGAAACATATGAAAAGAAATTTCTTATATCTAATTTATTTCCTGTTCGCAGTAACGCTGGCGACAGGATGCAAAAGCAAGGACATGGGAACCCCTCCCGCAAGTTCAATCGCTGATTTTAGTTATGTCACCGATAACCAGGGATACGCGCCATGCCAGGTCACATTTACCAATTTATCGCTGAATGCGACGGGATATTCCTGGGATTTCGGGAACGGTACAACTTCGACTGAAGCCAATCCGACAACCAGTTATTCGAAGCCGGGGCTTTACAATGTCAAACTGACCTGTACCCCGATCAACGAGGTCTATTACAATCAGGCGGTCAAAACCATGGTCGTGAATGTTAAAGATCCTCTTGCGGGACTCACCCAGGTATTTTACTTTACTACCCGTGGGACTGTCGGGAACGGGAATATGGTCATCATGGATACTGCTGCTCCCCTTGTTCAGGATTTCGTACCTGCAGATATGTCAAGGCCCTATGGAATAGCTGTTGATACAGCACATAAGAAAGTATATATCACCGATTATTCCATGCAGGCGATTTACATGTTTGATGCAGATGGAAAAAATCCCCACAAGATACTAGATGCCGGTGTTCCGGGACAGGAAATTGTGGGTGACGCCGAAGCTATCTTCGTACTTGGAGATAAAATTTACTGGGGTCGCACAGGGGGTATCTACAGGGCTAACCTGGATGGCAGTAATCCCGAAGTATTCATAAACACTGGAGGAAATCCGCCCGAATATCCGATCGACATGCAATATGACCCTGCATCCAATAAGATCTACCTCGTCAATGATAAGACTGATTACAGCGGTGGTTACTGGTCAGTGAATTTTGACGGATCGGGGCTTACAGAGATGATCCCGGATATAGACGGAACTGCAATTGAAGTTGATGTGAAGAACGGGAAAACCTATATGGCCCTCTATGCAGCAGCAGGTACCGTAGCCCCTGAGAATGGCATCTATATGTGCAATATTGATGGTACAAACATTGTCAAAATAGGTGATTACGGTTCGAAGGCCACCTGGGGTGTTACCATTGATTACCAGCATAACAAACTTTTCTGGGGAGTTAAAAACTCAAATTCCAATCCCGACGGGAAGATCATCCGCGCCAACCTCGATGGATCCAACCCTGAAGACTGGATTACAGGAGTCAGTCCTCACGCAATGACCATCGTGCAGATCAAATTATAAGGCATAAAAAAACCCGGGAAAATTCCCGGGTTTTTTTATATCAGTAATTATAATATCAGGATGGCTATTTGTTCAGGAACATTTTATTTGATTTGACCTGGCCATTAAACCTGAGGGTATAATAATACATACCGTCGGGCAGATCGTTCCCATTGTATTGAATGGAGTGGGTGCCTTTTGTCTGATTTGAATTTACCAAATCAGCCACTTCGGTTCCGACCGTATTATAAACCTTTAAACTTACCAAACCATCATCTGGCAGCTGATAACTGATCGTTGTTGAATGTTTAAACGGATTGGGGGAATTTTGCCCGAGGCTCAGTTCATTTGCTGATGGAGCCACTTTTGCAACTCCAACGATCAACGCCTCATATTTCGTTACGGCAGCGGTGATATTGGCTAACATTGCAGTCTGATCAGCTCCGAGAGCCAAGGCATAATATACATTAAAAGATTCCCCGGGAGCCAATGTAACCGAACCCTGAGAAGTAATTGTAACCGGTCCGTCAGCAGTGGTTGAAGCATATAATGCCTGTAATGACCCATGATTCATCCATGTCCAATAATCTGTATCTACTGAATAACTGTCATACCATTCAAATGAATAAAGGGAGGTCAAGGTTGATGACAGAAGTTTCATCCCCATATTTACCTCATTCCCTTTGTGAAACCGGATAACTCCTTCGGTGCTGAGGTATGAAACAGAATCGAAACCATAGTCATCGTTTAAGGAAGGTATTATATCTAACCCTGCCAAGGTAGTTGTTAAGGGATCAGTTTCATTATTTTTGATATTGAACCTGACAATAGTATATTCGCCGTTGTTCCAGCCGTAGACATTATGTTTTACAATTACATTTGGCGGTAAGTCTGAATACGTGTTGTCAACGGAACCATAGATTTCAAAATCGCTCTTTAAAGGATTTGTGACTAAAACGAAGTCATCCAGAGTGTTTGCGTCATTTGTATAGTCAAATACATCTGTCGGAGAGGTCCCGACTAAAATTGAAGCACGTTCCAGCTGTTTCGTACCATCAGTCGTAGCAATCCTGATACGTCCATATTCGGATACATCAACTTTTATACCTCCGGTGTTAAAAGTTGCCTGGGAATAGCTTTGTGTAATGTAAAGTAACATTACTGCAAGAAAAAGTAAAATTTTTTTCATAGGATTTTTTTTTGGGTTCAACTTCTGATTCTGCTAATATATGATATTTTTAATTAATCTGTTCCTGTTGTTGAAAATTCGACAGAAAAAAATAACTCAATCAAAAATAAAAATAAATTTACCGATTCTCACTTATACGTTTAAAATATTTTCAATGGAAAAGAAAAAACTCCCTCATACTCTGATCATTGTATCCATCATCCTCTTCCTTTTCCGCCTTCCTTCGAACACAACCATCGGGGCATATCTTGATGGCGCCCGTGATATGATGACTGCTGCCTTTGTTATCGGGATTACGCGACAGACGTCAGGGATCGCAGGTCTTACAGTTTCACACCGAAGACAGCATTCAGCGACATGATATAGTCATTTGTCTTGCCTATGTATAAAAACCTTGCTTCACCTCCGATAACAAATCGTTTGTTCAAAGGATAAAGATAAGATGCGCAGGCTTCAAAATTTGCAAAAGAATACTGGGTGCTGCTGATCGTTTCTCCAATCCCTTTGATCTGTGAGAACTGAACGGCAATTCCGGGCGCCAGGGAAAGGTAAAAATTATCCACTATTCTCATTCTTATAACGAGCAGCAGCGGGACCATATACATCCTGGCATCCATCGTATATTCGCTTGTCAGGGCTGAATCTACCCTGAAAATACGGTAAAACCCGGTTTCGAGGCCAAGGCTCAGCCTGTATTCGGGTTCCCACATAAAGCGGAATGAAGTGCCTATGAATTCTTTCTGAACATTCCGTGCGGGGACGATGTCCATGTTGGCAAAATAATGGGACCATCCTGTTCCGATTGCCAGGGTGTAGTGGCTGCGTGTTTTCGGGATACTGTCGCCCGGCTGGGCGGCTGCATTCCAGGCTGCAACCAGGAAAAACAAGCCGATAATAATAATTCTTTTCATAGCCTAATTCTCCCGGATGTAATGATAATACCCGGCAATGAAGGGGTAGTTGGTGAGTATGCCGTCGAACTGCCCGTTATTGATAAATTCCTTTATCCAGTCTACATCATCGAGGGTCCAGGTCCAGGCCAGCCGGCCCTGTCCGTGAATTTGCGCAACCAGCGCATCCTGTGTGCCCTCAGTCCAGCGAGGCGCCCATACCATGGAGTTCGTTCTTACCACGTCATCCACCGACAATTCACAAAGAGAAGGGATTTTCTGGTAATCGGGCTGGCTCATGAAGTCGTTTATGGCATCCTGGGATGGCAGTCCGATATAAATATTCAGATCCCTTCCTTTTTCCTTTGCCCTTTGCAGTATTTCCTTTTGTATCGGGATGACCTCCTTTATCGAAGGAACTTTTTCTTTCATGTCAAGATAGACGTCGGTCAGGAGGGTGCTGTCAACAACGAAATAAAGTGCATCTTTCAGCCTCGGAATATGCTCCCCGTGGATAAGGCGCACCAGATAGAATAACTGCAGATAATTGAAATCATTAATAGGTCCCGAAACCGGTCCTTTCTGGGTTAAGCGGATATTGAGGTCGGCATCATGGTACAGCACAGGGACGCCGTCACTGGTAAGCTGCACGTCAATTTCAATGCCCGTGGACCCCAATCCCTCTGTAAAATTGATCATCGCGATACTGTTTTCAGATACCGGCAGGTGGTCGGAAGTCCTTCCTCCGGAACGGTGGGCAAGCAGGGAAAACTTTTTGTTCAGAACAGAAGGGGAAATAGGCCTCAGATATACAAACTGAAGAGGGTTGTTGATCTCATTTCCTTTCGAACCATACCCCCCGCGGATAATGATCTGGCCAGGATGCGGATTGGCTTCGATGATGTCCTTTCCTCCCTCATCCCTGGCGATGTATGCGCTCGCAATTCCCGTATTGTCATTATAACAGTACCTCCAGTATCCCTGGATCATAATAACCGAATCAAGCTGTCCGACATCAAGAACCAAATAATGTCCGTCGGAACACATCACAGTCAGTTTCTTTCTCGACCATTTCAGCACCACCTGGTCGCCAAAAAGCTCATTTCCGGCTGTTACATTGTATATCCCGTCCATCACTTTCCTGGAAGCTTCAGGCAAGGGATAAGTCTCAGTAAATAAAGAATTCGGGCCCGGGGAGGGTATAGACACCTCCTTTGACTTGTTACAGCCTGCCATCAGCAAGGCAATACAAAATAAAGTTAACAAACAGTTTCTCATAATACCCATAACAGATGAAGTTCGGGAATGTGATAATACCGGTCGAAGGTTGAAAAAACCATCCAAGCCGGCCAGTAATACTTTACGTAATTGTCCTTGAAGCCAATGATCAGTATTTTTTTCCTGAATATGCGCTGCTCGAGGTATATCGCCCCGGTCATCCCGTCAAAAAAATTAATGCTGCGGCTCATTAAATCTTCGCCTGTTTTCATCTGCCCCCAGGCTATAATTACAGCTTCGCCCTTGAAGGTGAATGCAAGCGTTTTAGTTTTAAATCCTATCGAGGCATTAGGGTAATGAATAAGCGTCATTCCGGTATTTTTAAAACCGGCGAAATTCATGATCCCCAGTGAATAACCAAGGTCATATCCCAGGTTAAACGAGAAATTCCTGTGAATGTAATTCCATCTGGCGCCAAGACTGACCTGGTTTGATACAAGGATAGTGTTGAGGTTGCCTTCCAGAGAGAATCCGGCCGGCAGGCCAAATGTCAGATGAAGATCAAGCAAAGGTGCCTCAAGGGCATTCTCGACCCAGTCGAAAGGCAGTTTGATAAAATCAAAACCCAGACCAGTCTGTAGATGGTATTTCTGAAAATGATGCGGGAAGTACATGCTTTCCTTCCCTATATCGACAGGCGGAGATTTCTGCTGGGCATACAGTATGACCGGGGCCCAGATTATAGTAGTGATCAGCAAAAACCTGTGGATAACGCTCATGCTTTGCAAATAATGCTATTTTTTCAACCTGAATTACTATGAATCCCTCCAGTTGGAAATCTCATCGATACGGATTTCTCCATTGCCGAGTATGGCCCTGTAAAATGCACCGGCTTGTGAGTTGGGGGACCTGAGGATGAACATGATCCTGTCGCTGCCGGTAATGAAAACATTGACGTCGAGTCGGTTAAACTCTCTCCCCAGTCGTTTTTTCAGATCTGCGAATACAGCCGGGTCGGTCAGGATCTGTTGCACATCCGTGATCGTAGTAGCATATTTAAAGTAAATATTATGATCCCAGACCTCCCTGTAGGGTTTCTGGTCCCTGGAGTTGATGTATTTTATATAATCAATATTCTCCTGTGTAACAACATTAGGCGTGATTGCATTAAGAGCCCCAATGAGGTTTTCATCCATGAAAATCAGATCCTGGGAAGTCTCATAATACTTTGAATTTGTGCCATTCTGCTGAAGGTCTTGGAGAACAATGCCCGTGGAAATAAATTTAGGCTTCACGACTGTTTCGGAGTTGAGGTTATTCTGACTGTAGCTGTGCCCTGCAATCAAAACAATGAAAACTAAAATAAACTTTGAACGCATATAATACGGTTTGATATTGTTAAACGCCTTTATTCCTTATCAAGAACTGTTTTTGCAACCGCCAGTGACTGCTTCTGTTCCTCGTTCAGCCCGGGATACTGAGGATCCATTTCTTTAAGTTTAGCTTCAATGATCTCGCCAATGGCAATTCGGGAGAACCATTTATTATCAGCCGGTATGATATACCATGGCGCATGTTTGGTGGAAGTATGCTCGAACATTTTAAAATATACCTTCATGTAATCGTTCCAGTATTGTCTTTCCTTTACATCATTGGGGGAAAGTTTCCAGTTCTTTTCGGGGTTTTCGATACGTTCCATGAAGCGGTTTTTCTGCTCATTCTTTGAAACATTCAGGAAAAACTTAAGGATCTGCATCCCGTTCCGCATAAGATGGAGTTCAAAATTATTGATGTCTTCATACCTCTCCTGCCAGATATGCCCGTCTTCAATTTTCTCAGCAATATCAGGCAGTTTCTGTGATTTCAGTATGTTTTGATGAACTCTCACGACCAGTACTTCCTCATAATAGGAACGGTTAAAGATTCCGATCTTTCCCCGGGGAGGGATTTCCCAATGAGCCCGCCAGAGAAAATCATGGTCCAGTTCATAAACAGATGGGGCTTTGAATGAGGAAACCCTGCATCCCTGTGGATTCAGGCCCGACATCACGTGTTTGATAGCTCCGTCTTTCCCGGCCGCATCGAGCGCTTGCAAAATGATGAGCAGCGACTGCTTGCCTTCGGCATACAGTTTATCCTGAATTGTTGCCATCTTTTTCAGGTTCTTCGCGAGATCGTTTTCCGTTTCCTTATGACTTTTGTATTTACCTGTATAACCGGCATCAAAGTCTTCCATTTTTCCGGCTTTTTTATTGGCGGAGAATAACAGTTCGTCGTACTTCATAGTTTATATTTTATAAGATCTTTGGGAAGGCTTGTGAAATACCGGTCAGGATGAACTGAATTCCCAACGCCAGAGTGATCAGGCCGAAGATCTTCGTGAGCACATCAAGACCCGTCGTGCCTAGATACTTCACGATCTTCGGCGCATACCAGAACGACAAATAGATGAGGATTGTCATCGCTATAATAGCGCCAAGCAATGCAAATTGCAGGTAGGGTTTATTGTGGGCAGATTCGGAGAAGAGAATGATGGTCGACATTGTGCCTGCACCCGTTGTTATTGGTATAGCAATGGGAATGATTGCAGTAGAAATTATTTTTGAAAATGTCTGCTCTGTAAGTTCAATTGATTTCTCAACCGAATTCATCATGCCAAAACCTGTACTGAGCAATAAAAGCCCGCCGGCAATCCGGAAAGCCGGGACGCTGATCTGAAAAAAATTCAGCACTGCAAGGCCTGCCAGCATCGTGATGATCATCGTAAGGAAGGCAGTCAGGGTGGCGATGTGACAGAGCTTGCGCTGTTCCTTTACCGTCCGGCCATGTATAAGATTGATATACAGCGGTATGGCCGCAATGTTATTGGCCACGGCAAACAATCCCAGGAGGTAGTGCTGAAATGACATTTCTTGCATATGCGGGAATTTTATGCAGTAAATATAATAAGAAAATCGCGTTTTGACATTTTTACGTTAGGGCATTCTAGCGTTATTGCGTTACAGCGTTCTGTGTTAGAGCGTTATTGCGTTCTGCGTTAGAGCGTTGTTGCGTTTTGCATTCAATATTATTCACAAAATTGTCTGTTTCAATGGTGTTCATTGCGGCTTCGCCGAACGATATTCGACATTCAATATTGCTTCCCTCGCTTTCCCTTTCAGTTCCACTTCCGGAATGAGGCGGTCGAATTCCTGCTGTGTGATCCATCCCTTGTTCAGCATTTTTGTGGAAACTACCCGGTAAAAATCGGCCATGCTTGCCCTGAGGTGGCCGGTTTCATCGAAATTATATTTGAAATATTTGGGCCTCGGTATGATGGAAGCCATAAAAATTGCTTCTGCAAGCGTGAGCTTTGAAGCGTCCTTGTTAAAATAGAACCGGGATGCCTCATTTGCTCCATAGATCAGCGGGCCCCATTCGATAATATTCAGATATACCTCGAACATCCTTTCCTTGCTGCATAGCTGCTGGTTCTCAATGAGCCAGACAATCAGCGCCTCTTCCAGTTTGCGGGCCATCGTTTTATTCCGGCTGAGAAAAACATTTTTTATCAGCTGCATGCTGATGGTGCTTCCGCCCCTTATAAACCGTCCTTCTTTGATATCAGCGATGAGAGCATCGCGGAAAGCTTCCGGAAGAAATCCCCTGTGGAGGTAAAACCCTCCGTCTTCCGAAGTCATCACAGCATACTGAAGGAAAGGAGATATCTGTGATATCTTCCTGAAATCCGGATTCACCGGTCCCACGCTGAAGGTCATAACCGGTTCATCATTTTCATAAGCTGTATAAACAAACGAACTGTCGAGTTTCAGCAAATCTCCCATGCCATACGAAAGGACCCTGAACTGATGACGTTTCAGCTCCATTTCAAATTTTAACGAATCCGGTATGGCCAGGTCGACAAAGAAATCGAAGTTAAATGAAAGTTCGCCTGATGTTTTTATTCCTTTCAGGTTCTCAAACATCTTTTCGGGCAGGGATGAAAAGAGTTGCCGGGCCGGGAATGGCGTCTTGTTTATCTTTATCGTGATCTGCCTCGATGGGCCGGGGCTATATTTTATATAAGGATGAAAATCAAGGTCATTAAAAAAGACTTCCGTGGCCGAATCCAGTTCGACAGCATCGGATTTGAAATTCAGCTGGTAATCAATCCCGAGTTTTTCAAACTTTACCGTATCGGTTGCTATTTTTTCATGAAATATCTTAAGCCCCTTAAAAGCTATTTTGCCTTTGATCCCTGCCTCATCATTGTTAAAACTTTCTGCCAAAAGATTAAATGTCAGTGAATCGAAGCAAAAGCCTGCATTCCACTTAAACCCGATATATGGCATTGAAATTTTTGTGTTGTCTGCGGATGACAAAGTAGCTTCTGCTATCCGGTTCCGGCTGTCGAGTTTACCTTCCGCCTTCCATTCAGCTTCAAGCGAATCCTCCCTGATTTTAATTTTAGTCGTGAAGCTGTGATCCTGCAATGGAAATCTGTCGATATGAACCGCTACCACATGATCGTTCGTTGTACTGCGGATATTCAGGTTGCTGATATCCATCTGCTCCGGGATCCTGTCGAATACCCAGCGGAAAATACGGTTCGCAGTTTCAGAGAAGTTAAACTCCCGGGAAGCAGGAACAGGTTCCGGGCTTGTCCGGTCCGGATTGCTTTCGGTTAACAGGGGTTTCCTGGTTTGCAAAAGAAACTGGTAGTTGGTAAGGCTGTCCCTGCGGCTCACGATCAGGTAAAAATTGTGGATACCAGCCGATGAGATATTCAGACGGCCGGAAAAGAGCTTCCATGTATTAAACGAAACTATGAGCGTATCGATGTGCAGCAGGGAATCGCCAAAAGCAGGTTTCAGGCTTATCCCTGTCAGGAAAACGGTTGAGATCCCCTCAAACTTTGCTTTGTGTATCTTAAGATCAGCGTGATACCCTGCATTGAAGCGATTGACTTTCGATCCTACAATAGCCATCAGGACCGGATTGCGCAATACAAAACAAAGCAACAAAACAAACAACAGGATCGCTGCGCACCTGAGGAGAAGGTTACTTGTTCCTCTTAAAGATTCCTTTATCAGTCTCAACGATATTGCCGGCAAGATAATCGGTTTCCGCAAAATCAATTGTGTTTTTATCTTTGAACACGATGTCTATTACTTCCTTAAAGGCTTTCCCATCCCTCATACTGTTGTGCTCCATATAAAAATGCTCAGGTGACTTCCAGATACAATCATGGTCATGACAAACACCCATATTAACGACGGCATAGAAGTGAATCTTTTTCTCATAAGGATCGTAACCCATAAGAAAGGAAGCGCGCATTTTCCCTAATTTAGGATCATCAACAGATTCGGTACCATAAACTCCGGTGCCATCGGCCACAGATGAATAATCCATATGTGCTACGAATGTTGCTGCCTGCTTCTTATCATCTGTCATTACAACATTTGCGGTCCATTTGCCGACAAACTTCTGCAGCCAGGCCTGATCATTGGGGACTGCTTCTTTCTTTTCCTGTGCCTTTGCAATCATGCCTGCTCCAAAAACAAGCAATACTAAGAGAACTATCTGATTTCTTTTTGCTTTCATACAATTTGATTTTAATTATTTGTGAATTTGAATGCAAATATAATTTTAAATTAGACTGTTTCCAAATTTATTTTTAATTAAAATCAAAGAAGTGTTTTAATTTTCGGCTTGCTTTTTCTGAGTTAAGAAACCGGGTTCTGTGGTGAAAAGCCGGGTTCTGCAGTGAGAATCCGCGTTCTGTAGGTAGAAGTTGGGTTTTATGGGAAGAAACGGGAACAACTTTTCAGAACATATGCCCCAGTCCGATATAGAGTCCGCTATTACCATCCTGTTTGTTCAGCGCAAAGCCATAGTCGACGGTGACCATAAAATTCTCGTTAAGGGCCAGTCTCAGCCCGAGGCCTGAAGAAAAATGCATCCCGTCGCCGGAAGAGTTAAAGTAAAACGACTGCAGGTTCTCCGGGATCAGGTTTTTATAGACTTTCCTGTCCTGTACCACCATCCCGGCGTCGAGGAATCCGACCAATCCGAAATACAAATTCTGTTTAAGAAAATGGGTTCTCCAGAATTTCCAGCGGAGTTCGATATTTGCGAGGGCAACCCCATCGCCCACGACCCGGTCGCGGAGAATGCCCCTCATGGTCCTGGCACCCCCCAGTCCGTCGGGTTTGGTCGAAAGCGACCAGGAGGAAAACATATACGGATCGATATAATAAGGAGAAGTACCCCCGATTGTTCCCTGGTAATTCAGACGGTAAGCGAATACCAGGTATTTTTTTACAATGGAGATGAACTGGCGATGTGTGATCTCGAGTTTCACAAAAGCATACGGACTGTTGCCAAGGAAGGTCGGTGCCAGCATCACAAGTACCTCAGACCATATTCCTTTGTTCGGGGCGGCTTCATTGTCACGCGTATCATAGATCAGGCCCAGTTTCAGAAAAGTGAGTGTTCCTCCGCCGGCTTCCTGGGGATTTAGCAATCCGTACTTTACATAGTTATCCCAGAGCAGGGCTGTGTCGGGAAGCTGGTTGCTTTCCTTCTTGCCTGCGTTGATCTTGCTGATATCCACAGTAGCCATCTTCACATCGAAGAAATTGAGTCCCGCCAGCCACCTGAACTTCTGCCCCAGAATAGGTCCCTGGAAATCGGCCATGACACGGAAAAGCCTCCTCTGGCAGCGATAGAAAACCCTTGAAATATAATCGTCGCTGCCCTGGGACTCCACCGAAGGGATGTAATTTGCTTCGTATCCGTTGAAGCCATAGAAATCAAGCGCACGCTCAGGGAGGTAAGTGATATCGCCCGTAAAACGGATGTTCCCGGGGATCAGGTACTTCGAATCGTAGAACAACTGAAATACTGAACTGCCTTTCGTGAAGAAAGAGACTTCCGCGTAAAACGTATGCCTGTATTCAGGATAAGTGGAGCCATCGCCGTAATTGAATACCTGGGCCAGGGCGCCAAACTGAAACCCCTGGTCAGCGTCATATCCCAGGACCGGAAGAGCTCCGAAAGTCCAGCCTTTCTTACGATTCTCTTTTTTATGAAGTGTTGTATCAAGCTGGGCATAAGCTATCTGTGAAACAGATATAAAAATCACCAGGACAACAGCCAGTAAACTTTTTTTCATGAAACCCGGGGTTTTGTAAACAGGTTTACGGTGAACAATGTAAGAGCTGAGACGACAATCGATAGGATAGCCAGGTCGGCATTGTCTTTGAAAAATTCCTTAGGATTTCCCTGGAATAAAGCTATTACGATAAGTATGAAAATGTAAGTTATTCCGCTGATAAAGCTGGCCAAAGCCGCTTTGCTGCTGATCTTCCAGTGAAATGATGCCACCGAGGCAGGGATAATAGTAAAACCGATACCCGTAATAAAAATTATAACAGCCACAAGGTCTCTCAGGAAATAGGCTCCAAGGCAGCTCAGCAAAGTAAAACCGATGATACCGAGACGGGTGATGAGCATTCGCCGTTTATCATCTGATTTTCTCCCCGAGAGTTTGTCGTACCAGTCGACTGCGACCGAGGACGCAAGCACGAAGATCTGCGTATCCGCGGCGCTCATGATAGCTGCAAAGACCATGATGAGAGCCGCGCCGAGAAGTTTGCGGGGCAGGAGAAGGGTAAGCCCTTTTGCAAAGGCATCTTTTGCTTCAATATCTGAAAGGTGGCTGTGTGCTGCAAGCCCGACCATTGTTATAGCAATCCCGGTAATTACAGTGAATACCGCCGAAAGTATAAAGCCGTCGCGGACGATGCGGTCGGATCTAGCACCATAAACCCTCTGCCAGTATTCAGCCGACTGAAAAATGATAAAGACTCCGAAAGCAGTAAAGGCAATGGTCATTCCCAGGTTCATCCTCGAAAAATCGACAAGCTCCATTGCAAAATCCTGCTTATCCCGGAAAATCACGGAGGCGATAAGGATAATGATGACGAGCAGCACAAAATACTGGAAGATGTCGGTGCGGATCACGCTGCGGAACCCTCCGGCCAGAAGATATGTCATGATCAGGGCGGCGCTTAGCAGGAGCCCGGTTTCGTATGACCATCCGCTGATGCTTGCCAAAAGGCTGCTTCCGGCGATGAACTGGTTCAGCAGCATACCAGAATATACGATCAGGAGAATGATCGCCGAGAATAACCCGGTTTGTTTGTTGAATTTGAAATAAAACCAGTCTGAAAGGGTGTAGAACTGCTTTTCGCCGCTGAATTTCCTGAGCTTATGTCCATAGGGTATGAACACCAGGAAACCAATGGCAGTACCTATGAACACGGCAAAGGCAGAGATACCAAACCGGTAAACATAAGCTGAATAAGCGACAAGGGCAGCTCCACCAATGTAACTTGCAACAACCGAAGTCACAAAACCTATGATGCCAATCCTACGCCCTGCGATCATGAAATCGGAATCGGATTTGCGGCGTGACGCATACAATCCGATACCCAGGCTCGTAGAGGCATATAAAAGCAGCAGGAAAATATCGAAAGGGCTGAGGTTGCTGCCGGTAAGGGGTTCGAAAAGCCTGTTCATGTAACAAAGATAATCGGATAATTAAATATGTCAAGCGGTGAATTCTAAAAATCACAGCTCCCTCCAAAAAATACGTTTGTCGAACATTTTATGCTGTTCAACGAAATAATTTTTTTACGCCCCGCCCCTGAACTTACTTTGCATCATAAAACTATTAATTATGAAAGCAAAACTGATAATCCTCACAGCCCTGATCGCAATGACAATGAGCGGCTGCCTTGTAAAATCGCTCCACCCTTTTTACAATGAAAAAGACATAGTGTACAAACCTGAACTTACAGGGATCTACCTGGGAAATGATTCGTCCTCCTGGGAGATCAGGCAACATAAAGCATTTGCCGGTTTATTCAAGGATGAAAAACCAGGTAATAGTTACGATATTATATATACCGATAAGAAAGCTACATCTAAATTTGTTGCGCATCTTTTCAGCCTTGATAACCAGTTGTACCTTGACTTTTTCCTGCCCGACCCGGAAGGTACTGACCTTGCCGTGATGCATCTTGTCCCGGCACATACACTTGCAAAAGTAGAACTGTCAAACAACCGCATCACAATTAATTGGTATAACGAGGAATGGCTTATGAAGCTGTTTAATGAAAACCGTATCAGGATAGCCCATGAAAGAGTCCAGTTCGACCTTGACAAAAAAGATCAGGACAGCTACCAGGTCGTCCTGACCGCTCCCACCGCGGATCTCCAGAAATTCATCATCAAGTATGGAAATGATCCTGAAGCTTTTAATAAAAAGAAGGATTCAGAGTATACCTTTGTACTGAATAAAGTTGCGAATAAATGATGTTAATGAACGATGAGTGATGAATGATATGCGAACAGTGAACATTTATACCGCCATGATGAAGATCCCGAAACAACGCTGGTTGCAGCACCTTCTTTTCTGGCTTCTTGCATTTTACATCCTGCTAAGGATATTTGCAGGTTCGGCAGGAATAGAAAAGATCGATGTTATTTATACTCTGATATTCATTGCAACCCTGCTTCCCGGCATTTATCTTAACCTGTTTGTACTCATTTCCCGTGTTCTCAGCCGAAAGAGGTATGTTTTATATTCCTTTCTTCTTTTGCTGTGTATTTTCGCCATTGCATGCCTGAACATCCTCACCTTTTCAAAACTGACCGATATCATTTTACCGGGTTATTATTTCATCTCTTATTATGAGTTCAGCGACCTTGTTAAATTCAGCCTGGTCTTCACAGGCATTACTACCTTGTTGAAGTTATCAAAAGGCTGGTTTTTGCTTATGGAGACAAGAAACCAGCTTGCCAGACTTGAAAAAGAGAACGCCGAGACCCGTCTTGATGCGCTGAAAAAACAGGTTAATCCGCATTTTCTATTTAACAGCCTTGCAGGCATCTATTCACTGGTGCTTCAAAATTCAGCGAAAGCTCCCGAGGTTGTGCTCAGGCTTTCCGATTTCCTCAGGTACGTCTTATATGAAACCTCGGGCGAACGGGTTGATCTTACGAAAGAACTTTCGGCCATGAACGATTATGTGGAGCTTCAGAAGCTCAGGGCGGGTAAAGAGGCTGAAGTTGAAATTCAGTTACCTTCTGATACAACCGGCCGGCAGGTCGCTCCCCTTCTCTTTCTCCCTTTGATAGAAAACTGTTTCAAACATGGAATCAAAGGAGCCTCAGGCCCGGTTTTCACAAAGATAGTGTTCAGGGTTTCAGGAGATCATCTCCAGGCTGATTTTGAAAATAATATTGGTGTTTCTGCGGATGAGGGAGCCCGCAAAACTCAGGGAATAGGTCTTGTTAACCTTCGTAACCGCCTTGATCTGCTGTACCCCGGGAGGCATGAACTGAAAATAAGCAAAGAAAAGGAACGTTTTACTGTAAATCTGACAATTCCTTTATATGGAAAAACTCCGTTGCCTGGTAATTGAAGACGAACCGCTGTCGCAGGAGATCCTGGCCAGATACATTGCCGATATCCCTGAACTGGAACTGGCCGGGATCTGCGGTGATGCATTGCAGGCCTCAGGACTGCTCAGGAATTCTGCTGTTGACCTGATTTTTCTCGATATCAATCTGCCGGTGATCTCGGGGATGCATTTTGTAAAGTCGCTGAGCCATCCTCCAATGGTGATTTTCACAACAGCCTATCCGGAATTTGCCGTGGAAGGATTCGAAGCCGATGCCGTGGATTACCTTGTTAAACCATTCTCCTTTGAAAGATTCCTGAAAGCAGTGAACAAAACGTTCGAAAGGACAAACTACCTGAAGTCTAAAGCCAGCCTGCCCGCGGCAACAGAACATGAAACTACGGGTTTCCTCATCCTCCGTGCAGATAAAAAAGTTCATAAGGTAAATTATTCAGAAATCCTTTACCTGGAAGCAACAGGTGACTACGTGAAAGTCCATACTGCTGCCAGGGTGCTTATTGTGCACGAAACATTCAGGAAAATGGAAGAACAGTTACCTGATGGGCTTTTTATAAGAGTACATAAGTCCTTCATCGTACCCTTGGGAAGGATCAGGTTTATTGAAGGGAACCAGGTGAACATTGAAGGGACCATGATCCCTATCGGGCTTGTTTACCGTGATAACCTGATGAAGCTTATGAAAGGTTAATCAGAGCAGTTTTCGCCTGTACACGATGAACAGGCACGACATTGTCATCAGCAGGCTGAGCAAAATAAGAAAGATGCTTTGAGTGCTTCCGAAGTCCTGGTACTTCTGGCTGATCAGGCCCAGGTTGGCAAAATACGAAATGATGACAGCCCCGCTGTTGTTGACGAAATGGGCAAATACCGGTACCCATATGGAACCGCTCCAGTAGAAAAGATAACCAAAGATCACACCGAGTATCATCCGCGGAAGCAGTCCGTAAAACTGCATATGCATGGCTCCGAAAAGGAAGCCGGTGATGAAGATGGCGATATGAACGTTTTTAAGCCAGTCTTTCAGCAGCCTCTGCAAAACACCCCTGAACATAAACTCCTCTCCCACGGCCGGCAGTATGCCGATCATGAAAAGGTTGAAAAGGAAGTTGCTGAATGATTTCCCGGCCAGAAAAGCCCCGGTAAGTTTTCCGGCCTGGTCCTCGGCGTTTTTCATCCAGTCTTCCACCCCCTTAAGGAAGGAAGGAAGTTTCAACATTTCATTGATATCAATAAGCCAGTTGATCAGGGGAAGGGAAACAAACATCAGCAGAAAAACAATAAAATAGAGACTGCTGCCGCCTGCATGATTTGCATTCAGAAACGACCACGAATTAAGTTCAAAGAGATAACCGATGAGGATTGGAGGTATGATAAAAAGCCCGAAGCTCTGTGTAACCTGGAAATATTTGAGCAGGGCCAGCGATTTTGGATTGTCCTGCTGGTTGAGAAGATCAAGAGTGCCGGCCAGGTTCACATGGTAGAGTGGCATTGCCAGCAAAAGAGCTGCAAAAAAGATAATGATGAAACAGGAAAACGTCAGAGCGATAGCGAAGACGAGTCGGCTGAATGGAGAGAGGTTTCCTAAAAAGGCTTGTTTCATCAGATGTTATGGATTTTTCTATTTTTGCGCTAAAATACTATATTTTGATCAGGATTGGCAAGATAGCAGCCGGTGAATTTCCTGTAATCCTTGCTCCGATGGAAGACGTCACGGATTCGCCATTCCGTTCTATCTGCAAGGATTTCGGGGCGGATGTGCTGATCACTGAATTCGTGGCCTCCGAAGGACTTATCCGCGATGCCTGGAAAAGCAGGATGAAGTTGCAGTTTGAAACTAAAGAAAGACCTATCGGCATACAGATCTTTGGGGCTAATATTGATTCGATGATAAAAGCAGCTGAGGCTGCTCAAAATGCCGGTCCTGATTTCATCGACCTTAACTTCGGTTGCCCGGTGCGAAAGATCGTGATGAAAGGGGGCGGTGCCGCCCTGCTGCAGGATATCCCGAAGATGATCGCTATGGCCAAAGCCGTTGTACAATCGACAAGGATTCCTGTTACTGCAAAGACCCGGCTGGGATGGGATGAACATCATCTTGAGATCGTGGATATTGCAGAACGCCTTCAGGATGCGGGGATACAGGCTATCAGTATCCATGGCCGCACCCGTGTCCAGCTATACGGGGGCAAAGCCGATTGGACCCTGATCGGTGAAGTGAAAAACAACCCCCGGATGAAAATTCCGGTTTTTGGTAACGGGGATATCGATTCAGGACCTAAAGCCGGGGAAATGAAAGAACGATACGGTGTCGATGGAATTCTCATCGGCAGGGCTGCCGTGGGGAATCCCTGGATATTCAGGGAAGTGAAGGCATTCCTCGGGACCGGCAGCGTACCTGCTCCCCCAAGTGTAACCGAAAGGATTAACATGGTTCGGCTTCATCTTGAGAAATCGCTGCTGTATAAAGGTGAACGTGCCACCTTGTTTGAAATGCGCAAGATGTACAGCGGTTATTTCAGGGGGATTGCGGGATTTAAACCACACCGGCTGAAGTTGATCTTATCAGGGTCCTTGCAGGAAGTTGACTCAATTCTTCGCGAAATTCAGTACCTTTCGCTGTCTGAATAACAATTAAAATTGCAATTTATGAAAGAAGCAAAGACTGGCAAACAATCTGAACGAATCGTTTCAATTGATGCATTAAGAGGTTTTGATATGTTCTGGATATCGAGCGGCGATGCTTTCTTTATCGCTCTGTTCACATTTATCAACACCCCTTTCTTTCAGCGACTGGCCACACAACTGGATCATCCTTCCTGGGCTGGATTCCGTTTTTATGACATCATATTTCCTTTATTCCTGTTCATCATGGGAGTTGTAATGCCTTTATCGATTGAACGCCGGCTGGAGCGTGGCGATTCCCGAAAGGAATTATACCTGCATATCATGAGAAGAACATTGCTGCTGTTCCTGTTTGGTTTAATTTATAACGGACTGTTTAACTTTGATTTTGCTGCTCAACGCTGGTCAGGCGTTTTGCAACGTTTCGCTGTAACCTATTTCTTCGCTTCCATTATCGTGATGAATTTTAAAAACAAGGGGCAACTGATCTGGGCCGCCTCAATCCTTGCAGTATACTGGCTGATCCTGCTGTTAATCCCTTCACCCGGATTTCACGCATACGATCTTACCCCCCAGGGTAACCTCTGCGGGTATATCGACAGGCAGTTTCTTCCGGGTTCTTTCTGCTGCTATACCTACGGTGACAATGAAGGTATTCTGACTATGTTCCCCGCCATCACCAATGTGTTGTTTGGTGTACTTGCAGGCCGCTGGCTGCTGGGTGCCGATGAAGCTATGAAAAAAATTAAGAACCTGGTTATTGCCGGCGTTTCTTTTATAGCCGGCGCTTTATTATGGAGCCTGGTTTTCCCGATCAACAAATATTTATGGACCGGTTCATATGTGCTGCTCACGGTTGGCATCTCTTTCCTGCTCCTATGCCTCTTTTTCTGGATCATTGATGTAAGAGGTTACAAAAAATGGGCCTTCCCGTTTATCGTTATCGGTTTAAACCCCATCACAATTTATGTAGCCCAGGGAATCTTTGATTTTGGCATCATAGCTAATATATTCATTCATGGCTTTGTTGATGCTTTTGGCAGTTTCAAACCTGTATTTTACCAGTTCAGCATTATCCTGGTTAAGTGGTTCTTTTTATACTTTCTCTATACAAAAAAGATTTTCCTGAAAGTTTGAAAGAAAATGCACTGCTGAGGAATCAAATGGTATAAACCTCAGGGCAAGCCTTCTACTCTGGTCCAGACGCGAAGGAGCTGGGAATTTACCTGGATAGAATAAAGGGTATAAACCCCGGGGCATGCCGCGGCCCGAGGTTCCGCATTGGGCTGAGGGGAATTTGCCTGGATAGATTAAAACGAGATCTTATTCGTCTTTTCATAGATCCTCGGGTGGAAACTATAGAAACGGGCAGGCTTATGCGATACGTCAACCTGCTTCTCATTAACTGGCAGGATATATGGCATATTGGCCACCTTTTTACGGAAATTCCGTTTGTCGAGTTCGCTTCCGAGAATAACTTCATGTAACTGCTGCAATTGCCCGAGGGTAAATTTGGGAGGCAGTAATTCATAGGCAATAGGCCTTGATTTCAGGTCATTTCGCAGGGTATTAAGAGCCTGCTGCAGGATTGATATATGGTCAAAAGCAAGTTCCTGTACATCTGAGATTTTGTACCACCTGGCGTTCTCCTGAAGGGTAAAATTAGCAGCCTTGTCCTGGTCAATATTGATAAGTGAATAATAAGCAACAGTGACAACAATTTCCTCCGGATGAGCGATGCTTCTTAACCATTCCATGTCCCGGGCCTGTCTTTTAAGCCGCCCCGGGGATCCTATCGCGGCATATTGCTTAAGATAAATTTTGTCGAGGCCGGTGAGCTCACTTAACACACGAGATGCTGCTGTATCCAGGTCTTCATCCTTACGCACAAGATCCCCCGGCAACTTTAAATCATGGTATTCCTTCCCTTCGAACTGCATGTTGCGCTCGATCAGCAAAACATTCAGTTTCCCGAATTCGAAACCAAACACCACACAATCGACAGAAACATGCAGGTTCAGATTTTCAAGTAAGTTTGAATCTTCCATCATTCTATTATTCTTTTAATCACGATTAGTTCCAGGGAAGAGCGGTAAAAATAACTGAAAAGTGATAAATCCATGCAACTTTTGAAACATTTCTTTGGTCTAATAATCTGAAAAAACATGTTTATGAGACAAAAAATCAAACGTAAATCCTTTTTTTCACTTTAAAAGCAGAGCACTGACTTGAATTAATAAATAAAAAAGTAAATTTAAGTAATTGATTTTCAAATTATTTCAATTGCCTGTATGGTTTCATTAAAAAAAAGTTCTGTTTTGAAAAAAATATTTGGAAAGTAAGTTCTAATCTTTATAACTTAGTGTCCGAATTACACTTTGTATTTTTTTCAAAATTTTGCATCACACCCTAATATATATTATATTTGCCATAACTAACCTGGTTATTAATTCTTAATTCAAACAAAACATGAAAAACGTTAAAAAGTTGAGTTGGGTGATTTACACTTTGTTAATCATCACGCTATTTATTTCTTGTAAAAAGAAAGAAACGACACCTGCTGTCATTGCCAGCTTTACCAAACAGGCTGATGCTGTGAACTTTAAAAAAGTAACATTCACAAATCAGTCGCAAAACTACGTTTCATTATTATGGAATTTCGGAGATAATACAACTTCGACTGAAGTTAATCCGATCCATATTTTCCCGGATGTGGGTACTTATGCTGTAAAACTCTCTGCCACCGGTTCAGATGGGACCGTAGATTCCTATTCTGAGAATGTTACTATCAGTGACCCGAACTTATTACTGACCGCTCTTACAGGCGACGTCTCAAAAACCTGGAAACTGCTTCGCGTTACATCTACCGGACGTTATCCTCTTGAATGCGGACCTGAAGACCACTCAACAATTTGGTGGGCTATGGGTAAAGACAACAACGAACTTGGTAACCGTCCGTGCATGCTGAACGATGAATTTATTCTTGGCCGCGATATGTCCCTGGTATATGATGCCAAGGGAGATTATTGGGCAGAAGGCGGAATTTTCAACCCTGCCAATATTTGCGCATTAACCACTGACCCGATGGTAGGACCGAACGGGGAAGATCTTTCAGCCTGGGGCAGCGGATCTCATACGTTTGAGTTGATTGCCGGCACGCCGCCGCAAATCAAGGCTGTTGGTATGGGTGCATTCCTTGGATTTTATAAACTGGGAAATGGTTCTGAAACGAAAATACCGCTTGACCATGTTACTTATGATATTGTTAAACTGACTACCGGGACTGTTGATACCCTTGTTATTGAAGGCATTTACAGATGGGATCCCACAACATCAGGCGGGTACTGGAGATTTGTCCTTATGCATTACACCAACCCGGCCGATGAACCACCCATGCCGGGGAATAAGCCCAATGCAGGGTTTACATTTACGTATACCGGTCTTGCCGTTACTTTCACGAATACATCGGCAGGCGCTACTTCATATTCCTGGGATTTTGGCGACGGCCAGACTTCCACTGCTGCCAGCCCTGTTCACACTTATGCACACCAGGGTATTTATACCATTGTTCTCACCGCTACAAACAGCAATGGAAGCGCAACAGCAACCGGACTAGTTTTCCTTGGCACTGACCCGGCCACCCTTACCGGAGCTGAGATCATTGGCAATCCATGGAGGGTAAGCGTTAGTGATAATTCGATCTTTGTTGGTTCAGGTATGGGTAAAAATGACTGGTGGCATGTCTCCAAGACCATGTTCGAGAGCGGAACCGGTGGTGATGACTGGACATGTATGCCGGATGATGAATTCACCTTCAGCGCTGGCGGAGCATTTTCATACAACACAATGGGCTTCGCCCGTAACGACAGTTATTTTGGAACTCCAAACGGCTGCTGGTCCGATGCAGAAATCGCAGCAAGCCCGACTGGCGTTTCTTTCGGCTCCTGTGCAACACATACTTATGTGTTCACTCCCGGCGCCATCCCGACTATTACCCTGACTAACGGTGCAGGCTACACAGCATTCATAGGGTTCTATAAAGGATACAATGGCGTTGCAAGCGGTATTAAAGGTGGAGAAAACAATGGTACTGATCCTCCAAATTTTGGCTCCGCTACCAACACTTATCAGGTAATGGGTTACGCAAATACAGGAACGAAAGAGTATTTGTTCGTATCAGTTGATCTCTCAGCAGATCATACCGGCGGATCAGCATGGTCTGCCATCCTGGAACGTTAATCTAATATTTTTAATTTGATTGAAAAAAATCAAGAGTGAGAAAAATTCTTTCTTGCTCTTGATTTTTTTCTTTATAATCAGCAGTATGAGAACTTGGCTTGGTTTTTTTCTGGTTCTTCTGTCTCTTGCCTGTCACGCCCAACAAGATTCCCTGATCTGGTCTGACGAATTCAATGGCAGCGGAGTACCCGACACAACCTGGTCATACGACCTGGGAACCAATAACGGATGGGGAAACAGTGAGATTGAGCTTTATACAAGCAGTACACAAAATGTTCGGCAGGACAGCGGCAAACTGATCGTTGAAGCGCGTAAACAGGGATATACGTGGACATCTGCCAGGATTAAAACCCAGAAAAGATTCAACTTTACTTATGGAAAAATCGTATTCTCGGCCAGGCTCCCCGTCGGAAGCGGTACATGGCCCGCCTTATGGCTGCTGGGAGAATCCATTACAAGTTCGGGCTGGCCTGCCTGCGGGGAAATTGATGTGATGGAAAATGCAGGAAAAAACCCGAGAAGTGTCCGCAGCTCATTGCATACTATTTCAAGCTCCGGTAATACAGTGAACACTAACGCCATCATGGTTAATAATACAACGACTCAGTTTCACGAGTACCAGGCGGTCTGGACACCCGAAAAGATTCAATTCAGTGTCGACGGCATCTTATTCTACACTTATAATCCTGCTACAAAAACCAATAGTAACTGGCCTTTCAAAAAACCCTTCTTTATCATTATAAACCTTGCCATGGGAGGAACTTTTGGCAGTGATCCCAAGTATGAAACAAACGGACTGAAGAACGGAGTTGATCCTGCGCTCAACCTGGCCCGTATGGAGCTGGATTACGTAAGGGTTTATAAATTGGTCTACCCGGCTTCTGTCGAGGACCCGCCTTCAGGCGATGGATCTCTGAATAAGCAACTATTTGCACCCAATCCTTCCTCAGGAAAAATAAACCTTCTTTTCCCGCTTAGGCATCCGGGTCAGGGTATTATATATAATATGATGGGAGTCGATGTTTTCAGGTTTCAAATCAATCCTGATAAAACCGATATCGATATCTCCTTCCTTCCTAAAGGAATATACCTCTTAGCCATCACATCAGGCGGGAAGAAAAGAACCCAGAAATTAATCCTTCAATAAACACATTAAATCTTCACGGTATGATTAAACATTTTACGCTATTTTTCTTATCGGTTTTATCTTTATCTGTGTTTGCTCAAAACCGCATTATTACAGGTAAAGTTACCGACGCCAGTGGATATAACCTTCCAGGCGTTACGATACAATTGGTGGGGACTACGAAAGGTACAACCACTGATGCCAACGGAACTTTCCAGATCACTGCTGACAAGGGAATATTGAAATTCAGTTTTATTGGCTTTATCTCACAGGAAATCAAGTTGGAAAAACAGACTGTTGTTAATATTGTATTACAGGAGAATGTCAACATACTGAATGAAGTTGTCGTCATCGGTTATGGAACCCAGGTTAAAAAAGACCTGACCACAGCAGTTTCGGTTGTGGATCAGAAAGATATCGAGGACAGGCCGATCACCTCTGCCGCCCAGGCATTACAGGGAAAGGCCGCCGGTGTTGACGTAGTGCAGCCTTCAGGAAAACCGGGTGGGGATATCGTGGTTCATGTGCGCGGAACGACCTCCGTTCTGGCAGGCAACGACCCCTTATATGTCGTTGACGGAGTTCCCACCACCGACATTAAAGGATTGAACCCGACTGATATCGCATCGATGAGCGTACTCAAGGATGCCTCTTCAGCAGCCATTTACGGGGCAAGGGCAGCCAACGGCGTAATCACGATCACTACTTTCAGGGGCAAGGAAAACACACCCGTCATCAAGTTCAATACCTATTTTGGAGCATCATGGCTCCGCAAACCAATCGAAACTCTTAATACGAAACAATACAGAACCCTGATCGACCAGATCATGCCGGGTTCCCTTGATCCGACATGGACTGATTACACCAACTGGAGCGACCTTGTTTTCGGAACCGGGTTCAATCAATCATACCAGCTCTCCGCTTCAGGGGGGACTGAAAAAACCCAGTATTTTGCATCACTGGGCTATTTGAGCGAATCAGGTATCGTGAAACCTGCCCGTTTCGACCGTTATAATTTCAGGCTCAATCTTGACAACCAATTAAGGTCCTGGCTTAAAACGAGTACAAATATCAACCTGATCTACTCAAAAACACAGGATACACCCGATAATGCAAGTTCGGGCCGGGGCGGAGTTATCATGAGCGCCCTCAATACACCACCATTTCTGCATGTTTATAAGGCAGGCAATAGCGGACAGTTTGATCCCAACCCGTTTCAGCCTTCATGGGAAAACCCGGTTGCATATATGGAAGGCCCTTCACAGAAGGCTCTTGATTTCCGGGTATTCGGCAACCTTAATATCACAGCCACGATCATCAGCGGCCTCACCTTTACTACAAATTTCGGGATCGATTATACCGCTCACCAGTGGGATTATTACCTTGATCCCTTCCGTACCAATTACGGGCGTCAGAATAATGGCATCGGCCAGGCTGATAAAAGGAACAGCCTGACATGGTTATGGGAAAACACCCTGAATTACAATAAAACATTCGGCAAACATAAGATCAGCGCTTTGGTCGGCACCAGTATGCAGCGTTTTAACAGCAACGATTCATACATCTACGGATATGACTTCCCTGCCGATGTTTCAGTTACAACACTTAATGCTGCCAATTCGGTGTCAGCCTCAACTGATATCCAGCAATGGGCTCTTGCTTCATTCTTTGGCAGGGCTACCTACGATTACGCCAGTAAATATTATATTACCGTTAGTTTGAGGGATGACGGTTCATCCAAACTTGCCAATCCCTGGGGTATTATGCCGGCTTTTTCGGCAGGCTGGAGAATTTCCGGAGAAAATTTTATGAAAGGAGTTAAGGTGATCAACGACCTGAAAATCCGTGGAGGTTGGGGTAAAAACGGTAACCAGGAGGGAATTCCGAACTATGCACGTTATGGCCTTATAACATACTACCGCCGCTCACCAACGAATCCCTTATCAGGACCCAGCGCCGTACAAACAACTTACGGAAATCCTGACCTGAAATGGGAAACCACCAACCAGACCAACCTCGGACTTGACCTTTCGATGTTTAATTCGAGGATTATCCTGAATGTAGATGCTTATTATAAACTTACGAACGATGTCTTGCTGAATGTCCAGCTTCCTGCCTCCCTTCCTATAACGACCATTCAGACGAATGCAGGAAAAATTGAGAACAAAGGAATGGAATTCAATGTGCATTCAGTGAACTTTGCTAAAAAATTCCGCTGGGATACCGATTTCAATCTCTCTTTCAATCGCAATAAAGTCAAGGAATTACAGTACACAAATGTGTACTATTTTGGACGCATTTACAGTAACAACCAGGATGTTACCATCGTCAAGGCAGGCTTGCCCCTCGGCACATTTTTTGGTTATGTTTCAGAAGGAGTCGATCCGAAAACAGGGATGATGAAATATGCCGATCTCAATAATAACGGTGTTATTGATCCCGGTGACCGCACAGTTATCGGGAGCGCCCAGCCGAAGTACACCTTTGGGATCACCAATACATTCAGTTACTGGAGGTTTGACCTTTCAGTCTTTGTTCAGGGAAGTTTCGGGAATGATATTTACAACGCTACCCGGATCGACCTGGAAGGAATGTTCGATTCAAAAAACCAGAGCTCAATCGTATTAGACCGCTGGACTCCAACCAATACCATTACTAATATACCAAAAGCTCAGGGCGGAGGTATTATGGACAATCTGCGCAATTCAACCCGTTTTGTTGAGGACGGATCCTATGTAAGGCTAAAGTCAGTCACACTTTCCTATAAGATCATTGAAAACGTGAAAAAGAAGAAGGGGGTCCCAAAACTGTCTGTCTACATCACAGGTCAGAACCTGCTAACTTTTACGAAGTATTCCGGTTACGACCCTGAAGTCAATGCATATGGAAACAGCGCCACTGAAATGGGGATTGACTATGGCACCTATCCCCAGGCATTAACATTTATTGGCGGTTTTAATCTTGAATTCTAATTTTAAACATATGAAAAAACTATTCATACTATCGATGATTTTATTTGCAGCAGTTACGTTTTACTCCTGTAAAAAATTTCTTGATCTGCAACCTCAGTCTCAAGGAATTGCTGTTCAAAATGCATCCTCCGATTCCATTTTATATAAAACCGCACAAGAGGTTGAATCTGCCCTTGCCGGCGCTTACAGCGATTTTAAAAATGAATATTACGAGCTTGATTATTATGTGAACGGCGATGCGCAAGCCGATGATGCTTACGCAGGCGCCGATAATCCTGCGAATTTTCAGATTGATGCTCTTAAGATCGATGCCATCAACAGCAATGTAAGCCGCGACTGGGCCTACCTTTATTCCACAATAGGAAAGACAAATTCAGTTATCAACAATGTGAATTCCTGTCCTGACGCGGCTCTTACTGCTGACCGGAAGAAACAGATCATCAGCGAAGCTTCATTTATCAGGGCATTCATGTATTTTCAACTGGTTCAGCTATGGGGCGATGTTCCTCTTCAATTGAAAGAGGTCACGAGCTTCAGCGCCAGCAATTTAGCTGAGCTTTATCCTCAATTGTTTCCACCCAGGGCCCCGATGGCAAACGTTTACAAGCAAATCATCCTGGATCTTGAAACAGCCCTCGCCAATGTCCAGGTTTCTGCAACCAATAAGGGTTATGCCACAAAAGGTGCCGTAAATTCGATGCTTGCCTATGTTTATGCCACACAGCTGCCCCATGATTATGCCAAAGTCCAGCAATATTGCGATGCGGTAATAGGCGGGGGGTACAGCCTGATGCCCAATTACAATGATTTGTGGAATAACCAGAACAAAAACTGCGCTGAATCGATTTTTGAGATCAATTACACCGGTGGCGCCACCGACGGCAACTGGGGTACGAATATGTTCAGGGGACTGGACTGGAAAAAGTTTAATATCCCATCCAATGACCTGGTATTTGCTTTTGATGCTGAAGGTGATACGGTAAGGAAGAACAACTCGATAATTTTTCTGGATATTACCGGCCATTGGAGCGATCCAAACTGGCCCCAGACGCATTACCCATTTCTTAACAAATGGAGGAATTTTGAATCAGGCAGCAACCAGAATTATATTTTTATCCGTTTGGCCGATATGATTTTGCTAAAAGCTGAAGCTTTGAATGAACAGGGAGATGCCCAGGGTGCTGCAGCCCTTGTCAACCAGATCAGGCACCGTGCAAAATTGGGGAATACCCCGGCCTCCACCCAGGATGCCATGCGGCTTGCTATTGAAAAAGAGCGCAGGCTGGAACTTGCATTTGAAGGACGCCGCTGGTATGATCTCAAACGCAACGGCAGGGCCATCGAAGTTATGAACAATGCAGTGGGCCCGGATGGTCAGAAAATAGGGTATAACCTTACTCAGAACGGGCTCGTATGGCCTATCCCTCAGTCAGAAATGGATAAAAATGTAAATCTGGTACAAAATCCGGGTTATTAACCCTGATGTTCTGCCTTAAGAGATATTATCTGTTTTATAAGTCTCTGCTTTTGCTGATGATTATGGCATTGCTTTTAAATTGTAAAAGCAAGCTTGAACCTGATCCCGGACAACCACCGACTCCATCAGGTACCGGAAAAGCTAAAGTCTGGCTGACGAAGGGCGATAAATCCAAATTGCTTAGCAGGGAAGCCGACCTGATCATTCAATCTCAGAGTTCATCTTCTTTACCTACCATTATTATTGACACGGTTACGCTGCTCCAGACCATCGATGGTTTCGGAGCTGCGTTAACCGGTTCGTCGGCATTTCTTTTGCATCAGAAGCTGAGCGAGGGCGCTAAACAAACTTTATTGCGAACCTTATTCGATACGGTAAATGGCGCAGGCTTTTCCTACCTTCGCCTGACCATCGGCGCCTCCGATTTTTCACTTTCCGACTTCACCTATGATGACCTGCCATCGGGACAAACCGATTTCACTCTTCAGCATTTTTCATTATCGAGGGATACGGAAGATGTGCTGCCCGTTTTAAAAGATATTCTTCAGTTTGTGCCGGCAATAACTTTGTTAGGGTCGCCATGGAGTCCGCCGGCCTGGATGAAAACAAACAACAGTATGGAAGGAGGCAAATTGAAGACCGCCTGTTATGACGTATATGCTGACTACTTTGTGAAATATATTCAGATGATGAACAACCATGGCATTACGATCAAAGCTGTCACTCCCCAAAATGAACCTTTGTATTCAACAGCCACTTATCCCTGCATGTCCATGCAAGCCACCGAGGAGGCTGATTTCATTAAAAACCATCTCGGCCTGAAATTTCTGTCAGCCGGTATAAATACTCAAATAATTATTTACGATCACAACTGGGACAATACAAATTATTCAATCTCGGTTCTGAATGATGCCGGTGCAAAACAATATATTGCAGGCACAGCTTTCCATGCTTATGCAGGGGATGTTTCAGCAATGACTACTGTGCATTTCGCCCATCCTGATAAAGGATTGTACTTTACAGAAATATCCGGAGGCACCTGGGCAACAAACTTCGCAGATAACCTGATGTGGAATATGAAGAATATTTTCATCGGGACAACACAAAACTGGTCTAAATGCGCCTTGCTATGGAACCTTGCACTTGACCAGAATGGTGGTCCCCACGCAAACGGTTCATCAACCTGCCGGGGGGTTGTAACTATTAACTCCTCAAGCGGACAGGTTTCATATAATGAAGAGTATTATTCAATAGCCCATTTCTCAAAATTTGTCAGGCCGGCTTCTTCAAGGGTTTCTTCAATAATCCCTCAAACCCTCACAGGAACAGGAGCTGTCGCTTTTCAGAACCCGGATGGGTCAAAGGTGATGATTGTATGTAATTACAGCTCTGACTTCAAGACATTCAATGTTAAACAGGGGGAAAATAATTTTTCATATACACTTGCAGCACAATCTGTTGCCTCAATTACCTGGTAAAATAAATCACCGGACGTCTAGAGTATTTTGTGTAGACGCTGATGTGTTTTTTCAATATTCTTGTTTTCTCTATGTAATTGCTTTACAATTTTTTATATTATTGCATCCATTATTATGATGTATTATTGATGTAATAATATAATTATTCCTGCTGCATTCTTGATGTAGAATAATATTTTGTTCCCTGCTGCATACAATCATATATTAGCAGAAGTATTCAAAGAAAGACGGAAGATGTTTGACAATTTATTAATTTTGAGCATGACCTGCCAGGAAAGATAATATAAACACAACCTCATATCCATCAATTATTAAACACATTTTCAAAACAAAGAAACCATGAAACAAATGTACCCCCGTTGTTCAAAGGTCAGTGTATTCAGGAGCAGGCTGATCCTTTTAACCGGTCTTCTGTGGCTTGGCGTCACGACGCTGTTTGCGCAGAATACCAACCAGTACACTGGCACTGTCACCGATAACAAAGGTGAAACTCTGCCCGGTGTTAACGTCCTGATAAAAGGTACCGTGAACGGTACAGCTACTGATATGCAGGGAGCATTTAAGCTGACTTCCCCGAAGCCGACAGAAACTCTTATTTTCTCATTTATCGGCTTTATAACCCAGGAAGTTCAGGCCACTGCCGGTGTTCCGGTTAAAGCAGTACTCATGAGCAGTACGGTTGGCCTCTCGGAAGTTGTAGTGATCGGCTATGGCACACAGAAAAAGACCTCAGTGACCAGCGCCATTTCGAAGGTTAAAGGCCAGGATCTGGAATACATGCCCATTGTGCGTATTGAGCAGGCCCTGCAGGGGAGAACCACCGGTGTAACTATTGCCACAAGTTCCGGGCAGCCTGGCGCTTCATCCACGGTAAGAGTTCGCGGTACAACAACCATTAATAACAGCAACCCGCTTTATGTGGTTGACGGAGTTCCCATCGACAACGGAGGCATTGACTATTTAAATTCGGAAGATATTGAATCTCTTGAGGTACTGAAGGATGCCGCCTCAGCCTCCATATATGGTACACGTGCTGCAAGCGGTGTAATCCTTGTTACTACGAAAAAAGGTAAAGAAGGCAGCCTGAAGGTAGGCTCAGGCAGTATGTCGGTGAATTTTAATGCGTATTACGGGACCCAGTCCCCGGCAAAAAAGCTTTCCCTTCTAAACGCAACGGATTATGCCACATTACGTAATGAGGCCTCTGTTAACGGCGGCGGCCCTGTTATATTTACCGATCCTCAATCCTTTGGCACAGGCACAGACTGGCAAAGTACAATTTTCAATAATTCTGCAAAAATTCAGAATTATGAGCTGAGTATCAGCGGAGGAAATGATAAATCAACCTATTATACCTCGATGGGATATTTTTCTCAGGAAGGTGTCGTTGCTACATCCATTTCCAATTACAAACGACTTAATCTGCGATTTAACTCGACTCATAAAATTAAAAACTGGCTGAGGTTTGGCGATAATGTTGGATACACTCACATAAAGAGCCAGGGCTCGCTGAATACAAACAGTGAATACGGCGGACCTCTTTCTTCGGCCATCAACCTGGATCCAATCACGCAACCGGTAATCACCGATCCAGCAATTGCGAATTCCCCGCCTTACAGCAACCACCCTGTGGAGAGAGATGCGAACGGGAACCCCTATGGTATTTCGCAATATGTTGCCCAGGAAATGACCAACCCCATGGCATATATTCAGACTCACCTGGGAAATTACGGATGGTCCGACAACATTGTCGGCAATGCTTACGCCGAGATTGAGCCTATAAAAGGGTTGAAAGTTAAATCAGATATAGGTGCCAAATTAGCTTTTTATGGTGATGAAAGCTTCGCCCCGGTTACTTATCTGAATGCTTCCACATACACTACGAACAATTCCTTTTACCGTGCCGCAAACCGCGGTTTTATATGGAATTGGGAAAACACTGCTTCCTATACCAGAAGCTTCGGGAAACATAATGCGACCGTCCTGATCGGGATGAGCGCTTATGTTGAAAATGCCATGGGGGTGAATGCCACTTATAAGAATCTTCCCGTTAATACCTTTGATGAAGCGTCAATGAACTATAGCGTGGTTGCTTCCGACAGGGTTGGTGGCGGCTGGGAAAGTCCGGACCATAAAGTCAGTTCGATCTATGCCCGTGCCCTATATAATTATAATGAAAAATATTTGTTTATGGGTGTTATCCGCCGTGATGGTTCATCCCGGTTTGGAAGCAATAATAAATATGGTATTTTCCCGTCAGTTTCATTGGGTTGGGTAGCTTCCCGCGAAAATTTCTGGCCTAAAAATAAAGTCGTGACTTTTGTGAAAATCCGTGGTTCATGGGGTGTGAACGGGAATGACAACATTGGAGACTTCCAGTATATGTCGACCGTGGGAGGAGGCAGAAATTACACCTTCGGCGCCGATAACTATGTCATTGGCTACAGCCCGAACGCACCTGCCAATCCCGATCTGAAATGGGAGCAAACCAGTCAGATGGATGTTGGTCTTGAAGCTACGTTCTTTGAGGACCTCACCCTGGTTTTTGACTGGTACAATAAAAATACAAGCGGGATGTTACAGCCTGTTATCCTGCCTGGCTACGTTGGAGCAGCAGGAGCCCCGACAGGTAATGTGGGTTCGATGTCAAACAAAGGGGTCGAGCTTGAACTTGGTTATCATAAGAAACTCGGGGAATGGGATCTGAAATTCAGCGGAAACTGTTCATACCTGAAAAACAGGATCACCGACCTTGGTACGGTACAGTACATCACTGGTGCAACCTTCCAGTCAAGTGCTTACGAAATAAGCCGCCTGGCTGTAGGACATCCCATGGGCGCTTTTTATGGGTTTGAGGTTCTTGACATTTTTCAGACCATGGCCGAAGTGCATCATTATAAAGACAAGAACGGCAATATGATTCAGCCAAATGCACAACCTGGTGATTTTCGCTATTCCGATCTGAACGGGGACGGAAAGATTGATGCCAATGACCGTACATTTATCGGTGATCCCACGCCTGACTGGTCGTATGGTTTCACAATGTCGGCGAGCTTCAAAGGCATTGATTTAATGATTTTCGGACAGGGTGTAGCCGGCAATGATGTTTTCAACGGCTTGCGCCGTTTGGATATTCCAACGGCTAACTGGACCTCAGATGCCTTAGGCCGTTGGACAGGAGCTGGAACATCAACTACCTATCCCAGGCTGGTAGTCGGCGATCCGAATGGAAATTTCAGCAAGCCTTCAACGTTCTATTTAACCAATGGGTCTTATTTCAGGATAAAAACTATTCAGTTAGGCTATTCCCTGCCAAAGAAAATAGTCAATAAGATCGGGTTACAGCTTTTAAGATTCTATGTGACCGCGAACAACCTGTTTACCATTACGAAATATCAGGGATATGATCCGGAAATTGGCGGATCCAGTTATGGTATCGACCGTGGTGTTTACCCACAGGCCCGCTCGTATATGATTGGATTAAGTGTCACTATTTAATCAGTAAAAAAACATAAACCATGAAAAAATTTAACATATATCTAAGTACTTTGATCCTGGGAGTTCTTCTAGTGAGTTCCTGTTCAAAAAACTGGCTGAATGTTGACCCCAAAGGGACTACATTGGAAGCAAACTATTATAAAAATGCGGATGAAGCGTATAAAGGCCTGATAGCAGCCTATAATCCACTCGGTATCGAATGCGGACAAACATACTCCAACAAAATAGGACCGCTCAATTCAGCATCCGATGATTGTTATGCAGGAGGCGGCAGTTCATCTGATGTGCCGGCATGGCAGGTCTGGAATAATTATACACTTGACGCTGCAACCGGGATACAGGCTGATTTCTGGAGCAGGAATTTTACCGGCGTTTACAGGGCTAACGTCCTGCTGTCAAAATTACCCAATACGTCGATGAGCGACACCCTGAGGGCCAGGTTTATGGCCGAATGCAAATTTTTAAGGGCCTATTTCTATTTCGACCTGGTCAGACTCTTTAAGAATGTTCCTTTGTTCACAGCTCCTCTCGAACCAAAGGACTGGTTTAATGTGACCCAGGTTAGTCCAGCGGTGACGTATGCGCAGATAGAGAAGGACCTTAATGAGGCAATTGCTGTTCTGCCGATTGCTGTGCCCGCAAGTGAAAATGGCCGTGTTACGAAAATGGCTGCCATCGCTTTGCTTGGGAAAGTGATACTTTACCAGAACAATGACAGCCGGATGCTCGAAGCTGCTAATTTGTTTGAAATCGTGAACAGTTCTCCTAATTACGCCCTGCTTACTGACTTTGGACAGATTTTCCGCCCCGATAATAAATTCAACAGCGAGTCTGTTTTCGAAATTGTTCATACTGCGAAAGCCATGTCAGGATGGGAGTCATGGCCGAATTTCCAGGGCAATCTTTTAACACAGATGGTTGGCCCCCGATCATATTCGGGTCCGACCTATGTTGCCGGCTATGGATTTAACCCCATCACCCCGGAGCTCGTGGCTGCATTGAAAAATGACCCAAGGTACAAATACACCGTTGTCAATATCGACAGCATGAAAACTGCCGGTCTCTGCTCGTATGAGAAGAGTTATATGAACACCGGCTACTTTTTGGCCAAATACGCCCCATTGAAGGAATTCTATTCCACAATCGGAGGCGATCCTGTACTGAATTATCCGAACGACGATATGGAAATCCGTTTGGCTGATACCTACCTGCTGGAAGCTGAAGCCCTGGTTCGCGGAGGCGGAGACCTCGGAAAGGCTCAGATCTATTTAGACCGGGTGCGGGCACGTGTAAAACTTCCTTCTGTACCGGTAACCCTCGATAATATCAAAAAGGAACGCCGCCTCGAACTGGCCACAGAGGGCCATCGCTGGTTTGACCTTGTCAGATGGGGAGACGCTCCGACTGTTTTAGCTGGAAAGGGATTTACCGCAGGCAAAAATGAGATATTGCCGATTCCCCTGGCTGAACTTTCAAATACCATGCTGGTTCAAAATCCCGGATATTGATCCCGGATAAACCGGGTAATAATTACTAATCTATTCTGCTGCCCTCATCATCCGATGAGGGCAGTTTTTTTTGTACCTTTGGAGAATACCTTCCGGAAATATACTGGTGATATGAAATTGAAACCCCGGGCAATAAAATTACTTTTTGCATCGGTCATTCTTCTGATGAATCTTGCTGCCTCTGCCCAGTGGCTGAAAACAAGCGGGAAAAAAATAATCAATGAAAGCGGAAATGAAGTGATCCTGAGAGGCATGGGCCTTGGAGGCTGGATGCTTCAGGAACCCTATATGATGGAAATGAGCGCTTTCGCCAGCGCTCAATGGCAGATTAAATCGAAGATCCAGGACCTCATCGGGCCCGCCAATACAGAAGCTTTTTATGATGCCTGGCATGCAAACCATTGTACAAAACGGGATATTGATTCACTGGCTTCCTGGGGATTCAATTCGGTGAGGTTGCCCATGCATTATAACCTTTTTACCCTGCCTGTTGAAGAAGAACCCGTGGCCGGAGCAAACACATGGCTTGACAAGGGTTTTAATTTAACCGACAGTTTGATAAAATGGTGCACAGCCCGGCATATCTATGTCATTCTTGATTTGCATGCCGCCCCGGGAGGACAGGGAAAGGATTACGCAATCTGCGATGGAAACCCCGCCAAATCATCCCTCTGGGAAAATGAAGCCAATAAGCAAAAAACAATCGCCTTATGGAGAAAACTGGCCGAACGTTACGCCAATGAGCCCTGGGTGGGAGGATATGATATGCTGAACGAACCCAACTGGAGCTTTACTGCAGGCGGCAACCAGAATGGTTGTTCTGAAACATCAAATACCCCCCTCCGGCAATTGCTCATAAGCATCACCAGTGCTATCAGGGAAGCCGACAGCAGGCATATCATTATTATCGAAGGCAACTGCTGGGGCAACAATTACAGCGGCATTTTACCGGCATGGGATAATAATACGGTGATCAGTTTTCATAAATACTGGTCTTACAACGACCAGAACAGCATTCAAGGCATGCTGAATCTCAGAAATCAGTATAATGTTCCGCTCTGGATGGGAGAATCCGGCGAAAATTCAAACCCATGGTTTACCGATGCCATTCGCCTGGCTGAGACAAATAATATAGGCTGGGCCTGGTGGCCCCTTAAAAAGATCAATTCGGTTGTCAACCCGTTTACGATAATGAAAACTCCCGAATATCAGACTTTGCTCGATTACTGGACCAGTGGAGGAACAAAGCCATCTGCGGGTTTTGCATACTACACCCTGATGCAGATAGCATCCAACGCAAAACCTGAAAATTGCATTTACCGCAAGGATGTAATTGACGCGATGTTCCGGCAAGTGTATGATTCAACAACCCGGGTTTTCACACATCATGTAATTCCGGGAATCGTTCATGCTTCCGATTATGACCTGGGCAGAAATGGGAAAGCTTACTTTGATACCGATATCGCAACCTATCAGGTAAGTACAGGAACATATACAGCCTGGAACAGTGGCGGAAGTTACAGAAACGATGGCGTGGATATTGAAGTCACAACAGATACTCATCCGGGTGCAAATGGATACGATGTGGGCTGGACTGCCGATAGCGAATGGCTGCAATTTACAGCTGAAACAGATTCGACCGCAGCCTATACTGTCCAGGTCAGGTATGCCGGCCTTTCCGGATCAATAATAAGACTTACAGCCGACGAAGTTGATATTACAGGAGAATTGCCTGTTCCGTCTTCCGGAGGATATCCAACATGGAAAGACTTCATAATTAATAATGTCATTCTTTATAAGAGCACGCAAAAACTCAAAGTTATTTTTGAAAAAGGCGGCATTAACCTGGGGTTCCTTCAATTTTCCATCAGTGGGAAAACCTCTGATGTTCCATTGAAACCTGTTTCAGCGGAAACATACCGGCAGAGTGAAAGTATTTGTATCAGTTTCAATAAAACTCTAGTCGATTCTACTGTGAAGGCTGACGGATTCAGCTGCTCCATGAACGGAAAAACAGTCAATATAATCAGCCTGGCAATTAACAGTCAGAATTCTGCTCAGATTATTCTGAACCTTGGCCAGCAGATTTTTGCCGGTGATACTGTCGAGCTTAACTATCAGGATGGTCATGTCAGGGCCTCGGATAACACATTACTCGAAAACTTCAGCAAGCTCCCTGTCAAAATCAACTTACCGGCCTATCTGCAGATACCAGGAAAAATTGAAGCCGAGGCATTTAGTTTTAACCAGGGCTTGCAGCTCGAAACGACCACAGATGCGGGGGGCGGACAAGATGTTGGTTATACTAATGCCGGAGATTATCTCGACTATCGTATTATGGTTTCGAAATCGGGAAAATATAATGTGGAAGTGCGAATTGCCTGTCTCAGTGACGCTGGCACCATCCAGATTCAGCAGTTAAATGATAATGGCGATGTGCTTAACTCAGGTACTGTCAATATTCCCGTTACCGGGGGATGGCAAACGTGGAGCAGCGTAAATGCAGAACTGTCGCTGACTGAAGGTCACAGTAAATTACGGGTCAGGATCTTAAAACCAGAATTCAATATGAACTGGTATAAATTCACAGATAAAAGTCAGGGTACACCAGTGATCAGTGGTCAGGAGATCAACATCTTCCCTAACCCTGTGAGGGATGAATTAACAATTGAAAGTCCAAACTCCAGGGGTCTGAAAAAATTACTCATTGTTCGCAACCTGAATGGTTTACTGATTAAAGAAATGGAATTATCACCGGCCCAGGAGTCTCAACAAATTTATGTGGGAGATCTTCCGAAAGGATTTTATTTCCTGGAGCTGGAGATATCAGGAACGATACACCGCTCTAAACTCATCATCCAGTAAAACATAATCTGCTTTGTATGAAAAATTTATTATTTTTATCAGGTTCATTAATTCTGTTATTCGCCGGTACCTCGTTTGCTGTTAATGCAGCTGTTATCCCCGGTTCAAATGCTGTGAAAAAGGTTAGTGTCTATACGACAGCTGAAAATACAAAACTCAGGATATCCCTTACCGGGACACTGACACTGGCCGATTTTGGCCAGCCTCTCGAAACACAGCCTTGCGTGTTCGTGGATCCCAGCAGGACATTCCAAACGATAATCGGGATAGGTGGCGCCTTAACGGATGCCTCAGCGGAGACTTTTGCAAAACTGCCCAAAGAAAAGCAGCAGGAAATTCTGCAGAAGTATTTTGACCCTGAAAAAGGGATTGGATATACATTGGGCCGGACTAATATTCATAGCTGTGATTTTTCAAGCAGCAGTTATACCTATGCAAATGAAAATGACGCTGCATTGACATCGTTCAGTGTTGCCCACGACAAGGAGTTCCGGATTCCTTTCATCAGGCAGGCCATTGCTGCTGCAGGAGGACAATTTACCCTGTTTGCGAGCCCCTGGAGCCCGCCGGCATGGATGAAGGACAATAACGATATTTTACATGGAGGGAAGCTTAAACCGGCATATTATCAGAGCTGGGCGAATTATTTTGTAAAGTTTATCAATGCATACCAGGCCGAGGGTATTCCTATCTGGGGAATCAGTGTTCAAAATGAACCTATGGCCAAACAAACCTGGGAATCATGTATCTATACTGCTGAAGAGGAAAGGGATTTTATAAAGAACTTTCTTGGGCCCGCATTGCAAAAGGCCGGATTAAGTGAGAAAAAACTTATTGCCTGGGATCACAACCGTGACCTGATATACCAGCGTGCAAGCACCATTCTGAACGATCCTGATGCAGCAAAATATGTCTGGGGGATTGGATTTCACTGGTATGAGGACTGGACCGGGGGTGGTAAATTGTTTGATAATGTGCGAAGGGTATACGAGGCATATCCCAATACTCATCTGATCTTTACCGAAGGTTGTGCAGAAAGTTTCAATTTCAGCAGAATGGATGAATGGAAGTGGGGAGAGGTATACGGACGTTCTATGATCAACGATTTCAACAACGGGACCGTCGGATGGACCGACTGGAATATTTTGCTCGATGAAACAGGCGGTCCCAATCATGTTGGCAACCTGTGTTTTGCTCCTCTTCATGCCAATACAAAAACAGGGGAATTATACTACCTGAATTCATTTTATTATATCGGCCATTTTTCAAAGTTCATCCGCCCGGGCGCCATGCGAATCATCAGTTCGGTCAGCCGCGGACAATTGCTTTCAACAGCCTTCATGAACACAAACGGGAAAATAGTGGTCATTGTGATGAACCAGAGTAACGAAAAAATCTCATATCGCTTATGGATTTCCGGGCAGGCTGCTGAAACAACCAGTTTGCCGCATTCAATTCAAACGCTTATCATTGAATAATTAATCCTTAAATTGGAGGTAAAAATGCTGAACAAAAGAATAGCTGTTTTGTTTGTGGTTGCAATATTGATACTGTTAACCCAAGCTGTTTTTTCTCAGGAATACAAAAACCCGAAAGCAACGGTTGATGCAAGGGTCAGGGATCTGCTAGGCAGAATGAGCCTTGAGGAAAAGATTGACCAGCTCTCCGGAACAGGAGACCTTGGTTTTGACACCAGGGAAAATACGAGGCTGGGGATCCCGGCCTTCAGGATGAGCGACGGCCCTCTGGGTGTGAGATGGTATAAGTCGACATCTTTTCCCTGTGGGGCTGCTATAGCTGCAACCTGGGACACCAGTCTGGTAGCGCGGTTTGGAGATGCTCTGGCTGAAGAGACCCATGCCCACGGCCGGGATTTTTTACTGGGGCCATGCGTGAACATTCACCGCTTTCCCGCGGGCGGGCGCAATTTTGAAAGTTATGGGGAAGACCCATGGCTCTCTTCCCGTATCGCTGTGAGTTATATCAAAGCCCTTCAATCTCATGATGTGATTGCCAGCGTAAAGCATTATGCCCTCAACAACCAGGAATGGCAGCGTACCGAGATAAATGTTCTGGCCGATGAACGTACCATGCGGGAGATTTACCTGCCAGCCTTTGAAGCCGCCGTTAATGAAGCCGGTGTATACACTGTGATGTCGGCATATAATAAGGTTAACGGATGGTGGTGCAGTGAAAACAAGGTATTACTTACCGATATTCTGAAAAATGACTGGGGTTTTAAAGGACTCGTGGTTTCAGACTGGGGTTCGACCCATTCAACGGTGAATGCAGCGAACAATGGACTTGATCTGGAAATGCCGCTCGGAGATGTATTCTCTCTCAAAAACCTGAAACAAGCTGTTCAGGAAGGCAAAGTCTCCGAAGCAACGATCAACGATAAGGTAAGTCGTATTCTGTGGGTAAAATTCATGGCCGGTTTATTTGATAGGACTTTTGTCTCCGATACCACTGTTCTCACAGCTGATGCTCACAAAAAACTTGCTCTTGCGATCGCTAAGGAAAGTATTGTATTATTGAAAAACGACGGGAACATTCTTCCTCTTAATCAGAACAAGCTGAAAAAAATTGCTCTCATCGGTCCCAATGCAGCAGTTGCCCGTGTGGGTGGAGGCGGCAGTTCGCATGTGAACCCGGTTTACCGTATTTCACCCCTGGAGGGTATTCAAAAACTCCTGGGAAACAGTGTTGAGATTATATTTTCCCAGGGCGATGAATTACAGTCAACCCCCATATTGCCTGTGCATGAACAATTCCTTCAGCCGCCTGATTTGAAAGGCAACGGGCTGAAAGCAGAATTTTTCAACAACACCAGGCTTGAGGGTCAGCCTGCACTTACACGCCTTGATTCAATCCTGTATTTCAACTGGGAGGATGATCCTCCCGCTGAAGGAATAGGAAAAGATAATTATTCTGTGCGATGGAGCGGTTTTATTACGCCGACTTTAACCCGAACCTATACGTTCTACGCGGCCAGTGATGACGGGGTAAGAGTTTTCATTGATGGTAAGAACCTGATCGAAAACTGGAGCGATCACGGCGCAACTGTCGATTCAGCGAAAATCGACCTGGTTGCAGGTAAATCTTACAGCATTAGAGTTGAATATTATGAAAATGGTGGCAACGCTGTACTTATTCTGGGCTGGGACCTGCCTGCCAGAAAGATTCAGAACGATATGATTGCAAAAGCAGTTGAAGCCGCGCGAAGCGCTGATGCAGCAATTGTCTTTGCCGGAACTTCAGATGCTTTTGAGAGTGAAGGTTATGACCGTGTGGGCGGACTCAATCTGCCCGGAAACCAGGACGAACTGATCAAAGCCGTTACCGCCGCCAACCCTCGCACTATCGTGGTCTTAAACACTGGTACGCCGGTAATTACGAAAAGCTGGCTGAGCAAAGTTCCTGTATTGCTCGAAGCTTTCTTCCCAGGCCAGGAAGGTGGAAATGCGATTGCCGAAATCCTGTTTGGAAAGTACAATCCATCAGCCAAACTTCCATTTTCGTTCATAAGCGGATATGATCAAACGCCTGCCTACAAGAATTATATGGATAAAAGCCTGAAGGCTCCTTATGCAGAAGGAATTTTTGTAGGATATCGCTACCTCGAAAAAAATAAGCTTGTTCCAACTTTCCCGTTTGGATTCGGCTTATCTTACACTTCATTTTTCTATTCAGGACTTCATGTGGATAAGGAGATAAACGATACATATAAGGTCACCGTCAAGGTGAAAAACACAGGAAAGGTTGCAGGCGCTGAAGTAGTCCAGCTATATGTGGCTGATGATCATAGTCATTTGCCCCGTCCGGTGAAAGAACTTAAAGGATTCGCGAGGGTCACCCTTGAACCGGGGCAGGAGAAAGAGGTGACGATGCACCTCAATTCCCGTTCATTTGCCTATTACGACGTTACAGGGAAGAAATGGAAAGTGGAACCGGGTAATTTTGAGATAATGGCTGGCAGTTCGTCGGCTGACATAAGGATTAAAACGAAGCTGCAGGTAAAATAGAAACTTCCAGGTTCATTCTTTTGTAAGCGAAGTGGTGATGAATAAAAGTGAAAACATTTTATTACCTTTGAAGTAAAGGAAAAACTGCCCGACCGTTTAAGCAGGAGAAACATGAAAGAATTCAAGAAATATTACCATATCCCCGCCCCGCCTCATGACGTATATACAGCCCTGACCAACCCGGTCACTCTTCAGCTGTGGACAGGTGATCCCGCAGTCATGTCAACCCAGGCAGGTTCTGAGTTTTCACTCTGGGATGGCAGCATCGTTGGAAGAAACATCGAATTCGAAGAAGACAAAAAAATAGTCCAGCAATGGTATTTCGACGGACAACCCGAAGAATCAATTGTCACCATTATTCTGCATCCCGAAGGAGATGGGACTTCCGCCGAGCTTAGACATACCAACATCCCCGACAAGGAATATAAAGACTTTACAAATGGCTGGGATGAATATTACTTCGGTGCCTTATATACTTTTTATAAAGATTAATTTAATTATTCTAAAAACCATTTAGTATGAAAAAATTTACATTACCTGCCGGCATCCTTGGAATAATTGCACTGATGCTATTGCTTTCCTGCAGTTCGCCCATTACACTTACAAGCTGGAAAAACCCCGACGATCATTCACAGATTTCGAAGGTTGTTGTTATTCCCATGTTTTCAAAGCTGGAATATGTGAAACCTTTTGAGCAGTCGATGTGCGCCTATTTTTCCCAGCAAGGACTGAAAAGCCTCGGTTCCCTGGAATTTCTGAACCCATCGAAGTCATATACTGTAGAACAGGTTAAAGCCAAGATCGACAGTCTTGGTGCCGATGCGGTTCTTATATTCAAATATACCGGTACCGACAAAGAAGCCAACTATGTCCCTGCAACGTATTACGGCGGCTGGGGTGGCGGCTGGGGCTGGGGCGGCGGATTTTACGGTGGAGGAGTATATTCGGGCGGATACTGGAGTACTACTTCGACAGTAAACATCAAATCGGTATTATACAATATTAAAAAGAGCGATGGTGCCATCTGGACTGCCGATATTACTGTAACCGACCCTCAATACGTGGATCAATCGGCATTGCAGCTTGCCCAGAAAATCTATGCCGACTGGCAAACCAATGGCCTGATCAATGCAGTGGCAAAGAAATAAAGGATTGATAATTCAGAAGCGTTTTTCTACCAGTTCTTTTATCCTTTTAAAGGAATTTGATGCCGAGTTCCAGCTATTCCTTCGCCTTAAAAGATCAAGGTATTCCTGAGCCTGGGGTAATGTTTTAAAACCGCTGAGTGTTTCTACACTTTCATTATATTCACGAAGGTTCCCGTCGAAGAGCTCGTTGATGAACATGAATTTATCGTTGATACCGATTGCCGCTTTAAAACTTTCATGCCTCGAAACCTTGGGGCCCAGGCTTTTCTCTCTTGCTTCCTTCAGTTTGATATTAAACACGGGTTCCTCCCTGGAGAAAAGCTCGAGTTCTGCGGTTTCAGCATGACGCTTCGACTGGGCTTCCTTTTTAACCAAAGGCCTCATCGGAATTGGCGGATGAATAATGGGCCCGTTGATTACCGGCTGCTTCGTCGATGTAACCGGTAATGGCTGAGGTTCTGACTCAGGAAGAGATTCGAAGAAATGTTCCGGTTCAGGCATTTTAACAGGTTCTGACTTTATCTCCGGGACGGCTTCCTGCTGCATGCCGGGCAATTTTACAGGTTTAAAAGTTGGGGGAGCGGATATTGATTTTTTAATGTCCTGCGGAACCGAAATCTTTTTTTCCACGAAAAGCAGGGGATCATTCAAACGTTGAAGACGGTGAAAGGTTTCGTAAAGTTTACGAACATTCTCCATGATCATGTCAAATTCGATCTGAGGTATAAAATCCTCATATTCCCTGATGATCTCAAACTGTTCGTTGATTGCTTCGAGCAGTATCTGCAATTCCCGGGTGATAATACTTTTATCCATATTTATCAAGGCCGGCGTTAAGCCCTGAATGCCAAATGTTTTAATGCTGGATTTAAAATTACTTCATTTACTGTCACACTTCACATCTTTGTGGATAAGTTCTGAGAAAAAATTCCTTAAATTTGCAGCCTGATCTTAAACAGAATTTATAAGAAATACCCGGGTTAACAGCGTTATTGCAAACCGGGAAAGACAATAGGGGTATTTGATGTAACCATTAAAAACAAATTATTGACTCATGAAAAAAATCGTATTGTTCTTCTTAGCAAGTATTCTTGTTTTCAGTATTTCAACTATGTCTCAAACTAAAACCTCCCAGAAAGTGGTAAAATTCGTAATTCATACCGACTATGGTGACATGAAGGGTTTTCTGTACAATGAAACGCCCCAGCACCGTGATAATTTTGTAAAGCTTGTAAAGCAGGGCTTTTACAACGGGACCCTGTTTCACAGGGTAATTCCCCAGTTTATGATACAGGGTGGCGACCCGGATTCTAAGAATGCAAAACCAGGCCAGCAGCTTGGTTCCGGTGATGCCGGCTATACTGTTCCCGCTGAATTCAATCCTGCCTTCATCCATAAAAAAGGTGCTCTTGCAGCTGCAAGGCAGGGCGACAATGTAAACCCTAAAAAAGCCTCCTCCGGATGCCAGTTCTATATTGTTGAAGGCAAAAAATACCCCGCTTCTTCACTCCCGGCAAAGTATACCGATGAGCAGAAAAAGATCTATGAGACTATTGGTGGAACTCCTTTTCTTGATGGCGGATATACCGTTTACGGAGAGATAACCGAAGGCCTTGATATCATTGATAAGATCGCTAATGTTGAACGCGACCAGAACGACAGGCCGAAGAAGGACCTGAAGATGACAATCAAATTAGCGGATTAAAATCCTGATTTACGAAATACGGTTTACGAATTACGATTTCTTTCAGATATCATTCGTAAATCGTAATTCGTAACTCGTAATTCGTCAAGCCGTGCTCGAACGTATAAAATATCTCACAGAGGAGATTAGCAATCTTAAGGCTGACTTGCCCGGCGACGTGGAACAGCTTCGGCTGAAGTATCTCAGCAAGAAGGGGCTTATCTCTGTTTTGTTTGATGAATTCCGGAATGTCCCGGCCGAACAGAAAAAGGAGATGGGCCTATTGCTCAACCATCTGAAGAATGCGGCCCAGCTGAAGATCGAGAACCTGAAATCGGCATTTGAGGGCAACAAGGAAGCCAACGATGAGTCTGCTGACCTTAGTCTTCCGGTCGATCAAATGGCACCCGGGACACGCCATCCGCTTTCAATAGTAAGGAATGAGATCATTCGAATTTTCGGGCAGATCGGATATACTGTTGCCGAGGGCCCGGAGATCGAGGATGACTGGCATAATTTCAGCGCTCTGAATTTCCCCCCTGAACATCCGGCCAGGGATATGCAGGATACTTTTTTCATTGCCAGGGACCCCGAGATCCTGCTCCGCACTCATACTTCATCAGTCCAGATAAGAACGATGGAGACTGAACAGCCACCGATCAGGAAAATCTTTCCGGGCAGGGTATTCAGAAACGAAGCTATTTCGGCAAGGGCGCATTGCATCTTTCACCAGGTTGAGGGTTTGTACGTTGACAAGAATGTCTCGTTCATGGACCTTAAACAGACCTTATTGTATTTTGCAAGGGAGATGTTCGGCGAAAGTACTGAGATTCGCCTCCGGCCGTCTTTTTTCCCCTTTACCGAACCGTCGGGAGAACTTGATGTTTCCTGTAATATCTGTGGAGGTAAGGGATGTAATATATGCAAATATACCGGCTGGGTTGAGATCCTGGGTTGCGGGATGGTAGACCCTGCAGTGCTTGACAATTGCGGGATTGACAGTACGATTTACACAGGATTTGCTTTTGGTATGGGTATTGAACGGGTCACCCTGCTGAAGTACCAGGTACGCGACCTGAGGCTGTTTTTCGAAAACGACCTCAGATTCCTCAAGCAGTTTACGGGGACTATTTAATATCGAATAGCGAATATTGAATGTTGAATGTCGAACTGTGAAAAAAATCATAATTCGACATTCGTTATTCGAAATTCGAAATTCAGAACTTATTCTTTCGCAAAAGTTTCACCAGCATCCAGAACCCGAATATACCTGCAAGGCCGAACACTGCAGTGCCGATCCAGCGAACCTGTTCCCACTGTGAAAGTATCGATGCACCGATGATCAGGGCCGCAAGAACGATAGCAATCGAAAGACGGTTCCCAAAAGCATCTATATGTTCGATCAGGGGCTCGAAGCCTTTGAGCTCGATCTGGGTTTTAAAACGGCCTTCCTTTATTTTACTGATGATCTCGTTGAGATCGGCCGGGATCTCTGTAACGAGCCTGTAATATTCTTTCAGCGAATCGAATACTTCACGTGCAATCACTTTCGGGTCGAATTGCCGTGAAATAAGCTCGGTTGCATATGGCCTCATTTCACCGGCAAAATCGATGCCCGGGTTCAGGACGACCGCAACTCTTTCTATTCCCATCAGCGCTTTGGCCAGGAGGTAGATCCCCTGAGGCATCCGCAAACCATATTGGACAAGTATATCAACCGATTCGTTCATGATCTTCCCGAAATCCATTTCTTCGATAGAAAGATACTTGTAATGTGCAAGCAGGTCCTTGATCTGATGTTCCAGTTCGCTGGACCTCGCAAAATGCCTCTTTCCGGAAACCAGCAGAAGTGCTTCCGTCATGCCACGTGCATCTCTCTCCAGATAGCCTAAAGTGTATTTCCCAAGAAAATTCAGGTGCTCGTCCCTTAACGAACCCATCATGCCAAAATCAATAAAACTGATCACATTACCGGGAAGTACGAATATATTTCCCGGATGCGGATCGGCATGGAAGAATCCATGTTTAAAAAGCTGGTCAAACATCAGCCTGACGGCATTTTTCGCAAGCTGGAATGTATCAAGGCCGGAAGCGTTAAGTGATGCCATGTCTGAAACCTTGATCCCGCTAACATATTCTTCAACCAGTACATACTGGTTTGTAAACTGCGTAAATATTTTCGGGACATAAATATCCGGATCGTTCTCAAAATTATGCCTGAACCTGATCACGCTTGCCGCTTCATGCCTGAAATCCAGTTCTTTTTTAATTGTGTTACCGAATTCTTTAACGATACCAATTACATTGATGGCTTCCATCTCGGGGTTATTCTTTTGCATGCGAATGGCAAAATAATTCATGAGATGGAGGTCAAGATTGATCTTTTTATCAATCCCCGGCCTCTGGATCTTAACGCAAACTTCTTCCCCGTTCAGAAGAGTTGCATGGTAGGTCTGTGCCATAGAGGCAGATGCCAGCCTGTTGGTGTCAAATTTGCTGAAAACGTCGGCGACGGAACAATGGATGTTTTTTTCAATAAAGGCAATGGCAATGTCATCAGGCATGGGGTCGGCAGCATCCTGGAGTTTTTTAAGTTCATTCCTGAGATCTTCATCGAGGATATCAGGCCGGTCGGCCAGTATCTGACCGAATTTTATAAATGTGGGGCCAAGCTCCTCCACAGCCATCCTGATCCTCTCCCACTGATTGTATTGCTCAATTCGGGCAAAGCGTTTCTTCGTCACAAGGTACTTGCCCAATCCATTTTTACTGACCCAGTCCTGGAACCCGTATTTGAATAAAACACCCAGTATTTCCCTGGCTCTTCCGAGTTCATGCATGGCCAGTCCGATTTGGGAGATTCGCATAACTCAATGATAAAAACGAAATGGCGAAAAGCGAAACATTTCGCTTTTCGCTTTTCACATTTCGCTAATTGTTTATACTTTCTTTACCGGTTTCTTTGCCGTCTTCACCGGGACTTTCTTCGCTTCGAGCTTCTTGATCCTTGCCTCCAGGCTCCGGATCTCTTCCTTAGTCGGGACATTCATCTTGTGAAGTGTGGTTTTAACCAGCTCCTGGAAATTCACCTCCAGGTTTTTCTTCGTTTCTTCGGATTTCTTAACAAGAAGGTCGAGCAGTTTTTTGGCTTCCTCTTTTGTCAGATTATTTTCCTTTGCCATATCCCTGGCTGCTTTTGCAAGCTTGTCGGTTGTCATAAAGGCATATTCGATTCCTTTATCAAGCGATTTCTTTAATTCTTCAAACATATGCACCTCCTTACTTTTTAGTAAATACTAATTTGGGCTTGCTTTCTATTTTAAGATTTAAAAAATGAAGTTCAAGATCAGCCAGGAAGCCTGAAAAATTTTTCAGGCTTTCAGCCTGGATCTCAAAAGTGGTCAGTACATTTGGTATCGATTTGATGGTACTGATCAGGTAGTTAAGCTGGTTTTTCTTATACTGACCTTCCACCAGGATCACAAAATCGGTTTGTTTGAGTTCAGGAAAAAGAACTTTTTCCTCGCTCCGGTTACTAACAAGGTAATATGAATTCCGGCATTCTTCATCCAGATAAAAATAAAGACTGTAATTGCCATGGAAATCATCCATTTTCCTGAAGCCGGCAGGCAGCTTCTGGTTAAGTAAAAACGACAGGCGGTAATCTTTCAGATGGCAGGAAACTGCGGCAAGAGTATAAAACGAAGGTTCAGCTCGTGATTCAAGCATGAATTTTTTTGCCATAATCAGAACGATTGATCATAACAAATATAATCAAATATCAAGTCTTTTCCAAGCTTTCCCCGTTTATTTTTTGCCAGACTTTCTCAGAGGCATTCTGTTCTGCTCCCTTAATCGAATAATCCTGTCCCCTTGCCGGTTGCAGTCCTTCGATAGTTAACTCAACGAGATATTGTTTTTTATAACCGCTGCCGATCTCCTCAAGGACATTAAAGCTGAGTTGCTTTTTCTCTTTCTGCGCCCATTCAATAACCTTGCTTTTAAAGTTCACTTCCTGGTTCACAAGTTCGTTGATGTCAATATAATGGTTTATTATTTTTTTGAGGATGATCCTGCGGGTGAAATTGAAACCTTTGTCGAGGTAGATCGCTCCTATCAGGGCTTCAAAAGCGTCGCCCTTAAAGGACCGGAACACGCCCGATGAAGAGTTCTCGAGCTGGATGAGATTATCTATTCCCATTCTCTGGGAAAGCTTGTTCAATTGGGCCCTGCTGACCAGTTTGGAACGCATTTCTGTAAGAAAGCCTTCATCCCTGGCTGGGAATGTCTTGAAAAGAAAATCGGCGGTGACTGCATCGAGTATTGCATCACCCAGAAATTCAAGTCGTTCGTTATTTATCCGGAGGTTTCTGATGGTTTCCTGGCTGGCCGACTTATGTGTAAATGCAAGCCGGTATAAAAAAATATTTCCGGGACGAAACCCAAAAATATTCCTGATGGCATGTTTCAGATGTTTGTCGGAATGATTAACGAAGAGGACCGTTTTTAATGTCCGGAACTTCAAAGCAAGGCGCTTAATATTTTTTTACGATCAGCGTGGCATTATGTCCGCCGAAACCGAAAGTATTGCTGAGTGCAACGTTCACAACTCTTTCCTGGGCTTTGTGGAAAGTAAAATTCAGTTTACTGTCCAGCTCAGGATCATCGGTGAAATGATTAATCGTAGGAGGAACAATATTATTCCTTACAGCCATAACCGATGCGATAGCTTCGATTGCGCCGGCAGCGCCCAGAAGGTGGCCGGTCATCGACTTCGTTGAATTGATATTGATCCGGTATGCATGTTCCCCGAAAAGTCCAAGAATTGCTTTTGGTTCGGCAATATCGCCAACCGGGGTTGATGTGCCGTGGGTATTAATGTGATCGATATCTTCGAGTTTCATTCCTGCATCTGCCAGGGCATGGCGCATTGCGAGGATTGCTCCCATACCTTCGGGATGAGGAGCAGTCATATGATAAGCGTCGGCAGAAACCCCGCCTCCGGCAACTTCAGCATAGATCGTGGCTCCGCGTGCTTTCGCATGTTCAAGTTCTTCAAGGATAAGGCCGCCCGCTCCTTCTCCCATGACAAAACCGTCACGATCTTTATCAAACGGCCTTGAAGCAGTGGCTGGATCATCGTTACGGGTCGACAAGGCATGCATCGCATTAAACCCGCCAATACCGACAGGAGTAATAGCAGCCTCGGATCCACCGGCTACAAAAACATCGGCCATGTTGTTCCTAATATAAAGCATGGCATCCACCAGTGAGTTAGCAGAAGATGCACAGGCCGAAACGATCGCAAAGTTCGGTCCCCGAAAACCATATTTAATCGAAATATGACCTGCTGCAATGTCAGCGATCATCTTTGGAATGAAAAACGGGTTGAAGCGGGGAGTCCCGTCGCCTAATGCAAAACCTGATACCTCCTGCTGGAAAGTATCCAAACCGCCGATGCCAGAAGACCAGATAACCCCAATCCGGTCTTTATCGACCTTTTCAAGATCCATTCCCGAATTTATAATAGCCTGGTCGGCACAAACTATTCCGAAGTGGGCATAACGGTCGTATTTACGAACTTCTTTTCGGTCGAAATAATCTTCAGGGTTGAAATTTTTGACCTCGCAGGCAAAGCGGGTTTTAAATTTAGAGGAATCGAAGCGGGTGATCGGGCCTGCACCACTTACTCCTTTAACCAGATTATTCCAATACTCATCGACCGAATTCCCCAGCGGTGTAATCGCGCCAAGGCCAGTTATAACAACTCGTCTCAAAGCTTTCTGATTGATGGTTAAATTACATTTGTTAAAGGAGACTCCCTGTTAAGGAAGTGTTTGTCATCATACAATACAAGCGTAGAAATCCTTACTTGGTGTTGTTTTCAATGTAAGCAATTGCTTCACCTACTGTACTGATCTTTTCGGCCTGATCGTCGGGGATGGCAATATCGAATTCCTTTTCAAATTCCATGATCAGTTCAACAGTGTCCAGGGAGTCAGCACCCAGGTCATTTGTGAAACTTGCTTCAGGTGTAACTTCACTTTCATCAACACCAAGCTTATCAACAATGATAGCTTTTACTT
>Ga0208103_1000011_pt1 | contig 170200 bp, 281 predicted proteins | sample CryBogmetaGMA75M_FD_184550 | JGI IMG/M metagenome (GOLD analysis project Ga0208103, IMG submission 184550) | Freshwater microbial communities from Crystal Bog, Wisconsin, USA - MA7.5M (SPAdes) | ecosystem: Environmental > Aquatic > Freshwater > Lake | place: Crystal Bog, Wisconsin, USA... | reverse complement strand
CGTCTAAGTTGTCATCATTTTTAATAATGTCAATTATTATACTTTTTAGATGGTTGTATTTAGCTTGCACAGAACGATCGTCAATCTTTATATTTGCATAGGTAGGTTTAGTTACCCAAGTGTCTTTAAGTATTGAATATACTCCGCTAGACGTTGCAGGATTGTCTAAATCTTCTACATATACCTCAACAGGGTGTCCAAATAAAGATAACTCATGTTTTTTATTAAATAGCGACTTCTTAGCATCTAAGAATTCTCCAACAATAGGACAATTTTTATGTATTCTGTCATAATCGACTATAACGTGTAAATCAACATCTGAATACTTTGTATAGTTAAAGTTAGCCGAGGAACCAGTAAAGACTATATCTGAAACATCATGTTTGTCTAAGTCTACATCTAAGAAACCTATAAAGAGATCAGCTATTTCTAATAACTTATCTCTAACCTCTTTCTTTAATATGAAATTATTCCAGAGTTTAGGATTGAGTACCTTATGATACTCAATCCCTTTTATCTCATGAATTAGTCTATTTATATTAGGTAACATCATTACCCTCCTTACTATATAGTCCAGAAGTTTACTATCCTAGGTATGATTGACGGAATCTCAGCACCTCTTACTAACAAAGTACCCCCTCCGTAGAGAGCTCGATCTACGGGGTCTATTTCTTGGTTATCATCACTACGTACCCATGTTGTATCCCCAAACATAGATTCAAAAGTAGCAGTTACAGTGTACTCTGTCCCAGAACCTCCCTGCATCTTGACAATAGAATGTGCAGGTATTTGAGATCTCACATCCCCCGTAATACAGAAATTAAAGTAGCTTGATCCCCAAGTTTGAGTATTCGGTGTTACAGCTGTCCATGAATATGCCATTATTTAATCTCCTTAAATTATAGTTACCCCCACAAGGAAGTAACGCTAAATATAATATAAAAATTAAAAAAAATAGAGGCTTAAAAAGCCTCTAAAAAATTATGAAGAAAAGAGTTAACCCCTATATATCTTAAGGGCAGTCTTATGCGGAACTTTAACAGGAGATTTACCTGTCTCTATAATAGAGTCTGTTAAACAGTTAATTACTTCTCCAGATTCAAAAGTATTTATGTAATAGACAGGTCCTGTATAAAGTACAGACATGAGAGCTACAACTTGTTTATAGTACTCCTTATACAAAGCTTTAATTTCATCAGTATCATCGATACCGTATACGTATATAGAGTACACTGGAGCTATCACAACTTCACTATTAAACTCAGTAGGGTCAACCATCTTTTCAAAGTTAAGAGACGCTCTAACACAAGGCTTCTGTTCTTTATTCGTTACAAAAATTGTATTTTTTTCTAAATTTATAATCATGCTATTTTCCTTTCCAAACTAAATTGTTATTGATGTCTAATTCTATTTTCTTAGTGTTAAACCTTAGAGATCCAACGTACATAAATCCATGAACTCCTAAGGATATTTGAGACTTATGTACTAATTTTACATCTATCCTATGAAGCGTGTTAAAATACTCATCTAAGTATATCAAGGTAGGGGCATCTACGTAATAGAGCTCTCCTAACACACTACCAGTACCTTCACCTAAATCAGATACTAGGGGAAATTTACCCATATGGTACATTATAAAGGCATCCTCAGTAGTAAATTCTCCCTTATAAATGACTTCTGGCTTGTCTATCATATCATGAAGCATGAAATTCTTTTTCATGTTGCAATACAGGAATACTGGAAATGAAACTCCTTCGTTTTCTGATATGAATTTTAAATTATCTAGATTGTAGGTCATTGTTACACCTTCAAAAAGAAATCACTATTTTCATTAATACATTTTATAACTGACGAGAGATGTTCCTCATGTAAACATCCTAACTCTTCATCAAAGGAACTAAGTTCTAGAATATCTAAAACATAAAATACGTCATCTAAGGTTATTATTCTTTCTATAACCTCTCCAGAGTCGAAATTGTATAAAAAGCTAACCCCTGTATCCGAGTTCCGTGCAATTCCATGTTCGTATAAACTGGTATCTGGAGAGTCTCCCAGATAATCATCACATTCAGACAGTGCTTGAAACATTACCCAACCCTTCTTCTAACTACAAATACTTAATCTGGGAAATCAGAACCATCACCTTCTGACATATAACATGACATGTCTACCCTCTCTACTATAAAATCACTCATAGTTACCATAGGCTTCCCCTCAGCCAACTCTGAGATTATAAAGTCTAGAACTACTGAACCGTCAGCATCAGGTTTAAGTTTTATGATATATGCAAAGATATCAAAATTAATGTTTATACAATTTCCGTCGTCATGAGCACTGATACTCATGAAATCCTTAGTATTTATTAAGTAATTCTTAGCTCGTATTAACATGTCTGCTCCTATTTTAACATTTCTAATAACATACGTAACTTACCTTGGAGTATTTTAGATATCTGTAACTGATACCTCAAAAGGTATTCGATATCTTGGACACTAAAATCATTAAGTTTTTCTAATACTTCTCCGTCACTCATAAGAGGAGTCCAGATAGATATCTTGGAAGGGGGAGTGTTTCTATTACGTCTCCCCCAGATAACCTTTGCCATATTAATCCCTCAACAAGTCCATATTCTCTTCTGTAAATTTCTCAAATTTAGGATGATTAACTATTTTAAGTAACATGTCCTTAGATGACTTTATTAAATCCTTGAGTAGTAATATTTTGAATTCATCTTTGAGTTTGAAAGAGTATTCTAGGATATTTGTTAATTGAACATCATTAGATTTTAACGCTTGACATACTAAGGCGGAGACTAATGCAAAACTTACATCAGGTTTTGTAGGAACTTTAGTACACTTCCCTGCTAAGATTGTTTCCATATTCGGAAGCTCTCCATACAATCGAGTATACGTGTAAAACTCATGAGCTGTACTGTCTCCGATAGTACCTGAAATGAGACTCATGGCTCGTTCTAAATCCAAGACACTCAGGATACTGTTAACCTTCTCCCATGTTCTAGGAGTACAAAAAGAATTTTCATCATTGGAAGGGTCAAACTTGTGGAGGTCGGCACCTTGCCTCCAGTTTAAGAATCCCATAATCCTACTGTCAAATCCTCTAGGAAGTGCCCATGTTTTCCAGTCATCGAAATCTACGGATACGTCTAAGTGGACAAGTCTATTTCCTAACGCTTTAGACATCTTGTAAGCTACTGACTTATCTGTGACTCTATTACCTGCACACATTATTAAACAGTTGTCTGGAATTAAGTGTTCTCCGAGTCTTCTATCTAGGACTATTTGATAAGCAGACGCTTGAATGCTTGGAGCAGCTGCTGATATTTCATCTAGGATTAGGATATTTATAACATCAGGACTGTCATCCATTTGGAATACCAAAGGTTTTAACCATATTGCTAAAGTTTTGTCATCATTCGGAACTGGGATACCTCTCAAATCTACTGGACTGTAATTTACAAGTCTTATGTCAGTAACTTTTACTTTCTTACCTAGCCTTTTCTCTAAAGTTTCTCCTACTTGCTTCATGGCTTGAGACTTCCCTACCCCTGGAGATCCCCAAAGCATTATTGGTTCAACATCCTTAGGTGATGTAGCAGAAGTACAATAGTCTGCCATTAAATTAATTAATTCATTAACCCTGATTTTACTTGAAATGTTAGCCATGTTTTTCCCCTTTTTCTACATAATAATTAAACTTAAACTTTTTTTAAAACCTTACCTAATTAGAATAGCAGATTATTTTTAATAAGTCAATACTTGGATTCTCAATTGTAAACTAATGTGAATTTAAACTTTTTCTGTATAGTAAGCCCACTCAAATCCGCCAGAAGTTTTACGTTTACCTTTACAACATCTCCTAATACATGAACATGATGAACCTACATCCAAGGAAGCTTGATTTAAACTTTCGTATATAATGCCCTTGGTCAAATTAATAACTTTTTTAGGTCTAGTGGAAACGGGAGAGGGAAGTATCTTGGAATAGCTTATACTTTCATTATAGTAAGCCCATATAAAATCTCCAGCACTCCCGTACTTACCTTGACAACATCTATAAAGACTAACTCTATCAACACCTGTTTCAGAAGAAGCTTTAGATACACTAACGTATACTTCCAAAGTTGTTAAATTTATAACTTTTCTCTTATTAGGATTAGATTCTCCTATTCGTCTATCTTGTTCTGAAGTATGTGGATTTTTTCTACCCATTTTGGCATCACTTATCCTCTTTTTAATATTGTCAGGCATTGTTTTACCGAAGTTAGGATTAAGAGACCCTCTGAAGGATATACTCATTTTTCTTTTTACATCCTCCGAGCGTTTACATCCTAAGTTAGTTTCAGCTAGAGGTCTACTGTTGTAACCAAGTGTATATGAATTTTTAGAATCTATGTAAAATTGCTCCCTAGCCGTTATTAATTTTGAGTTGATACCCAAGTCCTCAGTTAGTTGGATACATTCTATAACTTCAAATATAAAACTATCTTTCCCATACTTATTGTAAGCCCTCTGGAGTTTAATACTATGATGTTTCCCCTTATTGAGGTCACAGAAATGCTCGTATTTTCTATGATTCATGCGTATTGAACTTCCTACATAAACCTTCCCGTTTATAGTATTCCGTATTTGATATATTCCTACTTTATTAGACAATACTAGACCTCTCTTAATTTAATGTGAGTTCAGGCTCTTCCTATATCTTAGATAAGATGTGGTACCGAAAGGTGCTTTAGGAATATGATCATCGGTAAACAAGAAAAGAGTGGGAATTCCCTCAGAAAGTTTATATGAATTTCCAAACCCACACTCCCCATCGGATAAAATAACAATTCCAACGATACCCTGCATGTCTACGACATCGGTATCTTTAAGAAATCTAAAACATGCTTCGAAGTCAGTTCCTCCTCCAGAATGAGGTTTATTTTTTATAACATCCTTGACATCCTCAAATTTTTCAAAGTTGTGTATAGCTGTATCGAAGTATCCCAAATACCCACTCATGGATCCAAATTGATTGATAGCTCCCACAATTTCAGAATACGCATCTGAAATATCTTGCTCACTCATAGATCCTGAGATATCTATAAAGAATGCTATATTTTTAACAGTCTCTTCTTCATCATTAAAATCAGGTAGCAGGCATTCAGACATGGAATATAATCTCTTATCTGGAGGGTTAAAAGAGTAGTCTGCTACCTCAGGTTGGATAAATTCAGAGAGCAACTGTCTCCAATCCTTTTTAGGAGGTTGAAGATTAGCTAATAAATCCTTAAGGAATGAAGGAGTTTTCCCCTCCATCTTTCCAGCAGCTAACTTTGCTGCATCTTCCATCCTTTGTTTCCACTCGTCCTCAGAGACTTCACCCATCTCACAGCCTTCACCATCTTTATCATCTGGATCACCTTGACCTTTGGCAGGATCCTTGCCCCATTGACCATGGTCATCTAATGTTTTCATAGCTTTGCCCTTGCCTTCACTAATTTGTTGGGCTATGTCATTATAAATAGCTTCGGAACACATGCCGTCATACTTTTTATCATATAAACAACCCTCAGGCATCTTGAATGTATCAGCTTCAAATTCTTTAAGAATAGAGTGTATGGCGAAATCACTTGCATAGTTGAAAACCATGTGATCTCTTGTACCTTTTCTTCTAATATGACCCAATGCAATATGCATAATTTCGTGAGCCATAACCCATTTTAATTCTCCCATGTTCATTTTATCAAGGAATTCAGAATTGAATATTATCTCACTCCCATTAGTAGCAGCCGTTTCAATGGAATCGTCAATACGATACTTCAGCCAAAGACTCAAACATCCAAAGAAACAAAACTCTTTATGCATAAGCTTACTCTGAGCTAAAAATACCTTACGTTGCAATTGTTTTAAATCGGAAGCCATGTGTGTCTCCTTTAAATTTACCCTACAAATAAAGATTAGCATATAAACAAGCTAATGTCAACATGCTAATCCTTATTTACTAAGTTATTGTTACAAACTCATCTCGAATTTCCAGTTACCACTATTATGAATTGAATAAATATTATTTTCTTCTAATATTTGATCTGCTGTTTTATCATCTGAATACGACTTTGGAAACATTTCTTTCAGTTTATGTTTTTGGTATGTCTCTCTCGAGTATATGGCATGCTTCCCAGTCTTCATATATTTAAGTTGTACTCCAGTATCCTTAACAAACTTGAATCCGTTTTTAAAATATACTGAATCTTTGTAGTTAGGGGTCCAGTCCCTATCACAATATGTTATTATTTTTGTATAATCTTGTAGCCTACACCTATTAATACTATGTTTCAATAGTTTTGAGAAACCTCCAACACATGAAGAGTTTAGTAGTGTAGCAAATCTAGCTATTTCTATGCCTTCTTTATGTTTACGAAAAGAAATACATGAAACTAACTTAGAACCTTCATATAGCCCTAAAGCAAAGTTACTATTAACATCCCCATGTAGATGATTGTTATCAAAGAAATCTCTTCTTTCTTTTATAGAGACTTCTTTAACTTTAAGTTTTCTAGCTTGATATCTAATTTCAGATTTTCCCAGACATGACTTGATCATGGACTTAACAATATCTAAATTGTCATGTTCCCAAACATGATATAGCTTAATCCCTTTTTCTAAAGCTAAGTCTGATTTCATTTTATGATAGTGTTTATCTTTATATTTAGAGCTATGGTGGTAAGTTCCATTATATTCAAATCCAATATTTAATTCTAGAGTCAGTATGTCAATCTCTTTAGGAGTTATTATCCTTCTATCATTTAATGTTATCACAAAACCTAAAGATTCTATTAAATCAGATAGAACTTTCTGGGAAGCCCCAAATTTAGCAGGAAAACATTTAGGACACTTTATAACTCCACATAGGGCATGTTTGAAGATAGTTCCACAAGCCTCATGTTCTATACTATAGTTAGACCAACTTAAATAATCCCCAGTACTACTTCTATTAAAAACACCCGTGTAGTCTCCTAGAAGAGTATACCCTTTATTCTTCAATCGGATGTTCCATAAATGTTCTACGGCACCCATGCGTTTCGAGATACTCTGTTTAGATATCTTTGAACACCTCATAGCATGATAGACTCCGTACCTTCTAAAAGTTGTACTCCTCTGTTTATTTTTCACATCCTCATTTTGATTAGGAGACGGATACCCGTATTTAAGAATGTTTGTATCTCGCCCCTGCTGAATTATATCTATATTCTGGAGAGAACAAGGATACCCATATTTGAGAATATTTGTTTTCTTAATCTTATCTTTTATCTCTGGAGATTGATTAGGATATTCATACCCGTATTTCAACATATTAGTATTCTTACCTTTATCTCTAAATTTAGAGACTTGGAGGGTATAGGGAACTCCATATTTTCCAATGTTAACTTTTTCGTTTTTAACATGTGCAAGTCTTTTTACTTCGGACGAACTTCTAAGATTAAAGTTAAATAATAAGAAATATTTTTTAAGAGTTATATCACTTATTCCCCAAATAGTTGCTAGTTCTACGAAGGATTTCCCACTTTTATAATCTTCGTGGATATCCAACCAATCTTCTCTATCAGTTTTAGAATACCATATTCCATTCTTAGCTTTGATACAACCGAAATGGGGATTAAGTTTTACAGGCATTCTTTCCCTAACTATTAATTTTAGGACGGCTGATCTATCACGAATGTGCATATTAAAATTAGTAAAATATTTTTTTAAAATGTTTCTACAAATTCCATGCATGCTGGATAGTTCTACAAAAGATTTCCCACCTAAATACTCAGCATAAATACCTAGCCAATCTTCTTTATCGGTCTTAGAGTATAATTTACCGTCCTTAGCTTTTATAAATTCTTTTGACAATCCAAACTCCCTGATATTTATGTATACTAATCTTACCACATAATTAAAGGCATGTCAATGGGTTATCTACTCATCTCTTTAATCATCATTATCTTATTCAAGGTTTTTTCTGGAATATGCTTCTGATAAGCTTTTATTAAGTCCACATACTCCATAAATTTATCTATATTCTTTAATATAAATTCCTCACTCAGTACATTATTGTATATGACTAAAGATTGGCTTAATAGCTTAAAGTGTTTACTAATTATTTCATCACTTAATTTATGATAAGAGATAAGTTCCCAAACTACGTTATTATTAAACATGTCTAAGAATTCTAAATCTATGACATGTTTATTGTTGGATATATAATGCCAGTCTACTTTATTTCTTATAGCTTGTAGCTCGGATATATTTAATTTTTTCCAATTCTTTAATAGATAATCCGATCTAATCTTTCTCATTGGGACTCCTAGTAACTACCTGAATGGATAGAATTTTACAAACAACACATTCATGAAAAACAACTACGTAGACTCCAACAGAGTCTACTATCTTTCTTATATGTCTAATAAGATACCTATGTTTACAATTTTTCATGAAAATCTCCTCTCCCATTTATTATAACATATATAAGAGAGGATTTCAAGAGGTTATATGTCAGTTCCTATTATCTCCATCTCAGTTATAGTGACGTAGTAGATATTACTGCAAGATCCCACCATATTATTTATTCTAAAATAGCTATAATTTGCGTTATTGGGAAGATCAAAGTCTTGTTTAACTTGAGAGTTAAGTACCTGATTAGTTTGAGTATCTAGTATTGTCCAGATAGTTCCATTATTACTTCCTTCAAACGTCCATGCCTTCGGAAATACTACACTAACAATACCACCGCCCATGAATAATGTATAAGAACTTATTGATTTCGGTGAACTGAACTGATACTGTAGCCATTGAGGTGTACTAGACGAAGGGTTGGAAAACCAAGAGTCATCAAAATTACGATTAAAAGCCATCCATGCACGAGAACCCATACCATAATTAGTAGAACTAGCATTAACTTCACCACTGGGTAGAATATAACTTGTCATTATAGGCACCTGATTTATAGGATTCTGGACTATCTCGGTCATTTTAGAAAGAAATCCAAATAAACTAGGTTTAATCATACCGTACACTCCCCAGCAAGCGTTACACAGTTTACAGCATCTACAAGAAGAGAAGCTATAGCATTAACTCCAGCAGTCTTAGTATGGAGACTGTAACTTTGGACTACCATGCCTCCAGTACCCACAATTGTAATTTTTCCAACCCCTACCTGTTTAACTAAGCAAGAAAAACCGACACTTAAAGTATTTGGAACATTTAAAGTGACATCTAAGGCAGAGTCTATTCTTATTATAGAAGTGTTATCCAAGTCTAATAAAGTATAACTATCTGTTTTATCGGATATGCTAGAAAGAGGGTTATTTAAGTATGTGTATAAGGTATCGAAATCAGCATTAACTTCACCAGCAGAAGCTTCGGTATCTGGAGTAAATGTATAAGGTTTTCGAATTACAGGCGACTGTATTAATTCTAAATATTCACACTGAGCCCAATTAGTATTTATAGATGTCATGTATATTCTAAAAGAAGAATATGAAGTGTTACTAGCCACATTAAAAGTCTGTGTTGGACTGTCTACATTCCAAGTTACATTTGTAAAAGTAGCTAGGTCTATCCAAGTTCCATTAGATCCATCAGTTGTGTTGTTAGAACCTTGGACTTTAAAATTAGTAGGGGCTCCTTCAATAGTGTTTATTCCAGGTGGGGGGAAAGGCATACCCTTATGGACTACCGCAGTATACTTAATGGAATCGAGTTTATAATTCCCAGTAGTTTTATATCCTATATATTGAGGGGTATCCCCCGAGCCAGCTATCCATGTATGACCGTATCCAGTAAGAGGTTCAAAAGCCATCCATGGATGATACCAAATACTCCCACTAAACTGGGAAGAACTTGAAAAAGCTAATCCACTAGGCGTGGTATTACTTGTCATAACTGGAACGAAACTAGATGTCATATATTTTCCCCCTTCACACAGTGTTAGCTATATTTATAATATAAACTAAATCAAGACAATATCAACAAGTGTTTATTAAACACTTGGATTACTACGTATATCTGTATCATAGCCTTTTATATTATAGATATAATAAAGAAAAGGTAGAGTGAGTATATGATTAAAAGAATTATATCAGTCATACTAATAACTATCTTTGTTAACGCAATTCCAGCATTCAGTAAGAATACTAACAGTTCTTTTAAATCAGTTACAGTAGGGGGTGTAATTGTTAAAGTTATAACCACTAAACCCTCGAACATTAAAGAATCCAATACTTTAAAAGGTTATACGTCTGGAATAAATGCTTCATACTTCAATGTTAATACTCGGAAAACTATAAAATATGGAGACTACCGCAGACCTTTCATAGTTTTTAAGAAAGATAAAACTATATTAATAACAGACGATAAGAAAGACGTGCTAGAAGGAGACTCTCCAGTTTCAGCAGGGTCATGGCTCGTTAAGGACAGCGTACAATATTCAACACAAGATAAATTTAGCAAACAATTTAAAAATGCAAGAGTTCCTAGGACATGCTTTGGTATGGATAAAGAGGGAAATGTGCTATTAGTTACTATATCAAATGCAAATCTAACTAAGGCTTCAAGTATCATGAAGAAACTAGGATGTATTAGATCAATAAACATGGATGGTGGAAGCTCAAGCACTCTTAAATACGAAAGCAAGATGAGATTTGGTGGCGGAAGAAGGGTTGCTAATTATATAGTAGGTATTTCATAACCTAAATTACTTTCTAAGCACTCTATTGAATCTCTCCTATGCTTAATAAGATACTTTATAAATTTTATGCTATTCAAATCATTACTTACAAGTAATACTCTAGTAACGGTTTCTCTCTTATCGTGTTTATTAAACCTAATAGGACTACTGCTATCTTTAAAGCAAGTAGTGGGGTTTGTCAAGATAATATCAAACTCTTGACAAAGTTCTTCAAGAATATCAAATTCTAACGGACTTAAATTAGAGATATATGCCTCAAACCTTTCCAAACGAAGAACCTCCCCTTCATACTTATAATATAAAAGGGAGTTATCAACTCTAGAATATGTTATTCGGTCATTAGATTAATGAATATTTAGTTATAATATTGTGATTTTTTAGAATGATACCAGCCTTATGCATGTAATTAGATCCTACGATAGTTAATGGATTCTTAACCACATATTCTAATAATTTAACTCCATTTTTAAGTTCTATTATAAATATAGTTTGTGTTGGGATATGCTTAGAGTGGTATACCAAATCTCCAGCTGGAGTATTACCTGCGTATTTTAAATCCGTAGAGTCTATAGCATATTTTAATTTTAACAAGTTATCTAAAGTCCCGTTTCCTACAATAAGAATACGTTTGTCAACTTGTTTCTCTAAGAGATATTTTAAAGAACCTAACTCAATATGAACACTCTTGAGACTATCCGTTAAAACGTAGTTCATGAAATGATTATTTATATCAGAAGATGACTTCATGACAGCCTTATCTATAGTATTCATATCAGAAGGCTCATCATATATAAGTTCTCGAACAACTCCAAGATCATGCCCATATTGAATATAGACTGGCTTAATCTTCTCTACGGGTATATTTCCACTCAGCTCGTCTACGCTAAATTCTATATCCTTATCGGTTAAAGATATTTGAGAAACTAAACTAACAATACTACTATTGTAAATATTTCTAGCAACTCTTTCACCGTATTTAGCCAATTGCTTTTTATAGCCACTCTCAGGAAGTATTTTTAATTGATCTTTAAATGATTGTATGTACTTTTCCATGCCTTGTCTCCTTAATTCATTAATTCTAATGCTTTTTGTACGTCTATAAATTTCCATGTCATTAACTCTTGCTTAGTTATCCTTAATCTAGCACATAGGGAGTTAATCCTTTTATCAAATAATTTCCAACTAGTCAACAAACACCTCCACCGTGAAAGTAGTAAGACCCTCAAAAGTAGCTGTGGTAACACATCCACCGTAATGACAAATACGGTCTAGATTTTCGAACGAATAATTATTATCACAGAATGTAACTAAGTTTGAAATATCTCCATCGAGTTTAGCTAGAAGTTTTTCTTCAGAACCTCTGAACAAAGTTACTAAGTACTTTTGAATAGTTTTATTTCTACTTGCAATACGATGTACTTTTAGAGTTCCGTTAACTTCTGATACTTTCATAAAATAGTCCTCTTAATTAACCTTACTTAACTAGTATACACTATCTTTGATATAATTGCAAGTCTATGTAACAGTATATTAAAAAAATATTCTTTTTTTAACTACCATGTGCCTACTTGTTATTAAGTAATATAGGGAATCCTTATACCCATCTATTATATTTATACGTAGTCCTTTAGGGAGTTTACATAACTTCAGTCCAATGATATCATTTCTGGATTCATTGGTAGTTGAGTTTATATAAAAACCAAATTGACGTAGTATTGGATTTATTATTATTTTAAGTAGACTCCTATGACTTACTAAAGTGTACACTCCAGAAGTGTCTGCTTTGAATATTAGTCCTAGATGAAGATTCAGATAGTCCTCCTATTCTGAAGAGGCTTCTCAGTCCAAATTAATAGACCTCCCTTATTTGGCTCTACCAAGTCTGCCGTTGCATTATAGTTATCTTTCTTCATGAAGTATACCCATGCCTTACTTCCATTACTCAATGTTATGATATCTCTATCATACATATGAGGGTACCCCTCAAGCTGGTCTAATCTTTCAAAGGTATCCCCAGAGACTTCATAAAGTTCGCCAAGGACTACGTTACCACCCACATCATCCAACATAAGTGCAGGGTAGTATCCTAAGTCCAACATCTTAAATTTAGTAGTAGTTTTAAATGTTCCAACATACTTAGAGTCTCCTAAAACTTTGTTATTTCTAAATCCTTTTTTAAGACTTCCATATACAAACACTAACGCAGGATTTTTATACTCAGGCAGCCTACCTCTCTGTTTATTCATATCTTCCAGCTCCTTCATAAATTTAATCACTTTATAATTATAGATGACATTGAATACAAAGTCAATGTCATCTACTAGACATGTAAACTTAATGTTACAATCTAACCACCATGTTCAGATTCCATTTTTTTAAGATAAGTATAATAAAGGGGAATCTCCGAAAGATGAGCTAGTGCTATAAGTTTAGCCACTTCTTTATTTGTAGTATGCTCCATTTCAACTTTAATACCCATGGCTAATTGTTCTGGATCAGGTTTTACTTCATCCTCAGAATAGTGTCTAAATCCTAGCTTATCCAAATACTCCTGAATTTCATCACTAGGTTCTTTATTTTCTTTTATTATCTTTTTAAGTTTACCTAGACTCATGGAATCCACCTCTCTTTTTATATCCTCATTTAGAATATAAAGAGGGTCAAGTACCCATGATATTTCTTTAAAATAATTTTTACCGTTTATAACACATTTCTTCATCTTCTCAAGGTACCTGCCTAAGAAAACCTTAGCTTTAGGATTTAACTCTAAAAATTCTCCCATAGGAAGACTACACTTCTTCCCACTGTTACAAAAAGTACAGGCGATGATAAGATTATCAAGAGAAGCTATCCCCTCAGAAGATTTAGGAACTACGTGATCTACACTCATCTTTCTTTTCTCAGAATAATGATTTCCACAGTACGCACAGGCTACCCTAGCTTTGATAGCATACTCTTTCAACTGTTTCTTTATGGATTTTGCAGACTTTTTTACGGGTTTCTTCTTATAGTTCCCCATGATTTACCTACCAATCTCTATCCATATCTACCACTACTGGAATTATAAAGTTAGGAGAACATCCTTTAGAGGCTTCCAACTCTTCTTCAGATTTAGGAATATCTCCTTGGATAACTTTACCGCATTTAATACATTCAATTCTATTTTTAAAGAAACCTACATACTTTTTATGGTATCTATCTTCACACTTACAATCTTCTTTTACGGATATATCCATAGTTTCAACTAGAATACAACTAGAACATGTACCTAGGTAATTGGGAATAATCTCTTTCCCACATTCTTTACATTTCATTGGTCTTATACCCCCTCATTCCTATCTCAAGTATTTTCTTTAATTCATCTCGTTGTCTTTTTAATTCTATTATAAAAGTGTCGTCTTCGGAGTATTTTCCCTTAGCTAGATAACTTTCTAAGTTACCAATATCTTTAGCTAAGTCATTAAGGTATCCTTCTTCGAATTCCATACTTAAATATGCCCCTATTATTTTATTTTCATGGTATCCTAAATAACTTACCATGTTTCTAACCTCGGAGACAGTACGCTTTTTACAACCGTCTCGAATAACTGTACTTAGATTTCTCCAATTTATTAATTCCATAAGTTAATTAATAATGTTTCCTTTCCACTAATCCCTTGATTGACTACTTACAAATAGTATAACATAGTGTTAAGGATAATTCAAGTAGGTGAGGCTAATTATTAAGATATGTTAAACAAAAAAAGGATAAGTAACCTCATCCTTTTATTAGTATTTAATTTTTTAGAGTTACCCTGGGATTTAATTCCCCAGTAACTATCTTATTTAAGTACCATTGGGTTTTTTCCCTTATGAAGTCAGCACAGTCGTCTGGTTTTATCTTAGGATAGTATGGGATGAAGCAGATATCGATCTTTCCAACACTTGAAGTTTTAGGGTTTTCTTTTCCAAACTGATAATGTGTTTTTAAATTTTCGATAGTTACTTTAGTAAAACCCTCGTTAAATAATAACTTAGCATTTAATTCAAATAGTTTTTCTATTTGAACTTTAGTTATAGGATATTTACCTACTTTCTTAGGAGACTCATACCCCAGCATAGCCGATACAGCCACTCCAATACTCTTGGTATTGCCTCCACCAGTATGTTGAGCATAGTCATCATCCGATGTATTATCATTAGCTTCTATTTTATGATCTCCATGATACACATCCCCGTTTCCAGCTATTATAAAATGGTAATGTTCAAAGTCAGTAGCGTTAGGGGTATACCCTGAAACAGACCAATGATTTATTATACGTCTTCCTGTCATGATCACAATCCTCCATTATTTCTAAGTTTAATAGCTTCCCTATTTTGTTTATAAACATTATCAGGCTCTCTCTCCTGTCTCACTTTTCTTAAATAGAAATCCATAAGCTTAACTATCTCGTTAGCAGACATCTCTTTAATTTTAGCTTCTCCAGTAGCCTTATCAAAATCAACCGCTCCATAGACTTGAGAGATAGCATCATATAAATATCTCTTTAGTTTATTCTCATCTTTGAGAATCTCGAATCCCTCAACACCTCCAAGTACTCTGAGCTCAATATATTTATTATTGTGGAGTCTATTTACGTTTGTAAATTTTTCGATACGGAACTTAGCAACAGAGGCATCGAATTTATTAGAGTGGAGTAGATCATCAAGACTGGAATTCTTAATAGCATCAAGAGTATCTCCCGTCATACTATCCTGATATGAAGTAGCAAAGATAACATGGTCTAAAAGAGATATAGTGTACCTATAACTTTCATCTCGTTCTGGATTGTTGTGTCTAAAGACAGTTTTATAACCTTGTTGAGTAGCTATGATAGTAGATGTTAATTTGTTGTATCCGAGCTTTCCATAATGTTCTATTGTATCGCTTATAAGGCTTGGGAGACTAAAGGAACTACTGGACAATCCTATATGATAACCGCAAGATTTATCAGCATGGAATCCATTCTCAGCTAAAGACGTACATATTCTAGGAATATAATCAATAAAATTTTTATAGGATACTACTGGGGATACCATCTCGACCCCTCCAGAACTCAAAGAACCGTCATCTACGAATTCCCATGATCTCTTACCACTAATATCAAATTCATCCATTTCCCTCATAAGTCTTACAGGTCCAGTATGTTCTATATCATTCATTACAAGATCAGCTTGAGATTCGTCAGAGTCACGCCCACTCCCATTCCCGATGTTATCAGAAACTGGTTGCTCAATTATCATTTCAATACCCATTAATAACTCTGCCTTTAGGGATTTGAGGGTATCTAAAATATTACTTAAATTATGCACATATAGTAGGAAATCTTCAAAGTCTTTTTGTTTAGCCTCTAGGAGCTCTTCGCCTTCTAATCCAGTGTCGTCAATCCAAGCTTCGTCAGGTATATCTTTAAATATTTTTAAGTATTTATTATAGTCTTCTATTATGGTTTCACATTCATTAAGTCTCTTATCTATTTCAGATTTTTGTTCATTTAGAAGGCTATGACTATCTCCACTAATATTAGTATCTAGTTCCTCTACATCATTAGGAAGGTATATGTTAGTTTTCTCGTGTAAGTAGTCAAAACATTGGTTTCCTAGAATATGGTAAATAGTATCTATATAATCGTTAAACTCTACTATTTTAGCATTGAAAGAGTCTGCATCATCCCCAATATAGATGTCGTCCAAATAAGAATCCTGCCCAGAGGATAAATCATCCCCACCCATCAAATCGTTCTCATAAATAACTTCAAGTTCAATAACGAGTTCTATATCTTTAATGATTCTTTGATAAACATTTCTATTAAGACCTTCGTTTAAAAGTCCTTTTCCAAGTTGTCTTATATTCTCTAAACTCATTCTAAAATGGAACCTCGTCTTCTAAACTACGTACATTACGTGCACTATGTATTACACCATTGATTACGTACTGTTCTCCACCTTTAAGAATCTCCGTGACTTTTCCTAGATTAGTTATATCTCCAACTTTTATAGGGGTAGATTCTTTAGCTTTTTCAACTCCCTTATTCCATTGAGCAGTCTTTCTCTTCTCTTTATATTCTTTAGACTTATCCAAGTGACTTTGAGAAGTAGGATTACTAGAAGGAGCTCCTTTATAATTAATACCCCTAACATAAAAGTCAACTAGCTTAACTATTTCTTTAGCAGACACTTCTTTGACAATAACTTTACCTTCGGAATCAAAATCAATACCTCCATAAACTTGTGAGATAGCATCATATAGGTATTTTCTTAGCATACTTTCATTTCTAAGAACTCTAAAACCTTTTCCGCCCCCCAGAACCCTAAGTTCTACATAGTTTTTATGCAATAAGTTTGTATTTGAATACTTACTGTTCATAAATTTAAGCACTTCTGTATCAAATTCATTAGAGTGTAGTATCTCATCAAAACTCTTACTTCTTAGACGATGGCCACCTACCCAACTCATCAATGATTCTGCATAGGAAGTAGTTTCGTCCCTACTATACTTATCATTATGTCTATAAGTAGCTTTATACCCTTGTTGAGTAGCTATTATGTAAGAAGTTAATAAGTTATAACCTTTAGCTTTATAGTAATCCATAATCTGTTTAATCATATCTTGGATATTAAAGTTGTAACTAGACAAGCCTATATGATAACCACAAGATTCATCAGATTCAAAAGATTCTGCATTCAGAGCATTACAGAGTTGAGGTATTAAATTTACGAAATCATCAAAACCTACAACAGGGGATACCAATTCAACCCCTCCCTCATTAAGGGAACTATCTGTTTCATAACTCCATTGACCTAAACCTTCAACCTCAAATTCAGTCATGAGTTCTCCAGCAGTAGTATCTTCAAGATAACGTCTTACGTCATCAGGATCAACACCTCCTTCACTACCTACCTCACTACCTACCTCACTACCTCCTCCAGAATAGTCATCTATAGTTAATTCGACAGCATGAAGAGTATTCTTTTTAGCAGGGTCTAGTTCATATTTTTGATTATATAATTCAATAAGACGATCTCCCAGTACATCTAACAACTTACCCTTAGCCTCAGTTATCTCTTTTTCATAAGTAACTTCCGCATCCTCTGGATAGGTAAAGTTTCCATGTCCTTCACCATAAGGCACTTCAGTATATTCAAGAAAATATTTGTTGGGCATATCTTCAATCTCTGGTATATATCTTTCATATGTATCATAGATGTCTTCACACTCTTGTATACGTTCGTCAAGCTCAGATTCAACGTCATTCTTAAGACGATATAAAGAACCTTCAAAATTTGAACTAAACTCTGTAATATGTGGGACATACTTCTCGCCCTTAGATCTCAGATATTTAAAAGTATCTGGCTTTAACATGTCATAGAAGAAATCAGCTATCTCCTCAAAAGCTTTAAGTTGACCTTTGAAGTAAGACAGGTCAGAACTGAAATCTATCACAGCATCTTGCTCATCAGAGTCTCCGCCATGTCTATAAATGTTATCCCCATTATAAATAACCTCAAGCTCAATACCTAGTTCGATATCTTTAATAATCTTTTGATATACATTTCTATTAAGACCTTCATTTAAAAGTCCTTTACTAAGTTGTCTAATATTTTCTAAACTCATTCTCTATACCTCCATATCTAACAAAGCTTTTATTTTACGAATGTTACTTCCACTTAAATCTCCAACTTCATTGAGTACTTTTTTCAAAGCCCTCTTTAAGCTTGGAACTAAGTATATATTCTCAGAGGTTTCATACCTATCTATAGTATCTAGAACCTTTTTAAGTTGATAGTCTGTAAGTTCTCCATAACTTACTAGCCTAGATAGATATACAGGTTTTCCTTCAAAGAAGTCACTTTTATTTCTTAAAAGATAATCTTTTATTTTACTATCTAAATTTTCTATAAATACGGGAGGCACTGACTCGACTGCTAGACCTTCCCACACTTTAAGAAGTATTCTATCTTTTACCTCGTCAGAAAATTTGAATAAAATATCAACATCTTTAGCAGCTTCCACAACTTCAAAGGTTGCGGATCTATTTATTTTCATAAGGATAGACCTCTCGTTGGATGGGTCTAAAATAATGTCCATAGCCTCACTGTCATTTTTAATCTCAGAATTATATTGACGACTAAAGAATAAATCGCCTAGTACATTAATTTTACTACTTTTAGGTAGTACGTCATATATATCTTTTACTTCATATAGCTTACTATTTCCAAATCCTCCCAGCTTGACAATTATATTATTAAGTCTATCTCCATTCTTGGTATTAGAAATGTATTGAGTAAGGTTAGGATTATCTCCCAGTTCTCCCAAAAAATAAGTACTACCTAGTAACCTAGTTATTAAATACTCTTGATCTTTAGGATAGATTTCTCCGAATATCTTATTATTCTTCATTAAAGCGACAAAATTATCCATATCGAGTTTGCTCCAAGGGAATGCTTGAGTACGATTATAGTTTTTTGGATACTCTAAAAGATGATCTACAAATTCTGGAGATTCTAGCAGAGTACCAAATTTATTATACTCAAAGAGAGCTGTAACGATCCCATCCCCTAATTTTATCTTATTGAGGAGTTTTACTAATAGATTAGGACTCTTGTTTTTAAATATTTTAAGTATTTCAGAGACAGTGTTGGATCCGTCACTGTCTGAGTTTGCTTTTAAGAAATTAAACTCCTGAGAAAGACTATCTTTATTACCTCGACTGCTCTTAGGTAGAAAAGAACGAACTATACTTACAAGTTCTTTAGTTGACGGCATCTCAGCCTCAGAAAATAGTTGAGTAGTAATCATGGCTATTATCTCTCTGAGGGAAGACTCACTTTGAATTGCTAGATACCCATTAACGCCTCCAAGTGATCTAACTTCAACATACTCATCTCGAATAGACACATTAGTATAGTGAGACTTATTGAACATTTCACGAACGAAACCTGAGACACTCTCTTTAAGACTACTCAAAGATTTATTGGATTCAAACTTATCTGTATATATTAAGTCTTCTAGGGTATAATCATCTTCTGGAGTCAAATGACCTAATGCTTTACCAATAATATCTGTAATGGATTTAGAATATCCAGAAGACTCTCTACTAGGCTCTCCTTTTACAAAGAGTCCTCTCTGCTCTTTCTGAGTCGTTAAGAGTAAAGCCATAAGTTGAGAAAGACCTTTTCCCCTATAAAAAGCAAAATCATCTTCTATCTTACGAACTATATGTAGTTTCTTAGATGAGACTCCTATGTGTAGTCCAGTTCTCCCATCCTCAGCAAGAAATCCGTTATCGTTTAAGGCAGTAGCTACTTTTGGAATATACTCTATGAAATCTCCATAAGGCATCTTAGGAGAGATAAATTCAACACCCGAATTACCTAGAGAACCGTCAGGTTCAATCCTCCAACCTCTAAAGTCTCTACCATGATGGTACCCATGAAATATTTCCCATCCGATAGGACTGGACTCATCAAGTATAGAGGCAATGCTAGAGTTCTTTACTAGACTTTCAATAGAATTATCAGACTCTTCCTCAGTTTCAATATCTTTAATCTTTTGAGTATATTCAGCTATTTTTTTCTCCAGACGTTTAATATTCTGAACAACAGTGTAGTCAGCATCTAGGCGTTTATAATCTTGTTTCTTAACATATATTTCATTCTCTAAACCATCAATAAATTTATCGAGATACTCTATACGAGACATATACCATTTTCTAGTTTTTATTTCATCTGGGGTGATAGGAGTTCCTTGCATAGCAATCTCTCTTTGAAGTTTTGAAGTGTCAGCTCGGGTCTCGTCTATCTTCCTCTCGTTGTATGCAATTTCATCTATGAGTGTATCCTGCTTAGTTAAGATAGCATCCATCCAAACTTCACTGTCCTCCTCATAGAGTTCAGCTCCAATGGGAGTTGCAGTACGTTCTAGATCCTTGATATCTGATTTGTACTCTCCAATGTCATTTTGATATCTCTGAATCCTTCTAGATACTGTGTTCGAGTCCTCAGCTTCCCAAACATTCTCCCCACTCTCATGTATTACTTCTATCTCAATACCTAGTATAAGATTAGGAAGTATTTTATCAAGTTGTTTTTTAGGAAGTATCTCGTTTATAGAGTTACGATGAGCTAACTCATTTAGTATATTTTTAATTTTATTAATCATATATTTTTCCCAATAAATGTTAAATCCTATTTAAAATATAAACTAGTTAACTTCTAAATAGGATTATTATATATTAAGTCGTCATACCCACCATGCCCGTCCGTATAATTTTAACTTTCTCATAGCTTCTGAGAAATGGAACTCTGTTAAGTAGTTTTGTCTATCATGAATCCTTCGATGTCTCTTAGCCATCTGACTATCTTTGTAGGAGTGTCGAACACTACCGTCTAATCTCTCAGTACTTAACCAAGAACTATTATTTAAGTACTCATCTGTGTCTACGTCAATAGTGTATTTTCCAATATCAAAATACCTATCCAGATGTGCTATAACTACCCCAACTTCCCTAGCTCTCCTATTGGCATTTACATGCATGTCGTCTTCAGAAAGACATTTTTTAATCTTAGTTAATTTGAATCTAACTATATAAAGAAAGTAATTGAAGTCCCAATCTTCATCATTATAAAGTATAGGAATCCACTGGAACATTCTAACTATAAACCTACCCTGCTTCCTAAAGAAACAAATAACGTCCCAAATAAAAGTGTCATGTATCATATTAAACTCCTTTAGTTCTCCTAAAGCTATCTCAAGCCTCCTTGTCAGTCTAGCACTAGCCATTCTCTTAAAAAAATTAAGCATGTCTTCTCCTATTTAGATAATTCTTTAGCCATTAAAGCCTTCTTGTAATCTTTATTAAACTTCCCTTTCTCGAACTTCTTATAATCTAGTTTAGCTTTCTTATACAAGGATTGCATGAGTTCAAAATCTATACTTTCAATATTACCTACCTTTTTAAAGACTTCATGAAGGAACTTATTTATCTCACTCTCCATATTAGTTTCTAAAGAAACCGATATTTCATGGTTGTATTTAACATCAGGACTTCTTACAAACATCATAAGAGTGGCAGAACTTTTAATCTTACTCATACCGTAAAAATCCATCTCATCCGAAGTGGCTATCTGAGAAAATTTCACGTCCTCATTAAATTTAACAATATCTTGTAGATATTTGAATACTTTTAATTTACCCTCAACTTCTGGTATAAACATGCCCATAATATCTCCTTACGCATTCATTAATTTCTCTAACTCTAATCTAGTAAGTTGTTCTTTTACTATGAAACCGTATATCATAAATGTAGTACAAGCAGACTCAATCGCCAACTTACAAAGATCTTGACTAGACATTCCAGTATCTGCATCTAGTAATCCCTTGTAGCTATTCGTAAATGAATCGTAAGCTATTGATGATATCATATTTTTAGATGCATCTACAAGATTAATAGTTTCCTCTTCGTAATCTTCAAGAGATTTAGCTATCAGAGCAGCCCCGTCTTCGGTACTAAATAAATATTCAAGTAATTCTTTATTAGCCATTATCCGTTTAAACCCAACCCCTCCTCTTCAACACTTTTTAACAGGCTATCTAAGAATGAATTCAAGTTCATGAATGCAGAAAAGAATCCAGACCTGTATCTATCGACTTCATGTTCCATGCCTCTTGCATTTCCAGAAGAACTTATGCTCTTAAATTTATCTAAAACTCCTTCTAACTTTTTAGGAAGATGTTTTACAAGATCTGACATATTCTCTGGAGTATACCTATTAGCATGACCTTGCCTATCACTATCCAGTATTATTTGTAGTTCGTTCTCAATCTCTGTATTAGTAAGACCTTTTAAGGCACATTCGGTTAAGAAATCTTCCATGCTTGTAGGATCAGTTATTCTTCTATTCTTTTTAAAAGTTCCCATGTTTATCTCCTTTACGTATTATTCTATTAATATAACACATAGAGATTATTAAGTCTAGTGTTTAGTTTAGTATTGTTAAGTTAAAGATACAATGAGTCTATCAAGTTCAGTAGCCCATTCTGTTATAATAGCAGTCCTAGCTATCCTAATTAAGTTATTTAAGTTTGCATTCGAAGTATCATCTATTGAAGCATCCTTGGTATTTAACTTAACTTGAAATCTATAATAATCTGATACATCATGTAGTTTACCCATAGCATATGAAACTGTATCGGATTGAGCATCCGATGTAAAATCAAAAATATTAGATGCCCATGTTAGTAGATTAAACTTATCCATATCTTTCTTACTTAGAGAAGAGACACTGGATCCAGTACCTAAAGACACGACCGTAACATCCGAGTCTGGAAATAGTTTCTTAGCTTCAATGTACCCGAAAAGTGCGGGATTATTTGCAACAACTCCCCCATCTACAGCACAGATATCTCCCATAGAAAAAGGTTCAAAGAAAGTGGGGGCTGCTGAGGAAGCTCTAGCACATTCCCACATACCCAAATTATTATATTTTGTATCCTCTGAATTTAGGAATAATGAGTTTCTTGACACAGTATCATAGGTTGTAACCACTACTGGATTCAAAGAGTCTTTCATTTTAGAATCACCTAGGGACCCTTTAAGAACTCCCTCTATCTGAGAACTAGGATACCTAACAGCATTTAAGGGCATCTTGAAGAATTTCTTTTTGAATATTGTTTTACAACTGCATCCTGTATAGAACTCCACAATATCTGTCATAGTATAAGTAGGTATATTATTATCATGTTTATTTATAAGTAGGGACATAATAGCTCCAGTAGAGCTTCCAATGAAAAAATCGAATAGTTCAGAGATAGGTTTGCCTGTCCTAGTCTCTATCTCTTTGAGAAGAACAGCTGATAACAAACCTCTGCATCCTCCTCCGTCTAAACTTAAAATTCTAATATTTTTTTTAGTTTCCATAAAAATCCCTCCTACATTATTTATAATATAAAAGGGCTATTTTAACTAAACTCCAGTATGATTATTGAAATCTTCCAAACTGTTAACCAAATTATACCCTGAGAGTTCTCTATATTTCTTACGAGGCATTCCTATATTTCCGATAACCTTGTACCTATCCTTAGAATAAGTAGACTTTGTAATAGGATCATTAAAATCTAATTTAGTTTTTACTTTGTGATCTTTCCAATAAAGATAGAATATGTTATCTATTTCTTTTACAACAAAAGGCATGCCTTTATATTTATCAAATACTTCCTTAGGTACATAGCTCCTAGCGTACTCGGACTTATACACGAGGATAACTCCATCTTTCAGTCTATCGTCCATTACTCATCTACTTTCTTAATTTGGCTCTCTTCAATCCCCATCATCTTATGAAAAACGTAAGGGGCATGTTTTCCCAGTCCTATATGAAGTGTCTCGCTTAAATCCCAGATGAATCCCCAAATGTTAGGTTTGTTAAGTATAATCATGAATACCCTTTTCTATAAATAAAACTCATGCCCTTAGTTTAGCATGAGTTTTATTATTTGTCAATAGCTAGTATCATATTCTTTGGACTTTAGAATGATGATATATTTGACCGTCTATTAAATAAGATACTGAATTCCCAGTCCCATACATATCTTTAATCTTTCCGTAGTTAGTCATATCCCCTACCTGCAAAGGTCCCATACTAGCAACTTCCCTCGGATTCTTGATTGCATCTTTATAAAGATCAGTATGGAATATATCTTTATATTTTTCTATGATATCTTGATTAGCTCCTCCATAGTAGTGTTTGAAAAATACAGCAAAAATTCTCTCCTTGTTAGATTGGTCAATGTCCATTAGTTTGGATAAGGCATTTTCTAAGTTAGGTAAGCTATCTACTAGGGAAACTATACTATCTTGTAAATTAAACTCTTCAGATAGTACCAATATATCTGATAAGATATCAGTATTCCAACTATCAAAATTGGATAGCAGTCTTTGTAAGATGGCTTTAGTATCTCTAGGGTAATCAAACACGGAGGTAGCATGAATTTGTTCTAGGTTACGTCGCATCTCTGCAAGTAATACACTCGCTCGACCTTCTCCTAATTTCTCAAGTCTTCCATGTTCATCAGAAGATATGAGGTATAACTTAGCTTTTATTGGGAAACTATAATCACCCACTAGGTCTGAAAATATTTTATCTCCTTCAGGTTTGTACATAATAGGTAGGTTTCTTAATACCACACAGGCGTCTGCCACATCCCATGAATTTCTGGCAGTTTCTATGTAAGATACTAGATTTTCCAATATCTGAGATTCAATTTTACCACTAACTACTAGATTTGACGTTAGGAAGTTAAAAATGGATAAGTTAGCTTTAGGAGTATCTGAGGATACATTACTCATGATAAATTCCAGCTTGTCTTGTAAGAAGTTTTTTATAACTCTCTCATCTTCGTAGTCATCTATATTATCCCATCTATTTGTTACCCAGTATAGGAAGCTCATGACATTAGAAGCTTGAAAGTTCTTTCTTATGTAATTGAAGACGGGTTGTAGATATTTTTTAGGGTATTTCTTACAAAGTTTTATTATCTTTCTATTTTCCCAAGGATCAGGTTGTTTGAGTAGCTCTAGCATACTTTCTACTTTAGCATCCTCCTCGTCTTCACCTAGAAGTTTATCTAGGTAAGGTCTCATTATTTTTAAAACCTCTCTCTTAGAATAATCTTTAGGTTTTTGGAATAACTGGGATATAGCTATGTTGACAATATCTTTAAGAGAGGATAAAGAGCTTAAGGACTCAAAACCACTAGTTCCTCCGAGAGAGCGTAGCTCTACATAATCTTTTCTTAAAGATACGTTTTTAGCATGAGTAGGGCTACTCTTAGAGAATACACTATTAATGTAATCCTTCATGTTAATTTTATCTGTATATAGAATATCGTCAACAGTTGTACTCTCTTTGTGAACACCTCGTAAGTGAGACATGATATCTTCAGACCAGTTTCCAGTTGATCTATTAGGATCTCCCTTAGAGAATAGACCTTTAGACTCTTGACCCATTGCAAGTACAGCGGATACTAAGGAACTCCAACCCTCATGTCTGAAATGATAGAAGTTATCTCTTATAACTTCAGAAATGTTAAATTCGTCAGAAGATACACCTATATGATAACCGCAGAGAGAGGTTGCTCCGTATCCTAAATCTTTAAGTCTTTCTATTACCTTAGGAACTAACTGAATAAACTTTTTATATTCCATGGGTGGGGATATAACTTCAATACCATAATGTCCCAACGAACTGTCAGGTTCAATTCTCCAACCACTTGAAGATACCGCACCATGATAGCTACCTGAGACATTAACTCCTCCATTATTTTCGAGATATCTGAGAAAATCTTCAATATCTTCGTCAGCTTCTGGATATTCGTCGTCATCTTCACTTTCGTAATCTTGTACATCGTCTAGAGTCACTTCTTCAAATACAGTATCATACTCTAATTCATCGAACTTGCTAGTAACATTCTCTTCTATCCAGTCAAGTATCTTATCAAGGTCCCCATGTTCCATGTGTATGACATCGTTAAGACTTAAAAGAGTGTGTTCATTTTTAGGGTCTTCAAATACTTTAGCCCAGCCATCTCTAAGTTTATATAGAGAGTTAGTTTTATCGTTATACAGTTTCATACTACTACTTGTAGATTGATTCCCCCTACCCTCTTCTATATTAAGGCTAATGTACCATGATGACACTACATCATTCCTATGAACATGCTCACTTCCAAAATCTTTTAGAACAACCCATTCATCATTAGCCCTAGAAGCCACCCTACTGGAATTATATATATTATAGGTTTGCTCCATATAATCTTTCATGTCAGAATACTTATCGACAGATTCAGACTCACCAGCTTCCATATTCTGAAAAGTACCAACCCAATCTTCTATAGTAAGCTCTTCACCTTCATGGATTACTTCAAGTTCAGTACCAAGTTTGATACTTTTAAGTATCGGAGCCATTTCTTTTTTTGGAAGAACTTCGTTTATATTACCAATTTTATTTAAAAATCTTTTTATATTACCTAAAGGCATAGAAAACTCCTATATAATAATCTCTAATTAAAATATAAAATTATTCTATTTTAACAGCTCAGTCATCATGGATAATTTAAAATATAGATTCTTATCTATAGCTTCATAGTGAGAGAGTACCCCAAATACAACTTCCGGAAGGCTACCTGCATGCGACAATACATTGTGCTTATTCACAATAATAAATCTGGATCTTTCACGCTCGGAGATAAAAGTATGATCTACAAGTTTCCAACTACCTGTGTTAACGTAGTTACGAAGTTTATTAGTATATTCTTTAAGTTCTAAGTCAACTCCAGCTTTTAAGAGTCCGTAGGAATCTACACCCGTTAAGTATGTTAAGTTTATAGTAGGATCAAAATATACCCTCATATTACTTTTTTAAAAAATAATTTAATTATTAAGTGTAATGCAAGTAGAGGATATCCAATTATAAATAAAGTCATTACTCTAGGAGATTTTATAAGTGTCCATATAGTATCTTCGGTCATATGGAATCCATTATTCTTATTATGCTCAGATAGTACTTCCCTAAGTTCATTGGTATTACTTGATATTTTAAAAATATTTATAATGCTCCAGTATAAGAGCATTCCAACTATAAGATATAAATAAAAAGCTATGCCTAAATATTGTAAATCCATTAATCCTCGTCCTCATCTTCAGATTCTTCTATTATTTTTCTAGCCCATGCCCATGCATTAGTAGCCTCAAACCAGATGACTTGTGATATTCTACCGTCGTCTAATAAATCTTGTAACACTTGAGTGAGGACTTTTAATTCATCACAATCATGACTACAAGCAATTGCAGTAATGATATGCTTTACAAATTCAGAATCAATTTCAGTTTTAATTTTACAATTCTTGGTACCCAAAGTATTTCCCTCCATAATTAATACTTAACATGAGTATATCATATTATTAGTAATAAGTCAATGGCACTGGTTAAGCCTATTCAACATTAGTAACCTCACCCTCGAATGTAGCTTTAAGTCTATCTAAGACTTCTCTCCACTCATTTGAGGATGCATGCCATGTTGCCTCAATAGCAGAAGTTGCAGTAGTAGTATCATCGGCATCTTTATATTTAACTTTTAATTTTATAAAGTGTATGGTTAAATTCTCAACCATACTAACTATGGAAGAGTCATTTGCATCATATCCTAAAGTTTCAAAAGCATCTGCAAAAAGAATACGAGCATGTGTTTTCATGCCCTCAGCCAACTTTTGATCTTCTCTTGTCTTATGGTTATCCTTGACTTGTCTTTTCTCGAGAGCTTCGTCCATTTCTTTTCTTAGAAATTCTATAAGACGTTCGACTGGAAGAACCCCTGTTTCAAATTTTAATACCACATTTTCTAAGTCTGTTAAATTGAAAGAGACTTTGAGTGTTGAAGCTTCATTTATTTTACTTTTGTTTAATAATCTTTTTAAGTCATTAAGTCCCACGAAATTATCCTCCATTATAAGTCTCCGTTTTTATATATAAGATATTTAGTATATATCGCACTCGTATTGTATACACAAAGTTGTGCATCAATACTGTCAGATGAGTTATTAACTAGTAACGCTTTTTTATCCTTACCTGCGAACTTCTTAATAAGTTTAGGAAATAAAGGAGCTTGTTCACTATGGAGGTCAATTCCCATCTCTTGAAAGTAGTTAGCAATGTCTGTACCTAATCCTCCAGAAAGTTTAACCCATTCGGATTGAAAGTCTTTTATTACGGCTATCTCTTTAGGCATAACTCGAGATACGAAAGTAAAACTTCCATACCGACTAGCCCACTTGTAATTACTGGCAAAGTAGATACCGTATCCAAAATTCTGCATACCTGTATTTTCTTTTTTTATCTTAAAAGGATAATCCATGAGCTTTACAGCCCTAAGACTCTCATCATTTTTTAATATTTCAGCTACTTCGGGTTCGTCTATCATATCATAAGTTAAACTCCTAGCAGCACCTATAATGTAGCTGTAAATGTCCTTAGGGATTCGATCTACACTTCGATACCATAAATAATGGTTAGCCAAATCAGAGGATAGATCCTCGCATAGCTTTTTAATCCTACCTAGTGCCCTATCCATAATTTAATCCTTACATATCTTTTCCTATTTAAAATATAAACTAGGGCATGTATTTAGAATCAATTGGTTATTCTTATCTTTATGGAGAACGAGATTACTGTCTGGAGTCGAGACGTTCCCTAATTTCCACGAGGAAAGTCCTGAGATTTTTAAAGAGAGTCCTCCCAGTTTCTCGTCTATCTGAATCCATCCAAGGATCGTTAGCTATAAGAAAATCTAAGGAGTCTAACTTTCCAATAAGAGATTCTTCAATACTTTCAAAATAATCCGAACATCCTTTACCGAAAGATTCTTTTAGTCCCCAAACAATATTCTGTACTTCTTCAATAAGACTCTCATTACCCATATTAATCCCCTATTCTGTCAGTTAGTAAGGCTTCGATACACTCCTTGAGTACCTTGACTTCATCTTCTAATCTACATATACGTTTTTCACTAGAAGTGAGGTTTACCCTCTTACTATACAGGAATGCTCTATTAGCACAATCTTCGATATCTGGCATAATTAATCTCCTATTTCATCATTTCTCTACACATTAACATCTTTTTTAATTATTTTTCAGTTATCTCTATACATTTTAAATTATCTGAGCTATTGAAGGACTGCTTCATTGAGGAGTATATATTCTTTACGGATACGGATGCTGTACATCTTCCATCGTCTAAGGCAATGAAGTGGTATTCCTCAAAATCTTCAAAGTCATATACTATAAATCTATCGTACATCTCCAGAGCCCAATATTTCCTAGAGTGAGTTCTAATGTTTGAGAATAAGGTTAAATGTTTTCTTGTGGAATTTTCAACTAAAAAAGTATCTAACTTAGGAAATATAATCATGTTCTAAAACTCCTTTATAATTAGAAGTATACCATGTAGTTTAGTACAAGTCAAGGGGTACGTTAATAATTTGTTACAAATAAAAAGAGAGGTCGCACAACCTCTCTTTAGCCCCTAGGCGGATGTAGTAGGACAGCCAGCCCCTACAAGGTACATCAGGTATTTATACAAGATACAGTCGGTAGTGGTGCGAATAGTGACCGTTCTTCTTAATTTTATCCCGAAACGCTTCTGCTCTCTTAATGGTAGCTACCTCCTACCGAGAACTTAAGAAAACGTCTCCAATAATTACATGATAGCATACTTTTACTAGTATGTCAAGTGTTAGGCAAAAAATACTTTATTCTTAATCTCTTCAGGAACTTCTAATTCCTTCCTATTGGGTACAGCAGTTAAGTTATTAGGAGCTTTCCACATCCGTTTAATTTTGATTGGGACTCCTTTATATAACTGAATTTCACTCTCCCCTTGGGATACAAAATTCTGTAGTAGGGTATTTCTCCAATTTATATTGGTCTGAGGGACTTCCGTCTCAATTAAGTAGAAGTCACCAGAGCTATTCCTACTTGACTCGGAGCCTTCATAGTCAGTAGCAAGACTTTCTTCCCATGTCCAGTAGATACCTAAATGTTTACCTTGGTTTTTAAGATGTTCTAAGTAGTCTCCTGATATTCTAAGAGCTCTGTAAATAGATATAGGATTTGAACTCCCCACAGCATGATCTACAAGTCTATAAGTTTCTTCTAATGCGTAAGCTAATTCACCCGTTAACCAACTTTGATAATCCTCATTATCATCTAAGTCGTTTAAGTCGATATCGTGGTCTTCCACATACGCTTCCGCAAAAGAGTCTAAGGGATTCTCGTTTTCATACATATAGTCGGGTATATTGCTTTTAGTCCATTCAGCAAACTTATACCAATCTATATTTTCCCAAAAACCGTCGAGAGTCTGTTGTTTTTCGTTTAATTTTAAAAGTTCTTTTATTCTTCTAAGCATACTACAAAGGCTCCCAGATATCATTATCTATTTCTATAAGAGTAACGTCATAACCTTTGGGAGTATCTTGTATCCTGACTTCCCTATCACCATTTCTAGGGTCTAAACTTGCATCAGATTGTTGTATTGTCAAGAGTAATTCGTCAGCATTTACTTCATGAGGAACAAGCTCTCCGTGTCTTCCCCTCATTTGCATGCCTCCCAAATGTTTAGCCACATGAAAAGTATCATCATCTTTACGTACATATATAAACTCAGAGTCCCCGTTATAATCTAGGTAGTATACGTTATTAACCATGGGAAATATATCTTCTAAATCTTGTTTATGTACGTCCCCTTTAATGTAATCTAGTATTTCTTTAATTCTTCTAAGCATACAGTTTCTTCCCTTCTAATATGGATATATCTATTTCGTCCCCAGTTTCGTCATATATAGTTTCTATTGTTAAAGGAGTTCCTTTGAATAATCTTATCTCGTTTTCCTCCCCAAGAGTTAAATCCATCCTAAGTTTTATAGTTTCATACCAATCAATATATCTATTTTCAACATTGGTTTTTAGAATATAGAAATCTCCGCTAACATTCAAGTTTCCAAACTCCTTAGCCTTATCAAAAGAATCAGCCCAGAAGATGCCTACATGCTTACCTTTGACGTAAAGATGTTCTAACCAAGAAGATAAGTTAGTAGCCCCATGCTCACCCGTAAGTCGATTAAATTTACCAGAGCTAGAAAATCCAATAGCTCTATACAGATTTACGAAACTATGATCTCTACGCCAATCTAAAGTATCCTCCAACTCATCTACTACACTATCAAGTTTAGCTTCGGTATTGGTATATACGAACTGTTTAAAGGCATTCGTGTTTACTACTTCGTCATCACTATACTTGTTAAGCAGGTCATCTAGTGAATGGACATCTTCGGAATCTCCTAATTCATCAGCTATCTCCTCAGCAGTATCCGAATCAATATACATATAGAAATGACTAAGACTCTCACCACTCACTTCAAGATTTGCTATACATGTTTTAATAAGCCTGTCCCTATCTGTAACACTTAACACTTGTTCTAGGGTAGCTTCATTCAATTTTAAAAGTTCTTTTATTCTTTTTAGCATTACAATAAACCATCCATAACATCTCTATACCCAAAGTCTGTCGCAGCAGTCTCAATCCACTTATCTGCATCTTTTCCACCAAGCTCTCTTACTTTATTCAGAGTTGCCTTGTAGGGAGATTTTATGGATAATATAGCATCAGGTCTTTGTTTAACTATTTCTAGTTGTACTTCTCTACTTATATAATCTATTTGAGATAATAACTCTGGTTTCAAGACAGTTAGCCTTATAAAATTTTTCTCAGCTACTTCGTCCTTTAAAGCATCATTAGCAAGCCAAACTATAACACCTGTGAAAGGGAGACCCATGTTTTTATATTTGTCATAGTTGTCTAAAACGTAGGTAAGAACATCAGGCTCACTGAGAAGTAGCCTATCTTGAAGAGCTTTAGGATATCTGGTAAGGTATTCCTCAGGAGTTAATATTTTCTTAGCCCCATCTCTAAATGACAGCCACTGTCCCTTTTCGTATAGAGTATCCCAGAATTTTAACAACTCTTCCTTAGGAATTAGATTTAACTTATTATTTAATTCAAGATATTGATACGCATTAAACCTATCGTTTGCATTATCCGAACCAAAGAGATAAACTAATGTATTTAGACCCACATTAGGTAAGTATTTAAGTATGCCAGACACGCCTTTTAATCTATCAACCACATCAAGTTGTTGTTTATCCGTTAGGGTTACTATTTTTAGTTTAGTAAGAGCTTCCATGATATTTCCAAATAATCTAGAATCGGAAGATCCTTCTCTATCTAAGACTTCTAGCATTTTATCTAAAGGAAATTTATCTCCAGAGATAGTACCTAGCAGATCTTTAAAATCTCTAGTATAACTAAGCAACATGTATATAGTATCTATCGGAAATCTCACCATCAACTTTTTGAACTCTAAAGAATTAGGTCTAACTGTTCCTAAGTATTCTCTAAACATCTTAGAAAAAGTCATGTCGGACATCCTAGAAGCAGTTTTTCTCAAGTTAGGTTTATCTTTTAAGTAATTAATTATCCCTAAAAGTCCAGAAGCTCCTTCAGTCTCTTTGGATTGTGTTTGGAAGATATGGGCTACTTCGGGTATGCCTTTCATGTAAGGTTTTAATATTTTATACAGCTCCCGTTCAGTATAATCAGTTTTAATATTGCCCAAAGCCTGAGAAGCTGAGATAACACAGAGTTTTCTAACAAAGTCTGGAAGTCTAAGACTGTCAAAAGCTTTTTTACCCCCTAAGCCTCTAAATTCTACATAGTCCTCCCTTCTTGTCATAGAGACATGATGTATATTCTGGTCTACTTTTTGTCTAAAATGAGCAACCCCATGTACAAATCTATCAGAGTTAGATATAATATCTCCAAGAGTCAGCTCATTCCTTTCAACATCTTTTAGAAAATCTCCGACTTCATCTTTGTCTATATGAATAGTATCTACCAAGTCTTGTGTATACTCCCCAGACTGTCTATCAATGTCTCCAAGGGCGAATAAACCCTTAGAGTTTAAATTATACGCTAAAATAGTAGCAACTAGCTCAGAATATTCATCTTCAAGTTTTTCATACATGTCTCTCATATTTTTAGAAAGATTTAAAGAAGAGGACGAAACTCCTATATGATATCCACACTCATCATCACCATAAAAACCTTCATCTCTAAGATAAGTTATGACTTGGGGGATTTTTTCTATAAATTCTTCAAAAGGCATAGGAGGGGATACAAATTCAGTACCATTTCCACTTAGAGAACCATCATGGTGTATATCCCAATTTTTAGTTAAATTGAAGAATTTCTTATCATCTCTCCTCATTACTCCAAAATCAGACATATCCATGTCTTCATGTTTCATCTCAAGTTCTATCCCAAAACTCATCTCGTGTAGTTGAGCTCTAGTAACTTTCTCATTAGTCCATAACTTATGTATTAGTTCATTTATTCTATTAATCATTACTTAATCCCAAAACATCCTCATTTAAAATATAAATAAAGTTCGGATCAAAACCAGATTCTTCATTAGGATACCCTTTTTGATTTGATATAAATTCTACAGAGCCATGCCCATACTCTATTATCTTAGTGCTTGAGACGTGATCATGTCCGTGGAACCAAGCTATAGGCAGTTTTTTACATTTATCAAGCTCTTTAAGTAAATCAACTTCATAAGCTGGGGATAACTCATCGGTCATGTGATTTCTTTCTATATAAGGACGATGGTGGGATATGACAAAGCAAGGTTCTTCACTAGTATTGAGGGTCTTAAATATATAATCCTTAGATTGTTTATGTAATATAGCGACTCTATATGGAGTAAGTCTAGAAGCTCCTCCATGATATCTTATCTGTTTATAATCATTCATTCTAGCTTGGGCTAGGTACATCGCAGTAGGATTGCCTTTATTGAAGTCGGTCCATAAAGTGCTAGTTATAAACCTAAACCCGTTAAGAACTATAGAATCATTTTGAAGATAATGTATTCTTTCATATTGCTTAGAAAGCTCTCTCGATTCTCTATCTACTTTTTCGATATTAGTGTCATAGAATGAGTGGTTGCCTGAAACCACAACCATCTCCACGTTTGGATACTTGTTAGTTAGATCAATAAGCCATTTTTTTTCATTCTTAAATAGACCTAAATCTCCTGCAATAACGTATACTTGCACGTCGGATAAGTCAGGCTCATGATTCTTGAATTCTATGTGAAGATCACTTTCAATTTTCAGGTTCATTTAAAAACTCCTGACTAAAAAAAGGATGAAATTTCTTTCTAGCTTCTATAGAAGCTAGTTTAGCCTCTTCAAGAGTATCATACCTCTTGAAGAATACTTTATTTCCTTCTAATGATATACTAACACCCCATTTTTGTCTACTTTTATCATAATGTATATTTTTAATACCACTAGTTTTATTGTTGGATTGACAACCCACCTTATTTTGAGCATTCTCCCCAGCAGTTACTAGACGTAGATTACACTTACGGTTATCTAGCTTATTATGGTTAATATGATCCACATGAGAAGACGAAGACCCCATTACCAATCTGTGTAGGTAGGGCGACTTCATTTCAGTATTCCGACTTCTTATGTAAAATCCATATTTGTCTTCCGTACAGCTACTAGTGCACCAAGTATGATTTTTACACTTAGCTACATCCTCTAGATCTATTATTGCTCGAATTTCTCCAAATTTAATACTATTAATTACTATCTCAGCATGACCCTCGAAAGCCTCTATTAGATTGGTCTTTCTCTTATGACAGCCACAAGACTTAGAACTCCCACTAATAAGGTAAGGAGTTCTTATATTTTTTCTATTACCACAAGTACAATCACAAGCCCAAACTACTCCTCCGCCACTACCCACACTATAAATTCCTGCAACCTTTAACATATGGAATACCCTACCCGTTAAATCCTCACAATTTATTGTAGAAGACCTTGATTTTGTATTCATACTCAATTACATCCCCTCCTCTTGTTCATATATATTATCAGAATCTAAACTAAAGGTACCTTTATTATTGACAGATTTAATTTGATTAGGGGAAAATACTAGATAGTGAGTAGCTATCCTAGAGCTACTATAGTCTGCATTGTCTACGAGGTTCTTAATGATAACTCCATCCCTACCTCTTCGTTTAGAGTCTTCAATAGCTTTGTGAATTTCATCTTCAAAATCCACAAAAGACTCTCCGTCAGCATCAATTATGATAGGGTTTTCTAGTTTTAAATAAGCTTTCATTACCGTAGAGTTCTTCAAATGTTCGCCACTCTCTTCTAAGTCCTCAGCCTTTTTAGTGTATAAGACAGCCATGTCCCATTTCTTTAATCGTTCCATCCTTCCCGCTTTATCTATAAGATCTTGGACTGCTAGTTCTCCAGCAAAATTAGCATACCCTCTTGCAGTTTCTTCATCAGAAGCGAAGAAGAATCCTTGCTTTGCAGAAGATGCCTTAGTCGAGATACCTAAGTGTTTTAATGAGAAAGTATCAAAAGATGCACTAGTTCCATGATAAACAACTAGAGGATTACCTTGTTCATCTACAACCCTACTTCCGTCGAACCATGTCTTGAAACTATCTGTTTCAGTCTTATCATCACTTTCATACACACTATTAGAGTTAGGATTAAAAGTACCCTTGTTATCAACTGATTTAATTTGATTCGGATAGAAAGCAACTACTTCACTTCCTGCAAGAACTCCATCGTATCCGTCTTCTTTAAGGGTTTTAGTTATACTTCCAGATTGTCCATAGTCAGTCATATATAATAGATTTGGTTCAGAACCAGCTTCGTAACCTTGTTCATATACTGGAGTTTCCCCAAGTACTTTTAATTCTTCTTTTATGTAGTCGGGAACAGCCCACTTAGAATCAGAGTTACAATATTCAGATATCCAGTTAGATACTTCATTTAAGTCTAATTTAGATTCTGGAACTTTTCCATCATGATTTTCTATGAATACTTCCCAGCCTTTTTCAAATCCGTATCCATCTACTAACAGAGCTAACTCATGAGCTACCTTATCAGTCTTCCTAATACTACTTATAAGCCATCCAAAGTTAATAGCTAAATCTTCTTTTTTAAATCCGTAATCTTCAGCATACTTTTCAAAGTTTTTAGGATTACCCGCATCAAAAGGGTTAGTTATTTTAAGATAAGCTTCTAGTAAGTTCTTACCGTAGCCCTTAGCTTCTCGTATATCATACGAGAAATAAAAGCCTTCCCCATAATGACCCCTGTTTCCAGAACCACTCCCTATCTCTTCATGAGAGAACTCTACAAAGTTTTTATTAGTACCATGGTAGACGACTAAAGGTTCTCCATGCTCATCTACAATTTTACTATCGTCAAACCATTTTTTAAAGTTTTCCGAGTTTACTATAGGTTGAGTAACTTCCCCAACCAACTCGTTTATCAAATTTTTAATTCTGTTAATCATAATCTTTTCCCAAATCTTACCTACATAGAATATAAATTATCTATTTTAAACTTAAAGTAGGGATAGGGATAATTTTTCAATATCCTCTAGTCTCTTCTCGCATAGATATAGTATATAGTTTAAAACATATTCTTCGGCTTCAAATTGTATAAGCGTATCAAATTTCTCCATATTAGCTGGAGCGTTATCATAAATAAATAGAGGATTAATCTTTGATCGATAACTTAAACATGTATTAAATGAGATACTAGACTTTAAATCTGCTAAGAACATCAATTCCATGTCATCTGTTTTAAAAGTGTCGCTTTTTTTCATAACAATATCCTTAAATAAAACCCTACTCATTGAGTATACTACATGATTAGAAATAATTCAAGTCATGTATGAATGTTTGTTACTTTACTTTACTTACCAAGTTCCTCTGCCATGAGTAAATTGTTTAATTCTTTCTCGGAGATTAGGAGAGTTATTGCGTTATGGTATTTTAAAAAAAGTTCCAAAGAGTCGGACACCAGACCAGATAAGTCTTTATAGCTTAACCAAACAGTGCCTCCTCTATATCTATCTAAATAGTAAGTACCTTCACCATCAATTGTTTTTGCTATGTCAATATTTTTCATCGATTCCCTTATACAATTTTAATTTTACTATTAGCAAGACACCATTTTTGGACATAGTAGTTTATCTCAGTAACGCCATTGTCAATACAGTACATTTTAGATTTAGGAAGCCAAACTGTTCCATAATCTTTATACTCAAATCCAAGAGCTTTAGTTGTCTCAGATTTAAACTTCCCAGCAACTCTTATCCATGACGAGCCAAAAGGAGCATCTTCTTTTCTATTAAATCTTCTCATTTCAATAACTCCAACATCATTAAACATTTATTAACTTCTTGTACTCCATGTACGAAGCCTCTATCAAACCCCATTGTATATTTATTTTGCAAGATACTTTTTTGTTCGCTATTGATAAAAGCTTTAAAATACTTACGACCTGTGGAGTATACATTATCATTATACGTGTAGGAGATAATTCCTTCGTAATAGAAATATATCTTAATTATATATTTTAAATCATTTCGTCTACGGTAGTAACTGACTGATATATATTCTCTATTCATCTAAGTAACTCCTGTGTCATTAAAAATTTATTTATCTTATGTGGTTCTTGTATTATAGTTTCACTGAACAACAGAGACTGTTTTTTAATACGTTTTATCAACCATTTGAGGGAGGATAGCCCCGTGTTAAATTCAAAATAATCCCGAGATCCATGATAATACTCCCGTCCACATACCTTGCCACGATCTCCTCTAAAGTACATTTGAGTACAGTTCATCACATCAGAGTCAGACTCATAAATAACTATAAGTATTATTCTATTATTTATCATTTCAACAGCTCCTCCACCATTAAAAACTTACTTATCTCTCCAGGGTCGATAGTATATCTTACAAGAGTACAATGATTTTTCACAGACTGTCTTTTAGATAAACGTCTTATAAGCCACTTTAAAGAACGCAGTTTAGTAATACCTCTAAAACTGTTATTCTTCCCAACGCTGTAAAAGACAATACTTCCTCCAGAAGTTTTGTAATACTTCTCATAGAAAGTCTCTCCCAGATAATCTTCATAAAGAGCCAATAAGATATACTTAGTCTCATCCATGGCTACTCCTCAATATGGAAAGGTTTTGTCTTAGCAAGCTCAAGATATATTCTATTTTGTTTCTCAACAACTTCATTTAAGAGTCTAACATCCTGTGCATTGATAGCCTTCTGTTCAAGATTAGCAAGGTCTATAATTCTATTCCTTAACTTCTCTAAGTTATCACTCAAGTGTGCAAGCCCTTTAGGTTCTTTCATGTTTTTCTCCTTATTTCAATAATTCTCTAGTCATTGAGTATTTAACTAATTCTTTTCCTTCTAACATATATAGAGTAAGACTATCCGTACATGCTTCACGTATGTTCTCCAACTTAAAGTTAACTACTCCTACCATAGGTTCATTGTCTCGATATATAAAGTACTCATGATGTAGACAGCCCATTCCCCAGAAATATCCTATAGCAGGTTCATTACTTTTTGAGAATATTATCATAGCTATATAGTCTCTAGTCATTTGACAGCTCGTAAAGTCTATCCAATTCCTCATCCGAAAGATTAACTAATGAGTTATATATATCCATGAACTCGGAACTAAACTCATGGGTAGTTACGTCAAATTCACATCGAACAACGTCTAGGACTCTTCTAACATCTACATTCACCTTCCCAGTTCCTCCACCATCAAATACCTATTTAAAGTTCCGTGATCTACTATAAGTTTAAAGTCTTCCATGGCACCTAAGCAGTCTTGTAAAGTCTCTTTATTTTTCCAAGATGTTCTCTGGAGCTTAGTACTCTCAGAGCGTAGGTTACTCTCACCCATGTAGATTATATTTCCAGTCTGAAAAAATTTAATATACCTTCCCAAATATTTTTCTTCACCCTCTAAGCAAACCCAAATAGCTATTAAATTTTCTCTATCACGAATACCCAAAACGTGTCCTCATATAACCTACGTTATCAATATAACACAAAACAGACTCAATTACAAGTCTGTTTCTATAGTTTATTAAGTTAATGTTACGTTTTATGTTAATATATTAAATGTAGTTATTCCAAGTCTATTTGCCCTAATACAATTCTCTCTATCATCATCTATAAAGAACATGATATCTTTGTTAGCTTGGATGTCTTTTAGTACAGTTTCTTTTCTTTCAGCTATCCCATCAGAATATCCCACAAGTATTAAATTAAAAATCATATTTGGGAATAGCTTTTTGAGGGAGTTTTCAGTCCTAGCTCTATCTTCTTCAGGTCTTGCAGAAAGGAATATTATTTCTACACACGAAAAGTCTAAGTTCTTAATTAAATCGATTGTACCCTGAATAGGTACATCTTGATCTCCATACTTGTCATACGCATTTGAAAAAGTTCCACATTCGGCTAAGTATTTCCACACCCATGCCGAATCTATAATAGTCATGTCGATGTCAAAAATTGCACACTTACCCATAGTTAATCTCCTTTAAAATATCTGCGTATGCCCATCTGAATCCCCCATAAGTCTTCCTTCCAATCTTATTCTTACATACTTCACAGATAGTGTGGGGTCGTTTAAGATTGTAATGTCGAGCTGCATCAGCTAAACTCTCGAAATATTCTCCAGTTGTTAGATTCAGAACTCCCCTCTTATTTTTATGAGATAGTCTCATGTTTAGAATAGCCTCTTCGGAAGCTTTTTTACCCACATTTATATCTCTTAAATACTGCTTCTTAGCTTCCGTCATATTTCTTTTAGCGGACATACTCATCTTATTTCGAACTTCAGTGTCTTTACTTCTGTTATTTAAACTCATTTTTAATTTAGTCTCCTCAGAATGTTTTCTACCTAGGAGACTTTTAGATATCTTAGTCCTCCACTCAGGACTGACCGTTCTACCCTTAAATAGATCACTCATAGCCTTTCTATGCTCTGGGGTGTAAGTTCTATGTCTTAAAGGATACTTTCTACCAAGACTACTTAGACCTATTTTTAATCTCGTCTCTTCCGAGACAATATGACCTAGCCTATTACTTGCGTTAGGACACATGTTATAACATCTATCTCGATCTAGATTTAGACTGCCCTCCAAGATATATTTATCAAGGTAAGATTGTTCTAGGGAGAGTATGGTTTCCCTTAATTCTAACTTACAAGGGTTACTTTCTATCTCCTCAAGTATTTCCCATTTAAAATATTCTTTGACTCTGTCATCTCCGTAGCTATCCTTAATCTTATTATAGGCATTTTGTAGATAGGCATTCTTATGTTTACAGGTGTCCAATTTACTAAAGTGATATTTTCGCCTACCACGTAAATCTATTGAACTTCCAATATGTACTTTAAGAATGCCTGTTTCAGCATCAGGCAGTAGGTTTGTTATCTTATATATTCCACAATTTGAGGAGGTTTCAATTTCCATAATCTACTCCTATGAGAGATAATTGTTTGCCTATAACTTTAAATGAATCATCCCTACGATTACCCCAATTACATATACAGACGATAGTGTATTTTTTAGAGAACTCTCCGTTTTTATTCCTTTTATAGAGTACGGGGGATACCCGAGTACCTTCAGATACGAAACCTATAACGCCTTCAATACCTTCATATACTACGATATCCCCAACCTCAAAGCCGTACACTTTCATGTAGAGTTCCTTATCTACTTCCTTACGTTGCAGTTCCTTATCCCGAATAGACTGGTCTATAAGATCTAGCTCTTTTCTAAGTTGTTCAATGCTCATTCTTTGTATCATTGTCATATTTTTATAATCCTCTTTATATCCTCAGTTATGTCGTTTCCAGAAATGTCTCCCCCAAGAGCCGTCCAACCTACCCTACCTTTCCTAGCAAAGAGTTCTACTCGAGGTAAGTCCCCTGCAAATCTTACAATTTCATCATACACTTCATTTGGTTTTTCAGAATGTTTCCCCCGAGCATGGAGTTGAATCTGTTTAACATTCTTCTCGAATCTTTTAGGAGTTCCTTTTTTACCCATGAGCAGTATTTCTGCATTTCCATTAGTGTAGTGTCCCATCCCACTATACACCCCCCGAACTAGAGTTATATCTTTGCCGTCCTTAGTTATAGAACCTTTAGGGTTTAGCTTAACCCACACGATTGGACAAGTTGTATACTTGAAACCCCAAGCCTTCATGACTTCAAGAGCTTCTGGAAGTTTAGGCATGGTAGCCCACATGAATAAAAGACAATCTTTGTCAGCTAGATCTCCTACGGGAATTTTACAAATATCTTCATTACTCATAACATCATAAGTAATGCCTCCCATTTTAGGATTGTTATTCTTTTTATTAGAGTATGTCCATGGACAATCTGCCGTTATTATATTAAATTTCAAGTAGCTATCTCCTTTGAATACATTATGACACATGTCTATAAGTTTGTCAACTGCTTACCACCATCTAGACATGGTATCATATTTTACATGCTGAGTTTCACATTGCCAACAGTACCTCAGCCAAGTTTTTGTGTTATGTTCATATGTTTTTTTACCGCACACATGACATGTCATTATAGGCATGCCTCTAAAGTCAAGTCTTTTAGCCATGGATGTAGACATAGTATACGTATTATTATAAACTTTAACTTTCTTAATAGGAAATAACCAATTCTTAATTATTTTAAGGATACCCATGTTAATCCTCCTCCTCAAGCAAGTACTTATTATTTATAACTTTAAAAGAGAAGATATTTCCATCGATATATCTATTGGATTTGTAAACAACTCCCTCCCTATTTTTAGTATTTAGTGCAGAACCTCCTGCCTCAATTAATAACCCGTTTAGGGAGAATTTAAAGGGTTGAATGGACTCGTTTGTTATAGGAACATGTTTTAGAGTACATCCAAAAGTGATATTTAGATTATTTATAAGAGATCTTCGTTCAGCTGGGAGCATGTACTTTCCAGTAGTTATATTAAAGATATCAAAGACATACAGGAAGTGACCTTTAAACTTATCTCTATTCCCATTTATACCGTCTCCGACAAGTTCCCCTTGGATAGCATAGTCTTCTCCAGCCATATTACAAATTTGAGGAAGTATTTCATGAAGTCTTTCTTCCTTAGCTATTTTCCAGAAATTATTAGGAGCTACTTTAAATTGAACTGGTTTTTTAAAGATGAAAGGAAGTATTTTATTAAGAAATATTTTAAACTTACTTACGGGGATAACTCTATCTGGATCTTCTAAGTCTACATTTCTGCTACAAACTCCGAATACTCCACTTTTATAGTAGATTGTGCATGAACTTCCATCCATTTTTAAGCTCTCTTCAAAGGTCTCTTCAGCATAGGATTCTGAGTATTTATTATAAATGTTTTGTACACGAGCTTGATCGGTCTTAGGTATGAATGAAGGGAACGACTTACCCGTGCTTACAGCGACTCCTCCTACGAAAGTCTTTACTTCTTTCTCATAGAGTTTAATTCCAAGTTTATCTGTTATATCTAAACCTACTTGTAACTTCTCACCTATTATAGGTTCAAACATTCCTACATTTGCTAATGGGAGTATCAAGCCTTGACTTATCTGTTTGCGTAGTTTAATAGTCCTGAGTCTCTCTCCTCTAGTATTTTCGTATACACTGGGTTCTTTACCCTCTTTTGTAAGGAAGGGAGCAACCCTATTTGGAATCCATGAGTCTATTTCAAAGTATGCAACTTTGTCAGAGACTTTAAACTCTCCTTTCTTTACTACAACATTCCAGCCGAGTACTGTTGCTACTTCTATCATGTCAGCACCGTATATAGGTTGAATGTCTAGTATCTCTTGTATACTTGCCAATGATCTTTTAATTTCAGTTCCCATGTTTATCTCCTTATTTCATTAACTCTAGTATCATAAGATACTTACCCATTTCCCTACCCACTATGAGTTTATTTGATTTAGAGTGTGTAAACCCCTCAATAAGTTCTTCCAAAGATTTATGTTGACTAATCATCATGCTGTACTTTTTATATGTTTCGCAATAGAGAACTCCGTCCTTAAAAAAATATTTTAGATTGATAAAATTACAAGTTTTGTCTACGGAAAGTGCTACATACTCTTTTATCATTTCTTAAGTTCCTCTAACATCAAGTACTTAGCAACTTCTTTGCCAGTCACTATTTCTACATACAATGCACCTTTATATGCGTTACGCAAACCTCTTAAAGTTCTAAGATGACTCATCTGAGTAGAGCCTGCCCTAGTCTCATGATAAAGCCTTCCATCCTTAAAGAAGAACTTCAAAGATATAGTTCCATATTCCTTTCCTACGGATAGAGCAACGTACTCTCTATCCATAAAACCCAGACTCTAATCTTTCAGTATATACGTCCCCACGTTTAACTGAGCAAGTCTTTTTTCGATCAGATGTATACATAAATATAACATCACAAACTACACACTTACATGAGTTAAGCTTTGAAGGTTTTATTTTTCTATCAAGCATTTTCTCAGTACACTCTGGAAGCCTTCGTAGTTTATAAGCTATTTCGTATACCTGCCTAGCTGTGAAATCTTCCACATTAAACACCTTTTACCTTCTTAGTCTTCTTCTCTTTCTTAGGAATTAGATATTTTTTATATATGTCAATCTCTCTCTTTAAAAGTTTTTGAGTTTCTCCCATTGATTTAATTCTATCCTTAACTTCTGTAAGTACTTTTTCTTTTATAGACTCATAGGTAACGTCACTTTGGGCAAATCCAAAAGTCTGAATAAATATATCTTCAGGTTGGATTCTACCTGCCATAAAACACTTAGGACAAATACACTTTTGTTCTATCTCTATTTGGCACTCATCAAATAGAGTCGGAAGAGTTGGAACGAACTCTCTCTTCTTTTGGTAGAAATACTCTTGAAGGGTTGGTTCGTTAGCTAAAGGTATATGACAAAATTCACATTTCATGGTTTATCTCCTTAATCGTCTACTACATACTCACGGTATAAAGGATGTTATCTTAAATGTCAATACCTAAACCTGTTTTTTAGATAATTTAATTATAGTCTTATCCTGTATCTTTATTCTACGGGTTAGTTCTTTTATCTGTTCTCTAAGGACTGAAGCCTCTTTACGAGTATGACTACTAGCTGTTACTATCTCAGCTGATCTAAATCCTAGGTGTATTGCTTTCTGGAAGACTTTATTAGTTGGTAAATTTAACTCTCTACCTATAGCTTCGATAGATACTTTCCCAGCCACCTTCTCCCGTACAAGTTCAAGTTCTTTAGGTGTCCAAGCATGTCCCCTTGATTTTCGAGTCATCAGACTCTCAGTAGATAATCTTCCAATGACTGAATTTAAAGGTCTACCTAAAGTTAAGGCTATCTCGTAATTCGTGTAACCTTCTGATTTGAGATATTTTAATTGAGATATATCTTCAGTACTCCATGCAACTCTGTTATCTCGGGATACTCCCATAGTTCCACGTATCTCAGCCCTCTTTGACACAATAGCACTAAAAGTTCTATTAGGCAATAGCTTGAGTAGTTCAAATACTGATCTATTAGGATTGGCTCTAATGATGTTTAACTCGTCTTCGTTCCATCTATCAAAGGCAACTTGACGATAGAGCACTTTAATTTTCTCAATAATCATGTCTTCGGTTCTGTCAGGTAGTAGTTGTTTTAAATTTAACAGTGTAGCATCCATGTTTTGTTTAAGCAATCCTGTTTCTTCTTTAGTCCATCTTTTCATTTCAATAACTCCTTCATCATTAAGTGTTTTCTTATTTCTTTTTTATTAGTAATTATATCGTAGTTTAGTCTATTATATTTAAAATGGTTTAAGGATTTCTGGGGGTTGCCGTGGTGAACTTTTATTAAGAGGCCTGAATTGGAGGTATAAAACTTCAAAGATTGATTTTGAAATAAATAGTAATAACTCTGTCCTTCAGATATATAAAACTTGGACTCTACTGGTTTATGATAATATTCAGGGAGTCTATTTGGGTTATGGAGACACATAAAAACGTGTTGTTCGACAAAGCCAGTCTCTTTCTTTTCAGGGTACTCTCTCACCGCATTAGTTCCTCCAGCATAAGATACTTATCAACAAGACCTTGATTTAGTATTACTAGTTTAGATGCGTTTACAAAATACATCCCAATGGATAGAGCATGAACACTGTTATTGTATACGTCTTTTTTCTCTTCGCTACCGTCTGAGAAAGGACTATATAAATTGTAGAATAACTCCCCTTCTCGAACATAGTATCTTCTTATATGCCTATTTGTTGAATATTCAGCTATATATTCTTTCATAGATACCTCATTATTTAATAAGAATACCAGAACCTGAGTGGTTTGTCAAGAGTAATGTTAAGTTTTATTTAAGTAACTCAAATATCATTAAATACTTATCGAATTCATTACGGTCTGTTACAATGGTAACTTTTTCTTTTTTAGGGAAGTCTCGTTTACCTATCATATCTAATTGATGGTGGGTGAATATAACCGACAGAGCTAAAATCCTATCATCAGTCCTCATGAAGAAATCTTGACTTCTATTAGAAATTCTAGTAAAATTGCTGTCTTGATATATCTTATCTTCAAAGTTAGATTTGTCATAATAGTAACAAAAATAGTTATTCCCTATAAGTATTAAAACTAAATAATCTTTTTCCATGTGCAACCCCTAAGTTAACAAAAATGGCACCACCCACGAAGGAGTAGCACCATTCTTAAATATAATATAGTCCACTAGATGCTATTTAGTATAGCCTAAGCTACATACGTTTCCTTCCTTTCATGATACAACCTACATTCGTTATAAAATACTTGTCTTTATGTATTTAGTATAAACTATCCTCTTTAATTTGTCAAGCCTTAGACTTTAAAATGTTAAGTTTTCTTTACAGTAGGATGAGTAATTCCATTTTAAATACAAAAAGAGAGTCTTACAACTCTCTTTTAATCTTGGTTCCTTAGGATGTTAAATTGACCAATAGTTTACCACTCGAGGTATTATTGAGGGAGGGGCTATATAGTCAGTACCTAGAATTTCAAATTCACGTATCCATACTATATCTCCATTAGTAGCTACTAAATTATCAAGTTTGACGTACGTATAGTTGTTAATCCCAGAAATACTATACTCTCTCCTCTATCTGTATTCTGACCTGTTTGAGTATCCAATGTTATCCAGCCTATACCATCATTACTTCCTTTTAAAGTCCATGATGCTGGATTGTGGGAGGAATTGTACCCAGTTATGGCATAACCCGTTAACGTCTTCTGGCTAGTCAATTGATATTGAAGCCATTTATTATTTACGGTAGAAAGACTTCTCCAATAAGTATTAACATTGTTATCAAAGGAATACCATGCAGCAAAAGAAGAACTATACACGCTACTTGCACTAGCTACTCCACTAGGAGCCGTACTACTTGTCATTACTGGAACTAAATTTTAATCTGACATTATATATTCTCCGTACAATGTTACCCCCCCATGAGAGGCAATCTGTATATAATATAAACTTTATTATTGCGAGTTACTTTCCTCAACTCGTATGTATCTTACTATCTTTGCTCGAGCTCTTGGAGCTTTATTAATCCCTGTCTCCTTTAAGCTCCATAGCCCACTCATCCAATAGTACCCTTAGGTTGATCTTATCCAATCTTATTACTCCCGAGTTTAATCACATCCCTAGTGATTTCTCCTATAAGAAATAAGGTAACAAATGGATGTAGGTTTAACCATGTAAATAAAATAGATAAGGTTAGACCTTTAAAAGTTAGAGAGCTAAATGCTATAATAAGCAGTAGTGTGACCATATACCGTACCTCCTAATTAAATAATCTATTTATGTTGTCTCTACCTTTTTTAGTGTTGTGAAAAGGTTTTCCGAGTACAAACCTATACCCATAAATTTCATATTTACAATCTAATTCTACAGCCTTTCGGTTAACGGCATCAATTTTTTCTTCCTCAGAAGGGACTCCCGCATCATGGGCTAAGTCCTCTTTAAAGTATTCAAGCTCCTTGTTTCTTCTATCACATTTAGAGTGGTGAGCTTCTTGTTCTTTAGCACTCTTCCAAACAACTTCTCCGTACATGAGTTCTTTGGCAAGCTGATCCCTAGCTTGGACTACCTTATCTAAGTAACCTCCCCTGTCTTCAAACTTTAAAGATGTTACCAAAAATCTAGCTCCCATCTTATCAATCTCAAACGTCTCCCATGTAGCCAGATCACAATATTCACTTCTGGTCGAGAATCCGAAAGTTTCTGTAGTTACTAACACGGTTCCTTCTAACCTATAACTTAGTTTACCCAAACGACCTCCTCTATTTTAATAACTCTTCTATCACCAACAATTTATCTATATGAATCTTATCATCTGAAAATAAGAGATTCGGATATATCTCCGCATGTTTTCCTTTAAAGTAAGCTACCACCTCTCTTAAAGAAGAACCCAACTTGTTACCTATGAGGTGAACTTCCATATCCCTATGTCTAACATAGAGATTATTGTTTTTCCATACATACTCATATAGTATACGTCCCTCCTCCATAAGAATAAAGTTAATATCTTGAACATTAAAATAAACACTATTTCCTCTTTTAGCTTTCATGTATTCTCTCCAAAGCATTAGCCACTTCATCGACTAGAAGAGAACATGATACATCATACTCATACCAATCCATACCTTCAAACTCTTGGTAAGTTGACATCACATTGAATTCTTTACAAGTCTTTAGAAGAGCCCTGTCAAAACCCATAGTACCCGCACTATGTATCATATGTTCCATGTCTAGGAGACTAGTACCTCCAAAGACTTCGTCGAAGTTAATTTTAAGTTGTATGAAGAATTCTTTAGATAAACTCATACTTGCCTCCGTATCTTCTCTTCATTAAGGTTGTCCTCTACAACGTCGTCTTCAAGGTAGAATAAGTCACCTCTGTAGTCTCGAACAACCCATGTCAGTAGTTGAAATAATCTCAAATCTGGAGAAGCTGTCCAAACCTCCTCTAATTTTTTAAGTATTCTAGGTATTCTATTTATATCCCTCATTTAGATAACTCCTTTAACATTAAGAATTTATTAATCTTCACTTTAATAGTTCCTCCGTCATTAAATATTTTATAATCTCAGCATGGTTTGTAATGACTGTTAGACAACTATGTCTTTTAGCTATAATTAAGTCAAATGCTACTCTAGCATAACTTGTATCCATAGTAAATGTTTTATTATAAAGGTTTGGCATGACGGGAATCTCGTCAAATACAACACTTTGATAACAAATTCTATTTTCAACATAGTATATCTTCATGGAAGGTGAATAGAAATTAAAATCTCCGCACCTACTGTACCTCCCTAGAATAAGTCCTATATACTTTTTAGTCATTTAGATAACTCCTTAGTCATTAAAAATTTAGATATACTCTTTTTACTCCGTTTACACATGACATGTCCTCCTGCCCCGTGTAGCCTACATTTCAGACGATCTGATGATATTCGGGATAGACTATGTTTAGTAGGATAACAAATATCCGAGAGATATACTGTATACTCTTCGTCTCTAAAGTAATAATATCTATTGTAACATGTATTACCTGATCCACCTGGGTAGTAGGTATTGGAATGCCCTAAATAAATAAACCTTCTTTTCATTTTAATAGCTCCTCAACCATAAGTAACTCATCAACACCCTCTGGAGATGTTACAGCGTAATAACCCTCTCCTAAGTTAACAGAACTTATGTAGTAGGACATAGGTTTTTGAGCATATCTCCAATTAACACCGCCTAACGAAGTGAACGTATTTCCATAGGTATCACAAGCTATCCTACAAATTATCTCATTAGACTCCATATCAAGTATAAGAGCTAAGACTTTTTTCATTTTAGCAATTCTATCTCCATTAATAACTTAGCCACTTCACGATGTCCAATAGTTAATATATAAGGTTGTACCTTTTCAAGACTATCAAGTTTAGTAATACGGACTAACCTTTTAACATCCGCCTCGCCTTGCCATGCTGAAATAGCAGGAGGACCTCCTCCAGAATATACCCAATAGGTAACTTCATCTTCGACGTAGTAGTATTTATGTTCGTAGTTCCAATACCTTTCAAAAAGTATGTATTCCCTCACTCAGTTAACTCCTTTTACACATGTATCAAAGTTCTTAGTCATAGTCTTCCCAATCATCATTAGTTTCAGAATGAGCACAGCCTACACAAGAAGATAACTCACAATCATTACATGGGTTTGAATCGTCATAATCTATTTCATATTTATGGAGCTTTTCAGCATTGGGAGCTAAATACCCACACTCCCCTTTGAATTGAATTTCTATGGATAGCATGCTTTTAGCTATCACTAATGCAGACTCCGTATCCTCAGCATTTATTTTAATACTTATAGTCTTGTGTTCATGACCTGCACCTTCCCCTACTAGGACTATAAATTCTACCGTATATTCTTTCATGACTAACTCCTTATTTAACCTTACAAGAACATGATAGCATAAAAAAAGAGAGTCGTCAAGACTCTCAGTAAGGTTATTGAAATGAAACTTTACAATCTATTTTAATAATTCTTTGGTCATTAGGTATTTATCTATATCTTTTTTATTTGTTAACAACATTACAGTATTCCTTTGACTAAGATCACATACTATACGATCAACACTATAAGGATGTCTACTTTCTAGATTAGTACAATTTGAAAACATATAGTAAATATCATTAGAATTATCTGGATATCTAAAATACTCCAGTGTTGGCCCGTCATCAAAAAATTTGGCGATAATTACGTACTCTTTACTCATTAAAGCACCTCTTGATATTCTCGATACCTTCTTTTCTTTTATCACACAGATATACTACATAATTAACCATGGATTCATCCCCTTCAAGATCGACTGAAACATAGAATCCATCAGCACAGAAAGGTTCATAGTCATATACCACATAACTATTATATTTAGATGTCCATTTAGGAACATATTTAAAGGTTAGACCCTCAGCTTTGAGAGAGTCTAAGTATATAAGTCCTTTATCATCCGTAAGATAATCTTCGTGTTTCATTTCAATAGTTCCCTTGTCATTAAGAATTTAGCTATCTCAGAGGGTTTAGTCAATTTTGATAATATTTTTTTCTTAGCTTCGAGTCTAATCTTACGTCCTTCAATACTCTTTAATTCTTTATTATACATCTCATCAAGAGACTCTTTGGATACTTTAGCTATCCCCACAAAGCCGATCCTCTCCACTTTATAATCAGAAGAGTCAATTTTCCCTCCAGATCCAAGTTCTTTGACAAATACTTTTACATCGTGATAACCTATTCTAGGTAAACTAGCTACGTATCTAAAATATCCAGTAGCTCTAGCAATAGTAATTATATCCCCTATACTTATTTCTAGTTTTTTAGCCATGCTTACCAAAAACCTTTCTTAGTCTTAGTACCTATCTCAAGATTATCATCTTTATTAATAATAGCTATTCCTAATATTCTTAATATAAAATACACTGAATCTTCCTAGTATTTAGTATTCTTTTATTAGTTCCTTAGTAGTTACTTTCTTATACAGCTTTACGTTATCTATAAAGAGTACGTTCTTATTGAACTCAGCGTATTCCTCGGCCTCTTTCAAATCCTGAGATTCGAACAGCGTCATGCTACCTGCTTTAAGCTTATACCACGTTTCAGTACTTGAAGTTAATATAGACTCAGTTTCTTCAGTATACATGGATAAGTGGGTAACTGGAGGTTTTGGATCTTGGGGGACTCCGCCTATTAAATCAAAAACATTCATATTAGTTGTCTCCTTATATTCTGCACACTGTTACTAGTAGATGTAAATATCTTTACATTGCCTATAAGTAATAGGTTTATTATTTCTAACATAAGTTTCTAGGAACTTGGACACTGGCTTTTTGAATTTAGCTTCAACATACTCAAAAGCATCTTCATCTTGTTTTACTGCCTCAATACAGATTTCTAAGGTTTGCTTTTTTACATATTCGAGGGAATCTCCATATTCCGTAACTGCTGCCATATAAACTTTCTCAGTTTGGTTCTTCTTACTTATAAGATTTAGAGCATGATCACAATACTGAACCGCTAAGATACAAAATTCCTCAGTTATAAATTTATCATCTATACATTCTATAGCTCCTCCTTGAGACTTTAAAGCCGTTACGTACATTTCATGCGTTTTAAATTCTTCCTTTACTCATTGTATATTATATCCATCACTATCGACTGCGGATAAACACATCTCATACGTTTGCAACGAGTCCTCTACAAATTCTAAAGCAAAACAACAATGCTCTACTGCTTTAAGTGCTTCACCTACTGTGGTAATCTTTAACATATTCTTGTCTCCTTATAATCTACTCAAACATCATATCATATTAACTAAAAATTGTACACCTTAACTACAAGTATTCTAAATAAAACTTTACAACTAGTCTTCTCCATCACAAACAGATTTCCATGCCTGCTCTCCGATAGAACCTTCAACAAGATCTTGATAACTTGGATTTAGTTTCTCCTCTGAGGATACCTCATAGTTAGCTATGATATTTCTATCTAAGTCATATATAATATATCTAAGTACTGCTAAACTCCTTTCGTCACAATTTGTCTTAGTGTACATGAGCCTTGAGCCTACCTGCACATCCCCTATAAATTCAGGTTCGAATGGGAAGGACATCATCCAGTATTCGACTATCGGAAAATGATATTTTATTATCTTAGTATACTGTTGGAACCCTGCCTCTTGCCAATCCTGAGCTAACACGGGCATGCATGTCAGTAGCATCAATGCTAAAGATATTATAATTTTTTTCATCTATTTTGAATCCTTATAGCATACTATAAACAACATGCTAATGTACAAACTAATTAGCATAGTGAACATGGACGGACCTATCAGTAGGTACAGAGATATGTAAATAATATTTATTTTAAACAACATGGACTGGTTCAAAGGTTACCTCCCGTATTCTTTTAATTCTACTTCGACAGCTCTCTCAGCATGGAATGTTTGTTAATTTCTAAGGAATCAGTTGTGACATTAAAATTATTAGACAACCTTCCCGTGTCTAGTAATGTTTCTAGAGTATGCCCCGTGTACTGCACCCAGTTTTCCCCATTATCCTCAAGTAATAGATACTTGTATCCTTCTTTTTCAAAATAATAACAAATTATCTCAGGATTCTGAACATCTGTCATTACAGCTACCATCTTCATTTTAATAGTTCCTTCATCATAAGATATTTCCTATATTCCTTCAAGAGTATTTCAATATCCAACCCACCCCCCCATGGAATTATCGTTAACTAACTCCGTAAATCTTACTAACTCTAAGACATCTTCTACATAACTCATGAGACTTTCACCTCCCCCTACCCTAACATGTCTAACACATTACCTAGATGACTAGGATTAACTATCTCAATTTCTGGAGCTACCCAAAGACCCTCGTCGTTAGCTATTTTCTTACATCTAATACAACCTTCAACTGTGTATCCTAGGACTTCATAATACCCAGATTGATAGAGAAGTCTAACCCTATTTCCAATTTCTATTCTCACTTACTTAACTCCAATGCCATTAAATATTTATTCATACCAGTCCCTTCAAGAACATCGTAGTTGTCAAGGTCTATATTGAAGGCAGTTTTTTCAGTAATACGCCTTACACTCCCAGTAGTAGTTTCTACACAATCATAATCTATATTAGACTGACATAGACATCCCCACCCTCTAATCATGTAAGCTACCTTTGTATCTTTACATATCGCTATCTTCAGTACTGTAGCCTTACCTATTATGTACACCTATTCTCCCCCATAACCGTAGTTACAGCAAATATATCTCCTCTCGGTAGGTTTGCTACACTTACTACAAGTTGTATAAGATGTTGAATAACTATTAGACATAGCCCTTTTTAAATCCCGTATAAAACTCTCGAGTTCAACTATCCGTTCGTTAGCTTTCTTTAAATCATAATCCATCTCAGAAACCTTTCTTAAATTAACTTAATATCTTTTATATTAACTACGTCAATACTTCCATGAGGTTTGTAATACTGAGTACCCGAAGTATATACGTAAAACACTTCAAGAGTTAAGAGTACTGAACGAGATATGTTATCAGTCCCCTCTTGATTGAGGTAGTTCAATATTCGGTCGTGTGCCACATCCCTACTTATAAAGTCATCAACAGCTTTGAATATATTGGTAGTTTCCTCAGAATCTATAACACTATCGGACAGTATCTGGATGTACTGAGGATATCCGTAGTATGATATAGGTTCGTCAACTCTATACTTAGGATTCTTTTTTAAACGTGCTTTTACTTTTACTAACATATTTTAGCCCTTCTTTTAAATAACTTTACAAATTTAGTATAACATAAAGAGGACTCTTTTACAAGTCCCCTTTATAATGTTTATTAAGTTATTGTTACGGATTAGATTATACTGATTATTTGACCATCAACAACTGTAACTGTTTTTCCACCAGCGGTAACGAATGTATCATTGAAACCATTTTTAACTAGGCAATCTGCTATTGCTACCGTGGCAGCAGCATCGTTAGCTTCGATAGTTTCTAAGATTGTATTGACATCCTCAAACATGTCGCCAAGGATAACAGGGTTAGTGATGTCAAAAGCTTGTGTTGGAATTTCAACTGTCAACATAGTGCTACCTAATAGTTCCAACTCTGGGAAAGGTCTGATAGCAGCTACAATTTGAGACTCAGTAAGTTCAACCTCACTCAAAGGAACAACAACAGTAGTATCCGCAGTTATAACAAGATTGTTAAGTTCAACAACAGTCACCGCATGTACTAAGTCATGGTTTTTAATTTGAGTCGGAGAACCTGCTGCTAGTGCAACCATAGACAATGTTGGATAGCCGACTATGGCATCTTGAACTGTTTTTCTAACATAAGGTGCATAGAATGGAGCGGATACTGTAGCACTTGCATCAATGGAAATACTAAGACCTGATACAATAACTTCTGAAAGACTCGTGTTTTTGATTTGTAATACCAAGGTTAACCTCTTTCTAAATTGTGGTATTCTACACTGAATACCTAGTTATAATATAAACGACGTTTGTAACGTGTACTAGTTAACAGTTATATGTGGACTACTCCCGTAGCATCGTACCAACTGGAATCCCCAGAGTTATACCAATAAGGTTTTTTCAATCCAGTATCCAGATACATTTGACCAGTTTGTAAACATGTAGTCGGTCTAGAAGCCCAAACTCCCGAATCCCATGATCTACCAAGTAAATCTATTGTAGGGGTATTTGTTACCCATGTACAGCCAGCATCTCTGAAAGATTTGTAAGTTATTGCATCCATTCTTACGGTTTGACCCGCACTACTTACCGTTATCGGAACTGCACTATTAAATCTATTTGCTATGAAGCCCATGTCATCAGTTGCATATGTAAATGTGGATAAGGTTAAAGTTCCGCTAATTGAACAATTGTTCATACCTTCTGACGAGTTAATGATACTTGCTCCAGCTAAAGTAGTGTTAATCCATCTTTGTAATAAAATACTCCTACCTTCAACCCCTGTATAAAATCTACTACCTTCACTATAAAGAACTTCCGTCCCTGCTGTTGGAGCTGCACCGTTAACAGTCCCATCATCACAGGTGTAAGCACCTTGCATATAAGTATTTAAAAAACAAGAATCATGAGATAAACCAGAAGCACCAGCACTATCTGACTCAAAAAATCTACCAGATGTTTCAATTTCGGTGTGTAAGTTTGTCCCACTTACTTTAGTGGCAACAAAAGTTGTGTCATCTATTTTTTCAGTTATATCATAAGTACCACTATAGTACAATGAATTTTGGACTGATATTCTTATGTAGGGGGTAGTTGGATAATTTGATACAGTTATTGGGTATGCATATTGACCTGCTGCTACATGTACTGTTATTTTATTGCTACCATCACCTTGTATCGAGTCAAAACTCCTTGTTAAAATCGATGTTCTACAAGTTCCACCGACGTGGAAACCGTTACGTAATCTTTGATGATTATCCCTAACCTCTGCCAATCCGACTAAAGTAAGACACGGTCTCAACTCTGAGGATGTTGCACCAAATCTCCTACCTGTTGAATACTCTTTTAATATATTTCCACCGCCAGAGCCAGCTCCATTATCACCTAGTTTAACACCATAGCCAAATATGGTAATCCTTCTCGACGGAACTGTTAAATTTTCAGAGTAACATCCACTAAAAGTTTGACCCCCAGATATTGATTCCACAGCTGAAGTTTTACCTGATACGTATATATGGATAGTTCTCATAGCATCAATGTGGTTAACGGGTTGCCCTATCATGTCTAAACATGCTTGAATGGTTTTATAAGGCTTTGATAAACTTCCATCTGGGGTGGAGTCATCTCCTAGATTACCATCAATATAATACCTATCAGTTCCAGGTATACTGAAACTAACTAAGCCGTCAACAGTTGTAGATAAGCCGTCAACAGTTGTAGATAAGCCGTCAACAGTTGTAGATAATCCATCAACAGTTGTAGATAATCCATCCGTAGTTGTAGATAAGCCGTCAACAGTTGTAGATAAGTCATCTAGGGTTGCGGATAATCCATCCATACCATCTACTAGGTCTACTATGTTATTCTTATTAATATCATATGTGTATGTATTTAGAATAGTGCCTCCGATAAGTACTAAGTTTGGATGTGTTGATATAGCATTGAGTATAATATCTTCACTATATCCTGAAGGAGCATCTACCGTAAGTAGAGCACCTATCTTAAAGTTTCCAAGTCCTGATACAACTTCAATAATATCCCCTAAATTTTCAATTTTTAATGTCATGTCCATCCCTCCTATAATTTTATACGAATACTTCTTATAATATAAACTAACCAGTGTTAATTCAATAATTCCTGCATCATTAGGTATTTTGCAACCTCAAGCCTACCAGATATAACTTCAAACCCAGACTCCTTATCCTTATTTAATTCCTCCATTAATATACTTGTATCGGCATACTCCTCAACAGTTCCAAATTCATCAGAGATTATGTAGCAGAGGCTATAACTCTCCCAGTAATATTTTATAGTGCACCTATCCCTGTCGGAGTAATTCTTAATAGATATAGCTACGTATTCTCTACTCATTTCATCAACTCATGTATCATTAAATATTTATTAATCTCTCCGACTAAGTCGGCTCCCGTAACAATCTTTACAGGAGAGGTCTTAAATTTAGCTACAATATCCTCTACACTCTTAAAATCGGATCTGAGAACGTACTGGACATCGAATGCCAGATCAGGACTTAAACGTATAGTATTAAAATTTGTTATCTTATAATAGAAGTTATATACTATATTACCGTTGTAGTTAGATATAATAATAGCTAGTACAGTTGTAAGAGAATCCAGAGACACTCCTTCCTTAGTTACCCTTAATTTCATTTTAGTAACTCCTCCATCATAAGAAACTTACCAAGCTCTAAACCTTCGAGTACCTTATGTCCTAGAGAGAGGCTAGTAGATCTAATATCATCTAAGTTTTGTATTATAGCAACTCTGCCCCATGATTTAGAACCGCATTTATACATAGTATAATATTTTAGAACATGGTCCAAATAATAGTATCTAACAGTATACGTTCCGTTATCTATAATTAGAATAACTTTGTTTAAATAATCCTTGGGGCTATCCTCCCTAAAATAGTGTATAGGGATACTGTATTCTTTATACGTCATTTTAATAACTCCGATATCATTAGGTACTTATTAAGTTCTTTTCCTTTTAATATTTTGTACCCGCCCCTATTCATTTTATCAGTTACACTAAGACATGATTTTATTAAACTTCCATCTCTGTAATACCAAAGGCTATTGCCATGGATACAGTAGATATAATCAGTCTCATCGAACCTATTAATAAGGAGTCCTGAATATCCTTTCGTGAGTCTACTCATTTTAATAACTCTCCGCACATTAGATATTTATTAAGTATCCTCTTTTCTTCATTTCAATAACTCCCATGTCATGATTGTTTTTAATATCTCCAATCTGTCCGTAACATACAGAAAGTCTTTATTATATTTCGCCATGTCCCTAGCTAACTCTGTTTCAGTGTAGCCAGATGGCCATGGCTCTCCTTGAGTAGTTCTAACTAAGTTAATTCTGTCTTGTTTGTAGTACAGTAGAGTAGTATTTGTAGGGAAATGGGTCACTAGGCCTAAATATTTTATAGAACTCATTTCAACAGTTCCTCCGTCATTAAGTACTTATCTAATTCCATACCCTCTAGTATCTTATAATCCCCAATACTCAACATCTTCTTAAGAGTACTTTCCGACTTATAGAGATGGCTACCTATATAGTAGCACAATCTCTCCCCATGGAAAATACAGTACACAAAGTCGGAATCATCAAGTTTGTTAATTAAGATACCTGAGTACCTTTTCTTCGTAAACATCCATTAAATATTCTCCATGAATGAAAGGTTGAGCTATATAAATTATCCAAGTAAACTTTGAATCCTTAGGAGCTTGCCCAGTCTGCATGGATAGGTGCTTCTTAATCATCTCAATAGCTCCAACATAATTGAATACTTCATAACCTCTTGAATATCGAAATCATTACAACTGACCCCCATGAAAGAACGTACCTCTACATCATTAAAAGATACAGGAAGTGCTTCCTTACTATCAAGGAGAGTATCCCCATATCTCCTCAGATACATTTCGGAAAAACTTCCATGGAGACATCCAAGATTCCTCGCATAACCGAGTATAGTAATGTCACCTATTCTTGAATTTTTGATAGTTCCGAAATATTTTAAAAAGTTATTACACTTAAGATTCACTTACTCAACTCCTCTAGCATTAGGTATCTATTTAATAAAGATTCATTTAATATCTCGGAATTAATATCTCCCACACAAAAATATAAATTAGTATCTCCCTCACAAAAATATAACTGGCTTAACTTAAGACCACACTCGTAGGTCTCAGGGCTTCGTCTACTAGCATATCTTCTCTCCGCCATAAGCTTACCCCCTAATACAAAATAGTAAGTAGTATACTTGGGGGCAGGAAAGTATTGTTTAAATAAGTATTCTTTATCCTTCAAATACAGTCACTCCCCAACATCCCTACATAAATATTAAAGAATTTATCATTTATAAATGTTACATTGTCTGGGTCAGATAGATTCATTAGGCACTCTCTTGCCATTCCCATAGTCATTAAATAATGACAAGCCAGTTCTGTATCAAACATTATAAAACTCCTTTAGGCTTACTCAACGAAGGTAGCTTAATACCAGTCGTGTTTATTTTCTCAGATGACTCAGTTTTTATTAAGATTCTCTCCCCACCATATGATCTACTCTTAGCTCCAGAGTACTTTACAGTGGTTAACTCACTTTTGTAATTGTATCTACACATGCCAACAGCTCCTTATAAATTAACCTTACATGTATATGGTAACACATGACTCAAGCTAAGTCAAGTCATGTGTTAAGGCATTGTTACAAGTCTTTAATCATTGTCAATAAATACAGTTGTACTCTTCTTACTAATCTTAGGAGTCAGCCCCTTTAATGTTATATGTATCCCCTTAGAATACGTCACATCCATTTCGGATAAGAGTACACTAACTCCGTCTACTTCTAGGTGTATAAAAGACGTTGCAACACAGTCATATGGGGGGAGTTACATACCCTGATAATATTTTTATCATTTCTAATATTTTGTCGTTCATGCTTACTGTCCTTTCTAAAATTCTACTACTTCTGATGTCTTGATAACTACTTCCTTGAATATCTGAACTGCTGACCAACCTCGGTCTCTTAAACACATTCCATACCCTTTTGCCACTTCTAAGTTATCATGAGCAAACGCTTGGAAGTCTCCTTGTTTTACTTTATATGTGGTAACTTGGGCTTGAGAAGGAGCTACCTCTACTGATGTAAGTTCCCTCCCAGTAGGAGATTTTTGAATGACTACGTCTGATCCTATGATACTGACTTCTACTCCATATTCGTTAGGATTTACTGTAGAACTCTTAATGATCGTAGGTTTCACAACTTCTTCAATTTTAAAGATAACAGGTTGCTCCGTAGCCTTCTCTTCAATACCACTGGACAGACATCTATACTTTTTAGACCCCTCTTGCCTCACACTGACAAGTAAGCCTAGATTTTTCAAAGATGCATAAAATCTAGGATCTGATACATCTAATTTCTTAGTTACCTTCTCTCTTAAAGTACTAGAAAGCATCTCACCTTGTTTAAGTTGTTCTAGTATCTCTCGTTCAATACGTTCCTCTACCATATCTTTAATCATTGTTTTCTCCTCATTACCCGAAGTTTCTACGGAAGGCATTCTCATAAGTACTACATTAACACTCCCAGACTTGCTCAGTTTCTTAACTATCAGAGAGCCTAAGCCATTTAACGCCATGTAGTATCTTGTTTTAGAGCATCCTGCTCTGTCGCATACACTTCTTTGAAGTACTCCTGCCAGTACTCCCCCTAGACTTAGTTGAGAGATTATTTTAGCTTGGATATGCTCAAGGGTCGGCTTACTACTTAGGTAAATATTCTCCTTAACTTTTAGTGTAGAAACCTCAGAATCTTGATTATTTATAACTTCCCTTAGGTACTTATTAAGTATGTCTTCTTTTTCTTGATAGTTCACTTCTGTCTCCTTATTAACTTTAACTGGAATAGTTTCTCCTACATACTTAGATTCTCCGTAAAGGTCTTCCCTTATATCTTCAAGAAGTTTATCTCGAATACTGTCATTCTGGACCTTCCAGATAGCGTCGTATAGTAACGATGTTCTAAGTTCAGGTAAGCATGCTTTGTATGGAGCTAGGGAAGTTCCCATAGGTTTTACGCTTTTTATCTTAGCATAATCTTCTATTTCTAGTTCATATTTTATTCCAGTATCAAGTTCTAATTCAGATGCCCTAGCCTTTACATACTTTGCATTTCTTCCTAATAGTTTTAGGATGTAACCCATAAGGGAAACTCCGTAATGAGTCTTCAAAGCTCTATCCTCAGACTCTTTTGTAAAATAAGTAACACTGTTTAAGGGTTTAATATCTGTACTCATATAAGTCTCCTTTAAATTAAACTTTCAATGTAATGTAAAGATGTGAGAAGTAGAAACAAATCTACCCCAAAAAGTAAGAAAGTTAAAGGAATTCCGAGTTTTCTATAATTGTATCCTAATTGAAAGCTTATGAGACCCCCAAGTCCTGTCATAGAAATCATAGCTAATGCTATTAGGGATATGTGTACTAATGTATTCATATAATTATACCTCCTTAATATAAAATGATAATACACGATCAGGATTATTTTCTCTGGCGTAATCCTCTATGAAGGTTATACATGCTCTAGCTCCATCCATATCTGGATATGGTTTCTCTATTGGGGACTCTACACCATTTTCAGTCTTTACTACAACTTGGTACTTCTTCCCAGCTCTCTGGAACTTATCAACTTCTGATTGAGGAATTCTTTCCATTGTTTTGTCTCCTTATAATTTTATTAATCTACTTTTTTTAAAAATTTTAGATACTTCTCAGGTATACAAGCATCACAGGTGGATTCAGTTAGATTCTTCTTATTATTCTTTGTTATGGCTTTCCCACACTCATCACATAAAATTGTTTTAGGGTACTGCATGTTCACTTGACATGTAGCACATTCATGAGGGTCTCCGAAACCTGGCGTAGTTTTCTTATAAGAACAGTTAGTACAATATTTACTATAAGCGTTCATGTTTTCGTCTCCTTAAAAATATTTAGCTATGTTACTCATGCCTCTTTCGGTATTATGAAAAGGTCTTCCATCAACATATTTATAACCGTATACTTCATATTTACAATTAACTTCTATGTTCTTCTTATTAATTAGATCACCATAATTGTCTAAGTGTTCTACACTGTCTTTATAACTCTCAAGCTCCCTGTTAACATTCTTATAGAGTCTTTCGTGAGCTTCAAATTCTTTAGTACGTATCTCAGCTATTCTTGCACTCTCAGCATCCTCACGAGCTTGAATATGTGCTCTCTCAACATTGGCTAAGTATCTAGGTTTATCATCCTCACGAACTTTTTGGATAGCAAATCGTTTACCATCTTTACTGTTGACTTCAAAACGTACCCACTCTTTAATATCACAATAAAAATTACGAGGTTCACTATAAAAGAATCCTCCAGAAGATTCAGTAGTTATAAGTATATCCCCGTCTAATCTAAATCTTAACATAGTTGTATCTCCTTTAATTAACCTTACATATTAATAATAGCATCTTATAAATATAAAGTCAATAGATGCGTTAAATTATCGTAATAATTCCTTAACCATTAGATACTTATTAATTTCTAAGCTACTGGACACTTTTATAATAGTCTCAACATCCCAATAGTATTTATCTGTAAGGTATACATACCAACTTTTAGGTGCCTTTGTCAATTCAGTAAATATCTCCCCATCAGTTTTAAGTATTCCCCCGTAGTAGATATCAGTAAGAAGTATATGCTTTTGAGAGACTTGGTAATAGAAAGTCCTAATGACTACTCCATCACGAATATATTCGTGAAGAGATGCACCAGTATCCCGAAGGGCTACATATCTTTTATTCATTTTAGTAACTCCAGAGTCATTAAGTACTTAGCCACTTCTGTAGGATTCCATATAGTTTTATAACCTGACACAGTATCCCTAGACAATTCAATATCTAGTTTATTACTCCTAGATTTCCAGATTTCTTTTATAGAGTCATCTCTTCCTAATTCAAACATAAGAGTATCCCCATCCCAGTAATATTTAATCAAGAATGGATTAGAATCTTCTGAATAGCTTAGAGCTATATATTCTCTATTCATCTAAGTAACTCCTGTGTCATTAAGAATCTACCTACTTCTCGGGTACCTTCAACAAACTTTAAATCAGAACCCACTTTACTCCGAGCATCCAAGAGTATTTCGTTATAGTCATCAGTTAATGATCTAACTATCATGTGATGTCCCATGTGCAAGAAAGAGCCCCAATACGTTTTAGTCCCTTCTTCGAACCATAGTTTAAAGAACACAGCAGTACTCCACTCCCCATTAGCTAGAATACCTTTATCTAGGTATCCAATACAGAAAGGAGTATCTCCACAATCTGATCTAAAGCCCCCTTGCCAATTCCAAATTTCCTTAGGGAATCTAACGGACTCTTCAACAGGTTGATCTCGGAACAGAGTCCAAATCTTCCATATAAATATAAGCCATAGGGAACCTATTATAAAACTAATCATCATTTCAATAACTCTCTCGTCATTAAGTATTTAGCTATCTCTTTTTTATCAGTTATTAGGTAAGAATACTCTGATCTGATACCCTCGGGTTTATGTAGTTCTAATAACTCTTCTAAAGTTAGATTACTCGGTCTGTAGAGATTCCAGTCATCAGGTTTAAAATGCAATACTCCACTCACGTCTAATGCATAGTAACTTATCAAATTTTTAATCCATGCATATTTAGTTATCTCAAGAGCTACATATTCCATCATTTCAATAACTCCTGTGCCATAAGATGTTTATTCATGCATTTTATATCCGTTACTACTGAGTACCCTAAAAATTTAGAACTATTTTTTAGACACGTCTCTAATGTGATGTGACGACTGATATAATAGAAACCGCAACCATTAAAGTAACTATAACAAAGCCTATCTTCCTGATAAAAATACCCTAATTCTAGTACATTATTTATAAGAACTAGGGCTACATATTCCATCATTTCAATAACCCCTGTGCCATAATATACTTGTTAATTTTATTTTTATCTATAATTAACTCCGTGTCTGGACTATGAAAGATCTTAGATAATGATTTTAAATCCCTACATGCACTTATAAATCGAGTTGGTAGCCATGGATGTACATAGCATAGTGTGGAATTTTCATCCATAAAATATAGTCTAGTAACTCTACGACTTTCCTTAATCAAAACTATTGCGATAATTTTACATTTCATATTAGTAACTCCTTAAATATATAAATTAATTAAAGCAAATATGAGTCCAATACCTATAAGTAAAACTATAAATACTGTAGCTTGTTCATCTGTCAGAGTTCCATATCTAGCTTCTAAATTAGAGTCTAAAAATCTTTTCGGAAATACGTACAGTATAAATTTAGGGAGTAGGAATGAGGCAACCTTGAAATATACGACAACTGGAATTATCATGGTTAGCCATGATATTAAGGGATGACTATAATTGAATTCTTCAAAGCATACTTTCATCCAACACATCTCTGGAAGCAGGGTAGGCAGTACTAATACATTAAGTAGTATTATAAAATCTAGTAATAACTCTTTTATTTTCATTTTAATAACTCTCTCATCATCATATGTTTATCTAGAGCTTTCTGATCAGTTATCAACCTCCCTGAGTATCTAGCTACTTCGCTTCTAACTTGTTCAAAGTCTGATTGAATATCCAATAAATGACCATACTCGCTTCTCTCAAGGTATGAAGTGTTAAGAGTATTATTACTAAGTAAGTTACTACTCATGTACCAATACCTATAAAGAATATTACTGCCAATTGACCTCGTTGTAAATTCAGCTATGGCTATTAGTTTGTCATCACCGTAACAATGTGTATAAATCTTTGAGACACTTTTATTCATTTGAGTAATTCCTTCATCATAAGATACTTATTGACTGAGTGAACTCCTTTGATAAATACTTTATATTTGTTCTTTGATGTTACCATCTCCCGATGCTCTAACTCTTCTAAAGTATTAACCTCGCATGTGTATGTAGTATTGGTAGATCTAGTAGGTATCCCTATATATCTGGGAGGTATATTTACCCTGCTACTCAAAATAGATCCTGTCCAGAAGTATTCAATATAAGAGGTATCTCCTTCTACTGCTAGAATAGCGACTACTTCTGTCATATTGTATTTCATCATACCTGTCTCGAGTAGTAACATTTATCTCACCCTTTAAATATAATATTAATTATAGTATAGCACAAAGCAGACTATATTACAAGTCTGCTTTTAATATTTATTAAGTTATTGTTATACTTCTATCAGATCAAGTGTCCTAAAATTATTGGAAGGATAATCCGTGTACACAAATGTAGCCTTAGGATATTTAATGAGGAGTTTATTTAAAACTAATTTAGGCGTTACTTGGATTGCAGAAGTGGTAAGATCAAAGACTCCACATGCCCGCATAACTCCATTGTCGAATACTCGAACAAATCCAAATTTATCATTTACAAAAACATCATCAAGCATCTGAGGTAGGTCATCATATACTCTATCCTCATCATGGAAATAATTTTCTCTCTCAGATGAACTCATCTTAGCCACTCTCTTGGCATCTAGCTTGTTTGTAGCATCTTCCACTAGCTGTCTTATATTTTTTATCATTGCTACCTTCCTACGTAATCCTCTATGTGCTTATAATATAAATTTAATCTCCGTTACCTTAGCAACTCCTCTACCATAAAATACTTATCCAAATCTGATTTACTTCTAATAGGAATTAATAAATCTGGATCATCATAAGATTCTAAGTTTGATCTATTGAGTTGGACATATTCTTCTCCATGAGTACCTAGAGTTATCCTAGCACTGCTGGGTATCTTCTTAACTTCAATTTTAAAGTCATTATCATAACAATCAAAATAGACTGTTTCAGAATCTGGATATCGGTATAGAACATAATATCCATGAGATTGTTTATATAGGCATATGTACTTTCTATTCATTTTAGTAACTCCCACGTCATTAATATCTTAGCGATCTCCTTTGGGTCTTTAGTAGTCGAGTAACCCTGTGATATATCCAGAGTTAAGTTGTGGGCTAATGATAAACTGATTTCCACTATAGCTAAAGATCTTCCACCATCTTCGTAGGATCTATGCTGAACAAGAAGTCTACTACTCTCTTTAGAATATCCATAGATAAACATTGAAGTAGCTTTGTAAGATAAGGCTACTATGTCAGACACCTCAATAGTTTTGTATCTACTCATCTCATTAACTCCAATTCCATAAGTTTCAAGAGTATCCCCTTCTTGTCCGTTACTATAGTATACTCGCAAAATTTATCTCTATCAAGTTCCTCAGTTAAAGTAGTATGACATCTTCTTGAGGTAACATGGCTTTTAGGTGAGGATGAATCCCTCTGAATAACATCATAGACAAGTTCCATTCTACCACATAGTTGTAGGTAGTAGTATTTTATAACACAATCTTCATTATAGGATACAGCAACACATTCATTCACCTTAATAACTCCCACGTCATTAGGTACTTATCGACATCCTTAAGAGATTCTATGGGAGTAATATTATCCTCCCCAAGGTAATCCCTTAAATAATCTAAACAATTCCCCTTAACTGTCTTCCATTTATTATCAGTAGACACTTTAACTCCTTTGGAATACCTATCGTATCCTAAATTTTTACGGTAGTGGTAGAAGATGTAGTACTCTTCAGAATTAGAAAATTTCGAATCTGGGGTGATGGGAGTCCACAAGGCTAAGTATTCTCTATTCATTTCATCTGTAAGGAAGTTACTTTCTAGAATACGGTACATTAATTTCACAAGCTCTTCACAAATCTCCTGAGTTTTTTCTTCCTCAGAACTCATTATTGGTATTACTTCGGATTTAGGTATCTCCCTCTGACAGTTCAACAGCTTCTTAAAATTTTTAAACATTGCAACCTCTTTCTTATATCTAATCTATAATTATACTAACACACGCCCAAAGATAGGTCAACCCTTATCTTCCTATACGTTTAGATTTGTATCAGTATATAGACATACTGATGTATTTCCATAGTCTGAATCTAGTAACCATCCTAAGTCGTTACTAAGTTTCTTAAATCCGTTATAATCATCCTCGTACAGTATATTCCCAATAGTACTGTCTACCAGACGACTCTTATCAGTTTTATTATATACTTGGGATAGTTCAGTTTCTCGAGATAATTCTACATTCTTTGACTCTAAGATACTGTATAACTTATCTACAAGTTCATCAATGGTGAGAGGTACATATTTTCTACCTATACCTATTCGACTAGCTAGATCAGCTCTTATTGTATCCGAACATACTATCCCATGCTTTACTAGGAATTCTTTAGTTTCGTCGAGGTCTTCGGAAGAATTGGATATAAAATCTTCCACTTCTTTTTTAGAAACGCCATAAGATGTTATGTACTTTATTTCTCTATAATCCCATTCCTCAGGATAGGCACTGAGTATACAGTCTGATCCATACATGGCAGTACCCCTTTTCGGGCTATAGGCTCGTATGTCTTTGCCATCGAAGTATATGTAGGCCACTCCCCACAAGGAACAATCCCCTACGAAAAAATAAGATATGAAATTTAATTCCACACCTAACTTGTTAGTAATTTCTTCTCTACCATTTCAATATCTCCTTACATTCAATCTTATATAATTATACTAGCACATGTCAGAAGAGAGTTCAATCCTTTGCAGGCATGTTTGTTACATTACTTTAGTAACTCTATTACCATAAGAAATTTATCTACATCATTCTGTGTGTCAATATCAGTAAGAGTACTGTCGTCAGCATTGTAGTCATGTTTTAGTTGCCTTAGCCACGCTTCTCTAGTTAACTTTAATACTAACCCTCTCCAAATATTCCCATCAATACATCTATTAGTATGTCTATTATATGAATCATACATAAGAACGCCTGAAGGTACTAATACTTCTTTCTTAGAATAGAAATAGAATACATAAATACAATCATAATATGATTTATCTAAGATGGCTACATATGTTTTATTCACTTTAATAACTCCTTTGTCATTAAAAACTTACTAATCTTTTGCATGTCTGATGTATAGTGAGGGTTATCCATAGATAACCCCTCGAGAGTCCTGAATCGGCTAGTATTAAATGACATAGTACTATCCCAATAACACAACTTATCATGAGACCAGAAGTATAAGAATGCCCATGTTGTACTCTCAGGGTTGATGAGTGCAGCTATTATCTCTTCCCCTTTTATAATCATACAGAATACCTACTCTTAGGTATCTTTGTTCCAGAATAGGATATACCTTTGTATTCAGTATCTTCATCAATAGGTGTATAAGGATTAACGTATGATATCATTTTAATAACTCCTGAGACATTAAGAATTTGTACCTTACTTTGCCCTTGTCTAAGGTTAGTGCTATATACTCTTTATTCATGCCTGCCACTTATGATCTTTACAGTTGTACTTCTTCTTTATAGTTGTAAGTTCATTTCTATTGTTAAGGACACAACTTTCGATAGCTCTCTCTAAGTTACGAGTCTTATCAAATACATGAGCGACTCCATAGACTCCACACCTAGGTTCAATACTTATTTCAAAACTCATGATGTAACTCCTTAGTAATTAACCTTACTTACTTAGAATAACATAAGACAGACTATATTTCAAGTCTGTCTTAATATCTTTGTTACATTACTTTAAATTAAACTTATTATATTATTCTCACCGTTAACACTTACTACAAAGTTGTTGGCACATTCTATTGCTTTAACTATCCTCTCTTTAGGATCCAATAGTAGTCCCTCCGTAGAGAATAGACTAGCCTTAGCATGGTCACATCCAGAGCCTACAGAAGCGTATCCAGAAGCAGGCATGAGTATTGATAAATCTTGCTGTACTTTGTATAACTCTCCTTCATATCCCATCAAGAATATTCCTCCATCCATGGATTCAACACCCTTATCAACAGCAAGGAGTCCGTTTGCTTTTAAAGTAGTTCTTACAGCATTAATGAAATCTATATATAAATACTTCTCTGTGCTGATGCCTTCGTATTTCTTAGGTAGCTCTAAACAGAACTCCAGTATTTGCATTAATCTATAACTACCACAGACTCCTATAATCATGTTACCTTTTTTAAATACCTTAGGTCTTAGGTAGCTTTCTCCAGTATGTCCATTTGATCCAAATGTATCTCCGCCTATGTAAACATTGTCAGTTGTTTTGATTCCCACGATACATGTCATACTCTAATCTCCTTTTATTTTTAACTAATACCAGTAACAAATAGATCCAAACGCCCTAGGGACGGGAAATGATTATTTTTTTAACTCTTGTACCATTAGATACTTTATAGCCTCATTACCCACCAAGGTCTCATGACCCCAGCATGTATCATCATCGAGATTTGCTGCAAGATCATTTATCGGAGCAAGAGATCCGAGAACGTTATAGTTACCATAGTTACCATAGGAATCATAATACAATTCTCCAGATATATAATAATATCTATATTTTACATCCCCATTCTTTTTCAAAGTTATGACTACGTATTCCTTATTCATTTTAATAACTCTCTTATCATTAAAAACTTTGCTATCTTTTTTGGATCTTTAGTCGAAGTATATAGCACTAACCTTATCACTATTAAGATTCTGTTTTAAATCTAGTAGTTGGCTGAACTGTGCTCCACCGTCACACCTATCCGAGAACATTAATTTAGATCCTTTCATCCAGTATAACCAATACTTTCCGTCTTCTTCTCTTGTGGATAGAGCTATGTATTCTCTAGTCATTTCATTAACTCCTGTAGTACACTATACTTTTTGGCAATCCCTAACTGATCGGATTTCCATATATAGTTACCATCATCCAGATAATCTTTTAACTCATGCGGATAAGCTAAGTCTAGGGAAATATTTAAACTTAACTTAGTGTAATACCATGGGTTATAGAAGTATAAATCCGTGTCCTTATCCACATAGAAATATAGAGGCTCCATACTTTGATTCTTTATAGCTACCCAGCAGATCAAAGTAAGCTCTATATGACTAAAATCTAGTATAGGATCATTAGGATTCATTTTAGTAACTCCATAGCCATGATATATTTCTTTATTACAGATTCATCCGTTGTTATTTCATAGATCTTCAATGATGAAAGGTCTTCATACAACTCATCAAGCTCAGAGTGGCAACTTCGATTCCACCTCCCTTTGTTATCCCAATAACAAAGTCTGCCACCATCCCAGAAGTATAAGAATATATAAGGCTCTTCTGTCTTGTCCATGGGCTTTATTACAGCTAATATTATCTCCTCATCTTTTATTATTATCATCTTAGTAGCTCCCGAATCATTAGTAACTTTTTTATCTTCTTCTTAGACTTAGTAGTTTTAACATTTGTAAATAAGATTCTATCTCGTTGTAGCTCGGTATCTAGTTTTCCGCTGGGCATAAAGGTGTGAACTCCGTTACTACTAATATCATGAGCTACAAGCTTTCCATCCTTATTATAGGAGTACCCGTATAATATTCTTGAACCTGAGTACGAGAGAGCTATGTATTCTATACCTTCATCATTTTCTATCTTTTGTGTAGGATATAGTTTTGGTTTCATTTTAATAACTCCAAAGTCATTAAATATTTACTGATAATACTAGTCTTGGTTGATACTGTTCTACACTTATCCATACGTAAAGTTGAAACATGGTAGTAAGATTGAGGACAGATGTTATATAAGTTAACTTGGGTCTAATCATGTAACACTCCTTTCAATCAATCTTACCATATTATAATAGCACATGCCCGAAGATAGGTCAATCTCTTCGGGCATGGTTCGTTACATTATGTTATGCTAAGTATTCTCCAACTGTTTTAAAGTCGAGGGTCTTTCCAAATCTATCCAGTATTGGAAGTTCATGTATGTTCCTATGGTATAGGCTTATATGATTTAAGTGTTGTTTTCGTTCGTCCTCCGTTGGAAACCAACTAAATGACGGACTCTTTTTAACCTCATCTTGCCCGTCTTCTAATGCTTCGTCACTAATATATACACAGTCTTCTGCTATAATACTAACGAATATGAATTTTGCATCTTCTCGGTTTGTCATTATTCTTCTCCTTATGTTATTTTAATAACTCCTTCATCATTAAGAAATTGTTTATAACCTTTACATCCCTAGTTGTTTTATACCCTTGAGATCTGTCATAGCTAAGGTGTTGACTCAAAGACTTTCTAATATTAATACCTTCTGTATGAAGATTGGAATCCCATACATCTTTAGCATAATAAGGACAATCTTTATGTTCAATCATGCTTTCTGTGATACATTCGAGATAAGTCTTACCATCTCCTTTAAAGACATGAGTACTATACAGAACATATTCTATTATATCCCTACTGTCTATGAAGGTTGACAATGCTACATATTTCCTATTCATTTCAATAACTCCCCCGCCATTAAGAACTTATTAGCTTCTTGAACTCCTTCCACTAAAAAAGGGTCAGTTAAAGTACTTTTATCATACTTAAAATTCTCCTCAAGACTCTGCTCAGATGCGTAGTTAGTAGTTCCATTATAAAACTCTATGTGTAATTCATTGCCTACCATAAAGTATTTGTACTTTATTTTGCCCTTGTCTAGGGTTAACGCTACATATTTTTTTACTCATGCCTGCCACCTATAATCTTTACAGTCGTACTTCTTCTTAGTATACCGATTATTTCAATAACTCCTTAATTAACCAAAATACTCCACAGGTTCACCGTCGTTCTCCTCAACTCTTCCCATGTAGTCTTCGAAATCAAGCCCCCTATCCTCAGCCCATAGAAGGGCTTCCTCATCCGAGAAGCCACTGTCCCAATCTCTGTTATTATCTTTATCGATACTATCCAAGGCACTACTCAAATAAATATCAACGTAAGCATCCCTCATATACTCTAGGTATGCTCTCTCTAAACTCTTTTTATCATTTCTGGCTTTAGTTATTAACTCCCTGATCTTATTAATCATTTCATTAACTCCTTTAATTAACCTACCTAAACTTTAAGGGTTAGTCCACAACTCTCGCAAACTAGGGAAGCTTCTCCCTTTATAACTCCCGCTAAGTTATACCAGCTATTTTCTTCGTTCTCATGCTCAGTGTATTCTTTACCACAAGAGCATTGTACCCTTAGCACTTTAATTATAGTAAAAGAGACTTTAGGAGCTACCGTTTTACCTTTGCTCTTTGCGTGTGTAATCCTAAAAAGTAACTGTGGTTTAGATATTAGATCATGACTTGATAATCTAACACCCACAGTATTCCCTATATTCCATGCAAATACTATAGAATATAATTTTCCTTCAATGAAAGCTTTAAAGTTCTGTCCCCTAGGACATCTATTTCTTATAACCTCATACTCGTTACCTTTATAATCAGTAAGGTATATTACGGCTACGGATATATCCCTGTCTTCATGTGTTTCTACCCTATAATTTCTTATACCATCAACTACTCCATATTTCTTTTCAGCTTGGGTGTAGACCTTAATTATATCTTCTAAAGTTTTAGCTTCTTTAATAATCATAATACAGTCTCCTTTAATCAACCTTACATAGTTAGTATAGCATAAGGTAGACTCAGTTACAAGCCTACCTTTCTAAGTTCGTTACATTACTTTAACATTTTACCAGTAGCTATCCTAGGGTGCAAGTCCTTTATTTTTTGATGATATTCCCCCATTGCCCTCCGTATAGCTTCCCTATCAGTCAGTACTTCCCTATCTGTATAATCTTCAAATCTCTTGATAGCTTCTTCACGGCTATGTGAAGTCTTAACTAATACATGTTTAAACCTATCTTTAAATAATATCTCCTCAGTGAATTGCCATGGGCAGGTACTTATATAATACTTACCTTGCGAACTATAAAACGCAACGGAGGGCAAGGTGTCTAATATTACTAATATCTCCAATGTAAAATCTTTATTCATTTCAACACCCCCTTCCATATTAGATTATCTATTGTATTATCCATAGGATCTCCATTAATATGGAAAGTAATACATCCTTTATAAGGAGAGGGTTCTTTAAAATAACTAAGAACTAGTATGGGAATAGTATAGGAATATCGTTTGCCATTAGTCCTGATGCCTACACTGGAGCTAGTTAAATTGCCCTTACGAGTGTAGTTTTTTACTATATTTAAACAGACTCCAGTATCTCTTCTTATAAATCTACCATGACTTGAGATACAGTATTCATTATCTTGACGAAAAACTTTCCACTGCTCTTCTTTCATTTTAACAACATCCTATTTATTTTTAACTAAAACCAGTAACAAATGGATTAGAATGCCCTAGGGACGAGAAAGTTGTAATTCATCTCATCAACTCCATAATCATAGAATACTTCCTAAGTTCTTTCTCCTCCTGTACGATACTAAAACTTGTACATTCAAAGATAGCTAATCTCCTTCTAAGATCATGATCTACTTCCCTAAGAGTATGTAGGGTAGAACGGTCAAGGTAATCTTCTCCAAGATAAACACACTCCTCTACATACATCCCATACTCATCAAGGTGGAAAAACTTTGTATCAAGTCTCTGTAACGGAGGAATTGCCACAGCTACTAAATTTTTAACTACGTTCATTTTAATAGCTCCCTTGTCATCATATATCTATCAATCTCTTGTTGTGAACTTACAGCTACTAATTCATATCCATTTAATGCATCCTTACTAAATTTAATTAGTTCTTTAAGACAGTCTTCCCTAGAGGGGTACTTATTACTTAGGTAGTGTTTACGGATCTTCCCTAGCCTACCCTCTTCTTTTATAGCTTGAAAGAAGAGGACACCCGAAGATATAAAGTAAGTATAAGTATGCCTATCCATCTCGGAGCTCATGGATATTGCTATATACTCTTGTTTCATTACTTTAGCATCGTTAAACATTTTACCAGTACCTTCTTTCATGCTACCAATACCTTCTTTCTCTTATAGATCCATGTAGACCTGTAGGATTCCCATCTAAATCTAATAACTCCATGGTATCTCCTCGAAGTTGGCTCAGTTGGTAATGCTTTACGTCATGCTCTAAATGACCTAGGCTTTCTGTGCCGTCGAAGATCTCTTCACCTTTTCTGTATATTTTAAGGATATAGCCTCTAAGTAGCCACTTTAGTAATAAGTCTTTCAAATCATCTCCATATTTCCCAATACCTATATCAAGAGAGAGGCAAGATATCTGTACTTTTTTATAGTAATACATTGTAGCTAATCCCTAGACTGCCTTTGAATCACAGTATCATTTTAGTTATTGTTTGTTATTGTTTCTATCCAGTTTAGTTTTACTTTTAACTAGTCTGCTTCCAGTACCTCCACAATAGTCACATGTTCCCAAGTAGTTACCTATTAACAATCCTCTTGAATACGTATGCTTTATATTCCCAGTACCTAAACATTCCTTACATTGTTTCTCATTCATCTAGATAATCCCCCTGAACAACATGCTAAAGACAATTACAAGTATAGATGCTACAATGAATGCTATAATTTCTGAATCATCAAATTCTGAATCATCTTTAATATACTTGCCCCTATCTACTCCTAGACGACTATCCATGGATTTAGTAGATTCACTTTTAATCCTCTGGTATTCTTCTTTGTTCATGTATTTTTATCTCCTTACGTATTCTTTTATATGCTTTGCCTACTCCCTTATCATTTTCATCTTCAACTCTCATGTCACAATCAAATAAGTTTTCTTCTACCCAATCCAGTATAGCACATAAATCATCCAAAGTCAAGTTTATCTGTTCTCTCATTTTAATAACTCCCTCACCATAAGATACTTATTGATCTCTTTCTCATCTGTTATTACTTTGAAGCTACTATTATAATTACAAAACCTGCTACTATCTGAGGATAGTCTATCTCTAAGTTCTTCCGCAGATCTGTAATGTATTCTATCAATATTATCATAAGGATTTACGTCTTGATAATAGTATAACTCTTTACAAGTCCTACAGTATAATCCAAAAAGGATTCCCTCTTCGTCCATGTAAACACCTTCTATAAACCTAGACTCTCCTGGGCATATAACCAAGGCTACTCTTTCAGCTACTCTTGTTCTCATTTCAATAACTCCTCAAGCATTAAATACTTTACTGTCTCCTCGGGGGTAGCTAATCTCCTGTTAGTATTTCCTGAGAGTAGTCTTCTCATATCTCCTTTGTCTTTATGGTTAAAGAATGAAGGAAGTCTTGTTCCAGTACCGTACCCGTCTGTAGTAACATAGTATGTTCCGTAGTTTCCTTCTCTCCTACTTGTTTCCTTTGTTAGTTTGATAAAAGTCATGTTATCATCTATAATTAAGAGTATGAATTTTCTCATTATTTTAATAACTCCTGTGTCATTAGTATCTTATTTATTTCTTTAGGATCTGTAATAAGTTTATGACTCTCTGGAATACAATCTAGGAGTATCTGGAGTGAAGTACATTCAGCACGACATCGTCCACTATCCCATACATGTTCTGATGGAGTGTAGTAGCATATTACTTCTCGATAGTATTTCAGATTGATCTCGTTCATTATAACTCCAGATGGAAGTACCCGTCTCATCCAATACAGAAGGCTAACATCCTCATCACCAAAACTACCGCTCCATGCTAGTAGACTATAAGGTAATACCTCGATAGCTACCAGTTCAATTTCTGGATGGCTAGTCTCTATGTTGATAGTTGCGTATTTAATTCCGAGATATTTCATTTTAATAACTCCCTAGTCATCAAGTACCTATTGATCTCTTTCTCGTCTGTTATAACTTCTTTACTGTAATCATCTTCATAGTCTCTTACTATACATTTTATATTAGTGTACCCATTGTAGAATATTCCTATACTACTACGATGTATTTTAAAGTCATAATAAGGTATAGTCTTTAATACTGTCTTACGACTTCCCCACATAGAACCCAGCCTCTCATAGAAAGCATAGACTAGAGCACCTCCCTGCCTATATTTAACTATAGCTACTAATTTTAAATTGTCTTCCATTACTTTAGTAACTCCTTTGTCATTAATATCTTATTAATTTCTTTAGGATCTGTTATTAGATTATTAAGGGATGAGGTTGAATCTAGTAATTCTTTAAGTGATTTGCGTTCATACTGTCTTTCAGCTATGTTCCACATATAATCTAATGAAGAGTAACATATCAGTTTTGAATAGTACTCTCTATTAAAATCATTATCTATAATTCCTTCTGGAGCTATCTTTCTCATCCAGTAGAGAGTTGTAATCTCTATCTCCCCCATCCCTCCACAGAAGCGGGGGTATGCTAGTTCTTCAATAGCTACTAGTTCACAAGGAGAGCCGTGCTTACTTAAATCTATATTCATTGTTGTTGTTAGTATAGGTTTCATCTCCGTAACTCCATGATCATTAATATCTTATTGATCTCTTTTCTATCTATTATCAATTCGATAGCAACTGGGTTTATCTTAATTAGTTCTTCTAAAGAACTTCTCATATCTTCACAGATATTGTTCCAGTCATAGTTTATATAAGAATGTGCTTGGATAGCTTTAGGATCATGAAAGACTACACCTTCTATAGGAATTCTTCTAATCCAATAAGCACATAACCACCGTCCACTAAGTTCTTCTAGACGTTGGATAGCTACTATTTCACAAGGGATAACTGGTGTCCGAACCCATGTATTCATCTCAACAACTCCTTTATCATTAAAGCTTTCTTAAAGTCTTTATCTTTTATAGGAAGCTTTTTAGCGTAGTCTTCCAAATTTAGTTGATAGTAACATTCAATACTCGAAAGAATTAGATTACTGTTAATACTTTGACGTTTCCTCATAATATTTGTAATAAAAAATGAAAGTATTTCAGTATCATAGAGTACTACTATAGTATCCCTTATGGAGAAGTTAATATTTAGAATAGTCTTAAAACTTAAAGCCGTGTACGTAAGTTTAAAATCTCGTAGGTCTTTACTATTCTTAGGTTTATTTAGATTAATATAGAATATACTACTATCATCAGAAGCTTTGTAAATCTTCATTTCAGTAGCTCCCTAGTCATTAAATACTTGTCCAGTTCCTTAGAGTCTGTTATGAAGTATTTAGGGTTGGCTACCATCCATGCTAACTTTTTTATAGACCAATTACGATCTAAGCATATGTCCTGCATTCCTAAGGTCTTTGAAAATATAGAACTCCAATATATCTCACCCAGTTCATCACGGTAGTAGGCTAAGTTTGATTCATTATTAACAGACTTAGCTATAGCTACTAGAGTTAATATTGAAGGTCTCCTCATCTGTTATCCTCTTGCATTTAATGTTAAGTAAAGACCTGTCTGAGCTCCTATCAAGTCCATCAATCCGTCACAATATATATCCTTGAACTCTATTCTTTTAGTTATCTTTACATCATATCCTTTTGTTATCTTCTTCATATAAAAAGTTACGTCATATAAATCTTTTCCGTTTAAGATAATGTCGATAGTATTAACTTTAGCAGATTTAATCTTACCTATCATCAAACCATTACCCTGTACTTTATTATCTATTTGCATACAGTTAGCTACAGTAATTCCGAGCATAAGCATTAAAGTTCTCCCACCTATTTGATTAAAGATAGCCTTAGTTATTTCTTCTGGTTTACTCATAGCTTTATCTCCTTTTAGTTAACAGTATCTAAATATAGTAGCAGAGTATTAACTCATTGTCAATACTCTCTTTCTCTATTATTAAATTATTGTTACTTTAGTAACTCTTCCACCATAAGATATTTATCAAATAGTTTTTGATCCAGTATTTTAAAATCTTGTCTCGTCTGTACATATTGGCGTAATAGATCACAAATATCTCCTAAGTACTCTGTAATAGGGAGTGAGCTCGTAACAGAAGAGTACTCCATTAAAATTGATAGAGTATCCGTCATCCAATATACTCTTGAGAATATTCCGTTAGGTTCTTGGTATATAGCTATCTTTTTCATTTACTATCCCTAACTAACTTCCTAACTAATCTCTCGAGTTTTTCTATTCTAGCTTCTAAGCTGAGTATCCTATCTTCTCTTTCTTGTGAGAGTACTGCTTCCTTTGCATCCATGATTCCACATCCATACTTGAGTCTATAGGCTTGAATCTTTTCTGAGGTTGTAGTTATAGGTTTAGCCACTTTATTTTCCCCCCCCCTTATTTTTCTAATTCTTCTATCATTAAATACTTATCGAATAGCTTATTATCGTATATATAGAAATCAGGGTTGCCTCCAAACTCCTCCAATAGACACTTGAATCCTCCAAAATAAAAAAGATTTATGAGGGATGAATGCATTCCTCTTTCCATATCATACAAAATAGTATTAGTGTCTTTGTTTAAAAAGAACTTCTTAGTGTATCTCCTATAGAAATCATAATACTCTGCAAAGTACTTAGTATTCATTTTAATAGCTCCCTTGCCATCATGTATTTATTAACTTCCTTATACCCTCTTATGAGGTAATAGTTACCCACACCTGAGTATTCCTCAGCTAACTTATCTAAAAGATCTCCCGAAAATCTAGTGTCTCTTCCCCACAGAGGTTTTTCTAATAACTGGCTGTTTTCTTTATCAGCTATATAGAAAAGTTTATCTTGCATAATATAGAACCTGTAAGATATTTCCTCTATCATTCGATCATATCCATATCTGAATATAGATATAGCTATCGGAGACATCCCTTCAAGTATCATTACCTCCCCTAGAGTTACTTTACTCATTGTAGTAATTCCCTCATCATCATATGCCTTTTGATCTCTTTAGTATCTGTTGTAAAAGAAAAGTTCCTATAAGTTGCATACGCTTCAGTAAGCTTCCCTAGGGTTTCTAATTTTTCTTTACTAGAACTAACAATCCAACAGGTAGGATCTCTAAAGTTATTATAGTGAGTTGAAGATATTACACAAAGTTTACTACCTAGCACATAGAACATATAAGCTATTTCAGGTTGTCCGTCCCTAGGATTAAAGAGAGATAACCCGTCTGGAATAGTTCTCATACGTAGTGTATTAGTATTCTCAAGCGTAATCTTTGTCACATTTATAATCCCTTAACAAACTTAGTTACTAATACACTGATACCAGTACCTTTACCACTCTCTTTAAATACCCCATCAATCTTCTCTTGACACACTGAACTAGATTCTACAATACTCTGAAATTCCCTACATTCTAAAACAAACTCCCAATGTAAATGTCCTGCTGTCTTTACTCTACCCGCACAACAATTTGAAATATATTTGTCGAGTACGCCAGTTTTAGATTCCGCTTCAACTTGTGAGCTATAGACAATGCCTGTCTCAATACACCTAACTGGTCTATGCCTAGATCTCTTGGTATTTATATGTATAGTCCTACCTTTAGCTTTTAACCCTATCTTATCCCTCGTTTCCTGAGAATGTTTATATCCTAGAGTATCAGATCTATGTCTCATGTTCTCTTCGGGAGTACACCATTCAATATTCTCAATAGAGTTATTGGATGTATTACCATCTATGTGATTTATGTAAGGTTTATCCTCATCATTAGGGATGAATGCGATAGCAACAAGCCTGTGCACTCTCTGTTGATTTTTTGTAGGTAACGTCACAAAGGGATAACCCTTACCATCTAACCTTAACTTTAGTAGTTGCTCTCTCCCAGTACGTGCATAGTTTAGACTTTTGACATTACCTAGATTCGAGACCAAGTATCTTCCTTCATAACCTTTGATGTCTCTAAACAACTCTATGATATTATCATTCATTATAGTTCTCCTACTTAATAAGTTCTCTTGTCATCAGATACTTCTTAAATCCAGCTATATCTTCATATACTACATACTTTGGATCATTCTTAAATGTTTCCAATGCTTGTTCTGGAGTTGAGTTTGCCCATATCCTCGTTCTCGACCAATCATAGTTTCTATATTTAATTCTAGTTTGATAGTTTAATCCCTCGTATATGAAGAATTTGAAGTCAAGGGAATCCTCCAGACTGTGAGCTACGAAGAGTCCTTGAACATCATCTCCGAATAGTTCATTCATTACATGTCTCCCCAGATAAATTGAGCATGATCCCCATATCCCATCTCCTGTAGAGAATTTGCTTTGGCTACACTTTCAATTATATAGCTAGTGAAAGCATCGTGATCTACAACATGTTTTCCTATATTTTTCTCAGGGTGTTCTTTTTGGAAATTAATAACCATATTGTTAATAAACTGAGAGTAGTGATGTAACATATGATTTCCGTAATGATAGTCTAGGAAAGCTTGGTATCTTGGGTTAGTTACATTCTCAGTAGGTGCTTGCTGTGACATGACAGTCTCCTTTAATTAAATAACTTCACTTATACATAATAGCATAAAAAAAGAGAGCCGTCAAGGCTCTCAATGATGTAAGGTTAATACTTTGTTACATTAATCTAACTTGTGTTGTTTAAGATAATAGCTAGGGATGTTGCCACCGTACATGGCTGAGTAAGCATAGCCCCAGTTTAGAGGTTCATCTATCTTATTGTTAATCCATTTTCTTACCATAGAGTTTCCGTTGTTCCACACTTGACCTTCCCACTTATCAGGGTTAGTATCTCCCGCCAATTCTTTAATCTTGTCTATAGCTTTCTGCCTATCAAGAGTTCTGAAGACTATCTCGTTTCCTTCCCTAGAAGCTGACTTTGTTATTTCATAAACTGACATAAACTCTCCCGTCTTTCCTTGTTAACTATCTTTATTAGTTTAATGTGAAAAGGTGTTCTAACCTCATGAGGTATGTGTTTAATTTCAAGTTCCTTTAGGATATTACTCATTACTTTAAGATCTCTCTCTTCAACCTTATGACCCTTCCTAGAATTACAATCCATACACATAGTTTGGTAATTAATAAGATTATTAATTCCACCTAAAGTTTTAGGAAGTATGTGATCTTGTGTGAATTCTACTTCACTTCCATCTCCTCTTACAGCCATAAGATGAAATCTATATTCATTTGATATGTTATATACATTCCCTTTACCCATCCACATACCATGCTTCTCCAGTATAAAGTACTGAGCTTCTAATCCACACTTAGCACATACATGACTCTTTTCAAATACTCTGTACTTGGATTTAGACAAGCCTACTAAAGTTCCATCGAAGTTTATTTTATCTTTACTACATGCTTCAGTCAAATTATCTAGGATTTCTCTTACGCCATACTTTTTAAAGTCTGGATGTTTTATTCTACCCTGTCTTTGAAGTCTTCCTGTTAGCCTTACTCGTTTAGTTTCCATAAACATTTCCTTTTATCTAACCTTACACGAATAGAATAGCATAAAAAAAGAGAGTCGTCAAGACTCTCAGTAAGGTTATTGAAATGAAACTTTACAATCTATTTTAATAATTCTTCGGTCATTAGAATTTTAGAAACTTCTATTGGATCTATTATCTCAGCATCAGGATATCTTTGTAGTAATTCAGTTAGAGTATTAAATATAGTTTCAACTCCTTGGCTGGCTATATGTGATAGTATCCTATGGCAGTAGTCTGTAAGTGGGATACCTGTCCCATCTTGTAGATATACAGAATATATAAAATCATTCTCACAGAATGTGACTAGTATATTTTTCATAGCGATTCTCCTAATATTCTGGGTAAAAAGTTATCCACATGAACATAGTACAAAGAATTAAAATCATTGTCTGAATATCTGTCATAAGGAATCCTCTAGTTCTTTTTTTATAGTTGAAATAGGGATGTATCTTATTTCAGATAGTTCATCCTTTCTCAAATAGACTCCAGTTATTCCAGACTGAACTATAAATCTCTTACAGAGTACGCATACAAAACTATGTCCGTATATGTACATGGTTGAACCTTTACATTTAGGAATTCCCGCTTGTATTATAGCATTCATTTCTGCATGTAAACTTTGGCAATCCTCATATCTAGTTCCCGATGGAATACTATTCTCTATGCGATAACAATACTTCTTATCTACACAGCTTGTTACTCCCGAAGGAGTTCCGTTATATCCTGTTGCAACTATGAACTTACCCTCGTTAACTATAATAGCCCCTACTTGAGCCCTAATACAATTAGATCTCAATGAAGCAGTCTTAGCCATCTCTAAAAAGTAGTTGTTCCACTCTAATACCAAAATATCTCCTACTTAAATAAACTTTTAAGGGAATTGTAGAGTCCAAATATTATTAAGTATAAGACTCCATACATGGATAATAATAATTCTTGTGATATGTTTAACATGATTATATATCCTTTAGCAACTTTCTTATCCCCAATGTTTTTTGAATCAGAGCAGTATATATTTAATATATCCTATCTCTTGGGTATACATACTCCTCATTCTCTACAACCTTGTCTTCTTTTTTAGAATCTGGTTGAAATATATAACATACTACCATCATTAAAGCTCCTATCATAGGATAGAATAAAGTACAGAACCAAAGTATCTCAGGTTTAATTATCATCTAACAATTCCCCTTCTGTTATTATAGTATGCTCTCTTACATTAATATCCACTTCCATGCCTTCAAATTTGTCTATAGACTCTACCATGAATATTAAACTCTCAAGTGTAACGTCTTCATAATAGTCTGGTTCGAATGTAGGTCTCTTCAGATATGTATCTATTAAGAAATCTCTTATGGAATATGAGTCTACTATGTCAACAGTTTCAGTACTCCCATCCCCAAAATAAACTGAATGTTCAATTCTATAATACTTACCTGTTACTCTTGCCATGTTTTACCTTCCCCTTTAGTAACTTGAATTAATGAGCCTGCTGTAGGAGTTTCATATGATACATTCCAATAAAGAATACTAATTTTTAATACAGCTATGGATAACGTCATAAGTATCATTGTAATAATTATTATTCTAATAAAAGATTCCCACATGTTACCCTCCCCTCTTAGATAGTAAAGTATGCTTGGAGAGACTTGAACTCTCAACAGCCTCAGACAAGACCGTTCTACCGTTGAACTACAAGCATACTTTATTAAACGCCACCCCATGGAGAATCTCACTACCAAGTACAACACGAGTACTCTTGTCTCCACCTTCTGTTGATCAAACAGTTGTTCTGATTAAACTAATGGGGCGAAGTACGTACATTGAGTTATATACATACTGGTAAAAATTAGAGGTGGGAGGGATCGAACCTCCGTTACACAGGTTCAAAACCTGTTGCCTTACCGCTTGGCTACACCTCTATGAAAATAATATGTGATAAGAGACTTGAACTCTTACGGGTTTCCCCACTAGCATCTAAAACTAGCATGTCTACCATTCCATCAATCACATATGTAATAACCACGCCAGCAGAGAATTGAACTCTGTCCAAAAGCTTTGGAGGCTCTTGTGCTCCCGTAACACTTCTGACGCATAAAGTATTAAGGGAAGGTGAGACTCGAACTCACGATGGAGAATTTGCAGTCCTCCGCCTTAACCACTTGGCTACTTCCCTAGGTTAGTTAAATGGGGTGGCTAACGAGATTTGAACTCGTACTATCAGTACCACAAACTGAGGTGCTACCATTACACCATAGCCACAATAATGTCCCCATTTTATGTTAGTATTTGCGAGAGGCAGAATCGAACTGCCAGCATAAGGGTATGAACCTCATAAGTTACCGTTACTCTATCTCGCATTGTATTAGAAGAAAGATATATAGAGTGGAAGTCGAATCCACACCGTTCCCGCTAATGGAGAACATTCTATCCTGTTAAACTATCTATATACCTCTCCTCCGTTCTTATAATATAAACTAACTGCTTGTTTTAAAAAGCCCCCTGTCAGATTCGAACTGACGACATACCGCTTACAAGGCGGTTGCTCTACCAACTGAGCTAAAGGGGCAAGAAGACACTGGGCAAGATTTGAACTCACATCTTCCCTCACCATTGAGGGTTACTCTTCTTGTTGAGCTACCAGTGAATAGAGAAAGGATACACATTGCTACGTGTATATTTCTATTATAGCATACTCTAATTAATAAGTCAAGTGTTGAAGTCTTATCTTTACAAAACTAAATACAATCTGATATGTTTGTAAATCTTTCTAATGTCTTTAGATAGCTATAACATTGAGTTAAAACATTGTCAGTAGATACTAAATCATAAATAAAACTATAAGAATTTGACTCAACGGGTGTCATATGTTCTTTGTCCATGAATATGCCGAAATCAAATCTAACTTCAAGTTCTGTATTATCTTCCCATCTTATACTATTTATTTTTAGGTATGCTTGTGTTAGGGATATTCCTGATTGGGTTGTATAATCTAATTTTAAAGACATATTTTTCTCCTTATAAAAATGCGTTATCCTGACCTGTATAACATAATAAAATATTTGAGATTGCTTTTGATTGTGCTGCTGATAGTTTAATATTAAATAAAAATATCGCCCCGCCTTTATAGTTCCCTTGACTTACTTTTACACCTGAGCTATTTAATACATAATTTCCTAATTTAGAAGTTGTATTTGACATTGCTACATACGTTCCAGACGTAGCAGAACTATCATCAATTCTTACACCATCTCTATGTATTTCCATATCTGTAATAACAGAAGTACCACCATATAATGCACTATATACATGATTCGTACCAATATCTGCTGATAAAGTAGCATTATGGTATCTCATGAGATAGTTAGCAGTAATGTTTTGAGATGTTAATAGAAGTGCAAGACTTCCACCTGAAAAATAAAATTGATACCCTCTTTGGATACTACCTGAAGTAGCATCCTCTTTACAAAGTATTGCTAAATTACCACTTACAGAATTTGGATTAATTAATGATACTATACTAAATGGACTATCTGTTGTACCATTACCAAAACTTAGATCATTAGCATCTGCAAAATCAAATGTATTTGTTGCTCCCATGTTTAAGAACCTACAATCACCTGAAATACTTGGACTTAATGTTGAGGCATTTGCAGATAAAGTAGCATTAGCTAAATTAGCTGATCTATCTTTTAAAGTTGTAGTTGCTCCAGTTTCATCAAAAAATAATGCTCTTTTAATATAAGATGACCCTCCTACAGCTGTAGATATTTGATTTAGTACATCTAATTGTTTTGATCTTGAGAACATATTATTAACATTATTGTTAGTTAAAGCACCTGTCATGGTACCGCCTGCTAACGGTAACTTACTCGAAAATGAAATATAATCCACATCACTGTACCCTTTATATTCAGGGATCCCATTGTTAGTCCTAAAAGATATTTTATTAACCTCTGTACCTATACTAAATTCATTCTTAGTAGTACCACTATTATTATTGAACACATCATCCCCTTAGTATTTTTTAATTAAACTCAATATCTATTAAAGCTAATTCTTCTAAAGTAGTTGCACTTGCGATAGATAACTTATTAGCACTCAACTTCTGCTGGATATTAAATATAACCGTAGCTACTCTCTACCTTAGTACTAGACCATGTAGTTATCAAATCAGTAGTTGTATCATCTATATTCGACATGGGAAGGTAGCCGTCAGTAGTGTAATCACTCCATTCAAGCACACCATCCTTAACACGAAAAGAAGCAGAGTTGGTATCTCTACCTAAACTAAAAACTGAATTAAGGGTTCCGCCTAAATTTTGGTACATGGTACTTATACCTCCTAGTTTAATTATATTTGTAGTGGCTGAGAGTATTATGAATATATCGTATGGTATGTGAAAGGAGCTTTAACATTTATTATAAAGTTGGCTGCACATTCGAGAGCCTCTGTTACTTTTTCAGTTGGGGATAGGCTAGAATCTCTTTGAGCGTAGAGAGATGCTTTAGCATGATTAGCTCCACTACCTATTGCAGAGTAATTTTTAAAGTTCTCAGTTACACTAAACTGTTCATCTATTTCAAAAAGTCTACCTTTAAACCCTACCATAACACTTAGAGGTTCAGTCTCTCCTAAGTCTGCTAAGTCTTTAATAGCAGGGGCTACATCCCTAACCATGTATCCTACTAAATCTTGACCTACATACTCAGGTACTTCTAAGTTATACATAATCTGTTGGATAACTGCCCACGTTCCTGCGAAACCTAAAACCATCTCTTCAGTTGTTACTTTTTCTGCAACCTCTTTAACGGCTTTGAGTTTTCTTTTCTTCTTACCTTCTGATGAAGAAGTTGTAACCTTGAATACTTTTATTTTATCCGAGACTTTTTCAAATTCCATAGAACCGTAAACTATGCAAGTATCTGCACCCATGATTATCTTCTTGTTAGATTCATCTACGTATGCCACTACTACTGTCATATTGAATATCCTCCCACTAGTTCTATCCCACTACTCAAATAATAATTGTATGTTCTCAAAATCTCGCTACTTAAAATATAAAAGATTAGTCAATTTTCCACACCCTTTCTCGAGGAAATTGTGGAGAGTGTTCCCCCGCAGTTAGGACAGAAGTTTGACCTGAACTCGAAGCTTCTCTTACACTTAGGACATGTCTTTTCAAAGTAGTGTTTAACACATCTCAAATCTGACATTAAATCGGATATGTCTTTTACTTTATCGTAAAGAGTATCACTCCAGATACGTCCTGTCATCACTATCTCAAGGTCTGGTCTCTCTGTACGAATCCTCTTTATGAAGTCAAAGAATACCCTCTGTCTTATCAATCCTAAGTTCAAAGATCCTAATATCTCATCGAGTACTAACATGTTGTAAGGTTCAGTCTCTCCTGTAAATACATTGACTTCCTTACCGTTAGCTAGTTCCATTTCCATAGCATCCCAAGTTTTTTCAAGTAGGAGTCTGTCTTCTCCAGACTTATTATTTTCTAATACAATCTTATACGGAATCCCCTCATGAGATTGTAACACAGTTATATTTCTTTTGAACTGGGTACACGCTTGTAGTTCTCCATACATCTTATCATCTGAGTCCTCACCTTTCATGAACTGGATTACAAGTATGTTCCATCCATGCCCCACTGCTCTAAACGTAAGACCAAATGCTGATGTAGACTTTCCTTTTCCGCTTCCAGTATATGTTTGTACTAGTCCTACTTTTTTTAACATCTATCTCTCTCTTGTTTTCTTTCCTTTAGTTAAATCCTTCTCCAACTTCATTACTAGGTCATTAGGCTCGTACAGTTCACAAAAGTCTCGAGTAGGTATATCTTTTCCATCAGTACTAACTATGTAATAATTATCCAGTGCGTGGATTAATGGACACTTATCACTATGCAGACAATATCTACATCTATCTTTATCGGAGAATACTAGGATATCTTTGTTAAAAAATTCTTCAAATTCTAATCTCATATCTTAGACTCCTTAGTCTACTAGGCTATTACACAGACATTCTGTTGAGGTCAACAAGAATTACGCCATTATGTACTGGATAAGCCACAGGTGCTGTACCCAATATCCCCGCATAGTTAGTCAATCTTGTAGTTGTCTTATTCTTTAATACCCAAATATATAAACCTAAGGGGAGACACATTAGAAAGAAAGTTTTAACGTCTAACTTAAATCTATTCCAATCAAACTTAGTTACTTTTTTCTTATATCGTTTCTCTAGCTCTAAGAAGAGCTCGTATTCTTCATGTTGTTGAATTCCATAATTAACTATGTGGTTTGTAACCTTCTCTTCATTTTTAGGCTTATTCTTTACTACCTTCTTAGGATTTAGTTTATCCATCCTTCTCTCTTTGTTTGACATGTAAGACTCCTATTTAACTAATTCATCTTCTAACTTCATCTCTATTAAGTCTAATAAGTCTTCTTCGGTTTCTTTACTAAACTGGTTACTTCCCTTGACTCCACCTAACGGAAACTTTTCCCAATCAATCCTCTGAACTAGGAAATAATCTTTAGCTTTAACATAGAAAATATGTTCTTCGTAATGACAATCATTTAGGAGGTTGACTTCCTTAGTGATGCAGTATGAGATTCCTTTAGTCTTAATACTTTTTAGAATCCTCTTAGCTTTATTTTTTAAGTCTATAGTCTTCTTTTCCACAGGAGTTCTCCTTTAAATACTAACATCTTCTGATAAGTATAACATATTCTATTTAATATGTCAATAGTAGAATCCAAGTTCTTCATGGATTTTTGCTAAATAACAAATGCATGATTCACTGGCTTTCATGGTTATCAATACTTCTCTAGTAGACATGTTACTCTTAGACTTGCCTTCTTGTATATTCTGCATTAATAATTCTAAGTTACTAAAATCACATATTATTTTTGACTTAGGCTTGCTAAAGGACTCAGGAGTAAATACAAGATTGGGGTCAGCTATTTTAAGGTCTCTTAATGAAACGTCCCCATTGTAACTAAACTCTAAGTAAACTATAGAGTTTCTTTGTAGGTTATCTTCGTCCGCATCTTTTCTAGTGAGAGACCCGTTCCTAAAGATCGTAGTATCCCCTGCTTGGATGGGTTCATGAGGACAGTGTTCATGACCTAGCACAACATATTTATAGTCAAGTAGTTCCTTTCTATCCAAACTCTCTTGAGGAGTTCTAGTATTCTCTAGGAAGAAGTGTCCTAATAGTATTTCAGATTTCTTCTCGGGCAGTTCCAGCTTAGGAACTACTGAAGCTACATCGAAAGATAGACCTTCTATTGAGAAAGTATCTAGTTTTAGTTGAACTATCCCTATCTTGTTGAGTAGTCCTAACGATGTCTTATTAAGATTTAATGTTCTATAGTGTGCATCATGGTTTCCTAGGATTGAATATAGTCTCCCAGAGTATCTTGATAACCTATCTATCGTCTCATTCAATCCTTCAACAGGCATGCCCGACTTATCAAAGAAGTCGCCAAGTATGATAACATATTTATGTCTTTCCATTAACATATCTATCTTATGCATACAGGTGTCAAAGTAATTATCTATTCTGGAACGGGGCGGGTCTGTTCTTAAATGTAAATCTCCGACTACCACTATCGATTCAAAAGTCATAGTATTCCTTTCTAGTATGCAACGTCTCCATAACAATCTCTTACTACCCAATTAGAGCTCCCGCAGCCCATACAACCTCCTGATGAAGTTGTAGGATCCTCATCCCAATCAAAAGTAAATCTAATTTTGCATTCATTGCAGAAGAATGTTATCGAGCTTGAGGAACGTAACTCCTCCCTAATAGTCTCTACTGTTTTATCAAACTCATCCATTTATTCTATGTCTCCTAGAATTTCTAATATTAAACCTAAATCTCTTCTAAGTTCTTTTGGAATATGGTTATCTAGTAGCAGGGAGCTTACGTCAATGCAGAAAAGTCTTATGCCGTCTATATCCTCTAAATCAAATAGTATAGTATCTACCACTTCTATCAAGTAGCTTATAGAAGGTTCATACGTAGATGACACTAGTATTGTCTTAATCAATATCATCTTTTCCCTTACGTTATTCAATAGATACCTCCTCTCCCATAACTAACTCAACCTTCCCATCAACCACACGATACGATCTGTTAGCGAACTCTAAAAACCTTTCATCATGTGTTATAAGTACAATCTTAAACTGGTTACTAATACAAATTTTGTCTATGAATGTAAATAGGTTTTGAAGGTAATCGACGCTTAAATTAGAATACTTCTCATCGAGTATTAGTTTAGTGCTCCCAGCGTTTATAAGGACAAATAAGTTGAGGACTACTGAGACTACGGAACGAACTCCGTTGCCACATCCATTCCTTAAACTAACCTTAAAGCCTCCATTATCTAAATCTATAACGCTAAAAGATAAATTCTTAGTCCCCCGCTTGTCTTCTAAGTCTATGTCTATCTCATAGTTCTTATCATAAAATACAAATCTTAGAGCAGAGTTTATTAATTCTTTTAAAGCTCCTATACTTTTTTCATAGAGTATATCTTGGGATTTCTTATAGTACACTGCTGAGTCCTGCACTATCTTTAACTCAGCTTCCTCTACTTTAATCGTAGTCTCCAATGTTTCAATAGTAAATTGAAACTTCTTAGAGTAGTTCTCGAAATCCTCATACATCTTAATAGTATATGATAAAGTGTCTATCACTTCTTGGTTGTTCATCGATAGAATCCTTTCAAACGTGCTAAAGCACTCCCCCAAAATCCCATGTCTTTTAATATTATACTTGTAGCTACTATTCTACTAGGATCTACTTTTTGGATCTCGCTCCTCTTAATCTCTTCTTCATCATCTATGTAGAAATCATCGCCATATAAACTAGGTTGAGAGTAGTCTAATATCTTATTTTTTAGGGAGTTAATTTCACTTTCAAAGTACTCAATGTATGGATTGACTCCTGAAAATCCCTCAGGTAGTCGTACGCTCTCTATCATCTCAGATAGGTCATTAAGTCTTTTTTCCAAGACTTCTTTTTTAGAGAGTTCCTGTTTCACTACTTCAACATGCTCTGATGATATGTTAAATGTTCTTGGTTTTGTAAGCTCATGATTATCTTTAAGTTGACTATCGGATCGTACATAACTAAACTTATAACCATCACTGTCAAAGTTGCTATAACACACACATGTTCTACAGCAACAGTACTGATAGCCATACCCAATAACATGGTTATGATTACAGTAGGAACATCCTTTAATTACCATTATCAACACACCTCCTTATGAAATCAAATCATTCTTAACTTCTGCTATCTTAGGCTGAACTTCTTTAAGATATTCCTTAGCTTTTCTAAACTCCTCGGACACATGCTCACTTAAATCATCCCTTAACTTCTTTAACTCCTGCGGAGTCTTAACTCCATGCTTCATAAGTTTCTCTTTAACATTAGAAGCTACTACCTTAGCTGTGGCTTCCATACTTGTTATATCATTATATGTGGATTCTAATTCCTTCTTCAATGCTTCGAACTCTTTTACATCTATGTTCATGCTACCCCCTTACTTATACTTTGACTACATAACGGACATACCTTAATACTTGACAGTTTCTTTTCTAATTCAATCTTCTTATCCGTAGCTATCCTTATATTCTCTTTTAACTTCTGATGACTGCCTATTAACTTTGCTAAGTCTTCTAGGTCATGGTTTAATTCATTCAAGTTACTTATCTTTGAGAAATCAAATCTCTGAATAGGTATATCTAAATCTATAAGCTTACTATTTGACTCTATGTATTTGATGTCCTTATCAATATCTCCTAGCTTATCGATTCCAGATAAATCAAACCTAACTATCTCTTCGTTAAAGTTTGCTACCTTTTCGTAGCCGTCTATATATTTTATATCCTTATCTAACGAAACTAGCTTAGACATGCCTGATAAATCAAACTGTTTTCTTTCTAGCGTCTTCAACTTATTTAAAGTTTTAATACCTTCTGTTACTATATTCATATCGTTATTCATACTTGTGTACTTGATAGCTATCTGAGTTAGTTCTTCCTTCTTCTTATGTAATGATTGGAGTGGATTCTCTTCTATGAATTGAGTCACCTTAGATAACTTATCAGTGTTCTTTTTTAACTCCGTACTATGTCCAGTTATTAATCTTCTACGAGAAGTTTCATCATCCTTTATATACTTTAATACTTCTGATGAATTATTTATAGAGAAAGTACTTTCAAACAGTTTATACATCTGAGCTGGGTTTCTATCAAAAGGGAACAGTATAGACCACTCGTCTTGTATGTTTATTATGTTACCTTCATCATCTCTAAGAAATCCTGTATCCTCTACGAGATCGAATAGGTCTGTCTTACCTACCTTCTGATGTAACTCTCCTTTTATCTCGTAGAATGACCCCTTAGTCGTCCTAGACCAAGTAACATTAAGTTTATCGTCATTCAATGTAACTTCTGTCTTATCCTCCCCATGCTTAATAAACGATTTAGCGTCGGAGCTATTTGTAAGTACACACGTCAACGCCCTGATGATTGAGGTCTTGCCCGAATTCGAAGGTCCTACTATGGTGGTGACTCCTTGAGGAAAATAAAGTCGGGCACTTTTTATACTTTGGAAATTTGATATTTTTATCTTCAAACTAGTTCTCCTTCAGAATCATTGTAGCACATTCCTAATAAAAAGTCTAGCCCCTTAGCTAGACTTTATCTATTTATTTTAACTTTAGATTCTAATCTGGAAATTCCGTACCTTCTAATTTGTCAATGAGTTTCTTTAGTAAGTTTCTTATATGCTTTAAATTAGTTATGAGTACTTTAACCACCTTCAATGATCTCTTTAATAATATTAATTTTATTCTACCTAATTTCATTGCACCTTCCTCACTCTTTGAATTCTATGTATTCTTCGTACTCTTTAAATTTTGATTCTAAATCTTCACCAACCAAAGCTACTGCTCCGTCTATCTCTTTTTTATCTATCGGCATTCTTTGAACTGATGAAGGATTTTTGAAAATATGTATCATCCTCTCTTTTGTATCCACATGACTGCCTCGATCAATACCCAAAACTAGATCATCCCTTACTATTGTTAGTGCCTCTTGTATCTCTGTAGATCTTCTACGAATACTTTCTACTACATACATTAGGGATAATACAAAATGCAGTCTCATTATATTTTCCCCTTCCCCTATTCTGTCGGTATCGTTAAAAATGGAAACTTGGCACTAGACTCAATGATATAATTCTTGAACTCATCTGTTCCGAAGATATCCTCAGTCAAGGCTTTCTCTATGAAGTATGTGAACATTAATGTATCCATAGTACTATGAACCTCTGCTATCACATCACGAGGTTGCTCCTCTCCTTCTAGAACTATTAGATAAGTTTCCGTAGTTCCTTCTTTCTTCTCAATCTTTACCATTTCTTTAGTCAAAGTCATATTCATATTCTCCTTCTTTTTATCGACTATCTACTCCTAAAAGTTAACTACGAAATCGTCATCATTTTCTACAGTCACTTCTTCATCTGTAACATCTAATACATCTTTTGATATCATTAACTCAAATGCCCCCTCTGATTTTAGTATAGCATTTATAGCGTCATAGTTTTGATCTACCCACTCCTCAAGACCTGCCTTACCTTTTAGACTCCACTCCCCTCCTTTAGGGTTAGGAAGTAATGAAGTTTTAGTATACGCCCCTGCTGTTTTAACATACCCTTTATCTTTCAACATCTTAGCTAAGAACATTACATTTGAAATACCTGCTCCGAATCTTATAGGGAATTGTACAGTTATCTTGCCGTTACCTTTTCTATTCTTAATAGCAACTGCTTTTAAGAAACGACCTACCTCAATCTCCTCTATACCATTTATTGTCTTTCTATTCTCTTTGATAGGCTCCCCATTAGATAACTTAATAGTTACATCGGGTGTGTAAACTATCGCCTTACATCCTGCTACTTTAAAAGCTGGATCATATTTTGTTTGAGCTTTTAAGTTAGCTCTCTCTTGGTTAATTATTAAGAAAATAATTCCTCTTTCTTTAAAGAGTACTCTATACTTTTGAAGTAATGATGTTATCTCTTTAGCTTGTCCTGCCATCATAGGGTCTACGACAGAACGAGTTAATAGAGTTGAGGGAATTACGTTAGATATAGAATCTAATATCAGTACATCAAAAGGCAACTCCTTCTTAGCTAATATACCATCAAATAGTTTTTCAATCTCATCTACAGATTTAAGTCTATCAATGTAGTTAAAATTTCTATCCTCTAGATGTTTCTTGAGTTTAAAATCTTCTATTTGATTTCTTACCCCAGATTCAACATCTATATACAATACTTTCTTATTGTGTTTCTCTATCATTTTTCTTGACAACTGAAGACATATTGTAGACTTACCAACTCCTTCTCCAGAGTAGAACATTATAATATCTCCGAGACGAATTCCTCCATGAAGTATTATATCTAAAGGAATTAGACCTGTCTCTATCGGAGGGATATCAACTTCCTTAAGTTTCTTATCGACATCCCCAAAGACATACTCATTGAGAAAGTCTTCATCACTCATAGATATATCGGCTCTATAATTGTTTGTTGTAGTTTTAGCTTTAGCTTTAGCCATTCCTAGTCTCCTCTTTATTTTACAAATTCTTTTAGGTACAGGGCTAGCAAGCATGCTTCTGCTTTCCCGTCATCTTTTCTTAACTTAACTTTATCCTTACAGCTAGGTATCAATTCTTGAGCCATAGCTATCGAAAGGTACTTATCACTGTTGAGTTTCATTTTACTTTTCCAGACTGGTGCACTCACTTCTATATAGTCTATTCCTAATGTTTCTAACACTCCTCGATAGACTCCATACCCCTCTCCATAATTGAATATGGATACTCCACCTTGACCTGGCATACTCTGCGAATGTTCTATTACAAATTTAACTTTAGTATAGGGTCTTAGTATCTCTGCTAACTTAGTTCCATCTACTCTTTTTCTAGTCTCTTCTACTTTTTTAAGATTTACAATCTTCTTCTTACCTGTCTTTATGATAAGGAGTGGACATGGTATTACATCTATTAAGTTGCACTTATCATCTATAATTCCAATAGCCCCCGAAAATCCAGGATCAATTCCACCGTACATTTTGATTACACCCATCTAATCTCCTTAATGGTGGGGAATGTGTGGGAAGATTAAAATCTTCCCACTCTTAACACTTCAACTAATCATTCATAAATTCATCATCAAGTACTGAGTTCAAATCTATACCGTCATAGTCAAACTCGTCCTCTTCGATAACTGGAAAATTCATTTTTTCATCGGGAAGGTTTTGTGTTTTAGGAGCTGTGTTTGGTTCATTCTCAGTTATCTCTCCTTCAACTATATTCAAATCATCTATCAACTCAAATAATTTAGCCTCGGTTATAGTTTTACCTAAAGAATCTTTAATTGTCTCATTGTATTTAGCTAAGAACTCTTGAGCTTGTACCTTAAGAGATGGATCTGATTTAATAAGACTTGTTCCCTTAACCCTAAACTCCATAGCGACGTGGGCAAATTTTCCAGTACCCGAAGCGACTCCAGTTACCTTTATTACTTTAGTAACTGCTTCCTCTATGGTAACTTCTTCCTCTTCCAAGGCTCTCACAAGTTGATCATATGCTTTAGAGGTCAGTTCAAGTCTTGCAAATTGTACTGGAGGAGCACATGTATTCTTACCCGTTGGGGTATATATTGCTACTGGAAGGATTAACTTCTCACCACATTTAGGATTACCGTCGGGTAGGCTTCCTATTGCTTTACAACAACTTCCTTGTTTTACAATTCCATCGTCATCTATGGTTTGCCAACAGTTGAAATATCCTAAGGGTTGAATGTAGTGAGTTCTAGATACTATAGTGTCATTTATATCCAGTATCGTGATAAACTTATTCTCTCCGTCAACTAGCTTAAACTTAGGAACACCGTTTCCTGTAGTCTTTTCTCCGAATTTAAAATCTTTTCCAAATGCCATGTTAAAATCTCCTCTTCACTATTACTACTTAAACTTATCAAACACTTCTGAAAACATATGATCAAATACTCTTATACTTGTAGCATCAGTCATGCGAATAATCTTCTTTGTATTCCTATACCCCTTATTAAATATTACTTTAATTCCTCGTATATAGGGACTTACAACTATATCTTTATTACCTCCTATGTATACCTTACTCTCAGTACTTTTTACAGTATCGAATAAACTTCCCAGAACTATCTTAACTAAAGCAAATATATCCCTACTATCCAGATAGATACCTAAACTTGCTAACTCTTCTTGGATTCTACGATAATATTCGGGAGTTGGTCTCATATTCTAAATCCTCTCTATTGTTGAAACTTGACATCAGGATTTGATAATAATTTTGACTTTAGTAAGTCACTCAAAACTTTTGCCCGAGATGAGAAAGTGTACACATGACCTCTATAATATTCCAACCATGTCTGTAAGTTGTCGTTCTCTTTTCGGTACTTCAAAGCATCAGATCCTTTTATGTTTTCCTTATTAAGATGTAACATTCTAGTTGTTATACTAACTAAGTATGTTGCCTGATACTGAAGATCAAGGCTGTTGTTTATCCTCAGCTCGTAGTCCTTAATAGTTGTATTATAATCTGTAAGTTCTGATCTTAGTGAACTTTCAAAAGCCATAGAAGCATCCTTAAGTTGTACCTGAAGCATTGAAGACGCTGTTAAATTCTCCATTATTGCCCTCTCTATTTTCGTATAAAAGCGTTCCTAACTAGTATAACACATGATTTAATGGAAGTCAAGTGGGTGTTTTGTAAAGTTTTATTACTTTAGCGTGAAGAGTCTCTCAACTCTTCTAAGTCCGTTTGTTTTACAATCCATTCCCATACGGACTTGCTTTTCCCAAATACACTTAAAATAACTAGGCATCTCATACTCTGAGATGAATATTTGATGCCCCTCTGACCTCTTCTGGATACACCATTGGTAGAATAAATCGTAATCAAATTGAATATTCTTGTACTTCTCCGTTCCCTTATATGGGGGGTCACAGTATATTATGGAGTTACATGGGAGGGGTAGTTCAGAGTATTCACAACATGTAAAATGGATGTGCTTTATTTTCTCGGATTGTCTAAGAACATGTATATACCCAGCTGCTACCAAGTCATCTCCTCTCTTATTGGACTGCCATCCCCCAAACCACTTGCCTCCGAAAGAAAGATTATAAGCTACATGCCCTATAAGATAAGGTTCATAGTTATCTAAGTTATCTCTTATCTCATAGTAATTCTCACGTTTAAAGTCTTTAGCTGATTCATATACCCATGAAGTATCTTCTTTTATCTTATTCAAATGGGCTATTACGTATTTATTAGAGTCCCCTCCAATACAATTTCCATCTACAAATTGTATTAAATTAGCTCCTCCCACAAAAGGTTCTACATAGTATTGACCCCCTACTCGATCCTTTAGAATAATAGGTATCAGTTCTTTAGCCAACATTCTTTTGCTCCCTTGATACATCATAACTATGACTACCTTTCAAGATTTAATGTAACTATGAATTCTAGAGTACTTGACTCATAAGATCTTCTCGAGTCATTAAGCAATCTGATGAATTCTTATCCGATCTAAATGCCCAAGATAAGGCTCTGGCATGGCTAAGGCGGAGATTTACAGAGCTTATATCTTGTCCTTCAACCACCATGACCTTGCCGTAGTATTCTGGATTTAATGTAGGATTTCCGAACTCATCTTCGATAGTCATTTTTTTCCGTAATGAATCTGTAATCCCTGAGACTGTACCAATCCAATGCTCCGTCTCAGTCCCATCAAGTTCTTTTATAAATAAGGATACTTTAATACCCCCTATTAAATTTAAGACATGTAGAGCTGAGTTCTTCTTAGGAAGTATACTTCCAGAGATGAATACGTCGATATCTTGATTCAAAGCTCCCGACATGGTTCTCTTCATTTTAACTTGAACTCTTCTATTCCTAGACGTTGTAGCATGGTAAGGTTCATTCATATTCTTAAGAACCACTCCTTCGTTTCCCTCTGAAACTAGCCTATCAAAGAACTCTTGTTTATTTTCAATAGTACTCTCAGGTAGTTCAAAAGGAGTAACTCCCTTAACCATGCTTAAAAGTTTGAGTAGGTACTTTCTTCTCTCTCTATATGGTTTCTTAGATATATCAGTATCTCCTATCTCTAGGCAATCAAACACACAGAATTTTAGAGGGTTGCCATCTAGTTGAATCTCTCTTGCTCTTTCTGGAAGAGAACCAAGAATTGAGACTGTAGCATTTAATTCTGTTATTGAGAAGCCTCCTCCATGGGCTGTAGTATCTAACATCTTATTAGATACTAACACTTCCCCGTCTAGTATAAAAGATTGCTTAAATACTCCTTTATAGCTCTTAGGATACTTAACAATGTTATCCTTTATCATGACTATTTTATCAGTATAGTTATTCGGTAAGAAAGTTAATTCAGATATATCCCTTGAGAAGAATTCAAATCCGTAGTCTGGGTGGTATGTTATTATACATCTCATTCCATCAATCTTAGTTTCAGCAAGCCAGTCTGGACTCTTGAGCATATCTTCTTGCTCTTGAGGTTTTAATTCTTTAAAGTTAAAACAGAGTTGGGGATTCTGTAAATCAAATAGTCTTCTCTTCATGCCCCATGTCTGTACTTCGGGATGCTTATTGAAGTAATCTGTTCCCATGACCATCTCTAAGTCTTTATTGGTAGCCCTCTCAGGTATTAAGTGTGTAAGTTCTAACTCTTCTATTTTATCTAGTAAGTCACTTTTTTTCAATTAGATTTCTCCTTATGTTCTTTAATACGTTTATTAGCTATACCAAAGTAGCTTTCATCTTTTTCTATACCTATATAATTTCTGTTAGTATTTATTGCTGCTATACATGTTGTTCCACTACCCGCACAATTATCCAAAACTAAGTCCCCTTCGTTGGTGTAAGTCTTAATCATATACTCCATGAGAGCTAAAGGTTTCTGTGTCTGATGGAAGGAACTTGTCTGAGTATCTGACTTGAATTTAAGTACACTTCTAGGATATCTTTCAGTACTCCCTCCGCCTGAGAACTCTACGTTACTTTTTCCATACACTTCTGACTTATTAGCTACATCTAAGTACTTTGTATAACTATTGACAGGTTTATGTCCTTGTGTTTTTTGAGCATTGTATGTGGGTTGTTTCTTATAGAAGATATTTACAAACTCATGTGCAGCTAGTGGACGTTTCTTACAATTAAAAAATCCAGTAGCCTTAGTTTTTTCCCAAATCCATTCATATTTAAATAAATCTAAGTTGCTTCCTACAAGTTTATATTGAAATTTATTCGAAGCTGTCAAGGCGATACAACCGTTATCTTTTATCACTCTCTCATATTGTTCCCACAAAGGTTCAAAGGGTATTAATATGTCCCACTTACAGGAGTTTGTAACAGCGTAAGGGAGGTCTCCTAGAATCATATCTACGGACTTATTATCTATAACCTTCATAACTTCTAGGCAATCTCCGAGATATACACTATTTAGCTGGAGCATTGAATAATCTCTCCTCTTTTAATAGACTTAGTTATACCATCTGTAAGTAACCTCATGGCTTCAATCTTGGATTCAGTATCCCCGTCTGTGAATTGAATACCGTAGTCCCCGCATATCGTTCTAAATTTTGCATCCTTAAAGTAATGTCTAGTACTTATTTCTACAAAAGGTATTACCTCTTTAATACTTAAAGGTCTACTACTTAAATAGTTAGTAAATGAATACTCTGTGTTTGTTTTTATAAAATTAGCTAGGAAAGCTAGAGTAAACTTTAAATTATAAGTTACCAATCTAAGCCTACTTTTTCCATTGTTACTATTCTCTTTTAAGAATGATATTACTGAGTAGGCTACTCTCTCTGGATCTGTTCCATTTCTTAAATCATCTAACTTAATACCATTTATGGCTAGAGATTCTTTTGATATAGAGGATGGAAGTCTTCCTGATCTAGGCTTAATAAGATTTATTTTAAAGTTCTCTTTTACCCTGCCACCTTCTTCAACAAGCATGGCTATCCTTATTATATCATCTTCATGAACATTTAGACCTGTCGTTTCTATTCCTATATACAAATTTCCCATATACTAATCCTCCAATAGTTTTTGTATCTCAGTGATGTCATCTAGGGAAATATCTAACTGATCTATAAGGAGACTAGCTTTGTTAACCTTACCCCTTGTATTCTTCATACTCGTCTACCTTATTACCTAACTCAGAGTTCTCTTCCTCTAAAGATTCTATCTGACTTTCTAAGTCTGATATTTTATCTACTAACTCCTCCCTAGTAGACTCACATTTATATTTAGACCTAGCGTTATAGAAGCATTCCAAGGAGCAATAGTAATTATCCTCATACTTCAAAGAGTCTTTATCTATTCTAGGTGAATGGCAATAGTTACACATGCTCATATTAAATCTCCTCTTTATTTAAGTATAGCATATCTGAAAATAAAGTCAATAGCCTACTTATCTTTATTCATAAATTCTTTTCTAAACTCGAGGCTTCTTAGAGTTACTGCTAGTTTCTTAACTGTTAGTTTTTTAAGTCCTACTATGTAATCCCCTTTATCACAGAATAGCTCAGTCTCTTCTGCAATCTCTACACATAAGCTAATCAACTCTTTTTTAGGTAACTTAGTATAATGCTCACATATTTCATAACCTTTATCATATGCCATAATCTAGTCCCCTTTTAATTAATCTTACATAACTAGTATAACAAAAGATAGACTCAATTACAAGTCTATCTTTCTAATTTATTAAGTTATTGTTACTTATTCTACATCTCTTATGATGGCTATGATGTTTCGCTCAGCTACTATCAATATTTTTTTTCTATTCATCTTTGTTGTAAGTCCTGTCATATTGTCTAACATGACTATATCTCCCACACTAACTTCAGTTTTTGTCCTCGTTCCGTTAGCTAATAAGGCACCTGCTCCAACACTTAAAACTTTAGCTCTAATGGTTATATCCTTCTTGTCTTCCTTAGGTATGAATAGACCTCCTGCTGATTCTTCAAAACCTTTCAAGTCTTGATCAAGAATCTCTAAAATTATACGGTCTGCTAAAGGTATAAATTCTTCTGACATGTTTTTAATCCCCTCTTAATCTAATTTATTCAAAGTATTCTTAACTGAAGTGTCTGCTACTCTTTCGATCTCTGTGAGCAAGGAGTCCCTACTGGCTATTAAGGATGCAGTAGCTTCTGGTGTTAGATTATCTAGTGCCTGTTTAGTATCCTTAGGTATTCTTTCGAGGTCCATTCTTACTGAATTACATGTAAAATTCGATACAACCTTTTTAATATTAGTCGTTAATGTTTTAAAAATGTTTAGAAAACCCATGTCTTAATCTTCCCCTTCTCTAAATTACTATTTTAAATATCGTCTTATTCTTACATAGTTTATCATGACTCTTAGCATTATAAGATTCTAATTCTTTTGTAACTGTATATCCCTCAACTCCTTCCACATGCTGTAAGTCAACTTTGATAATGTCTCTATTCTTATTCTTATAGAATATACCTATGTTTTGACTAGCCCTACCTGAAAGTTGTAATCCCTTATCTGAGTAAGAATTTTGACCACACATGCCTGAGCTTCTAGAATAGTTATCTGAAATATAAGCTTCATGTAAATGCCCACTTAGTACGTAGTCTATTTGAATTCCCTCATATGAATACTTAGCTACCGCCTTCTTAACACCGTTTGCTAAGTCTCTACCTAATTGATGTCCATGCATTAGTAATACATTATTACCTGCTACTTCTATAACTTGCTCTAACGGATCATCTACATGGAATACTACAGACTCTGAACCCATAAACCTAGCTCGTAACATGTTGTATAGCATTAAGTCATAGTTGTCACTTACTACTTGGTCTGACCAAGCTATGTCCTTACTCATTCTTGTTTCGTTGCCAGTAACTCCACAGAAGGTTATTTTTTTGAAATGTGCATTAAGATGTAGTAAGAATTGAGATAATATACTTGTAGCTAATAAGCAAGCATTCATTCTGTTAGTTGCGTTACTTAAAAGTTTATCGAGAATATCATCCTTGTTAAGTAGATCTCCCGTACTAGCTACAACAACATGAGTAATGCCCTGCATTTTAAAATATGATATTGATTTCTCGGCTAGTAAGTATAGTCTTTGAGAGGCTATATTAAAATCATACTTGTTATTCTTTAGGTTTATAAGCTCATTGAAGTGAATATCTGAGAGTTGTATCAGTCCCATCTTCTCAGTACTAGACTCTACCTTATGGAAAACTGTTTTCTCAGATAGGTTAACGGTCTCTAATAATTTAACCAACTCTTTGTTAGCTTCCCCCAGAGCATTGTCTAACCTATTATTTTCCCTCCAACCTTTGTTCTTTATTCTTTCGGTATCCTGAAGTTTCTGTACTCTCTTCTGGAGAATAGTATTGGCAAGGATTACCTCGGCATCTGCTTCTTCCCATGAATGAAGTGTGCAGTTTCCCTCAGACATGTATTGACCTATTTCAGATTCCTGTTCTACTACCTTTGATTTCTTACCCTTACCTGTAAGCCCTCTAGCTACCATCTCATTGTAAAGAGAACTGTATCCAAATTCAAAGACCCAAGATGGACATTTATCATCGAATGCATGCAATCCTTGACAATAGTGATCCCTCATCTTCCGTATTTTATCCCAACATTTTTTAAAGTTTAACTCTGGACAATTCGTTTCTCTCCAAAGTAGAAAGTTGCTAATCTCTTCGTTAATTTTTAGTTTCTTATTCTCTGACTTACCCATGCCCTCTCCTTTATTAATAAATAGTAGTCTTTGCTATTATTATAACATATATCTTTACACATTGCAACATTTTGTTACAAACTCAAGCTCTCTTAGGTATTAATTTCAATCTCTCAGATGTTTCCCACACAAATCCAAACAGTTCTCCTAAATTGTTACCCAACTCTATACTACAATCTATGGGAATTGGAGATCCTTTAGGTTTATATATCATCTCATCTTCTAACATCCTAACATCATCTATTATATTTTCTTTCTTAAAAGCTACATTCATTTCATCGTGAACTTCTGATATAAACCTTGCTCTATCTTTATAAACTGGGTTGCTAAATACTTTTTTCTCCAAATTTATAGTTAGTCTACGGATTATTGAAGACCCAGAACCTTGAATTTGATGCGACGGGATACTACGACAACCAAAATTATACACTCCCTTCTCCTCTGAGCAAAGATATGATTTTACTCTCCTTGGTCGGCCAAACATATCCTTAACGGTGAAGTTATTTTCTTTGATTAAGTCTAAGTTAGTCTGTATCCATGATTTTAAGATTGAGTTAGCTCTCCACCACTTATTAAATAATTCCTTAGACTCTTTCTCTGAAAGTATTAACCCCTGTGAAGCAGCTACAGCCCTTAATACATTCGGGCTTCCCCCGTATAACATCCCAAAGTTACAATTATGACTAACTATACAAGAACTTACGTACTCCCTGTGTGTAGTCTGAATTGCGTGTATTCTACCATTACCCATCTTTTTGGATATAACTTTTGAGGGTTGGTAATCTCCACTAATGTCAAGGATTATCCCTAGCGATTCTAATTCAGTTAGTACATTTCTTGTAAGCCCGCATCCCTTTTTCTTAATGTTATAGATGTTATCTCTAATAGTCTTTGATGTTTTAGGAATAGAAAATACTTTACTATGTAAAATATCAGCAAGTTTACTTGTACAATTCCAACTTATATTAGTGTACTTGGACTTAGTTACATTCTTGTAATCATTTGATAAATTTAGGTTAACGTCTCCTATTTCATATAATACAAGAGTGTGAAAATCGAACGGAATTCCTTTGTACTTAGGTGTTTCTTTTATATACCTAGTTTTTATTCCTAATAAAGAACATGTTAGTGCAAAGTTATTTATGATATTCATGTTCTTATTCCCAAAGAATAATCTATTCCCTTTTCGGGTTCCATCTGAATCTAGTAGACCTGAAATAAAGTTAGTAAGACATCCAGAATCCCAGTGGGTGTATATCCAATCAGGTATCTTTTTAGATTCCTTCCTGCCAAAATTAATTTCAAACACTTCTGCTAGAGGTCTATTATTAAGTTTTAATATATTTAGTACTTTGTTCTTACCAACTTTGTAGGGAGTTAATTTTCCAAGTCCCAAGCTACTTAGGTAAGGTAATACTCTAGTTAATACTTTATCCGAGCATCCTAAAGTAACTCCCACATAATGATCTTCTTTGTTACTATAGTCTATGCTCCCGTCCCCTAAATAGAGTCCAGCTATGTATGCAAATTCTGGAGTAGCCATATCTATTAAAGTATCCTTCATGTTCTTAAATTTTCTTTTATAGTACTCTTTAAGATTCACTATTTTTGATGTTCTACTGCCTTTATGTATATTTGTTCTAGTTAACACTTGATCTAAACCTGTTAAATCTCCCACTTTTTTCCAAGATGTCTTATCTCCATCCCATGTTAAGACAGGGTGATCTGTCTTGTACTCCTCAACTATGCCTGAATCATATAACACTTCAATAGTATCCGAAAAATCCTCTGCATAAATAAAATCCTGTTCTCTCTCAAACCTATCTATTATTTTATCCGTGCTTAATAATGAGTAAGGTCTAACCAAGCCTCTATTTGTTAAAACAAATGAGTTATCCCCCAAACAAACTTTTGCTGCTTTTCTCTTCTCTTTATTATAGTTAGCTTCTCCAAATAACTTCTTAGCCATTTCTGTGTGAACATCTAAACCTAATCTGAAAGGTTCTATAAAATTAGGCTCTCCTGATAATATCCCTGCGATCTTTAACTCTTCCCCATTGTAATCTAATGAGGCAATAAGTTCAGTATCATCTTTAACTCTTATAGCTTTTCGTACATTGATCTCTGGGGAGAATCCTTCTATAATATAAGCATCTTTATTATTAGTAATGAATTCTTTGACTTCATTACTTCCTGGTTTTCCTAATAGATCAAATCTATAACCTAAAATACCTTCTCTAAAATCATCAGATATTTTTACAGCATTATACATGGCTGGTTTGGGTTTGGTCAGATTTTGAATATTCAAATTGATAAAGTAATCATCCTCCAATACCTTAGACTTAGCTCCGCCTCCAGATGCAAGCCTTCCTGAGGCTGTGCCGAAGAGTTTATAGTTTACCCTACACATCCCTACATCTGGATTCTCATCGGACACTGAGTTGGCATTGGCTAGTTTATGTATATAAGTGTTTAAAGCTTTCTCAAGACCGCTTAACTCTATAAGTTCTTTTGCTATGGGATGTTTATCTGATATTGCAAGTAGGGAATCCTTGGAGGTACTCATCTTACCTCCATCAGTTTTTACTCCTGTATCTATCCCCATACTTTCTAACGCTTTTACTAGTTCGTTAGATTTTGAAGCTATGTTAAAAGGGTATCCTACCGCCTTGTAGATAGACATCTCAAGATCTTTTTTTCTTCTTAAAATCTCTTCCTCATATTCTCTCATTATCTTCTTATCGATATAAATAGGAACTGAGGTATAGTAATTTATAAAAGACTTAACTAAAGCATTGTCCATTTTAAGAATGCTTTCACATCCTTCTGCTCTAAGCATAGGATACAATTTTTTAAACAGTCCGTAAGTATTTATTGCATCCGAACATGCATACTCAAAGCAATCTGTTGGGTTTATATATTGAAAAGTTTTAGACTTTCCTAATACCTCTTTGAACTTCTGGGCTCTTCTGCCTAGGAAGAGTTCAGAAGCAGGTTTCAGACCAAATTGACCTGAGGCGTTAGTATCTGAATTATAGGTCAAAACCATAGTATCAAATAAGTTAATCTTTGACATGTCGTAATCTTCTTTTTTTATCATCATGCTGTCAAAAATAGCATTGTGCATTAAAACAAGCTTGGCGTTGAGCATGGTTTCATATATTAAATCTAAGGCTACCTTAGGATCAAGATTGCAATTGTAAGGAGTGTACTCTTCAAGAGTTATCTTCTTCATCTGAGGAAGTCCCGTTTTCTTGTATAAAACCTTGTTACCCTCTTTATCTATCTTAGGCACTTCAGTTTCTATCCGACTAACCTCTTCATGTCTTATAGGAACATAGTAACCTTTCCATTCATCAAAAGAGAATGAAAATCCAACTACCTTGTCCATGCCTAGATCCAATCCAGTCGTTTCGGTATCCACAGCCATTGTCTTACCTTTATTTTCTGAGAGTATCTGATGTAACTCGAGTACGTTAGTTACGAGGTTAAACTTAGCCTTACTCTCCCAATTCCAATCTAAAGGCACTTGTCCACTAAAGAAGTGAGTATACCCTAGTTTATTATCTAATGCCATTATTTAATCTCCTCTCTAACCTCTTTGACCGTATACCCAAAATACAGATCATCTAAAAATGTAGATAAGTCTTCATCACTATCTACCCACTTATTATGAATTTCTTTTGAAAAATCATCTATATGTTTATCGAAACTTCCAGTATCTCTGAGTATCTTTAGGATATCTTTTAACTCTTTCTCGGTGAATTGCATGCCTATGATTTTCAAAGGGTCTTGTCCTTGTATTTTTGTAATGTAGTCATAGGATGTAAATTGTTTATTACAACTCCAACACTGTAATCTAGTTATTCCATCCTCATCATGGAACCATTTAGCTGCGGGACTATTTTTATTATCATGAAATAAGCAAAAACAAGTACCTAATTTAATATCTATAGGTCTTCCCGTATGAACATCTGTTAACTCTTCAAAGGGTACCAGCCTTTCTATTAAAGTTTTAAGCTGTCTTTTATCTAATTTACCTATTTCATTATTACACACTAGTCTTCAAAATCCATACTGCCGAAATCCATATCGTATTCCTCATCTACGTTCTCAGCATCCTGTTCTTCTTCCATAATTTCTTCCGTTGTTTTAGAAGATGCTGGATTAGTTATTAGTTCTGCCATTGCTTCTGGATTTCCCATCTCTGGGAATTGGCTTTTGGCTACACCTACTGAGAAATACTCAGGTAGTACTATTGTATTTATAGGATTCTCAGGAGTGTCTCCATCTCTATTTTTAACTATAAATATGTCAACATTTCCTGCATTTTTCTGAGCTTTTGATGCATACAGTATCAAAGCTACAGATGCAGACCTTTCTATCTCGTTAGCCTCTGCAAAATAGGTAGTACTTGCTAACTTTTTACCCCCATCCTGCTCACCTTGTTTCTCTAACAATTCAGTTCCCGCCCTGCTAACCTGACATAACATTAACAAGATAAAATTCATCCGAATACTCAAATCTGTAAAAAACTGAATGTAATGGTTAAGTGCGGAGTATTGATCTAGTTTTAATGAAGGAGGAATTCTGTTCTTAAAGAGATTTATATAATCGATAACCACTAGATCTAGTTCTCCACCCATCTCCTCTTTCTTTTTTTGGATAAATGCCTCTAGGTATGCAGGAGTGCATTCCTCTAAATCTTCACTACCTACAACAGTTATCTGACCCTTAGCATTAGATTTCCAATCCTTAACTGCCTTTTCTAATTGTATCTCCTGTTTTGGGGTTAGTATTGTTTTCTTTATATGGCTTGCTTTTATATCATAACCTATCTCATGAGCATGTCTAGCAATCAAATTATAAAATATCCTCATTGTAGTTACTTCTAAGGTTATATACAGTACCTTTTTGCCTTCTTTTACGGCAGCACGGTAAGCTATAGACAGGGCAAATGTAGTTTTAAATCTTCCGACAGGTGCTGCTACTACATTTAAGGTTCCGTAGTCTAGCCCCTTAGTATACCTATCCAAGTCAGGTATTCCAAACTTTAAGCCCTTAGGAGCTAGTTTAGCTGCTGCATATCCAGATATAACGCTGTCTATTGTTATAGGGTTTTTATTTCTACATTTTATGTTTCCTGATACAATATCCTGAACTGCGTCTAAATCCTGATTATTAATAGCCTCCATTATTTGTTTAAGTTGTTTATGTTTCTTAAGCTGGTTCGTAAGCTGTATAAATATATCAGGGCTATAGGGCATTTCTGGATCATAAAATTTATTCGGATGTTTGGCTTCTAAGTAAACTGCATCTGGAAACCTGCCTTCTTCTTTATGAAAAGAAATAGCGTCTTCAAAGATAACCCTCATCCATGTAATAGGCGAAGAATCTAACAAAGTGATAGTTTCTTTTATAGAATCAAGAGAGTGTACTTTATCTAAACTAGATAGAACTAAAGTAGCTAGTTTAGTAAGCTCTTCTGCATTAAATATTCTATTATCTAAATTACTCATATATTAATATACCCTTATAAATAACTAATAATCATCATGCATCATGCACAAACCCATCACCTTGAGTCGAGGTTGTTCTAGTTTCTAAGGATACTTCTTTTGTTTCTAAAGACATATCCTCGTTTCTTACGGTATTTGGACTATCCTCGAAAAGATCAATAGCTTTCATAAAAGGGATAGTTCTTACAAAAGGCAAGGCATTTCTTAACTCACAGAGGACTATTGTTTTGTTTCCATTTGCATATCTATTATGGAATACTGAAGTCATGTGTTTATCATTTCCCAAATGAGAAGTGTTTAAGTTCACGTAGATAAGTAATAGAGGATGTAGAGGATTTGAAAAACCACTTGATATCTCGTATTTCTTAGAAAATAGACCTTCTGCTAATTGCTCGAATGTATATTTCAAAGGTTCTCTACTACAACCTGACCAAAGATTTATAATATGCATCCCTGCTTTATTAAGTGTATCGGCGTTTCCGTATATTATAAAATTATCTATCTTAGGGATGGCTTCTTTGAACTTATTAAATTCTTCAAGGGTTATCTTACCCATAAATTTATCATAAGGCTTTAATATGCCCCTACAACTTTTAATCTTATAATTTTCGGGTGTCTCTCTAAGCTTTCTGTTATTATTCATATTTACCTTCTCCTATGTAAGGAATTATAACATACGTATCTTAATAAGTCAAGTGCTTTAAGTTATTTCTACTCAAATCCTTTGAAAGCTTTCTTACCCTTAGTTCCAGCATCCCAAAGATTAGCCTTCCTAATTTTGTCCATTAAATTTTTGTTAAAACTTTTGAGGTCGCCTTCTGGGATTTCATCAGCCTCAAGTATCGTGTTTGTGAGTTGTTTATAGGAGGATACCAGTTCATATTTGTAGGCATCTACTGTTCCTACTAACTTCCCGCCTAGTTCTATTTCAGTTGTTATAAAATGTATCTTAAAATTAGGATGCTTGCTAAACAAACGGACTATGCGTCCCCTAGCTTGTAAAAATGCTCCAATTCCTTGAGGTACGTTATAGAAAAATAAGTTATTCACGCTCTGCAAATTAAGTGAGGTCGAGCCTGCTGCACTTATCAGTAATACTTTATTGGAAGGGTCGGAGTTAAACCATTCTTTAATCTCACGTCTTTCCTTTGTACTAACAGTTCCATTTATCTTCCTATGATCTATATTCAACTTATCAAATATCTTAGATAACATGTCCATAGTTTCATGGTAATGTACGTACGTTAAAAGTCCTGTCTTAAGATAGGGTTTTATAGTTTCTAAGTATAGTTTAATCTTCGACCTATCTTTATCTACAGTATGTTGTAAATCTACTAATCTTGCTCCGTGTGTTTTAGCATCCTTTGAGTTAAGTAATCCTTCTGAAGCTGTCATGTAGTCATTTGGATTACTTAAAGTACACTTATGGACAAGGTACTCAGTATCCTGTTTAGGGTAGTAGTCAAAACATATGGGTTTTATCTTCTCACGCATGAGCTCTAAATTTTTGTACCCTACTATCTCGGGGTACTGTCTTCCAGTTTTCCAATTTTTAACCATCTTCTCTTCTATAAATGTTGAGGAAAATACTGTTCTATTCTTAAAGATTTTAGAGTCAAGTATCTGAACTTGATAGAATAAATCAATTAATTTTGACATAATGGGGGTAGCTGTTAAGAATGTTAAATATTTTATAGGTTTTCTTATAGCTACAAAACACTTTGTAAGCATCGCAGTAGGCGTTTTTAGACGTTGTGATTCATCACAGTAGACTGCTGTGGGATATTTATTCAATCCTTTAAACAACGTCCTCAAATCTAAAGAGGTTAACTTCTCATATTGTATGATTGCAACATCTTCCTCAGGATTTGTAAAGAAACCTTCAAGACTCTCGTCACTAGATATTAGAAGAGGCTTAAATGAGCTTCCATCGTCATACTCTATTTTACTTTGCATTTCATCATGTAGTTCTAGGCATGATGACTTTGTTCCAAATACAATTGCTTTCTTAACATCTCCCCTATTCAACAAATCTATTGCGGATTTTATAAAACAGATTGATTTTCCAGTGCCTGTAGACAAGCTTATCAGGGATGCAGGTCTACTCGTAGAGAAGTTTATAGCGTCCTCTTGATAGTCTCTTAGTGTGATACTATCTATTAACTTTAACATTCTATTCTCATTCTTTCTAGTATCCCTCTCCACAATGTAGGGTAAATATGCCATTCTCTCTGAATAAATTGACTACTGAGATCCTATCTTCAATGGCAAAGAGTATGTCGAAGTTTGGGATTATACTTTTTTGAATTAGTTCCAGTTTTATTACACTATCTTCTCGATCGTCTCCTGTCTTCTTAAGAATGAGTTTGTCATAGTATATTCTATATCTAACTAACCAGTCTTCTGTCTCCTGCCTTGCTGACTCAGGACGGGCTGAAAGTATAACTATCCTATGACTAAGCATGAATTTCTCCATGATTTCTAACACAGGTTTATTAGGCACGTCTGTATAGCTGAGATCTATATACTTTTGAAAATTAATATCTCTCCATTTAGCACGAGATTTATAGTCACTCAAAGTACCATCAAAGTCTACTATTATACACTTTTCTTTTTTATTTACCAAAGATTGACTACCTCCCTACTATCTCCATTATCAACTCTTGTATCTTGTTGAATACTCTCTTTGAATCTTTTTCTTTAAGTCTAAGTTCTTCTTCGAGCATGCTTAATTTCTTTCTTAGATAATTAAGCTCTATTCCATCCCTATCCATTCCTAAACTCCTGTAACTTAAGTTCAGTCAATCTCCTCAAGACATCTTCATATCATTCAGTTACATTTCTAGGACTACTAGATGTCATACCTTTAGTGTGCACATCCTTCTTCCCTATTTTAAAACTCTCTTGAATTCGATTGCCTTCTAGGTGCATATATCCGTAAGTAGTTATTCCACGTTTATAAAATATATAAGTCTTGTACCCATACTCTACCAACCTAATAGGATCCAAATCTCTTATTTTAGTATAATGCTCTAAAAGTACTTCATTACTTTGAGCTAAACTTCTTTCACCTAAGTTGTTGTTATTGATTTTCATTTGTAATCTCCTTCATTATTCTATCTATCTTACCATAAAAATCTTCAATCGTTCCATCATTTATGATAGTGTAGTCCCATGGGTAATCATTTAGTTTGCCTTCTGACTCATGTTCTTCTGTGATTACAGCACTAGGTCTTACTATCTTTATAAGCTTAAATCCTTTTTCTCTAAAAGTATCTGCTTCGTTTAGGAATCTAACATCCTCACAAATATGATTTATATTTTTATCCAGATTGTTAGTACCTATATCCAACCACACTGAATCCCCTATATAAGCCCGCCCCCACTGAGTTCCGATCGTTTGTTGTAGATACCTAGGAGTCTTTCCTATCTCGAGTATAACTGTTTCTTTTAAATCTCCGTAAACCATTCTCTGAATCATATCTTCGCTATATCCTAGCCCTCTTATGAAAGCCTCTGTCATTTTTTTAAGAGTCTTAGCTAATACTATTCTCTTATATCCGTAAAAAGCCATAAGATAGTCTGCCGTAGTAGTTTTCCCAGATTGCATTGAAGGGGAGTATAAACCTATATTAACCAATACTAGTCTCCTTTTTTCTACTTAAATCGTACATGTAGCCTTCTAACTGTGAGAGCTTATAGTAGGATATCAAAGATCTATCTGGATTTTTAATCCGAGTCATGTTATAACTTAGCTGAAGTTCTGGATTAGAATATTTTTTCAAATCCATAATCAATAAGTTTGTCTCTACTGTATCGATGGCTTCTAGATACTTATCTGCTATCTTCTCATTTGGAGTCCCTCTATAAGAATACATTATTTCAGTAAAGTTATCAATAGTCAAATCGTCTTTCCATTTATCCGATATCTCTACTTTAAACTCAGTTTTTACCCTAGATACGGGTTTAGGTAAATTGTCAGATGAGTCGCCATCCAGTACCCTAAAGGCTAGTAGGGATTGGGTATCAACTCCAAACTTATTTAAAACATCTATAGGTTTTATTTTCTTAAATCCTTTTTCATACTCTTTCGATACTGTAAAAGTATCACTCAATTGCCAGAAATCACAATCCCCTGAGTGTATGATAACTTCCTTAAATGTATCTTTAAATTTATATGCCATGCTTGCAATAAGATCATCAGCCTCCTGTTTATCATTGATAGCAAAATATACTTTAGGTACGTTACTTAGTATGTTAATTATCTCCTTATCATTAACATGGACATCTTCCTTCTTAACCCTCCCAGCTTTGTAGTCTTCGTTTAATGTTTTCTTAGTACACTTTCCGTCCATGATAAATACTATCTTAGCTTCTGGATATTTCTTAGATACTTTTTCAGTAAATAAGGATAGTCCCAGTATGGAACCTATGTAAACTTTCTCACCTTCTATGTTAATATGACAAGACGGATGTTTTGAATACCCCCAATGACAACGATTCAGTAGCCAAGAGTAGTCTATAAGTATCAATAAATCTTTATTCCCCATCCTTTAAGTCACCCCTTAGATATGTCATGAGAGTCATGGCATTCTCCTTATTTATAAGATAGTAACTCAGGATGGCATTAGTTATCATGAGACTATCCTTTCTTTGGATAATACTCGTGAATATTTTAACAACTGTTCTTAAGTTGAACTCTATCATGTTCTTATCAGAATCCCCAAAAAGATTACTGTCATAGACTATATCTATAAGACGATCAAACTTTCTAGGATTTAATCTATAATAGCTAGTTCCACTCTCCTTATCTAACAGTCTACCTTGAAATACATCTTCTTGTAACAGATATTGAATGTCTTCCTCTTCTAAAATTATCTCTGGGAAAAACATAGTTATACTCCTTTTACTGTGACATAACAATATATTATCATACTTAAACCTTAAAGTCAATATATAGAGAAAAACTCCCCTCGTCAGGAGAGAGTTATGTAAGTAGAGTTGACTAGGAGACAAAGTACTCGTCAATACCTATAGTATCATTATAGCATATATTAATTACTATGTCAATAGGATAAAAAAAATCCTCCTTATTTAAGGGAGGATACAAATGACAAATTTTTGAAACACATTATTACTATAACACATGTCTATTATAAAGTCAATAGTCTTGCAATAAAAAAAGAGCCTCATTTTCATGAAGCTCAAAGAAGGGTGTTGGAGGGAAGTTCTAAAAAGTAGGTGTATTGACTTCTATAAGATATAGTATGTGTGCTTCTTTCTCTGCATCAGTCATATTATAGACCCTAGCTACTAATTCATCTGGAGCTGTCAGTATTGAATTAGTTAAGTTTATTATAGTACAAGTTAGCACATCAACCGAGTTTGTTAAGAATGTATTAAGTCTTAATATCTCTTCCTCTGTTAATGGTACGAACTCTTGCATAAGTGTATCTTTATTTAACACTTGTACATATCTTACATTAGTAGCTATAACATTCCCATCTACATCTTTTAAGTCTTTAGGTATTTTATTCTTTACAATAAGCCATTGACCTAGGGTAGTATCCTTTAAATCAGTAGCTATGTTTATAACTTTATTATCTGCTGTATTTATAGGAATTATAAATTCTACAGCCTTATGTTCTAGTACCCTCTTTGTTAGATAGTCTATCCCTTGCTGTCTTATTGCGGGCATGTCTAAAACACTCTCTACGATCATGCCGTTCTTAAAGGCATAGTTTTTACCATTATTTGAAATCTCTACTAAATGGTAGAAATCTAAACCTTCAAATTCAGTATCTATCATTCCGAAATAGTTAGCTCCAGTTCTTTTGTCAAGTATTCGACATGATCTATTAACATTCATATATATTTTCTCCTCTATTTAATTTTTTCCCCTAGTATCAATCCAACCATAGGTATCATATTCAAAAGTAGCCCAAGTTTGCCCAGCTGTAGTCTCTTTTCTATGTATTCTAGATGCTGTATCCGTAAATATAGAAATACCACTACTATCTCTACTTCCTACATAATCTCCTCCACCGTCTGCTCTTGGGTATATTCCTACAAAATGCTGCGGAGTATTCATAAATGTAGGTTTTACATATATAAGAGCTTCTAATCCATTCCCAGGAGCTCCTCCTACAATAGAAATGTTCATGAGGGCTTCACAACGAACTCCGTATGGAGTTCCTAGGGGTAAAAGTGTCCAAGATCCAGAAGGAGTTCCAGGAGTTCCTGAATAATAATCGGTTCTAGGGTTTAAGTAATAAAACTTGTCCCCCCTCTGTTGAAATTTTACTATTCCACCGTATAAGTCTGTAAGAATACTTCCAACCCTTCTTTGGTATACAAAGTCTGTAGGCATTATGGGAGATACTGCGTTTTGAGAAAATAATATATCACTAGTACCGTCTAGTTTAGAGATAACATATACATGATACCAAGTGTTTATTGTTTTTACCCCTTCATCCAATCCGCCATTCCCAGTACCTTCTATAAAAAGGCTATCTAATGTTTTAAAAGATGAAGATAAACTTGTAAATTCGATATTAGCCGTGTCATCATCAGATCTGGCTTTACCTGCGGATATGTCTATCCCTACTCCAGAATCTACGGATAGTTGCATTACATCACCTAAGCTGAAATTCTCATAGGAGAAGCTCCCTGCGTCCCAACTCTCCCCACCATTAGTAGACCTGTATATCCTATTCGAAGAATTTCCAGCTACTAGAATATCTCCATTTGTTATTTGGGTTATGCCCGTAGCACTATCCCCTATCAGAATTCCTGTTTGCCATGGAGATACATTCCCTCCATTCCATGTTAGTCCATCGTCGGTGGACTTGTATACTTTGTGGGAAGTACTTCCCGTAACTAACAAGTTTCCGTTAGTATCCTCAGTTATTCCAAAAATACCTGCCCCAGCAGATACTAATATCCCAGTAAGCCAAGGATTTCCACTACCTCCACCGCCATTCCATGTTACTCCATTATCTGTAGACATGTATACTTTGTTAGTATGCTCTCCCGTAGCAAATATACGTCCCGAAGATATCCCAATTGTTGACTGAACTAAATTACGTATTCCAGCTCCTGTGGATATGACAGTTCCAGTATTCCATGTAGCTCCATTATCTATGGACTTATAGACCTTATCATTATTATGGGCTACTGCTAGTATACTTCCATTGCTTAGTTGTATTATTCCGTCTAAAAAGAATCCAGAAGCTACTACAATCCCAGTATCCCAAGTAACTCCATAGTCTGTAGACTTAAATACCCTATTTGACATTTCATTAGTTGCAAGGAGGTCTCCATTGGCTAACTGAATAACTGACATTAGTCCTGTTCCATTGGATACTAAAGAACCACTATCCCAAGTGGATCCATTATCCTCAGACAGGTATATCCTATCAGAACTGTAACCACATACAGCTACATCTCCGTTGGTTAAAACATTAACTGATATTGGGCGAGGATTTACATAAGAAGAAACTCCACTACTCCAGTTGAGTCCGTTATTCCTAGACCTATATACTTTTTTAGATAATGCTCCTGTAACTACTAAATCTCCATAATCTGTCTGAATTATCCCTATAAGCCCTGCCCCACTAGCCACTAAAACTCCAGAGTCCCATGTATTCCCGTTGTCTGTAGACGTGTACACTTTATTTGAAGTATATCCGAGTACCCTTATACTTCCATTAGCTGTTTGTATGATGTCGCATATACCTGCTCCAGAATCAATTAAAGTTCCAATATCCCATGTAGCCCCGTTATCAAACGACTTGTATACTTTACCTGAGTCTTCTCCAGTAACTAGTATACTTCCGTTAGATGTTTGGAGTATTCCTCGAATAGAGTTACTTGTAGACTTTTTAAGTAGTGTCCCTCCAGCATATAAGGCTCTATCAATAGGGTCTATCTCGAGACTATCATCTCTAAATATGTTAGTGATATCGTTTATGCCATCATAAGTAGCACTCACTACATATTCTATTCCAGAACCTCCTTGCATCTTAACTGTGGAGTGGTCTGGTATTTGGGATGTAACATCTCCATTTATGCTAAAATTATAGCTATTCGATCCAGAAACTTGCGTGTTTGGAGTTACGGCTATTAAATTTTCTATTAAAACCCCTGAGTCCCATGTATCTCCTTTATCGATGGATTTATATACTTTATCTGTTACTCTATCAGTTACTAGAATACTTCCATTTACTAACTGAGTAATATCCCCGATACTAGAGGCATCTGTTATGAGAACTCCCGAGTCCCATGTATCTCCTTTATCGATGGATTTATATACTTTATTAGAAGTATTACCTGTTACAAGTAGCTCACTACTGGCTAGTTGTACCATGCTATCTAATCCTGATCCATATTCCACTAAAGAGCCAGAATCCCAGTTAAGTCCTTGATCGCTTGATCTATGGATACTGTCAGATTGGTATCCTGTAGCTAATATATCTCCAGATGTTCTTACCTGTACTAAGCCTGTAACACTAGCTCCAGTCGCTATAAAAGTTCCAGCATCCCAATCAGCTCCGTTACTAGGGTATAGGGATCTAAATATTTTATTTCCATTTCCAGAGACTAGTATGTCTCCAGTTATTGTTTTGCATAACCCGTGTAAGCTAGTACCAACAGGTACGGGTATTGAAGTTCCAGGATCCCAGGTAGTTCCTAGATTTCCCACATCCGTAGATTTATATATTTTACGATCATTCCTCGCTAAAACTAGGATAGGACCGTCTTTTGATTGAACTATGTTGGATAATGATGTAGCACTCGGTACTAGTACCCCGTCACCCCATGTTACTCCATTATCCTTAGAAGTATAAACTTTTTTAGTTGTATCCCCTGTAGCGAGTATGTATCCGTTAGCTAGTTGAGTTATATTCTGAAGACCCGCCCCAGTTCTTACTAAAACTCCAGGGTCCCATGTAACTCCATTATCGATGGATCTGTACACTTTATTAGATGTGAATCCTGTGGCTAGTACATCCCCGTTAGTAAGTTGAGTAATTCCCCTTAATGAGATAACTACTGAAGGGTCTACTTTTGTACCACTTGTCCAAGTGTATCCCCTATCTGTAGATCTATATATTAACTGTGTGACGTTTCCAGTAGCTAGTAGGTCCCCATTCATTAACTGAGTTATACTATCTACTGCTGAATTACTTATTTCGGTAGGTATTGGAACTCCGAGGTCCCATGTAGCTCCATTATCAAGGGATCTATAAGCTGTATTAGAAGTAGTACCTACAGCTATTATCTCAGTCGCTCCTGAAGAATTACTATTAGATAATGTTAATCCTGACAAGAAAGTTGGGGGTAGTTTTGCCTCAAGTATACTCCCCAATTGACCTAGATTCACAGCATGCCCGCTTAAAGTACCATCTGGAATAGTTAAATTTCCAGTCATGGTATCTCCAGCTCTATCAACTTTTGCGTCTAATTGTCCCTTATTCACAGCATGTCCACTTAAAGTACCTTCTGGAATGGTTAAATTTCCAGTCATGGTATCTCCGACTCTATTAACTTTACCGTCTAACTGGGGTTGGATAGGTGAAGTTACTCCGTCAAGACACTGGAACTCTTCATTACTTACAGAACCGTTGCCTATGCTGGTAGCATCCAGAGTCGACATAGGATTCAGGGTTATATTTACCTCTGTAAGGTTTCCTATCTTAATTATAAATTTTTCTTTAAATTCTATGGTGGTTCCATCGATAGGTATTGACTTATAAAATTCAGGGTGTTCCGCTACTGCGAACAGACTACCATCTTGAGTAAATATCCCAACTTCTCTTACAGTAAATCCCCCAACGTCACTTGGAATTATAGTTAGAACATCTAACCAGTTAATCATGTTTGGATCCAGAAAAACATAGTCTATTTCTTTTCTATACACTTCATGATTTAAGGCAGTCTGTATAGGATTAGGAGGAGTCTGAAATCCGTTACTATCCCCCCAAGCAAAATACTTCAATGTTATATTGGTACCGTTTGCTAAACTATCTAAAATTAACTGACTTCCTAACTCGGTGAGTATGGGTGTATACCTACTCATATCTATATTCCTCCAACTTTATCTTATATTAATTACTGTAATTAAGCCCAATTTTTTTGATTCCAGTTTCCCTCATTCCATATTAATGTAGATGGAATATCTGTATCTGGTTGTAGTGTTATATATACAGCCTGTTGACTCACTATAGCCCAGTTTAAGAAAAGATCATCTAATACGAATTGTATTGTTAAATTATTTAGTATGGGGTATACATAGTTCCTGGTGAAATCTATTATCTTATTTATTACTTCAAAACCCCTTATATCATTGGGAGAAAAACTTAATAGGTCTATATTGAATGTATGTTGTTCTCCCATAGGGGACTGCTCCCACCATTCAGATACTTCATAATCCATATTTAGAAGTCTAAATACAAATTCCATACCTTTTCTAGTTCCTTTATTCATATGAATAAAGTTTAGAAATCCTAGAAAAGTTCTTATAGAGTCCTCATCTGAGTTTAGAATCTCCGTCATGTGTTGATATCCGAATTCACTTATTATTTCATATACGTCCTCTAAAGGAATATCTTGCATGCTTCTATATTTATTCTTAACAGAGTCAAACCTAGCTGACATTTTATCAGAGTACGGATAATCAACACTTAAAAGCCAGTCTACGGAATCCGCAAACTGCTTTACAAGTTCTCTTTCCGAGAAACTTTGTGGTATCCAACGTCTTACTGAATGGTTGAACATTCTCTAAATCCCACTACTTCTAACACCCTACATATAATATAATATAAAATCTAAGACAGTATTACATTATTCTTTATTTTTATAAATTATTCCAGCCATAATTGAACAAGACTTCATTCTCATCGAAATATTTCCAAAGAATATCTCCGTCTCTAGTTAATGTATCTTCAAGGTAGAGTTTTCCATCTATAACACTTGAAGGAATAACTTGACTAACTACCACGTCAGTATTTCCTCCCGAAAAGGTAGAACTGACTACTGTATAATATCCATCATTTCCAGTAGACTCTTGAACTTGTATTGTATCGTTAACTAATATATGTTGTGTTTTATCCCCAGCTATTCTAAAAGTATAGTTAGGAATGTCTACCCAGATTAATTCGTAGTATTCTATATCCTTAAATACGGGTAGTGATCCAGAAGAGGTTCCTCTAAATCCGACTACTTCATAGGAAAATTCTCCCTCTAATATAGAGTCCCCAATATTATACATAGTGCTAGGAGTCCAAGCTAAACCACTAGCTATCTTAGACTTACATACCCATATCAATCCGTTATCCTCAGTAAAGTCTTGGAGTACTGTCGTAAAACTAGGTATTATAGTACCTGAATATTTCTGAATAGCTATACATTCAAACATAAACTCTATAGACGGATCAACTATTGAAGTACTTCTAACTAGATCCCCAAGTTTATAACTCCTCGAAGCATACCAAGTAGGTGGATTTTTTCCGTATCTCGGGATACACTGCCACACTAATCCATTATCTACTATTAAACTTCCATCAGTATACACCCAAGAAGGTTCTAAAGTATCAGAGTTTCTAATAAAATCATAAGCCATGTACACCTTACTACCTGACAAAGGAGAAGCTATAAAATCTCCTAACCTATACTTTGTGCTATTTATCCTATTGGTAGCGTGTACGCTTATTCTAGTTCTCTTAACGTATGAAAAATCATCTATATTCTTTTCAAGAAGTTCTAAATCTATGGAAGGTCTCATGGTCTTTTCATAGGATTCAGTAATACTTGCCACGTCAGCTTCAACATCTATAATATTCACAATACTATTTGAGTTTCTTTTTATATCAAAGTCTATCTCTAACTTGAAATGGACGGGTTCCTTTATTATAGGGATAGGAACTCCCATGGCTCTCATGTTATCTAGTTGACTCACAATGCTAGTTTCTTCGGATGAAGTCATGATAGTATAATCATTCCTTACATAACTAAGATCGACTATGGCAGGTGTGAAATCCCTACTATTTGTATCTGAAAAGTTATATCCTAAGTTTTTGAATTCTTTTAAGTAGTCATTTCTAGCTCTTACGAGAACTTGAGTTTCATGACATAAAGGTGCTTTTATTCTTATACTGTCATTAGGTTCTGGAGTTATGTAAGATAGTACTTTATTTACGGAGGTTATAGTCCCCTTATCAATAATAAGATCGGTTATTTTATAAGATACATTTGATAATTCTATATACTCCAGAGTTAAGATGTCGGTAGGTTTATACTTATATACACCCTCTTGGATATAAGCTACATCTACTGCCCCTAATGGATTAGATATAGTAAGATACATGTCATTCCACAGGTCTTTAGAGTTTATGGATGACGGAATAACTATATCATTTAATTTTAATCTCACATAGTCACTGACATTAGAAGATATAAATCTAAATATTTTTAATCCTTCTGTATCTATTGTAATACTTTCGCTCATTAAGTTGCCGAGATAGACGCTAATAGTGGAAGAAACCCCTTTGTTAAGTTGAGTACCTTCTACCGTGACTATTTCATAGTTCTTAACAGTACCTATACTTGTATATGCAGGAATTAGTCCAGTCATATTTGGAGTTATTACTAACTGAACTACTTCATTTTTACCCCTAGATACTGAATATCCTAAGTTCTGTGCTATCCCTATTAAACTTGTACGATTCTGTGCATACGATAAATATACTTCTCTTCTAGCCACCGTGACTAAATAGCTTATGAAACTCCCAAACGTAGAAAGAAGTCTAATAAATATGCTACCTGTTGAGCTGGCATAGAAATCTTTCCACTTACCACTATCCGTCTGTGAGTTGAAGTAATTTGTTAAACTTAACTGTACTTGGCTAAATGATAAACTATCTAATTTTAAAGCCATTATAAAACACCCTATATATTCTACATTCTACCTATATAGAATATAAAATAAGTGTTTAGCAACTAAATATCCATTTCGAATTTCCAATTACCACTATTATGTATTGAATAGATACTATTTTCTTCCAATATCTGATCTGCTGTTTTGGTATCTGAATATGACTTTGGAAACATTTTTTTAAGTTTATGTTTCTGATATTTCTCTCTACTAACTACTTCCCTACGTTCATTGTAATATTTTAATTGAACTCCAGTATCCCCTATAAATCTAAAACCATTTTTAAAATATACTGAATCTTTATAATTAGGTGTCCAGTCTCGATCACAATACGTTATTATTTTAGTATAACCTTGCATTTTATATTCATGGATACTACTTTTTAATAATCTTGAAAATCCTCCTACACATGATGAGTTTAAGAGTGTGGCGAACCTAGCTATCTCAATGATTTCCCTACACTTCCTGAAAGATATACAACTTACTAATTTAGAACCCTCGTATAATCCTAAAGCCAAGTTACTACTTACATCCCCGTGAAGATGATTATTGTTAAAGAAGTCTCTACGTTCTCTAATGCTTACTTCTTTAACTTTAAGTTTACGAGCATGATACCTACACTCACATCTCCCCAATGTTGATCTGATCATGCTCTTTATTATATCTTCGTTGTCATGTTCCCATATATGATATAACTTAATCTCTTTCGCTAGTGAAGACTCCGTTTTTACTTTGTGGTAAGAGCTAGATACCTTAAACTTAGAACTATGGTAGTAACTCCCGTTATACTCAAATCCAATGCCCAACTTAGGTATTAAAATATCTATCTCTAGGGGATATATAGTCCCCCTATCATTAACTACAGTGTCAATATTTAAAGAATTTATAAATTCTTGTATTTTACTCTGAGATTCTCCCCTCATCTGAGGAAAACATATTGGACATTTTATATCAGCTTTCATGGCACTTTTAAAAACAGAACCACATACCCTATGCTTTACGCTATATTTAACCCATTTTAGTTTATTACCTACGTTGTAGAATACGCCTTTATAGCTATCTAATAACGTGTACTCGGATTCCTTCGAATTAAATCTATTTTTAATACTCTCTAATACGGACTCTTTCTTAAATTTTCTTACTTTACTGGCTATCTTAGAAGATTGCATAGCGTATGGATATCCATATTTAAATATATTTGTACTTCTCAATTTACTCATGGATTCTTCTGTTTGGAGAGCATGAATACAGCCATATTTCTCTAAATTAGTTTTTCTTATCCTACTTTTTATCAATTCGGATTGGGTAGCTGATGAAAATCCATACTTATCTAGATTAGTTTTCTTTATTTTATTCTTAATATCTTCTGATTGGAACGGGTTGATTACTCCGTACCTTTCTAAATTAGTAGACTCTTTTTTAGCTACAGATTCTTTAGACTGAACAGCATACTCAACCCCATATTTATGAATGCAAGTAGCCTTTATCTTATCTTTGACTTTTTCAGATTTGGTAGCTGATGAAAATCCATACCTTTCGAGATTAGTATCCTTTATTTTGTCTCTAATCTCTTCGGCTTGTGAGGCATAGTCGGTTCCATATTTCTCTCTATTGGTAGTTATGCCTTTATCTTTAATCTCTTTAGATTGTAACACATATGGAACTCCATATTTAAGTATATTTGTTTTTACTCTCTGTTCTTTACTCTCTTCTGCGTTTCTTAAGGAAAACCCAAATTTTAAGAAATACTTTTTAAAAGTTCCCTCACTAATGCCCAGTAACCCTTCCAATACCTTTAATGATTTTCCATCTAAGTATTCTAGATATGCAGGTTTCCAACATTCTATACTATCTTTGAGATAAATAAGACCTGTCTTTGATATTATAAAGTTAGTTCCAGTTTTCTTCAACATAATTCTCCATACTATTAATAATACATAGTATAACATACTAATAAAGAAAAGTCAATAGTTAGATAACTCTATTCACTGAAAAATTACCAGTCATTCCTTTTATTTGAAAAGCTATCACAGCGTTGTATGAGTTATTATCATAGTCTGGGGTGACTGAGGACTGTGCTAAGTTTAAAGTTACTCGTGGTTCATACGCATTAATATTGTTTATTATTGATTGAAACATTAGAAGAGACCCTACGACATCGACTATTTCAAATATATAACTTTCTTCTTTACCCCCAAATTCAGGTAGGAATGGCATTTCGCCCTTAGTACATGTCATTATATTTGTAACACTTTGCATTATAGAGTCTAGATCCTCCACTATGGGATTGTCATAAGCGTTATTACTATTTATATCTGAGTATAACATTCTAATATCCTTTCTTTATAGAGGTGCTGATGAGATACCTGCGTGTTCTGGAACGGTATGGGTATGAGTAGCTCCAGATTTTCCACTTGATAGACAGTCTGGAGTTGTTATTATCCCAGTTACGTTTAGATCTCCAGATATATTCGTAGTCGTTGCAGTTATGTTGAGAGTTGTAGTTATTAAATCCACCGTTCCGTCTGGATTCATCTTTAAGGTGTTCCCAGAAGCCTGATAGATGTCTATTGTCTCATCTTGGTTCATCTTGACATAGTTTCCTGAGGGATGTTTAAACTCCCATGTGCCTTTAGTTTTATTCACCTTGAAAATATTACCAGTACTGTCTGTGAATCCATAGGAGTTTGGGTAATCCTCATCAAAAGCATCGTTTCTATTCAAAATCGTATTACTTCCACCCTTATAATATCCGAAATATGAGTCAGATGTGGGAAATTCTACGGATACTTCAGTTCCTATTTCAGGCACTGCAAATGATGAAGTCTCTATACTATTTCCTAGAAAACTAGCGGGTTGTTGGTTTATCCATGGTAAGTCTTCGTCTAATATGTGATCTTCTCCATAACCCCCATACATCTCTTTAACTCTTACAGTAACTCTTCCTATTTTAAGAGGATCATTGTTGTCTATAATAGTTCCAGAGTATGTTATTGGTTTGGTCAAAGTCGATTCCCTGAGCCATTTTGTTGGATTTGCTAACATCACAATACCTCAATTAGCGTTTTACTAGAAAATAGATCCTTAGTACGATATACGAAATAATTTCTAAATGTACCGTCTAATTTTAAACTTCTAGTCTTCATTTCTAAATTAGTATATACTTTTCCGTTTATCTTGATGGTGGCTTCGCCTAAGTTTGTAGAATATATTAAATAAATATAACCCTTCTTAACTGTTATCATTTTATTCAAGTATCTTCTCTTAGTTTCGTCACTATATAAATTCTTAATATCTAATTCATTTATAATATCCTTATCTAAGCATCCCCAATATCTTCTAGACATTGAATTGTCCACTTGTGATACGATTCCAGTAGTCTTTAAGTAAGTAACTGTATCCTTTAATATGCCGTCTAGATCTGTATTACCTGTATTAGCATTATCTTCATCTATTAATCCAGAAGAGTACCATGAGAAAACACTGGATGTAAAACTATCTGGGAGCAGTCCAGTATTTCCTAGATTCGGAATTCTTAATACGCTATTAGTAATATACTCACTAAAATCCCCACTAAGAAGTCTCGTCATTATACTACTGTCTGCTGCTAATATGACAGTCTCTCCCCGCTCAGACAGGAATGAGAATATTTGCCTAAGTATAGAATCGTTAAGATTAGCTTCTTTTACTGTTTTAAGATAATCTTGTTTAATCCAAATACCCTGTTCGTCGTAACCGAACATACCCTTAAATACATCAATTAAATTTTGTGCAAGTATTCTCATAGACGGAATATCTAACTTAATACCTAGGATATCAAAGAAAGCTTTGATATTTGTAATTGCGTCTTGAAGTTTCTGCATGGCATCTGTGTATTCCGTATCCTCAGTTATCATCTGTGGTTGTTGTGATTCCAGTTCACTCATATAATCTCTAACCTCGTTGAATGATTCCCTGCTAAGTGTTACATGTGTCTTAAGATTTCTACCTGCTCCTATTATCCTGACTATTTGAGATATTAAGTACTTACCTGAATATACACTTTCAGTCTCTCCAGATCTATCAAGTTTAGTGGGAAGATAACTAGCTACGTCTAGAACTTGCATAGTATCTATAAGCCTATCAGTGTAAGATAGTATCGCCCTAGCCCCTGAGAACAGTGTGAGGAATCCTAAGTTATGTATATAGGAATTCCAATAACTAGTATGTACATTTCCATTAGTAATGTAATTTATACTATCTTTAAGTTGAGACGATGACTCTTCTACCATAGCAGTGTTGGCTAACATTGATTTACCTTCAAATGTAAATTCATCCTTACTTCCTGAATCCATGTCATATACATTGTTCTTCTTATTCTGAATTAGAAGGCTAACTATTCCAGAGTCATTTATTATTTCTGGATGTCCTGATGTTTTAACGCTATTGCTTAAATTACTTGATACGTCAGTAAATACCCACTTAGGTTCCTCTGACACTGACTTAGCTATGTCTTTGAATAGAAACTTACCATCTTTGGTTATAGCTACTGCTGGAAATGAATCATTGAGTGTAGAATGTAACCACATATCCATAGCAAAATCTCTAGTAGTTTTTTTACATCTTAGCCATTTTTGATTACTTGTATCCTTAGTAACATTAGTATCAAATTTAAAATATCTAGAAGTTACTTTACTCAACGCTTCTGTTGCTGAGATATTTTCTCCACTATCCCCTTTTATACATTCAGTCCCTGTCTCTTCTAGAAAGGATACCGCATCGTAGACTCCTCCTATGGAAGCTCTCCATGCCCCATGACCAAATTCAACTATATTCTTAACTTTTATACGAAAAGGTAGTGTCCTCATATCGTCTCTGCTAGAGCCAAAAGTGATAGACAACACGTTATCTTCCACTAAGTAGTTTCTTAGATCAGGTATAGCAAACTTAAATATTAAGTCAAAATAGGGTAGCACGCATCCAGCCTCTTCAAATAAAGCAAACTCTGTGAGATCACTATCTTGTATGAAGTCCTTATATTTTCCTATGGAGACTGAAAATACATATTGTCCCACTATTTCAATTGTCATAGTATTCCTCTCTTAAGATTTGTTTTCAAATGATCGAAGATTAAAAAATAAATTTTCTAAATCCATAACCCCAAAGTATTTTAAAGAAGTTCCTGTAATCAAATCTTCTAAGTCTATTATGTCATTGTACATTAATATTAAAGACCAGTAATATACATTTTCATATATTTTATACGATATTAGGTCAGGTCTGTATTCTTCAGTACTTATAGTGAAAGTTCCAACTTGGGGGAGTTTTATAAAATTCTCTAGAAAGTAGGAGTTTAGTACGTCAAAATTATCTAACTCGAAAGGCATGAACTTACCTAAATCGTATTTCTCGTTACTTATGTAGTCTGAATTAACGTAAAACATTTACTAACTCCATCTAATCAACTAAAAACATACTTGCAAACTCATCCGCGTATGGAAGTCTTCTTGGCATTACTATAACACTCACTTTTACCCATAGAGGCTTTCCATTAGTACCCACAGTATCTGAGTATGTTAAAACTGGGTTCTTTAAAATCATATTTATAGCCCTGAACCATTTACCTATGGTAACTATAACTGTTCCTTTAGTGGGTTGCTGTGTTAGGGAACTACCTCCTGACTCTGCAAGAGCGTTTGGAACAAACCCCCAGTGGTATTTCACTGTACCTACACTTACTCTTTCTGGAAACGTAGACTCATAAAGACGTAATACTTTTTTCATAGGATTGTCGTCTTTTTTAGTAGCTATTACATAAAATTCAAGTTTAAATTCGGGTATCCTTGTTGCTATGGGTGTTTGCATAGTATCTAATATATTGAGGACTTGTATATCTCCCCCTAATTGCCCTACTAACTTGTTCAAATTTGTAGCATAGTCTCTTCCAAATAGCTTATCCGACCACTCTAAGGAGGTATTTACCTCAAAAGGATTTTCAAGATACCCATAGATAACAGAGTCGTTCTTAGCTGACTTCTCATCTGGAGATTTTCCAGATTCGGGGGGGATTATTAACATAACCCTCAAACTCTCATTATTTATAACTGAATCGTATATATTCATTATCCTAAAACTCCGTGTACATTATACATATCTACCATTGCATGATCCGACTTTGTTTTTCTTTCAGACTTTTGTCTATCTGGAGGAGCACTCGCTACTACTGGACTAGGTGCTGGAGCTATTTTAGTTCCCTGTTCTTTTGGCGGTGTTTTAGGGGGGGCTACTATAACATCTGGTCTTGCTTTAGCTACTAATACTTCTTTTTTCTTAGCATTAGCTACTAACTCTTCATTTTTCTTAACATTCTCATACACTGACTTTGCAATCTGAACGTCAACATGTGCGTTATCGGTTCCCTTATTCTCTATACTTACTTCTGAGAATCTTGGATTCTTTAATGCTTTCTCATAAAGACCTTCAAGAGTTTCTCCAGTCTTAGGGACTATATCGAATTTAGAACCAGACTCATGACCTTTTCCAGAACCTTTTCCAGTATGCTTACTTGCAGACGTACCCATAGCTCCAGAAAGTGTAAATTTAGCTCCTTGCCCTGCGAATTCATTTAATACTGTGGAGGTTCCTTTTTTACCGTAGGCTATATCTTGACTAAACTGACTAGGACGATACCAAGAACTTTTACCCCCTAAACTTTCAAATTCTTTATTCTTGTTGAGAGACTTAGCTAATTTACCCCTCTCTATGTCTCCTGAGGTAATGTCCTCTCCCCTAGAATTTTTTCCAAAAGTAGTTCTTTGAGCTTTATCTTCTGGGTTCGTAGATAAAACTCTCCTATTCCCGTATTGGTCTATTATTTCTTTTCCTCTATGAAATCCAGTTTTGCCTATATCGTATACCTTAGCTCCTACTTCCGTTCCTAGTTTCTCACCTTCTTTTTTCTTACCTACTAAGCCACCTAGAAATCCACCTACTCCCCCCCCTGCCTCAGTGTAAGTTTCTTTCTTTTTAATCGTATTCACGAATTCCTTATCCTTCTTAGCAAGTCCAGCTTGTTCATTAGCATAGTCTATTTTAATTTGTTCAGTTGATTTACCCTCACCTAGAAAAGGAAAAAGAGTCTTAAGGCTATTTGTAAAAATTTGACCTAAATCTAAGTTAGGACCGTATATTTTTCTATTTTCCTCTTTTATCACATCCCCTAATGTATCATTACCCATGCCTCCCAAGATGTTGTTGGTGCCATCTGCCTTGTTATTTTTAACACCTGAATTAAAATCCCACATTTTTTTAACTTGACCAGATTCTAATCTCTTTTGAAATTCTTTAGATGGCTTTAAAGCTCCAAATAGTTTATCAGATAGTCCTAAAGTCATGGAAGATGTGAAACCTTCCGCAAATTTTGTAGGAACACTTAAAGTTTTATCTAAAACATTCCCCTTACCCCTATTGATTTCCTCAGTAGCTCTTGTAACTCCTTCAATACCAGCTAAACCTAACGCTAGTGGTTTAGCTACCATGCCTACCCCCTTTAGAACTGTCATTGTCTTAGCTAGAGGTCCTATGGCACTGCCCAAATTCTTAAAGGTAGCCCAACCTGCATTAGCTGTTAAGGCTGTCATGACAGCCTCAGATATTAAAGGTGCAGATGAAGCTGTTATGGCAGCCACTGGCTTTAGGGGTTCAGGTAGCATCTCTGAAGCACCCACTGCAAGATTTCTTACAGAAGCTGTAGTGGCTTCCCCAGTTCTTTCAGTAACAAATCGTTGTATTCTTTCTGCAAATCCATGCCCTCCTCCACCTTGATTTCCACCTTGATTTCCACCTTGATTTCCACCTTGTCTTTGTTGGTTAGACGTTAAGGAAGTTACCATACCTTGCATAGTAAGGTTAGTAGTATCTAAGGTTCTTCTCAGTCTCGCAAAAGGAGAGAAAGCTGTGGACTGATTTCGACTATATTCCTCTATAGTATTTGATAATTCTTGATTTAACCTGACCCTATCCTCATCAGATATTTTATTGGATCTCAAAACTTCGGATATCAGGGTTTTTAAATCCTCAGATACTGCTATATCTTCCTTAGCATATTCCCTTAAAAAGTCTAATAGATCTAGTTGATAATTCACACTAGCATCACTACTATTTAATAATGTTTTGAAATTATTGAGGACATCCTTGGTAGGAATGCCAACTTTCTCTTTAGTTTCTCTAAGAGATTCCTGCATTCCTTCCAAAAATTTAGATAGGTCTACTTTCTCACCCTTAACTAAATTCTTACCCTTTAAATATTTATCTATAACCTTCTCTAACTTAGAGTCAACCCCGTCCATGAGCTCAAGAAGTTTAAAGAATCCCTTATCATTATATAAGTCTTCTTCTTTCCCCTTCTTAGCTGTAATATTCCCTTTCTCATAAGCAGTCCTCAGGAGTTTATACTGAATAGCCATTTCCTTCATAAGTTTTTCCGTGTTTACATTCCTACTTCTGTCTACAGACTCAGAATATTTCATGAAGTTAGTAAAGTTCTTAGAAAATTCTAAGAATGGGTTTTTAATATTCGGATTTTCAGGTTGACCGTTAGCCATTATCTATTCTCTTCTTTTAGTTTTTTAATTAAAGATCCGTAATGTACTCTGACTTCACTATACAGAAGCTCATTAACATGCCAAGCATCTACTACCCCGTTAGTCGCCAAAAGAAATTTCATCTCGTATAATGACTTCTTCTCCACGAAAGGGTTTGAGAATCTCTACCTCCGAGGAGTCTGTTATTCTTATAGCATACTCTTGACCACAACCTCTACATGTCACATTTATGGGCTTTACTCCATGATATAGAATTCTATTAAGTGTCTCTAACTTATCTACGTCATTCCCCATAGCACTGGATATAATCTCATAGGCTTCCTCGTAACTCCTATTGGTTACTGATTTAGCATACACAGCTAGTACGTCTTTATGTAGATCTTTAGATTGTAACTCCATATAGTCTTTTATCGTAATAAATCCAAAATGTAATTCTTCTCCACATATCACAGTTTTAGCGGGCATCGCCTTCATCTCAACATCTATATACTTTAACTCTGTTAAATCAAAAACAGTTATGTTGGTTGTATCACAGTTGGGGCAGTATGATTTTATGTCTAACATGGACACGCCTAGACTAGCTGTCTTTCGTCTCCACCCTAAGTATAAAGCGTCGTAGAAAGTTAAATCCTCTACTGGCATACCTATTATTTCAACACCTTCTAACATCATATTATACATAGCTATCTCATCCAGATTTGATTGATTTATCTTTAGAATTTCTCCAAAAGAAAAAGGATAGTAATGTATGTTAACTCCATCGGGGTATTGCAAGTTTCCCGAAGGTAGCCATTTTTCTTGATATTTAGGTAAATACTTTCTTGAATTTTCCATCCCTTAAACCCCTTTTCCCCCAATTAAACGGTAAAATCCTCCCTAGGATATATATAAACAACATTGAAATTTACATTCAACTCTTTTAATGTAATATTGGAACCCATTGTTACTTGACAATCCCCTTCTGGGTATACTTCATAACTCGTCATTAGTGTTATCTTCTTATTTGATGATAGTTTAAATACCGTTAGCTTCGTGGTATTTTCATCTAAGGTTCTTATAGAAGTTCCCGTGTAAAATATGTCATTTATCCAGTCTTTTATAGATTTCTCGACAATACAATTCTCGTCATCATATAAAGATACTGTTAATGTAGGTAACTCTATCCCAATGGGAATATTAAAGTTTCCGTACATGGGTAACTTTACTTGCATAGACTTCATTAATGGGATCTTCTCTTGTACTTGATAACAAGGTATGACATTCCCAAGAGCAACATTCCCCGTAAATGGTGATTTTATCCTATCAATAGTTACTAGATAATTAAACCCTAAACCCCAAGCTACGGAACCTATATCAGATATAGATTGGCCTTTGAGATTATTAGATGTAAAACCGTTTGCCAATTTTAAAATCCCTAGTTAGTTACTCCTAAATATAATATAAAATATCCTATACTCGTTAATAAGCACAGGATATTCTTAATAGTGATCTGACCCTAGAGTCGGAGTTGTATCTAGCTCTTACTTCCATAGTATTTCGGGCTTGTACTATTTCAGTTATAGTACATCCATGGTTGTAGGTTAGAAAGTCTACTCTATACTTGGGAGGTTCTTGGGATTTTCTAAATTTTTCTCGAGATAGTTCTAAATCATTTTGATACTTAGCTTCTTTTATCTGCCTCTCTTGGTACTCTATATCTCTTTTTAAAATATCTGATAATCTATCTCGGTATACTGGAATGTAGTTTTCAGTATTCGGGGATACAGAGTCTACCCAAACTATAAATAATATTATTAATATTACCAAACCTATCTGGAATACTAATGATATAATAGACATAAAGACTGTTCCTAAGTTAGTGATTATTTCGTAAAATACGGGGGATTTTATTAATAAACATGTTAAACATAGTACAAATAAAATGGCATATGTCATGGGCTTAGTGTATAAAACATATAGTTTTTCTAAGTAATATATATGTTTTGAGGACACTTCTTGCTCTTCCGTATAATATCCATAATCGTAATTCAACATGGGATTATTCCTTATATTTGTTATATTAACACTATACCAAGAGACAGACTCTTTTACAAGTCTGTCTCTCTATTTTATTAAGATATTGTTACCTTACTAGGTTAGAATGTTAATCAAAATAATCAAATCTCAAAGTAATTTCTGGTTTGATAGTCTCATTCGCACTACCATCTGGGTTTCCTATCGTGTGAGTCTGCATCCAACAATTCACAAGGTTGTATGAAGCCAGATTACCTCCGTCAGCCTTTAACGGGGAAAGTTGTATCTGGCATACGTAATCTTTCTTAGCTTTTTGACCTTCTTCGTTGGGAGTATTTATGAGAGCTGCCCAAGCTTTTATAAACTTCTGTATAATTGCACTATTATTTTCTATAAAAGTTATAGTTATTGGATCATACGTTCTCATGCCAGCTTGATAGACCTTCTTACCATGCATTGTGGTCTCTATCTCTTCTTCGGAAAATTTAGGGTATTCCGAGGAGAGGGCGTATAGATTTAAAAGCCCTCCTAGATACTTATCCAGTCCTGCTGGCACCTTAGAGAATACAATTTTCCACTTGTATAGAACTGCGAAATCCTGTATTCCTACTACATCTGTAATACTTGGTCTGATATCAGACATATTTTTATCTCCTATAACTAATCTAAGTTGTAATCGTAAATCCAGTTCTTGTTATAATGACGGATAAGGTTATAAATTCAGATGTTTTTGTGGGTTGTACATACAAGAATACATTTAATTTATTATTATCTATATCCTCAGCCGTATTATTACTCTCGTCACATACCACAGTATAAGCATAGACTCCTTTTCTAGATTTTATACCATCCATGTAAGACTCTATTCCAGATCTGACAAGAAGTCTTGTCAGAGTATCATTAAACTCGAATAGGAAATCTTCTAGGAATACAGAAACTGCTGGTTCTACCGTGACAAGCATTAGTCTTACATTCAATCTATCTAATGCAGAAGGTCTAGATGATAATGTTTTCTGACCCCATATTGCAATACCCCTTCCATGTAGGAATTTAATTGGGTTTATTCCATTATCATATAATAAGTCAAGTTCTCCCTCTGAGAATCTTCTTTTTACGTCTAGTACGTTAAGCATGCCTCTTCTAGTACCTGCTGGAGCATACCATATTTCGTAATTAGAAGCCGTTTCTGCTATAGCTGCTGCTGCATATCCGTCTGGAGATACGAATATTTTTCTTGAATTAAACCTATCCTGTATCTGAAGATTTGGAGTATATAAAGCTGAATAAGAACTATTTAAGTTTAAATCAGTCTTTCTATATGCCACTATATCTGTCATATAAGTAGAACTATTTTCTGCTGAATACGGAGTGGATAAACATGATACACAATCTTTTCTACTTTGACATAGAGCATCCATAGCCCTTTGATAAGCTACTGTAGTCCAGCCCCCGTCCATTATAATAGTTAGAGGTATTTCATTTTTATTTTGTAGTTTAGATAGTGCTGTTTGCATATGACTATCTGATATCGTTCCACCATCCAAAGCTCCTAGTAGAGATAATGGAGTTGTTTGTTCAATTAATGCTGTATCAGAAGGCACGTCTACGTTATCAATAATGTTAATATAGTTAGAAGAAGTTACTATATCCTCTACGTAAATATTTTGACCGTAGCCGTCTTTAGCCCCAACTACTCTTGAACAAATAAATGTTTCTAGTAAGTCACCTGTTGATTTTTTAAGTACATTTATTTGGAAAGCTCCTTCTTCTTTTACGATGTCTGGGCTTACTGCATAGGTAAATAGGGTTATCTGAATGTCATTAGCCCATGAACCTTGGTTAGATCCTGTTATCAATAACGCATCTGTAACCTCAAATTCATAATTAGTGGGAGTGACTATTGAATTCCTATTAACATGTCCATCTACAGTATCATCCAGTACTTCTTCATTAACTATTATGTCTGTATTTGGGGTATTAAAAGTAGCACTTGCCACAGTGTACACACCGTCGTTTGCAGTAGATCCTTCTATTTTTATAGAATCCCCTATTTTAAATTTTGCAGAAACGTCTCCCGCAATCGAGAAAAATCCAGTACCTGCTCCTGTATTTACGTATGAAATATTCCCCAGATTTACAGATGTTAGACTCGTATTAGAAACTGTTCCCATGATAGCTCCACCATAGGTAGAACCATTGTCAGCTCTAACTACCCATAACTTATTTGTCTTAGATAGATAAGCCAATGCTGAATAGAATGCCATGTCATACCCTACTTCGACCCTCTCATTAGGAGTAAGATACTTTAGTAAATCAGTATCTGATGTCATGAAGAGAGGCTTACCTACTTCTCCTTTAGGAGAACGGACTACAATGCCTCCGTAAACATCTCCCGCAGAAGACGGAACTCTTGTGGATATATCTATTTCTTTTGTAAAAATGTTTGGAGCTGTCATGTGTATATCTCCTAATTAATAACTAATAACTTACCATTCTTAATTCAGAAGGTAACACACCCTCTATGTCTGATTTTTTAACTACATTAAATTGTTCCCTTGGGCTTACTACCTTGAACTCTCCCTTGTACTTTATGACTACGGGGTAGTCAGCTTTAGAGATTATTCTTGCTTCGTACATTCTTATATTCTCCTCTAAGTTTCATCTATATATAATATAAATCTTAGCAATTTATTCTATGATTATTTCTTCATATGGGGTTGTCATGTCGGACGCTGTTACATTGGATACGTCAGCTACCGTTTTAGTTTTATAGTGGATGTGTTTTATGATTTTTTTAGGTAATCCGCCTGTCCCTCCGTTATTTGTCCTAGTTTTATTCATAAGTATCGGATATTGTAAATCCATAGTACTAGTTAAAAAGGTCATCTCTCCCCTATCTAAGGGCTCCAACTTATTAAATTCTGAAAAAGCTATATTAGTCAGGTATGCTTTAGCATCTAATTCCCAAACTCCGTTATTCTTAACAGCTGTGCCATCAACCACTGGACTAGGTATCGAATTAGAAGTAGTTAATGTAGTGTTTCCTCCAGATATTAATACGTTTGTTATTAAATAGCTTCCATTGTTATTTAATGAGTTAAATATCGACACCGTATCCCCAATAGTTACAAAATGATACTCACCTTCAACTTTAAAAGTTTTTAAGATCTGATTAATTTCAGACACACTTCCCATGTCTTGATAAGTTACAGGTACTTCATATGTCGTATCGAGGGTGATACTTCTATCATAACTTACCATGAAATATTCTTCAAAAGACATCAAATATTCTGGATCGTTTGAAACCCATACAACATTAAAAGTACACTGTACATTTTTAATTGTAAATTCTTCTGCTGTTCCAGTATTCATACTAGTTTTAAATGATTGGAACTGTCTTGATTGCTCAGTTATGGGAGACATTATTGACATATTCCACATAGCACATATAAAGGGATCTTCCCTATCCTCATATGATTTATAAGCCATCCTTTTACGAAATCTTTCATCAAATTGTAAGACAGCATCAAAGAAGTAATACTTATCTGTTAGTACGTTTTCCTCAGGACTCATTAAATCCATAAAATTAAAATCTGAATACTGTTTTACATCTTTAAAAAATGAATTTACTATATATTTAAAATACATTTATATACTCTTCCGTTAAGTTAAGGGTCTCAACATTTGTTTAACCATTATAGTATTTCCTGCTGCATTTGGGGTTTCACAACCCGTTATGACGTAATCAGTCTCAGTTTGGAACGACATTTTAGTGGAGCCGAAATAAGCATCTATCCTAGTTCTAGGTGGGAGACGTTGTGCTTCATGTGTTATTATAAAAGGTCTGTCGTCCCCATCCCCAAAGAAGGATTCGAATTGAACCATGTTCCCTCTTAACGCACTACTTTTTATGAAGTTTACTATTAATACTTGCCTATCTCTCTCATTAGGTATTTTTAAATATTTAGGTTTAGCATGATCGTCAAAAAATCTATCCTCTACTACTGGATGGAATATGTCACAAGGTACTCCAAATAAATTTATATACACGTCAAGTATGCCTGGGGTAATAGTCGTGAAGACCTGTAAAAGATCTGTAAGAATACTCAAAGGCAGCCTCCTTTATTAACAAAAGTGGGATAGAGCTATAAATAACCTATCCCTTAATAATTATAATATAAAGATGTGTATATTAATCTTGTTTTTTCTTCCGCTTTTTCTTTTTTATCATGCTTTTATCTTTGTATCGCATGCTACCACCTCGGGAGTCTACACTTCCATAGGCAACTTTAGGTAATTCTCCCAAATCTCCTATGCCACCGTCGAATGAAGCCCCTTCTCCGTCTTCATCTATGTAGTCTTCACATACATGTGCCATGAGTTGAAGAGCTTTTTTTAAATCAGCTATGACTTCTCTAGTTCTCCTAATAACTTCTATGCTTACTTTATCCCGTTGTACTCTAAGCATGTTCTCTAAGTCCTCAATAGAACCCTCTATAAAAGCCTTTATGTTCTTCTCAGTAGTTTCATTTTCATTAACTAGACTTCTACCTTCTTGTACAGATTCAATTATCTTCCTTAATCTATTTAACGACATGTTATTTACCTTTTTTCTTAACGGGTTTATTTGGTTTCTTAACTGGAGCTGCTTGTGGTTTTGGTTGTGGTTTTTTAGCTTTAGCCATTCTATTTAACCTCCTTTCTCTAATTAATCTTCTTTATTGTCTAAGTATACATTTAAAATATAAAATACCTGTTGTTTTAACTCTTCTATGTTATCACCCTTCCTACTTTCCCAGAGGTGGTACAGTCTGATATCTGCATCCTTACATAGGCTTGTTTTTAAATCATGATATCCATTTGGTTTAGTGTCTTTAATGTTTAAATTTATGGTATCTGCTTCGTCTACTTCCCTATGCCAATACCATCCATTATACTCAAAGGCTATTCTCAATTTAGGTATATATAGGTCTATCTCAAAACATCTCCCCGTTACAGGATTCTTTATGAGATTCCAATTATTTGTCTCTACCTCGAAACCTAACGATATAATATAACTGTGTATATCTATCTCATTTTTTGACCTATTCCCCCTACAACAGTGTGGACATATGATACTTTTGGAGAGGGTACTCTTAAATATGTTTCCACATGGGTTATGTTTGAAAGAGTACTCCTTATTACATACATACTTTCCAGATTCTTTCTCAATTCTTCCAGAGTATTCACTTAGTAAAGTATAGTCGTTTTCTAGTAGATATTCCTCCCATCTTAATAAAGCCCTACCCTTAAGTATATTTGTGTGGGTTTCTATTTGTCCACAATAACTTACTCCATACTTTATATTTAAAGTATCTGATATTTGTCTTTTGATAGACTTATTCCTTAAAACACAAGAGACTCCGTATTTTTTAATACAAACCTTCTCTATCTTATCTCTAACTTTCCTACACTGGGACGGGTACTCTACACCTCTTCTTTCTAAGTTAGTGTTCCTTATCTTATTTTTTATATCTTTGGATTGTAGTATGTGAGTTACCCCATATTTAGACATTATAGTAGCATCTATCTTAATCTTTCGTCTAGTATTCCTTATAGAGGGCTCGACCATGCTTAAATTAAATCTCTTAAAGATACGACTCAAAGAGCAATAACTTATATCCAAAGTCTTAGCTATGTCCTTTATGGAAAACTCCCCATTTATGTAGGATACATGGTAAGGTTTCCATATACTCAGATCTCTCTTATCCATAACCCCAAGATTTGTTTTTATATAATCTTTTCCAATTAGGGGGAACTTTAAATTTCTAAATATTCTAATCAATAGACTTCTGCTTATCTTTAGTTGATCTGATAGTTCCTCAGTAGAATTCCCTTTAAGGTATAAAGTATAATAATTCCTCCAGTCCTCTACCGACTCCTTATCAAGTATCCCGAAATTAGTTGTCACATATCTATTTTTCATCAGGTCTGAATTTCTGGTGTAATTTCTCTATAAGTTTTCTAGCTTCTCTTGAAATCTTAGGATCATCTTTTTCGTTCCAAGTTTCTAAATTGGTTAGTGCACGTATAACCTTTTGATACCCATCTTTTCCTTTAGAATCTACTAGATCCGTGTAATGCTTGAAAGGCATCTGCCAAAATTTCTTATCCTCTGGAATCTCTAACAGGTCTGCATGTTTTACTTTTATCTTGACTTTCTCTTTCTCATCCACAACTAAGGACTCTACTAAATTTTTAATTCTTAATATCTGTGATTTTTCCATCCGTTCATTTTCCTTTTTATAATTAATGTCCTCGGGATATTCTGATAGCTCATTACTTAACTCATCTTCCATGTGTTGTTCTTCTGACATCTCTCCTTTGTCTTCCTCAGTTAGTTCGTCCCATGTCGTCCCAGCATAATTACTATCCCCGAAAGGTATTACAAACTTAATCCCCTTATACCTACTATAGTCAGATCTAGCATCTGGTTTAAATATAAAAGTTCTTCTTCTGCCTTGAGGTTCGTAATCCACATGCCCATTTCCAGAGTTCATGGCTGACATATATAGAAAGGACATATCATCCTCTCTACCTTTCCCGTATATGAATGAAGGTTGTTCATAGTTACTAGCTAATTGCTCCAATTTTTTTAAAGGTACTCCCGTAACTAAGAACGAGTTCTCATCTACCCCATTAGAATTACCTTGTAAACTATACATCCTAATGTGCGGAATTTCTTTTAAATCCCTATACAGTCTTTCGGTTCTTTCATTATTCTCTCTATCAGATAGAAGCCTACCGTCTTTATTTTCAGCTGTTATAATACCTATATCCAAGTTTTTACCCGTCTGGCCTCTAAGAATTCTCTCTAAATCTTGAAATACCCTATTATTCAAATTTTTCATATCTAATGGGTCTCCTGTATATTTCTAAATATAATATAAAAAGAGCCCTTTTCAGGACTCTTTATCTCTTAAAGTTATGTTTTTTTAAAATTCTCTCATTATCTCGCATATCTCAAAGGATATACCCTTATCAACGGAGCACTTAGTTTCTTTCTTATTACATACCCCCTCATCGTCTAAGAAAGGACACTTTAAAACTGTTGCAAAAGAAAACTCACACTCTGGACATACGTCATCTACTACTCCTGTACCTCCACATGACGGACAAAAACTCCCCTCTGAACTCATATTAGCTTCCTCCACTTGTCATCTGTTATTTCGAAATCTCTATCTAACTGTTTCTGAGCTTTAATAGAGGACTCCCATGCTTCCTTTAACGTATATATACCCTCTCGTGTTTTAACCCATATATTTGTCTGCCCTATAATATCTTTAATCTGTTCTTTTGTATAATCCATATACCCATACCCCATTTATTAAATAAAAGTGCGTTTTAATTTGCCATCCTCATAGGAAATTGTATATAATCTTGGAGATACTCGCATAGACATAACTTTCTGGGTTTCTTCCCTATGTCTTTTCATACTATCTATAGTGATTTGCATCTCATCTAAGTTATTCATGATTCTTTTTATTTCTTTTTTAATACTTTCAAACATATTCTAATTCCTGTATTAACTGCAAAACCCACAACATTTACAACACGTACATGTCTTATCTTTTAAAGTCCCACATGCAGGACATACATCACCCCTAGAATCCATATTAACTCCTTATTTCTTTGTCCACTATCCTCTTTAACTCATCCATATTATCTTGTTTTCTACTCTCCCACAGATGTACTAGTCTAATCCCAACTTTCTGGCATATTGCGGTTTTATTGTCATGATAGCCATCTTTTTTTATAAAGTTACGCCATCTCTTTTTCTCATCTATAGTAGATTTAGACTCTTCTAGATGGTATATGTACCCATTGTACTCAAAAGCTAACTTAAGTTCTGGAAGGTATATATCAATTTCTAAACCCCTTCTTGTGATAGGATTTGATATCAAATCCCTTCTGGAACATTCAACGAGTATTCCCATTTTTTCTATATAATCTCTTATCTCTAATTCTGGCTTTGATTTAGGAGATGGACGGCATTTAGGGCATTTTGGAAAATTATCAAAACTATCTTTAAATACATTAGAGCATTTTAAACAATTAAACTCATAAACATGCCATCTTATGTAGTTTCCTTGGGTATCCTTATCAAAAACTCCTACATATTCAGATAATAGGTTTAACTCTTGCTCTATTAGTTTCTTATTAGTTATCCTAATCTGTTCAGATATTTTTAATCTTCGTCTATCCTCCCTCCATGAATCTAACTCAGTTATATGGTATACTCCCTTATTTTTAAAAAGAGTAGCTCTAGCTTTCATCTGAACTTCTTTAGTTCCTGAAAGACTCTCCACACCATATTTTCTTAAATTAGATATTTTTGCATGTCTAACTCCTAGGATATTACGTTCAGCGGTGTCTCTTATCTTAATATCAAATGATTTTAATATCCTAGCTAAAGTTGTAGGAGGTACTCCATACGTCTCTCCGAGAGTTTCAATAGACATGCCTTCTGTATATTTGGATATTATAAATTCCCAGTCCGATATGTTAGATTTATCCAGATTACCCATGGTACACGATACTATTTGTTTTCTATTCCCCTTAGGCATCTTAACGAAGTTATGAAATTTAAAAATCTTATTTAAAAGTTTCATACTGATCCCTATGTACTTAGATAACTTGGCTAGGCTTCTATATTCACAACTGACATATTGATTGTAGAAACCTAACCATGCAGTTTTATCCGACATAACAAACTTTCCATGATGAGTTTGTATCTCAAAACTCATAACGTATACCCACTGGTCTGGAGAAGTTCTGAAAATCCACAAACATGCTTACATGCTCCTGATATTAATCTTGGATTTTTGGGTTTACGGGTAGTAGTTAGTCTGTGGTAGGGTTTAGACTTACCTCCAAATTGTAAGCCCTTGATATAGTTAGAGTATGACCAGCAAAAATAATAATCACTACAACTACAACGAATTAAACAAGGTTGGCGTTTCATGTCTATCTTCCTAACCCAGTAATTGACCCCGTTGTATGTAACTTTAAAATGAGTAGCTGTACTATAGTTAGGTTCTGCATTAGAAACTCCCCCATAGGGTTTAGGAGCTGGAGTTGATCCGTGTAGAGCTGTTCCCTGAGGAACTACTCGTGTATTATTTATAGGAACTCCCTCTACTGCTACAGGAGCTACCGCCATGGTAGGTTGAACTATGATCTCCTCCACTATATCACAATCCATAAATAATATATTCGCAAGGTGGACAGAATTCTCAGTTAGTCCCCAGAATGATCCTGTAAATAAAACTGTCTTAGTTCCTACGAAAGGGACTATCTGGTTTACTTGTCTTTTTGGAGAACCGCTGTAGTTTCTCCTCCAAGCTCCTCCCTCTAGAGTAGTGCTCGAAATCCAAAGTTGTTCTAAGGTCATTCTTGCCATTATAAAATTTTCCCTCCCATTGCTTATTTCATGATAACATAAATCTAAAGAATAGTCAACCTCAATTCTTTAGATTTATTAAAGTCTATTTAGTTTCTATCTTAATAAATCTTCTGAAGAAATATCTCCCTGTAATAATTTTCTTTTAGATAGTTTAACTTTTTTGATGACATCATGATTCTTAGTGATATTTACAAAATAAGAATCATTATCTTCATTTGTTACTTCAAGGGCACATCCTCTTTTGGATAAACCACTTCTTAATTTACTTAACATATACTGGGGAGTACTTGACCCTATATCATCTATAAGCATGGCTGCCTGAGGACTAAAACCTATTACAGCACTCTCTACGAGTTCTTTTAGTTTAACTATTCTAGATTCATTTGTCTTGATTGCATCCTTCATGTTAGTGCTCCTACATTTCTCACAAGTTCTTTTATTTGTATCCTTATTTATATTACCACAATCCTTACATTTCCAAATAGGTTGAGATGTTTCTTCTTTAGGTGTACTTGGAGCTGAAACGGTTGGAACTTTTCTACCTGTAATGACTGGTTTAGAGTTTCCATAGGAGTCATACATTTCTTTTTTACTTGAATATGCAACAGCTTCGGCTTGCTTGAGAGCTTCTTCCTTGGTTTCAGGGGAGCTTGAACCGATTTTCCCTGTTTTTCCCCACGAGTCCATGAGTTCCTTAATTATTTCTGATCTACTCTTGCGTTTATCAATTGGCATTCTAATATCTCTCCCTATTCTTCATTCAATCCATAGTATTCTAATAAAATATTTATTGCTGCATCTGAACTCTCTTCATCTGTTATTCCTTTGAAAGCATTCATGGGTAACACGTAAATAATTGGATTTCTTTTACTATCTTTGAAAGGGATAACTGAGCTTCCTTTAAATAATATAAAATAAAATAATCCTGTCTTAGTTCTTTTACCTACAAACTTAACTCCGTATCCAAATTTTTGAAATGAAGGGTATACAAATCTTTTTATAGTACTCAACTCTGATGAAGGTATCCTGTCCTTATTTAGGTTTATATCATACCCATAACTACCCGCTTGATATTTAGCATATACATCATTATAGAAATAATAATTATTAGTATTAACTCTATTTAAGTCGGCATTCTCTCCCTTAAATATCTTATTAAAATGATCTGAAAGTTCGGTATTAACAGTATTTCCTAGTATGTCCGAAGCTCCCGCTAATATGGGAAGACCTGATGCTCTCGCTAGACCTGTCACCACATTTCCAGCTACTTTAGCTAGACCTGTTCCAGCTGCTCTTCCTAGTGCATTACCTACGTCTCCTGCCGATATTTCATTCAGTATATTACAGAGTTTATTTATACGTTTTATCATTTAGTACCTTCATATCTTTCATCGATTAACTTAGTAAGCTTTGGGTATTTTTTATGAAGTAGTTCTAATACTACCCTATCTTTATTCTCATCATATATATCAGATACCTTATTGGTGAGTTCATCAAAAAGTAGGTAATCAAGATTCTTTCTTACCATGGTTTTATACAGAAGTGTTTTAATCGAACCTGTACTTTGAGATATCATCGATTCAAAACCTCCCTCATTCCACGTACAAGCTCTCTCAACTTCCCTTTTTAATATGAAATCTTCTTTAAGAGCTAATTCAATCTCTCTTTTCCTATTCTCATAATATGTATATAATTTCTCATTCATTTTTCTTTTTATCTCAGAACTCGAATATTTTATGAATTTTCTATAACTGGGTGAGAACACTTTTACAAATTCTTCAAAGATATCAAAAGTTTTAAAATAATTAAGTTTTTCTGAATAAAGAATACTTTCTAATTCATCGTCTATCTCATGAAAAGTTTGTTGTATTCTTGCACTAACTTCAACAGGTTGATCTGCATATTCAGTGTAGGAGACTTCTTCTCCATCTAGGGGACTTACGTATTCTTTACCTTTGGCATCTGGAATGGTATACTCACTTATTTCATCTATAAAATGAGTATATTCATGTATGAAAGTGGATACTTTTAGTCTATTAAAATCCTTTCTAACAGCTTCGAGTAGTCTAATTCTATTAACCTTGTTCCATGTTATTTGATCAAAGTTGTAATTAGGTATAGTCATAATTATTAAGGAATTATCTGGATCAAACGCTGCCTGTTGAGGATGTTCAGCTATGTCAGAACCTCCAATATACCTTAGGGTAAATCCTACTTTTATTTTATTCCCTAAATCGTCAGTATACTCTTGGTATAGGCATGGATATTTATTATTTAGCTTCCAGTCTTCATAAAAATTTCTATGTATTACATCTACTCTAACTTGTTCCCAGAGTTCAAGGGCTGACTTTCTTACATCTTTATTATAATGGTAATCTTCATCTATTGCAAGACAACATAGTTCTTTTATCTTATTAATCACTTATCCAACTCTCCTAATATAATATTTATTGTCTCGAATATTTTAATAACTCTTTCATTATCTATACTAGCTTTGTAATGCTTACATCTAACTATATTATCTTTAAATTCTGTTAAGTGTAGTTCTAATTCTATCAGTTTATTACATAGTTCTTGATTATTAGAATGTTGAAGTATTGCAGGAGCCTGAGAAGTTCTTATTTCTTTAATATCCTCTTTGATCTCTTCGTAATATCTTATAAACTTATCTGTTGTAACTTCTCTTTCGTTATCAAAGTCTAGAAAGTTAATCTCTTTTATCAACTCTTCAATACTTAAACTAATATTCTTAGTTTTTTTATAGGATAGGTTCTTATTTATACTAACGTAGTTGAATATAACGCAGAAATTTATCAATATCTTCATTAGATATTCTTTTAGAAGTTGATTATGCATCTTCCTTACCTTATTCCATTGTCTATTCTTTTGCCTACTCATAAATTTATCCACTACAAAGTACCCTATAATCAATTCTAAGAAAAATTGTCCCCATCCAGCTATGAAGTTAGGTAAAAAATCTGAAATTCCCCTAGAGAATCCATAACCTGTTATAGATATACCTAAGATTAAACAAAATATAGCTGATATTATAATCTCTAAGTTCACTTTTAGAATTTCCCTAGGACTACTTACATTTAAAATATAAAAGAATTAAATCCTATTTCTGTTGATGAGATATTCAGACATGTCTTCTATAACCTTTACTTTATCCTTTATAACTAAACCCAATCCTATAAATATTTCTTTTATGTGAGTCTTGTCCAACTTTAGATGAGTCTGCAGATAGTTTAAAGACTTTCCCTCTACAATGTACATGTCATGTGCCCATTTCCAATCATCAATATCCTTTTTATCCAACCAACCCTTAGAGGTATACACTCCGTTCTCAATGACCTTAAAGTTGAAGTATCCAAATTGTTTCTTAACAGCCTTATGACAAACATTTAGTATCTTCCCGAGACTTCTGAAAGTGCTCCCCTCGTTAAAGTACATGTTATAATAAGGTTCCCAATCTTCTTTGCTATGGAGCACTCCTAATGCAGTCTTGAAGTGTTCTGCTCCAGAACCTAGTCTACTCTCTGCCGTGGGGCGTATATTATACAATACAGATTTAGTTATACCTTCGTCCATGTGATACTGTTCCCTATCAAGGAGTCTTTTTTTAAATTCTTTTACATCTTCACTAGGTGCTACATGTTCAATAACTTCCCACTTAAAGTTTTCTTTCCCATGCTTGTTATAAGCATTTTGAAGATAATCGTTACAGTGTTTGTTATTCTCTAAATCCTTAAAGTGCTCATGTTTTCTTTTTCTTAATCTAGAAGAACTTCCTACATAGTATTTATTATCTATTAGATTGGTTATTCTGTATATTCCTGACTCCTTATTTTTATTTAACATATCCTCTCCTTTATATAACTCTAACACATACTACATTTATTATCTAGTGTATCTAATTATAATATAAAGAAATGTTAAAATAAATGTCCGATAAAAGTCGTCAAAATCCCCACTGCCACCAAAAACTGTTACTCTTCAAATATTCTGTTAAATTATCTTCTAGCTGCCTTGCCCTCTCTAGCACTGTATCAGACTGTAAAGAAAATGGAATCCCTGTAGTAGGGTCTAAAGTTGCAGCATATTTTAGGCTTCCTAGAGAATTTAAGAAATCTGCCGTAAACCAAGTTATAAAAGCTAAGTCATGTTCTTCTAAATCTAAGCATGCTATTCTTTTATTCACATAGGTAGGGGTTATATTTCCCTCAGCTAGATCTGTAAGGTATATATAAACTTTCTTAGTAGTTAAGTCTAATGTTCCAGTTCCCATGCTTCCTGAAAGTGTTGCCGTATTCCCTAACCTCGAAATCTCCACCATCTCTGTTGGAGGAATAGTACCGTCTACATGAGTTTTTGTAAGTTTGAAACTGCCCTTTTTGTATGAAGCTTTTATGTAGAAATCTATCTCGTCTTCATCATCCATAGTGTATTGAGGCTCGTCTGTTATAGGAACATGTCCCATTTTGTATTCTCTTCCATAAGATACTACGAAAGGGGAATTGAATAGACTTCTTAATACTCTTGTATTTCTATCGAACGACCAGAGGTTTCTTTTGATAGACGGGGAAATTCTATCCCAGTTATCGTATATTTTATAACGTAGTGCGTACACAGAGAGGGCATCTTTTATATGTATTCCGTCTGAGGTTACTACATAGTTGGCATTCTCTCTTATAGGTCTTTTATTTTGTAACTTCTTAGCCACCCTTATGAAAAGCTTTTCTAATTTATCATCATCCAGTTTTAAAGCTGCTGCTGGGATTAGTAATTGACCTGTTTCGATAAGTATGTTTTCAAGTGCGTTCTCGAAGAGAAGTACCATTTATATATCTCCTATATATTAAATTTATACTTATAACTCCTAGGGAGTTCGTATACTTAAAATATAAAAAAAGACTGCTCTATTTAAGAACAGTCTCGATATTATTTAGTTTTTATCCTTGTCCTACCCTATTAACTTCTCTGCTATACTTTTGAATCCTGCTCTGGAGCTATACTGGACTGATACTGAATCCGCTATTTTCTTAATTATCTCTAGTTTCTTTTCATCTGTTATCTTAAAAGACGTAACTATATTCTGGATAGCTATTTTATTTATGATCAATATTTTTTGAAGAGGTTCTGACTTTATAAGAGGTACCTCTTTAATAATAGAGTCATACAGCTCTTCAATCCTCTTCTCATCATCAACTATAGGAGAGATTATAGAGTTTAACATGCGTCTTATTTTATCTTTAGTTACGTCTATAGGGATACCTGTTCCGTTACTTACAAGGGTTAGTAGTCTGGTTAGATCGTTTACGGCTTTATCCATGACATCTTTAATATCTTTTTCAAGTTTAGATTGTTTCTCTTCAATATGGGCTGCTATATCGTCTACAAGCTCAAGCTTACCATCATATACTAATACTAGTTGCTGTATCTCTGGTAGGAAGAAGTTATCTAGTACTTCATAATGTCCGTAAGGTAATAGATCTACTACATGTGTTGCGAAAGCTAACTTTATAGCTGTGTTTGTTTTGTTTACTAAATAAAGCATTAAAATCTCCTTATTACACTATATATTACTTCTCTTGATCTTTCTCTATAACTTCTTTGGCTGTATTCATGCCTCCCCTTAGAATATGATCAAGTATACTATCTATACTCTTATTAGTTTTACGACTTAACTCTCTTATATATGCAACGTAATTCTTAGGAATCTCTATCTTAAGTAAAACAGTTCCCTGTCTCCTTACTAGTTTCCTATCTCTCTTAGATTTCTTCCAAGTCTTTTTTCCGTTATTCTTTTTCATATCTTAATATCCTTTATTACCTCTATATAAGTATAGCATACCTCATATCAAATTGCAAGTGCCCATGAATACAATTCAATCTCGATTAAGTTTGGACTTTCTTGTTGTAAATAATCTTAATCTGAGTTTATTCTATTACTTCTACTAATTTAACTTTTCCTAAAATTAAACTGTGTTCTTTTGGTTTAGTAACCCAATCCCTATACGAGTTTAAAAAAGTTTCTTGTTGATGTTCATATTTTAATTTAATTTTTCCTATTTTTATAGACGGAGTCTCTTCGATAATATCTGACCAACCCCAAACTCCTGCTATTTTACCTCCACCGTTCTTATTTTCTACAAAGAATTGTTGTTCAGAACTACAATGCAACGAACATATACTTATTTTATTGGGAATAAAGGAGTTCTCCTTACATAATACTAAAATATCAGTTAAGAGTTCCAGTATTCTATTCCGAGCCAATACTTTTAAATCATCCAGACATTCTATTTTTACGCCAAATTTTTCTGAGTAGTGAGAATTAGCAAAGTCAGGTTTTTCTTCAAAATATCTATCTCTTTTCTCTACATAGTATGCAGAATATGCCTTATCTACATAATTGTACATTTTTTCAGATATAAGAATATGATCCTTAAATATTTGTATACTATCATTTTTTATATAATTGACAGTTGTCTTATTTTTGCATTTGGTCATTATCTGGTTCTCCTGTATTGCCTTTATATAAGTATAGCATACTTCGTATTAAATTGCAAGTGTCTATATTAAAGTATCCATATTTGAGTTTACAAACTCTTCAAATAGTGGGTGATTAACTAATCTAATTTTCATATTATCAGAAGATCTTGCTATAGATTTAATTAGTTCTAGTCCAAACTCACATTTGTTATCAAAAGCAGTTTCGAGAATAGTTGTAAATTGAACATCATTTGATTCAGATACTCGAGATACCAATTCAGATATTGTTGTTTCTTGAAGTTTAGTTAAAGCCATGGTGAACCTTCTTTCTTTATTTCTTTAAAATTAAACCTTACCTAATTAGAATAGCACGACAAAAAGATTAAGTCAATACATAGGCTTAATCTTTTTAATATTTCGTTACATTTAATATATGTCCAAAGTGAATTTTATTGTTCCAGAATCATGTAATGGGAATATCTTATTAAGAGCTAATATTTGCTGTTCTGTTAAAAGAGGATCAAATGTTTCAGGAAACAGCTTCTCTAGCTTATATTTCATATACTTCTGCCTATTAGACACATGGTTATTTCTACTATTCAGGTATCTAAGAGAGCCTACATTATAGCATATAAACTTAAATCCATTCTTGTAATAAACAGAGTCTTCGTAATTTGGACACCAATCCCTATACCCAAAGGTAGTTATTACTTTCACATTAATACGATTAACTTTAATATACTTAATACTGTTTTTCAACAGCTTGCTGAATCCTCCGACAATAGAAGTATCCCTCATGTTACAGTACCTAACTAATTCAATACTATCTCCTTTTACTACAAAAGACATAGAGCTTATTAAACTGTCTCCAGAACTATATAATCCAAGTGTAAAGGTACTTGGACAATATCCGTATAAGTGATTATACTTATAGAAAGATTTTTGATCCTCAACAGGTACTTCTCTAACTTCTAGATTTCTAGCATATACTCTAAGGTTATTCAGTCCTAGTATATTTCTTATTCTACTTTTAACTATATCCTTATCCATGTATTCCCATATATGATATAACTGGATGTTATTAGCTAGACATACCTCCGTTTTATTTTTATGATATCCAGAGTCCATAAACTGACCTGAGTGGTAAGTGTTACTATTATACTCAAACCCTATATTAAGCTTAGATATTAGTATGTCTATCTCTTTAAACTTACTAGTATCTCCATTATCATGGTGTAATCGATACTTTTCAGTATTAAACCCTAATTCATCTATAAAATACGAGTAGTCTTTTTCTGGAACAGATATGTTGGCATAGCAAATAGGACATCTTATCTTCCTATCCAGAGAGTCTTGGAATACTCCCCCACATCTTCTATGTTTGAAATTGTATATCTTATAACTCTGAACAATTCCACCCTCTTGTACCCTAGTTCCAGTGTAATCGTCTAGTATTTCATATTCTTCTGAATTAAACCTAGGACTTGTATCTAGGATAACTCTTGCTAGGTGTGAATTTCTTATTTTTTCCCGTACCTCCATGCTCTTAGAGGGTATACCTGAACCGTATTTGATACTACTAGACTCTACTACGGTATTCTTAACCTGATCCCCAGTCTTAGGAGCATATTTATGAAAAGTAAAAGCTCTTCTTAATTGTTTTCTTGATATCTCTAAGTACTCAGATAGTCTTGTCTCTGAGTAGTTTTGAGTTGTGTACATGTTATATACTCCATCCCAAAACGAAGTATCTAATAGCATGTACTTAATTCCACTAGTGCTTTCTATAAAATCTTTCTTTAGCTTGCCTGTTCTTGATTCAGCTGACTTTAATATTAAAAACCCATGCTCTTTAAATATAGAACTTAACATTCTAATATCCATGCCTAGCTCTTTGGATAACTTAACAGTACTTCCGAGTATCAAATACTCATCATACTTAGATGACCAGAAATTCTTATCATCTCTTTCTATATCCCCTACTAAAGTTTTAATAATATTTTTAAGCTTAGCCATGTAAATCTCCTTATATGTTAAGTATAGCATACATACATGAATAATGCAAGTTTATGTAAATAATTAGTTACCTTTAAGATATTGATTCGAAGGTTTTTTATACTCAAAGAGATGTTTGTTATCTTGATATAGATTGTACTTTCTATCAAGATATAAAGTTGAGTTGTCATACAGATAACTCAATATTTTACTGACATCTTTCTTTGATCTATACTGAAAGGTTGAATAGAATTCGTAATGTTTAAGTTTAGTACTAGTCAACCCTAATAGAGACTCCGTGTAATCTTTAATCTGCACTGAGAACTGTTTAGTAGCTATAAATCCACAACCTAGTGAGTCCTGCCTATCCATGTAATAAACTGTTCCATCTCCGTCAAAGAGTCCTCTGAGATAATGTCTTTTTAATTCATCAGATAGATTGTCAAACGTGAAATTATAATCATCTTTATGGGTCTTATCTGGAACTACTCCTAGTTTTATTAAATCTTCACATAGCGAAACATTCGTTAAGTGAAAGTATTCCTTACCTTGGTAAAGTTTTAGGCTTGCATTGAATATTTTATTTATTTTTTCAAGATGTGATCTGTCTGAAGGTTTTAATCCTATTGTTAATCTTGAATGTATCTTGTTATTAGACACACTCCCATCAGCCACTATGAATCCTAACCAGTATGCTTTTTCTTCCATGTTTATGTTCTTGAAGAAATCTACGTTCGTGTATCTTAGGCTGTTAACACTTCTATTTCTTTGACCCTCTGCTAGTGTCCTAAGTACAATGCCATTCTTTTTTAATATTCTAGCTATTTGATTACAGGATAATCCTGCTCTTCTACCTATAACATGGCAACCTAGCATGTCTTCTATGTATAGTCTTATTATTTCTTCTACTTCTATTTTCATCATAAACATATTATAGCATATATGGAAGGACATGTCAACACTCAAATAAAAAGAAGAGGGTATTAACCCTCTTCTTTACTAACTATTAGACTTTGAAATCGTTATACTAAGCCACCTATCTCTATCTTAGTGATAAAGCGATTGACGACGACTCTCATAGCCGACCATACAGCCGCAAATGCCTGATGCTTCATTACATTGTTAAGGACTGGTAAAGAGCCATTAACAACAAGAGGCATGTATGGGCAATATACTGCGGGTGCGTCGAAATTTCCTGTTCCCTTGTAAATGCAATAAACATCACTGTCTCCAACTACGTCGATTGCTCTGATAACAGGTGTGTTTTTGTTGTACATACCATACAAAGTAGGTCCAGAAGATGCGAATCCTATTTTCTCGAATACTCCACCTAATTGGTCGAATAGTTGAGAAGCTTTAGCTCCACATACAATAGCAGTAACTTGACCTCTACCGGCTGCTCTGTAGATTTTAGACTCAGCTTCAGAGATTCTGTTTCTAAATGCCATTTTGTGTTCTACTTCGGAGATGCCAGCGTCATGTGCAGAGTTCCATACGATAGGAGTACCAAAAGAAGCAGCAGCCATTCTTGAGATAAGAGTATTACCTAATTCAGCGTTTATCTCTTGAGTTAGGTCATTGATCATCTCAGTTTCGCCTTCTTTTCCAAAGGTTTTCTTTAATTCGTACATTTTCATCATACCCATTTCGGATCTGATAGCAAACAACTCGGCTCTTACATCTGTAGAATCGTACCCAGATTGTACAGTTGGGAGGTTGCCACTTTCTTCAAAGTCTGTTGCAAATTCAGCTGATGCTGTTTCAGTACCGTCAATTACTGGAATGAATTCTACTGTGCAAAGACCTGTTGAATAGTTGATGATACCTGTTGCAAGAGCTCCGCCTGATGGAACTAAATTACCCTCGCCGTCATCTATCAATTTCTGAGTCGGATATTTAGAAAGTTTGATAGTTACTTGTCTTTCTCTAACAGGAGCGGGAGTTAAGTTGAAGTTGTAAATTTGTTGTCCTGCATTAAGTAAGCCTAAGTTTTGAACAACATGCTCTCCTGCGAAACCTACTGCTTGAACTTCTGGAGCTTCTGTTGCGTTTCTTAAGATTTGACCAGTTGTAACAGTACCTCTAGTTGTTCTAGCTTTGATTTGTTTGAAATATACTAAACCTTGTTGAGAGGGGATAGGTTGAACTGATGATAAAAGAGGTATAATTGATGCTGCATAGTTAGCTGTGATAACATCGTAAGCATATTTAGGAAGTTGTCCTAAATCTCGTATAGTACCAATTTCGTTTACCATTCTCTTGTATTGTTCAAACTGTCTAAATTGTTTTCCCAAAATTACAACGTCAGTATTTGAAATAGGTCTGACTTTTGCAAGAGGGGAATCCTCCAACGCATCAAAATAAGGTTTGTATTGAGGAACTTTTAGAAAGGCATCCGCCAACCTGTATCCTTTGTCTTCAGATTTGTTACTTCTCATCTGTAAATTCTCTCCTGTGTTTCTTCTCTAGTACGTATTTACATATTGTTAAATAATTGTCTATTTATAATATAAAGATTACTATTTATTACCTCTCATATGACTTCTGAACATCTCACTAATTAAGGATGTTTCTTTTAATCTTGAAGGTTTTGACTCAGTTATTATTTCTTTTCTAGGAGCTGTCTTCTCTTCCTTGATAACTGCTTTATTTGTTTTGTTTACTTCCTCCAATATTCTAGTTGTTTCTTTTTCTCCTATAGTTTCTAGTAAAGTTTTTACGTATTCGGCAGGTGTCCTGTATGCTTTAGATATTCTCATTACTGAATCATCTAACTTCTCTTGTTTGTTTTTTTCAAGCATTGCTTTGGATAAACTTACTATCTCTGTTATTTCTTCTAAAGTTCCAAGTTTAGCGTACTCTTCGAGTAACTCTTCTACCATTGGGATAGTTTCATCTAAGTCTGCCACTGAACCAAATTTTTTGTATTCTCTGGCTTCTTTGATAGATTTAGATATTTGTTCAGGCTTTCCTAATTTAGAGTAAGCTTCTAAAAGATTAGTAGATTCGTCAATGCTCTCTTTAATCTCTTTAGCTTCTCCTATAAGTTTGTAAGCTTCCAAATCCTCCTTAATAACGCTGAATTCTTTTGTAGACTCAGTTATGTTTTTAATCTCTTCCTTAGCTTTACTTAATTCCTCTTGAATAGATTCTAACACTAGAACTTTTGCATTCAAATCTGCATTTTTAGATTCTAGTACTGCAAAATCCTCTCTTAACTTAGTATAAGCTTCATTTACAGATGCTTTTTCTTTGTTCATGTACTCTAATAGTTCTTTTCCTAATTCCATGTTTTCGGTCTCCATTTTTTCTTTAATCTTGCTAACACTCTCTAATAATGCTGGGTTAGTTTCTAAGAAACCTGGATTTATTACGAAATCAAAGGTTTCTAGACAATAACCATTTTCATCTACAATAGGCATTCCGTTATATTCTTCGTCTTGTTTATAATCTCCTGAAGCTCTTGACGATGTTTTTATCTTACACCCAGCTTTCATAAGCATGTATAGGTTTTTTCCAGCAGGAGTTCCTAATATTAAAGCTTGACCCATTCCCATTCCAGTATCTTCAGCAATCCATAGATTAGTAACTATGTGGGATACTCTTCCCTCAGATATGTCCTCCTCATTAACTTCCCTATCATAGTGTCCGATAGTTCCCATAAGTAGTCGGCTACTCATTCGTTCCCCAAAACCAGGTTGTTGTAGTACTGATTCCCAAAATGTCTTAGGATAGTATCTTTCATTACGAGAGACTCCATTAGGTACAAAGAATACTCCTTCAACTAGAGCAAGTATATTCTTACCGTCCACTACTGACTTCTGTTGACCTTCATTTAGATAATCTTCTTTTAGACTCCATTTATTATCAGGTACGTCCCATAAGGCATTTATCATTTTTTTAGGTTGAGCCATTGTTTATACTCCGAATCTGATTACTTTAATGTAGGTTACTAAGTGTGAAGTTTCTTTCACTCTCCATGAGGATAGTTTGTAAAGATTTAAAACTCGGGTATTGTGAGGTTCTAAACTTTTTAAATCATCCACAAACTCCTTGAAAGCTTCGTTATCTTTTAATGTTGATAATACTAATTGTTCTATGTCCTTATCTTCACCTAATGCTTTTTTGTCTACTACTATCTTAATTGTTATTGTGCCCTTTTCATCATTAGGTATTATCTCCCAACCAAATGGGGTTGTCTTTCTGAGTTCATATCTATGATGATTCAGTGCAAGTCCTACAAAGTCACTCTCTATATCTATGTCTCCAGTATCTAATCTTTCAACTATTTTTAAGTCTCTAACTCTCATAGATTGTCTTCTTTTAAGATTAGCACTCGGAGTCCTTGAGTGAACCCTAGCTTTTATTAGATTAGCATCTCTTTTAGGGTCTTTAACTTGATGTCTGAGGTCTTTATAATCCGTATTTCTAGTGGTAACTACCTTTCCACCTCTTACATTTTTATCAAAAAGTTTTTCTTCCAGATTTTCTTCGTCATCCTCATCGTCTTCGGAATATCTTTTCTTCTCGATATGTCTATCAGCTACTAGCTCTAGAGCTACCCCTCCGCCTTCACTGACAAGATATTCCATCAACCTTTTTATATTTTTAATCATTATAACTACCTAATCTAAAAGATCACTCATCCCTACATCGAGAAAGTCTAATCTTGACTCATGCATGCTACTAAACTCTTCTTTGTCGTGGAGGTTATACTTGGAATTGTATGCGTTTTCCATAATAGCCGAGCCTACATTTAAGAAGTCATCCATGACAGATTCATTTTGGTCTTCGTCTTCATAATTATCTTCGTACTCTTCTTCAGACTCTTCGCCTTCTTCAGACTCATTGTCCTCTCTATACTCGTCTTCACCCTCTTCGTACTCGTCTTCACCCTCTTCGTACTCGTCTTCGTCGCCATAGTCTAAATCTTCTACGAATTGAGACAAAGTATCTAAGTCTATTTCATTCTCAACTACCATTTTTAGAAAGCCTGCGATAGAGTTTTGAGTTTCTTCGTCCACAGCGTTAAAATTAGATTTTAATACATGTAGACCATGTATGTCATCAGCTTCTCCGTCACCGTCAAGGTCAATGCCTTCCTCATCTTCGTCTTCATACTCTTCTGTATCCTCATTATCCGAGTCTGCGTAGTCGTCTAAGTCTTCATCGTCTTCTTTGTATCTATCTTCATCTTCTACTACGTCTTCGATATCAAGTTTTTCTTCTTTTTTAGACTTCTCGGGTTTGTAATTTCCAACAGATGCTCTAAGTTCTTCTAATAATCTCTTGTTGTCCATGTTTAACCTCTCCAAATTTATAATGTATGCTAACTTATAGTTATGAATAAAATCTCTAATTATAATATAAACATAGGGATAGCTTACTCTATCATTTTTGAAAGAATAAGCTATCCTTTAACTCTTTTGAAGTAACTCTAAATTAAATTGACCAATAGTTTACCACTCGAGGTATAATAGTTGGCGGTACCTCAGTTCCTAAGATTTATTTACTAGAATACGTCCCCAATACTTACCTCAGCCCCTCCTTTTGGGGCTGTTGCTGCTGGTTGAGTAGGTGTTTGTGGAGTTACTGGTGTTGTAGGTTGTTTAGGTGTAGTCATAGGAGGGGTTGACGGTGGAGTTGCTGACCCAGTTGATAAATTACTTCCCGATACTGAAGTTCCTCCTACTGGTTTTCTTGTTGTGGTCGGAGGGGGTGCTTCTCCCCCCTTAGGCATGTTAAATGATTTTCCTTTATCCTTATTATAAAGTTTTAAAGCTCCTTCTATGTGAGGGAATGATGACGTAAACATGTTAAAGATACCTATTATCTTATCATTATCCACTTCTACTTGGAATTGATCGGATGCAGATACTTCCCCTAGTAGGTTAAAACAATCCCTTAGAGCTGTCATTGTGGCTACCATTACATCTATATCATCTAGTATATCTAGGTTTGTAACAGACTTAAACTTAACTTTAATATTGTTCTTAATAGGGAAGTGATTTCCAGTATGTATTAAATGTTTGTATATTAAATTCTTAATTCCTTCCCCAAAGCTAGTTTGAATTCCTACTAATTTTCTAGCATATGCGGAATAAACTTTTAACATGTCAGTTTTTCCTAAAAGTTGATCTCCGTACGATAAATAGAACGAAGGAACTCCCATAGACATGGCTATTCCTTTTCGTATATCATTTATTCTATTATTCAAGTCTGAATTATCATAATCAAACCTTATCTGGGTGATAGCTCCTTTACCGTCAGCATGATTTGGGATTACTTTTATCCTTGAAGCTGATTGCAGTGAGTCGGCTACTGACATATTGTCGGTATAAGTTGCTTCTGTATTTATATCATTCAAATAGTTTTCATACTTATCTATAATATCTGTAATATATTGGTTATCTGTATCCGCTGGTATATCAACGGAGACTAAAATTGGAGCCATAACTCTCTTGAGTTCCATGGCAAGACTTGTAGTCTCCAATGTTTGTAATTTTTTAATTGAAGTAAGTACTGGGTATATTACAGACTTACCCATTCGAATACTCTTAGGTAAATTCTGAATATCGTCTGGAAGTTCTACTTTAACTCTTATCTTACTACCATCTAATACGAAGTGAGATAACTCATGACAGTCCAATAATTCAAATTTACCGATTTTAGGGTTATGTCTCATGAAACTACTGAGTTCCCTGCCTTTATAAAGTCCCATACAGTTCTCAGTATCACAATCATCTATTATTTCAACAATTCCTTGACCTTGTACCACCTTAGTCCTTAAAAAATATTCTCCTTCTAGCATCCAATCAGGTACTATATCTCTTGCGAGTCCAGCTATGTCATGTTTCTTGCAAAATTTATCTATTTCTTTCTGAACTCTTTCATCTATTCTTGAATCTTTTCCAGAGTCTCCACAATACTCTACAGATAGGAAGCTATCATCAGATATGCTACTAAAAGCGTCATTAACTAAATTAGCTAAGAGAGCTTGAACAAGTTCACTCTCGTTAGTTTTTCTTAACTGTTGGATTAGGGTTCCTCTATTCTCTAAAGTAGTAGATAATTGTCTTAAAATTTGACCTAAAGCATTCTGTCTTGAAAAAGTACTGCCATTACTCCCCCACCCTCCCCCAGTACCATAAGCATTTGTTATATCAAAAACTTTAGTACTATCTGCAGGGATGTCGTAGTGTGACGTCATTCCTTTAAAAAATGACATGGTGTTATTATATCCAGCTTGATTTAAACTAGAGTCGAAACCTCCGCCAGTAAAACTCATACATTATCCTCCATATACCCTCGTATATAATATAAATTTAGAAGCCTAAAGTCTTATTAAAACCTTCTCTCTTTTGTTTATTTTGAGCTTCTTTCATCAAATTTCCTATATGTCCTTGTATCTGAGGAGGACCTTCATTTTTACTTACTATTCCTTCATAAACATTCTGAAGATTCATGTACTCACAAGAATTTAAGCAAGACCAAACACCTCCCGTAACCGAGTCACTTAAATCTTTTGAATTGTGTACAAATATTCCATTATCCAACGCAAAATTATTCGTGGATGGGACAGTTATATCGTAGACATCTTCGGTTACGTCTAGTTCTATTACGGATACTCTGACTACTTTATGATTATACTCTGGAAGTATGTCTAACTTACCCAACCTTACTAAGTAGTTAGTTAACTTTTTAGGAGAAAGACCAGTAACCCTAAGTATTTCTTCTAAGGGCATGCCTCTAAGTTTTTCTGAGTTTATTTGAAAGGTACTCGAGTCTATTCTCTTAGCCCACGATTTTACATAACCTCCTGCAACATGCATAGCATGTTGATAGCTAAGGATATACTCTTTCCATGGCTCTTTTCTCTGTTTAGCTAGTTCGTCAAAATATTCTTTCTGACCATCTCTCATCGTCTGTTGTTGATATTCCCAAACTTCTGCTTTTCTAGCTTTCCCTTCACTACTTTTCCAGTATATTTCATTTAGTTTTTTACCTGCAATCTTATTCCTAGCTATGATATTTTCATTAGTTAATCTCATATTTAAAATGTCTTGTCTATATTTATCAGTTTTCATGTACTCTTGCCTATCCAATTTAATTTTAAGTCTGTCATCTCTCCTCTTTGAGTTATCTGGATTAGCCCAATAGTTCTTTTTAAAAGAAGCTACTCTCTTATCCGTGTGGAGTCTCCCTAGTCCACTCAGAAAGGCATGTCTTCTAGTGTGATCTGATATGCTCATTATTTCTAAATTTTCTGGAGAATTATCACTTGGTTTGAAATTCCTATGATGTACTACTTCGTCCTTAGCTAAGGTATGCTGATAGTGATAGGATGCTACTAATCTATGGATAAAATTGTATCTTCCTGTTTTATTATTCTTAATTTGAAAATACCTACCTACGCCTCCACTCCTATATTTGTAATTTTGCTCTTTAATGTATATAGGCATTAGAGAATCCTTAGGTTCTAAGTATTGAGCTTGTTTATAAGATCCATCCCTCATCATAAATAAATGCTCAGGGGTGCATCTTATAGGATCTCTCTCATCATCTAGGCAGACTTCTACTAGACAGGAGACTTCTTTTGTCTTATGAGCGTTATATGCCTTGGCTGGAACGATAGTTCCATCAGGCAGGCATCCATATACCCAAAACTCATTAGAAGTTCCTAAATCAGATAACTCTTTAAAACTCTTCGAGGTTCCATCTAATAGTTTTATTTGAGTATCTCCCGTGAAACAGCTGTTTGCGAGGTGATCTACTTTTTTAGTGAGCTCTCTAAGACCCAAAAGTTCTTTTATTAGAAACTCATTTTTAACTCCAATTATTTTATTATTATTTACCAACTCTTTTAAAGCGTAATATGGATCTTTAGTTCTATCTACTGATAAATATGCTGTAGTAGTTCCGTGCAATCTTAAGAATTGTCTCATTACATCTCCTTGGAACATATCTGAGCTTACTACCTTTATAGGGTATCCTAACTTCTTTAATAAAAATATAAAGTCCATTACTTTGTATATGTTAATCTCTTCCCCTTTACGGGCTTCTATAGCTACTGCAAAATCAACATAAAACATTCTTTCTTTTCTTTTAAAGCTTGGCATGTTTATATCAGTTTTATAAAGATCAAAGTCTTCTAGAGTACTGTATACCGCAGATATTCCAAATTTATCCTTTTTTGTCGCAGCATCTAAGTGTATAAATCTATAACATTGTGGATTTAGGGGTTTCTTGAAGTAATCTAGGCTTGTAACATAATTTTCTAACTTATCTAATGGATCATTAAAAGACATGCTTATGACATCACTCTTAAATCTATTAGGGTTTACGAATAGACTTACTAACTGCTTCTTAGATTTGAATAGGGATATGTCAGCTCTTATTCTTCTTCCTGCAATATCCCTTACAGCTCTGGATATGTTTAAATCAAATTCCCTATAGTATTCCATAGGTACTTCTATTGCCAAAGCCTTTATATCCTCAGGTACTTTATCCTCTTCACGAATAATGCATGGTTCTTTTTTATCGTCTCCTAAGAATACCTTAAATTTATCCCCTAAGTAGTCCCCCTTGACTTCCCACAGACTTATGTTGTCGAAATATATACCATACTGATTACTTTGCATCTCTTCTATGGCAGTATTTAGATAGTCTTGTTCGTCTATTGGGGAACTTACCATCCATAGAACTCCTGGTATGAACTCCCCTAAGTGTATAAATCTTGATTTCTTTCTTCCAGTAAATCCCATGTGTAAATCTTTTACTTTTGCTATGGCATCTTTACCTTGAAAAAAGGATACCTCATCCATGAGACCGCAGAAAGTCAATTTTCCTATCAAGTGGTCCATTTTTGAACCTGTATGTACTGTTATGTTGTCTCCTATATGGATTCCCTCCTCAGATACTGAGGATCTAGCTTTTGGAGTTGCTTTTACATCCTTGAAAAATGGAGAAGTGTTTATCATGCCCAACAGTTTTCCAAAAGCTACTGAAGTCCCTTGAGCATGGGTAGGGGCTATTAATGCAAACGAAAATTTATCGGTTCCCTTTGTTATGGAGTAAAATTCATATGGATTTTTAAGGCATAGTAGCTTATACATCTCATAAACCATAGATATTATAGCACATGTTGTGTTATGAGTTACTGTAAAATCTCCTAATAGGTATAAATGATTACAGTCCAGAGTAAACCCATAGTAATCCCCCTCCCCTAGAAAATTTAATGTAAAGTCGGTTTCTAATAGGCCGTCTCTAGTTGATATACTGTCCATCCTAAAGTCTGAGGGTACTCTGGAGAAATCTCCAGATATGTCTACGTAGTACCCTGTAGATGTAAAATAAGTATCCTTTTCCAATTTAGCTGAAAAGCCTAGGGATCTACTCAAATATACTATATCTTCTGCTAATACTAAGTTTTTAACTGTAACTGATAGAATATCTTGATCTGGATATCTGAGATCTAATTCTGAGGAATCTAAGATACCCGCTAAAAGTTTCAATCTATTCTCTTCTGAATTGACTAAGTACTCTTTAGGTATTGAACTATCCCCTGATGTTACTGATTTATATATATGATAGGATGTTGGAAACTCTTCTGGATTATACATAAGAGTGTCCTCTGAGGATTCCGATCCTAACCAACGACCGTAAGTATATGCACCTATAGTTAAGGGCTCTTCTGAATAGTGGACAGCTTTTCTGTACAATTTATTGACTGTTTTAAAGTTATCGTCTTTTTCTAAGTACTCTGATACCGAGATATTGGTTATACTGCCATGATATCTATCTTTTAAACTAAGAATATGAGATTTATTGCAAGTAAAGGAATCCCCATTATCAGAAGGGACGACTTCGTACATATCCTCTCGACCTCTGGCTAATGAAAGAACTCTTCTAGGTGTGGAGTCGTCTCCCATTAATAAGTCCCCTATTTTAACACTCTCTACTCTCTTGATAGAGCCGTCGAACATTAAAATACGAGTTCCTTTTCCTAAGCACTTACCCACCCCTATTGCGGTGGATAGGGCTATCTCATTATACATATTTAAGCAAGGGTGGGGATGTATCTGTTTTAATAAATCTATCCACAGGGGATAGATATTATCACCCAAGGAGTTTCCTAAATAGTATGGGTCTCTTATAAAAGTTTCTATATCCACGGGCTTGGTCTTGTAACAATTAGTTGTCAACTCGTAGATGACTTCTCCCATCTCGTATACAGATAGGTCAGGGTCGCTTGTTAGTATTTCGCTTACATAGTCAAGAGTATCATGATAGCTCATTATCTCCACTTACTCCGTCTTCTTCTCGTTTAATTTGAGTCTGGGCTTCTTTAGCTCTAGCTCTTATTTCGTTAACCACTCTACGAATTCTAGTATCTTGAGGCATGCCTCCCTGAGTTTCTTCTTTTTGTTTTTCAAAATAAGTTCTAAGTAATTCATTCTTTGTCGCAGACTCATAAAGTTTAGCGTAAAAAGACAAGGATACATTCTTGTCTTTTAACATTATCTCATAAAACTTAAAAAAATCTTTTACGTCTAGTCCGAATATAAATTCATCTGAGAATGCAAGTTTCTCTAATTTCTTTATTATCCTATTACACTTCTTAAGATGTTTAAACTCCCCAGCTACCAAATCCATGAACTTATCTGGAGATATACTCTGGGAAGTTAATTTTCTTTTCCTATCAGATGATATTTGTACTTGATTTATAAGTATTTTTCCATCTTCTTCTGGAGCATTTGACATGTTACCTCCCAACCTTCTAAATTATAATATAAAGAAACAGTAGGTCATATTTCGAAAGTAAATGAGTCATCGTCGATCTGGTCTAACATGGCTTTGTAGATCTCCAAATCTTTTTGTTTTGTTATAACCTTATCTGGATTTCTGGTCAATTTAGTATATATGTCATCAGCGTTCGTAAATAATTTTAAAAGTCTGTCTGATTTAGGAATACTTATTTTCTTACCACTTAGCATGAAAAATATGTAAAAGGTATCTTCTTTGTATTTTTTATAAAACTGATACAAATAAGATATGTCTATATTTAATGATTTTGATAAGTAGAATAGTACACAAGTACTTCTATTTATAGGTATATTTAGAGTAGTTGACTTGACTGTTTCCATATATTCCATAGTAAATCCCTCTTCACTGCTTCTATCTTATGTATGTTATTAAAATCTTTATTGCTAAGCTCTTTCATATTTGAGTATACATTCAATAGGTCACAATAATACTCTACTTCATCTAACTCATTCTCACATTTAAGGCTAGTACAGTACTCCTCTACATTACCTAAGTCTTCATCTTCCTCATCTGAGGACTCGTCTGGAGATGAATAGGATGACCTCTGTAACTCTTCCCTATCTATGTATTCAAAATTTAAACTGATAGGGTCTGGGTGGTTCTGGAGTTTATAGTTAACCTTGGTAGTGTAGTTTCTTACTACGGCTCTTATAAAAGTGCCTAGATTTCCTTTAAGGGGATCATAATTCTTAGTAACTTTTTCATATATATCTATAAAACAATCATTTATATTATCTTCCCCGAACTGGTTTTGCCATAAAAACTTATTAAGTAAACTTTTTACATAGGCTATTGCCTGATCGTAAAATACTTTATCATACAATTTACCTGCTTCGTAGATATCTTGTAATTTTTTATAATTACCATAAAGTTTCGGGGTAACTCCAGTTTTTCTACTTGCCTTAGCCTTCTTTCGGGCTTCCGATCTTTTATAGGAAGCCACTGATTTTCTATAAGCTTCATTATCGAAGAGATCGGGCTCATTTCCTAATCTAATAACATTCATAATGGAAAACCCCTAATCATTCAAATTAAAATTCCTACCTTCTATAACTTGTCCATCCTTAAGATTCATTTTCTTAGTAGAACCAGAGTTTTCGACTGGAGAGGTTAACTTCTTGCAAGCACACTCCTTACCACATCTACAACACTTACTCTTATCACAAGAGCATCTCTCATCTTTCATAACTAATCTCCTAATATACTTCTATAAAATCTTGAACATATGTAATAACAGGTAATTTATTGGTAAACTTTAAAATACTAAATAGAATATCTCTCTTGAATTTAACTTTTGAAGAGTAACTTGTTAGTGTATTTATAAAGGATACTAGTATCTCGGAGAGTTCAGACATGTTATCTATATTTAGTTCCTCTTTGTCTATGTACTTTCTAACTTTCTTAGAGATACTTCTATTTAAAGTCTTATCTTTTTCGAATAGGAGTAGAGATTCTATACATGATGTTGAGTCTGTTGTAATTCCTTCAAGAGTGCCTATTAGAGTATCAAGATTAGTCTTCTTAATGGCTTCAAGTATATCTTGGAGGTAACGGTTATTGACTGTTTCAGGGAGTTCCTTAGCTTTAAGCTTAATTTGAGTATCTGGAATAATTAACTCTATCGGTAGTCCGTCTTCATTTAATTCAGAGGTTGCTTTGTAGAATCCTGCATTTATGATCATAGGTTTTGAGAATAAGACGGGGTAATCTATGAACAAACCTAGGTAACTTTTACCCTCTATTAGTTTATCAACATCATCAAACTTTTCTGAAAACATAAAATATCTAATGTATCCAGATTTTAAGTCCTCTTCCAAGAACATCCAATCCTCGTTAATATTTGATCTATCAATGGAGTCTAGTATAGAAGTCCTATCTCCTAAAGATACATATTCAACTATATCATTGCGGACTAGGAGTATTAAATCCTTATTACAAGTCATAGAGTTTTTTTGATTTACTAAAAGCTCCATTCTAGTCTCGTCAGGTTGTTTTAAGAAATATGTTTCGGGTATTTTCAATGCTTTTAAAAATGAAGACACTCCCGCATTTGTCATTTTGTAAGGGTAGTACTTTTCAAAAAACATGTCCAAGTCTTGTAAAGCTAAGATATAGACATCTCCTTTTAAAAAGTCATTTTTTAATAATTCCACAGCCATCTCCCCCTAACAATTTTAATGAAGAATCTAGTATACTCAGATAGTCTAACTCTCCATAACTATTCTCTAAATACTCAGCACAATCTTTATGATTAGGTTTTACTATTCTACATGATATGCCGTTCTCGTCCAAACTCTTGGAGTCCAATTTTGACATCCTTAAGCCCGTCTCATCATTATCATATGATAGTATTACCTTATTTGTCATTCTTTTCAGGATTTCCATGTTCGCTGTCGAAATACTAGAAGTGTTCAGGGATAGTACATACTTATAGTGTTGTTTTAGGTATATTGCATCCTTGACCCCCTCACATAGAACTATTGGATATTCTGATTGATAGTCCTTAAAGTCCTCCCATCCGAACAGTGGGGAAGGTTTTTTAGGTTCGAAGATAATTCTATATTCCTTAAATGAAACGCCTCTGAGTATAAACCCTACTATCTTCTGAGTACACGTAGCTATTGGAATCATTAGAAATTCTGGATGTCTTTCCGTAAAGGGATATAGTTCCTTCCTAGGATATATTTCCTCGAGTCTGAGTTGAGTATTAACAAGGGTTACTTGTAACCTTCCTGTCTTTAAAGAGAATGTTCTAAAGTTTATGTCAGAATCTCTACGTATCTTGGATATAGGAATAGACTTTAAGTATAATTTTATAAAATCTTTTAGCATCCTAAACCCTCTCTCAGATATCTTTTGAATTTGGAGGTAATCAGACTTAATCTTCTCGTTTCCAACGCCTCTAGTGAGACGGCTTCTCGTACTTGGCACTGACTACTTGACTTGACACCCATTCGGGGAATGTTCTCCCTTAAATCAGGGAGTGTTGAACTAACATTTATACTACGATAAATATTATTACAACTATTATGGTTATTATTATTAGTATTACTAGTTTTCAGCTTCATATTCATATTAATTTCAAATTTATAACTTGAGGGTAGCGTTATGCCCCATCTTACTATGTACTTGCACCGATAGTAATTCCTTCTCAGGGGACACATTCTCAAGAGTCGCCTCGTCATATCCCCACCTATGTGGTATTCTTAGGAGGATTTTTCAGTCTTTTTTAAGGACTAGGGTCTCCGTCCAGTAGTCGTGAGTCAAGTCCATTGGAGAAGGGGACTATTCTGACTGACGAGCCTTTATAGGAGTGGGAATTTAAAAGCATCCCTCGCTAAGTTGATTTCACCCTGCTTTGCGTTAACTTGAATTACTTTAAGAAGTTCGTCAACAATTTAAAGTAACCTATATTCAGTATAGCATACTATTTACCCATTGTCAAGGCCTATTCATATTTTTATTTAAAGTTTCTAGGTATTCCCTCATGTTAATATATATATAATAAGAAAGACTAGTATATACATGGGTATTCGTTTTTTCTAGGGTACTAACATTTATACTACGATAAATATTATTACAACTATTATGGTTATTATTATTAGTATTACTGTGGAAACTAGAGAGTAACTTTGAAATAAGGAGTTTGATAAACCCCTAAATCACCGTGTAGGTGTAACTTGTAGTTACCTCTATTGCTTAATCTCTTAACGAGATAATTACTGACATTATTATCTTTTAACTCTTTAAATAAATCAGTTACAAACTCTGATTCTAAAATATCATCCAAAGATACTGATTTTTTAATACTACTTACTTTAAAAATCAGGGATATGGAATTCCCACTTCTGTCAAAATCAAAACATGTCCTGTATACTTTTTTAAATGTCTTATCTTTTTTAAATCTCTCTAACACCCTGATAATATCATGAATATCTATACTCTTTTTTAAAGGTTCTTCCGATTCTATAGTCTCGACACCTTCTGAGTAATCTTCTAGGATAGTTAATATGTTTTTCAAGTCTTTAAGAGTCATCCACACACCTTTAGTTCTATAAAAAAGAAACCCTCTTTAAACCCTTAGGCGGAAAGAGGGCAGTAATAGTAACAGTGAATTTTGTATTAAAGTTTTACATCTGTATTATCTGCTTTAGGAGCTTTCATTACTTTAGATTTAGAAGTTTCAGCAGCATCCTTACCCTTATCTCCTTTTTCAGGAGTTCTGGTAAGTGATTTTTGGAAAAGGTTAATAAACTCTTCCACAGCTGGATCAAGTTTCCCACCTTGAAACTTCTTGATCATGTTTAAAGCCGTGTTAGCACCTTCAACTTTACCAGCATCTCCTAATAAAGTCTCAATACCTGCAAGAACGAATATACTTTCGTTCTTATTAATCTTTTTAGGAGCTTCTTTCTTAGCTTCAAATTTAGATACGTTACATTTAGGTTTAAAGTCCATGCCTTTTTTAGCGGTAGGTGTCCCCTGTTTATCATCTATATTAGTTTTTTTGATAGGATTCTTTTTAAGAACTTTCTTCTTATCAGTATCTACCTCTTTCTTATTATCTGGATGTTCTTTAGACTCCCTAAGTTTGTCTTCTCTTAAATTAGCTTGAGTCTTAATCTTCTGCAACTTGTCCATGAATTCATGAGTATTCATACTATTACCTTTCTTTTGTTAATAATCAAAACTAGTGTCTTTATCTACAAGCATTCTTTTTACTTCTTGGAACAAGTCTCTGCTCCTAATGACATCTAATGCATCCTCTAGAGTAATTGTCCTAGGTTCATGTTTAGTCCTTACCCAGTCTATAAGCTCTTGTTTGTTTATAGGACTTCCTGCGATATTGATAGTATCCTTACTCTCAAGAAGTTGGGTACATAGATCTTTTATAGCTTGAATTTTTTTCATAGTCCTCTTATCCGTAAAGTAATCTAATTATAATATAAAAAATTACTCTCCTCCATCGTCTCCATCCTCTGAATCATCGTCATCACTATAACTATACATGGGGAATAGACTTCTCCCTAAACTCTTCTCCCTATTAGTTTTCTTTCTAGCCTTTTTCTTCTTCTTTTTTTCACCTAGGAATGTTTCACAATATCTATCTACCAGCTCACTCATATATCAAACTCCTTCTTATATCTTATTGTCTTACTCACAATCTTATCAAACTTTTTATTATGATAACTACTACACTCTATACATTTGTTCACAATACTATCTTCTACTAAATCATATACTGTCTGAGTATACCTTTTTCTATTCTCAGATACTTCCTTAAACTCTTGAACTCTCTTCTCAAGTAATCTAGTTTTGTATACTAAGTTACTTTTACAAGAAGGACATCTTTTAGCATAGGATATCTTGAGTCTTCTTTCTAATTTACTCACTACTTCATCAAGAGTTACCTTACCTATAATATAAGACATTAGAGCATCTTTAGAATTAAACTTACAACTTAACTTTTTACTCGACAGTAACTCTTGAAAATCTTCTTTTTTAAGGTTTCTCATAAGACTGTTAAGTCTCATCTTCTTATCAAGTCCAGAAGCTTCTCGAACTACCCTAAAGTTGACCAAATCATCTACAATGATAACCCCGACTCGTGTCAATTTATACTTATTTAGTATTTCCCAAGTTTCCTTCTCATGTTTACGGTGTATTATCAAGTGAACGTAGTCAAAAAATTTTAAATATGATTTTAATTGACTTATAAGTCTACCAGTAGTATCTTGACTCCCTTTAATCTCATAACCATGGAAGATCCCCTCACGAAATAATGCAAAGTCTACTCGACTTGTTCCGTTGATATCATATTCGTTAAGGAATATACCCTCGTTGAAGAATTCCTTGTTTTCTAATATGTACTTGAAGCGAATATCTACATCATTTATCTTAACCATCAGTCTATCTTATCTTTAGTATAGTCACTCTTAACCCTACTCTTTATTTTATCAAAGGAACTCTTACCTAGAGCGACCATGAGAGCGTCCTGAACCCCTTTTAAATAGTACTTATTCTTATCAGACCTCTTATCCCTATAATCGTAGAAAGATTTTCTATACAGACTAACAGATGCCTTATCTAAAGAATCCTTAGTAGGTTTGTTTCTAACATTAATATCTTCTAATATTTTATTCAGTTTTTCAATACTCATACTAGATCTCCTATACATAAAATATAAAAAGAGAAGCTGTTTAGACTTCTCTTTTTATACTAGGTATTAATTATTAGATAGACCAATAGTTTACCACTCGAGGTATTATAGTTGGAGGTCGGTATACATTAGCTATTCCGTACAACGCATTACTAACAGTAACTCCTGCGTCAAATGTTACACCATTATTTATGGATTTATAGACTTTACCACTTATTTGGTTAGTTGCTAAAACAGAGCCATTAACTGTTTGACATACTGCGTACGCCCCATATGCAATAGTTGCTCCACCTGTCCATGAAATACCGTTATTTGTTGATCTATATAATTTCCCACCACTAAAGTTAGTAGCTACGACAGTTCCATCAGCTAATTGATCTATTCCAGTCATTCCTGCAACAGTATTCCCGATACTAGACCATGTCGTTCCACCGTTTACCGACTTGTACACATTTCCAGAAGCATTCCCAATTACAATTATATCTCCATTAATTAATTGCTTAATACCGTATAAACCAACATTAAATGCAACAACATTAACCCCTGCGTCCCATGTTAAGCCATTATCTGTTGATTTGTGTACATTTCCTGTATTAGAAGTACACGTCAATAAATCACCGTTAGCTAATTGAATTACTTGAATACAACATGTATTTGTATTGGGTAGATTAACTCCAGCATCCCATGTTGTACCATAATCAGTAGATTTATAAAGCTTTCCATCAGTACCAATTAAAACTATACTACGGTTAGCAAGTTGAGTCATACCTCTTAAAGGTAGACCACTACCTACCAAAACTCCAGAGTCCCATGTAGCTCCATTATCTGTTGACTTATGTATCCTACCTGAGGTTCCCCCAGAAGCTAAAACGAAATTTTCAGTCATTTACATTATCCTCCTTAAGATGTCACCCCCCCCAGTAGGAGGCAATCTAAATATAATATAAAATATCTAATATCTTCATGCCACAACCTTGACAAAACTTAATATTTATGATATAATGGGTATAGGAGGAACAACATGATTTACTTTTTAGACAGGGATCCTTATTTAGCGGGAAGTTACTTAGCAGATAAGCATTTGAGCATTAATTTGGTTAATACGTGTACAGCACTTTGCAGTATTTTAAAAAAATACAATATGGAGTCTCCTCAGAGGGGGTATGGAAGTAACAATCCTTTAATGAAATGGGGTTCTCAGTCAGATAGTAATTTTAAGTGGCTAATATTATATGCTAAATCTCTAATATTAAACTTTGAGGGTAGATTTAATAAGACGCACAGAACTTCAATAGACCTAGACAGTATAATATCTCCAGTACCAGAGGGAGAGTTGACAGAGTTCCCCCAGATGCTACCTGATAAGTATAAGAATAAATATGATTCTGTAAAAGCATATAGGGACTATTATATCAGTGAGAAGGGGAAACCTTCAGAATATAGGAAGAAAGCTCCAGATTGGATGATAGGTAACTCAAACAGAGATAAAAGGATACTGTATTTAGAATACTTCAAGGAGTTAGGATATAATCTAAGGATATTAGATGAGGTAGAAGGAGTTACCATTCAAAGACAAGAGAAGGACACTTGGAATAATCTAAGTATCTTGGGGGGTAGTGAGGGGATTTTATTAAGGAGACTTATAGACAATGCTAAAAGAGCAAACTAAACTAGAAGAGTTAATTTTTGAACTCTACAACTCTGGGGAATCAACGGAGGAATTACTAACTAGCCTATATACATCCTATGTGACTTTAGTGATGTCAGAGTCAGATACTGACCCTGAGTTAAAGATATTAGCACTAAGTCTCCTCAGGAAAGCTGTAACTATAATAAAATAAAAATTAAATATCCAGTTAATAGAAAGTGAGATTGGTGTAAAAACTAGTCTCCTTTTTTATTTAAGGATACCAGTATTAACGAACATAGTTGTCTAACTTCATCACTCGTCTTCTCTAACCTAGCATTAGTCTCTATCTGAGACTTCATATAGATCTGAAACTCTTTTGCTAATAAATACCTTCCATCATTAAATTCCAAACTCTGATTTCTACATTTCAAAGTGTGATTCTCTAGCATATCTGACATCTTATCTCCCACGATATCCTCCGTCAATGACCTGAATACTCTTTTTCCAAAAAAATTAAGAACTATGAACACTGAGCCTGCTGGAACAAATAAATAAAGACCTACTTTAGTAATAAAATCCATTACTTGTGGAAGAGCTACATTGCTTAAATCCATACACTAATCCTCTAAATGCTAATAGTCTTACAGTTATAATATAAATATACTATATGTATCAAGAAGAGAGCCTTTCGGCTCTCTTCTCTCCTTAACTATTTAAGGTTGTGTACTATGCTAATGGAGCCTCTACATACTCTATCATTACTTTTGAAGCACCTCCAGTAGCAGCTGTGACCACTACTCTAGCAACACCACCATTACCTGCTGAAACTGAGGTAAATTGGTTAGAAGAGTAAGTATTAACAACTGATGGGAGATTTTCAGCAGTTGTTTGGATCTCAGTAGCAACTGTACCATTAACTATAACTTGGATAGTAGCAGTAGTTCCACTTGTGTAAGGTGTAGTAATATCAGTAGTTACACTTTTGACTATAGCCCCTGCTGGTATTACGGCAATTGAACTAACAGATGAAGTACCTACTGATAACAGAATGTGTTTAGAACCACCATATTGTGAAACGATACCTGCAACTAAGTTAGCTTTTGTGATTTTCTTAGTTAAATTGGAATCAGAGGCATCCGCAATAGCGATCATATCTCCGTCAGCTATTTCAGTGATAGTAGTTGTTATATCGTTAATATCTAGGTTTATAGTATTACCTGATTTAGTTAAACCATTACCAGCTGTTATATTACCTGCACTTGAGAACTGAGTGAATAAGATATCAGTACTTTCAATAACAGGACTGTTCTGGATCTGAACAAATCCTTCACCTGACATGGTATCTCCATCTTGTACAAAGAAGAAAGAACCATCTTTAACTTCACTTGAAGGAGTTCCGTCAAAATCGGTTCCGTCAAAATCGACAGCTCTTGTCAATACGAAGTATGTATCCTCATCACCTACTGTAGTTAGTGTATATATACCGTTGTTCATTGCATTTACTTGATTTTTAACTAAGACTCTATCATGTAAAGCAACTGTCTTATTGTCAATAGACAGAACGCCAAAGGCATCCGCTGTTAATTTATGAGTATGCCCCGTACCGCTAGCAGTTACCGCAGGTAAGGCTGCGACAGTAGCCAATCTGACAGCTTCGTGCAAGTTGAGACCAGAAGCTACTGCATCTGTGTATGCTTTAGCATTAGATTCTGCTGTACTAGCCGACCCTGCTGGATCATAATTTACTGCAAGACCGTCTGAGTAGGCATTAGCGTGGGATAAAGCTTGAGCATCTGCGTATAGGAAGGAACCTGGAGTACTCATAGTACCGTCAATAATTTGTACTTGTAAGTCAAGAGCTGATACATCGACACCGTCTACTAAACCTAGTCCAACAACTACAGCAGGAATAGACCCAGCTCCAACAGTACCAACTGTGATCGTACCTGTTGGGGAGGTAGCCCCAATAACTGTATCCGTTTTAATAGTTGAAGCAGTTAATGTTTGTAAATTAGCACCCGTATTGTCTCTAACTTCAAATCCGCCAGCTACCTTACGGAGCATAATCCCCGATGGTCCGCCTACTATGAAATCTGCACCCATCACGCCTGATACATTTTGGAATAAACTCATGTTTTTCTCCTTAATTCTGGAACGTAACCCGTTCCCTTACTTTTAACTAACTATGTTACTGTTTTTGGAATACCCAGATAGCCTGTACATATTATCAACAC